>Ga0209107_10000030_pt1 | contig 84929 bp, 74 predicted proteins | sample LakErihyJuly2011_2_FD_187460 | JGI IMG/M metagenome (GOLD analysis project Ga0209107, IMG submission 187460) | Freshwater microbial communities from dead zone in Lake Erie, Canada - CCB hypolimnion July 2011 (SPAdes) (version 2) | ecosystem: Environmental > Aquatic > Freshwater > Lentic >...
CGAGCCGCCGTGGCCTCTGCAGGCAGGCCGGCGCTCGGCCAGCCGGCCCAGCGTTGCTCGCTGGCGGCATCGGCGACACGCCAGGGCAGGGCGGACTGCGAGGCACCGCCCAGCGGGGCTGCTGCCTGATCCTGTGGTGCGTGAATGGGTGGATGCAAGGGCGCTTGCAAGGGCGCATAAGGGCCATCGGCCCGCAGCGTGTGGCCCATCGCGCTTGACGGAGTCGCCGTCCCTGCCGTGCCTGAAACCCCCGCTGTGCCTGCCGCCAAGCCCGACGCAGCGCCCGACGCCGTCCCCGCCCGCGACAGCGCCAGCGCCGACTCCACCGCCTTGCGCACCGCCTGGTGCACCTCGCGCGAATCGCGGAAGCGCACCTCGATCTTGGTCGGGTGGACGTTCACGTCGACGCGCTCGGGCGCGATCTCGATGAACAGCACGTAGGTGGGTTGGCGGCTGCCGTGCAGCACGTCTTCGTAGGCCGAGCGGATGCCGTGCGAGATGAGTTTGTCGCGCACATAGCGGCCGTTGACGTAGCAGTACTGCCAGTCCGAGCGCGAACGGGCCGCGTCGGGCAGGCCGGTGCGGCCGTACACCCGCATCGGGCCGATCTGCAGGTCCACCTCGCGGCTGGTGTCGGTGAAGGCCTCGCCCAGCACGTCCTGCATGCGCTGTTGCAGGCTGCCGGGGCGCAACTGCTCGACGAGCTTGCCTTCGTGCCAGACGCTGAAGCCCACATCGGGACGCGCCAGGGCATGGCGGCGCACCGATTCCAGGCAGTGCGCCAGCTCGGTGGCGTCCGTCTTGAGGAATTTGCGGCGTGCCGGGGTGCTGAAGAACAGCTCGCGCACCTCGACGCTGGTGCCGATGCTGCGCGCGGCTGGCGTCAGCTCGCCCGAGCGCGCGTCCAGGCGGTGGGCGTGGGCGTCTTCGGCCGTGCGGCTGGCGATGGCGGCCTCCGACACCGACGCGATGGCCGCCAGGGCCTCGCCGCGGAAGCCCATGGTGGCCACGCTTTCGAGGTCATCGAGCGAGCGGATCTTGCTGGTGGCGTGGCGCAGCAGGGCCAGGGGCAGCTCGCCCACCGGGATGCCGCAGCCGTCGTCTTCCACGAGGATTTGCCGCACCCCACCGCCCATCAGCTTGACGGTGACCTGGCTGGCGCCCGCGTCCAGCGCGTTGTCCACCAGCTCGCGCACCACCGAGGCCGGGCGCTCGACCACCTCGCCCGCGGCGATCTGGCTGACCAGCTCGTCGGGCAGGGCCTGGATGTGGCGCCGCGCACGCATCTCACCGGCGTTGGCCTGCCCCCCGGTTTCGGGTGAAGATGCCGCCTCATCGAGGGCAAGGGCGGTGCTGCGGCGGTCTGACGTCATGCTGTTATTGTAAAAGGGGCGCTCGTGAAAGGGCGCCTGCCTTTTCGCCAACCTTGCGCCTTGCGCACCTTTCTCGCCAGCCCCAAGCCGTTCCCATGGAAATCGCCACCTTCCTCATCGACTTCATCCTGCACATCGACAAGCACCTGGCCGAGTTTGTCCAGCTGCACGGCACCTGGGTCTATGGCCTGTTGTTCCTGATCGTGTTCGTCGAAACCGGCCTGGTGGTGATGCCCTTCCTGCCGGGCGACTCGCTGCTGTTCATGGTCGGCGCGCTGGCCGCCGGCGGCGCCATGAGCCTGCCCGTGGCCATGGGCGTGCTGCTGGTGGCGGCCATCCTGGGCGACCAGCTCAACTACAGCATCGGCCGTTACCTCGGGCCGAAGGTCTTCCAGTGGGAGGATTCGCGCTGGTTCAGCCGCAAGGGCTTCGACGCCGCCCACCGCTTCTACGAGGAGCGCGGTGGTATCACCATCATCCTGGCGCGCTTCATGCCGTTCATCCGCACCTTCGCGCCTTTCGTGGCCGGTGTGGCCGAGATGAACCGCGTGACCTTCACGCTCTACAACGTGGTGGGCGCGCTGATCTGGGTGGTGGGCCTGACGCTGGCCGGCTACTTCTTCGGCAACATCGCTTTCGTGCAGCAGCACCTGAGCAAGATCATCCTGGCCATGATCATCGTGCCGGGCCTGATCGCCATCTTCGGGGCCTGGAAAGCGGGCCGCCAGGAAGCCAAGGGCCAGCAGGCCTGAAGCTGATGGCATCAGACCTGATGCCTCGTACCTGATGACTCAGAGGGCGCGGTTGCGTGCCAGCGGCGGGTTGCGCGCGAAATAGCGCTGGATGCCCGCCAGCAGGGCGTCGGCGAGCTGCCCCTGGTAGGTGTCGTCCTTGAGCTTGGACTCTTCCTCCGGGTTGGAGATGAAGCCCGTCTCGACCAGGATGGACGGGATGTCCGGCGCCTTGAGCACGGCGAAGCCCGCCTGTTCCACCCGCGCCTTGTGCAGCCGGCCGACCTTGCCCAGGTGGCCCAGGATGGCCTGACCGAGCTTGAGGCTGTCCTTGATCTGGGCCGTGGTGGACATGTCGAGCAGGGCGCGCATGACCGAGGCGTCGCGCGCCTTGATGTTGACCCCGCCGACCAGGTCTGACGCGTTTTCCTTCTTGGCCATCCAGCGGGCGGCGGCGCTCGTGGCACCGTTCTCGGACAGCGCGAAGATGGACGCGCCGCGCGCCTCGGGGTTCATGAAGGCGTCGGCATGCACCGAGACGAACAGGTCGGCCTGCACGCGGCGGGCTTTCAACACGCGCTCCTGCAGGGGCACGAAATAGTCGGACTCGCGCGTCAGCATGGCGCGCATGCCCGGTTGGGCGTTGATGCGGGCGCGCAGCTTGAGCGCGATCGACAGCACCACGTCCTTCTCATACAGGCCGCTCGGGCCGACGGCGCCGGGGTCTTCGCCACCGTGGCCGGCGTCGATGGCGACGATGACCAGGCGCGATGTGTCGTTGGCCGCTTTGGCGGCTTCGGCCGAGGCGGTGTTGCGCTCAGCTGCCTTGCCCCCGCTGCCGCCCGAACTGCCACTCGAGCTACCACCTGAAGCGTTGCCCGCCGTGGCCGTGCCGCCCTTCTTGAGCCCACCGATGAACTCGCCCAGCGCGTCGTTGACGGCGTCGGCCGCCTGCGCCGAGGGCGTGCCCGTGCCTGCACCTGTGGCGGGCGCGGCGGGCGTGCCAGGTGTCGTGGGTGGGGCCGCAGGCACGGTGGGTGCCCCTGGCGCTGCCGCCGAGGCCTGGGTGCCCGCAGCGGCGCCCGCTTGCGGCGCACTCGCGGCCACCTGCAGGCCGGCGCGCGGGTCCACCGCCTGTGTGGGGTAGAGGTCGAACACCAGGCGGTGCTGGTAGGCGGCCACCGGGTGCAGGCCGAAAACCTGCGGCTTGATGGCTTGCTTGAGGTCGATGACCAGGCGCACCACCTTGGGCCGGTTCTGGCCCACGCGCACGCCGGCGATGAAGGGGTCGTCCGAGCGCACCTTGCGCACCAGGTCGCGCAACTGGGGGCTGAGCTCCAGGTCGTCGATGTCGATGACCAGGCGGTGCGGGTTGTCCACCGCGAAGAAGGTGGCGTTGAGCGGGATGTCCGATTCCAGCGTCACGCGGGTGTAGTCGGCCGCCGGCCACAAGCGCACGGCCAGCAGCTGCGCGCCCCAGGCCAGCTCGTGCGGGCCCAGCACCAGCACGGCCACGCCGCCCAGGGCTTGTTGGAGCAGGCGTCGGCGGTGCGGGCGATGCAGGTCATCCATGGAGCAACTCCTTCACGGCCTGGCCGGTGGGCGTGCCGGCCAGGAGGCGCACGCTGCGGGCGGGTGGGGTGTCATCGGCAGCAGGTGTCTCGGCCTCGGCTTCGCCCATCACACCGATGTGCATCTGCAAATCGGCGACCGGCAACAGGCCCGCGGCCTTCTCGGGCCACTCCACCACCTTGAGGCCGGGCGCACCGAACAGGTCCCGAAAGCCTGCGTCTTCCCACTCCTGCGGGTCGTTGAAGCGGTAGAAGTCGAAGTGGTGGATGGCCATGCCCGGTGCCTCGTGCGGCTCGACCACGGCATAGCTCGGGCTTTTGATGCGGCCCTGCACGCCGAGGGCGCGCAGCAGGTGGCGGGTGAAGGTCGTCTTGCCGGCGCCCAGCGTGCCATGCAACTCCAGCGTCAGCGAGCCGCCCGCGCGCAGACCTGGCTGCAGGGCCTGCGCCAGTTGCGCGGCCAGGGCGGCACACGCGGCCTCGTCGTGCCAGACGAGGTCGCGTGGTTCGGCGCCAGCGTGCAGCGCTTGTGGCACGTGCGGCGCTTGCGACGCGTGTTGGCTTGCTAGGATGCTTGGATGCGTCATGAATCTGCAGACACGGCCTGGAACCCCGACGAGGTGCTGGCGTCCTTGCGCCAATGGGCCACTGAGCTGGGATTTTCTCAGATTGGCGTGGCCGATGTCGACTTGTCAAGTGCCGAAGCGCCTTTGATGGCCTGGCTGGACCGCGGTTTCCACGGCGAGATGCACTACATGGCGGCCCACGGCCTCAAGCGCGCGCGGCCCGCCGAGCTGGTGCCGGGCACCGTGCGCGTCATCACCGCGCGCATGGATTACCTGCCGCAAGCCTTGCCCGAGGGCTGGCAGGCGGTGAGCTGGCAGCGCATGGCCACGCCGTCGGCGGCGGTGGTGTCGCTCTACGCCCATGGGCGGGACTACCACAAGGTCTTGCGCAATCGCCTGCAAAAGCTGGCCGAGCGCCTGGCCGAGGCCATCGGGCCGTTCGGGCACCGCGCCTTCACCGATTCGGCGCCGGTGCTGGAGGTCGAGCTGGCCAGCCGCAGCGGCCTGGGCTGGCGCGGCAAGCACTCGCTGCTGCTGTCGCGCCAGAGCGGCTCGACCTTCTTCCTGGGCGAAATCTACGTCGATGTGGCCCTGCCGCTGACGCCGCCCGAAACGGCCCACTGCGGTCAGTGCACCGCCTGCATCGACGTTTGCCCGACGGGCGCCATCGTCGAAGAGGGCGTGGTCGATGCGCGGCGTTGCATCTCCTACCTCACCATCGAGCTCGACGGCCCCATCCCCGAGGCCATGCGCCCGCACATCGGCAACCGCATCTACGGCTGCGACGACTGCCAGCTCATCTGCCCCTGGAACAAGTTCGCCCAGCGCGCCTGCCTGCCCGATTTCGACACCCGCATCGGCCTGGACCGCGCCACGCTGCTGCAGCTCTGGGCCTGGGACGAGGCCACCTTCCTGCGCAGCACCGAGGGCAGCGCCATCCGCCGCATCGGCTTTGCGCGCTGGCAACGCAACATCGCGGTGGCGATGGGCAATGCGCTGGCGGCGAGGGCCGATGCCGCTCGCCAGCCGACCGATGAGCCAACCCATCAGCCCTTGCGCCAAGCCATCCGTGCCGCCCTGCAAGCCTGGTTGACCCAGCCGCCAGCCTTGGGCGAGCAGCAGGCCATGGTGGCGGAGCACGTGCGGTGGGCGCTGGCCCAGGTGCCAGCGGATCGGTGACGGTGTTCGGCCATCCGGTGCGGCGCGCCAGCCGATGGGGGTGGCGCACAAGCCGGAAAGCGGGTCGCACGCCGAGCGTTTCGGCTCGCGGGCGAGTGCCCTTGGCATCGCGCGCGCCCCAGAGCGGGCGACGGGTGGGTCTGTGAGGCTTGCGCGCGGTGCTGGATGGGCGTGCAACGAGGAGAAAGACCTGTCCAGGCGCCCTGCGCATGGCGGCCCTGAGGCCCCATCGCTACAATCTGAGCAATCCACTTCGCCCGCCATGCTGCTTGACCAACTGCACGCTCAAAAAGAGGCCATCGAGGCCGCTGCCCGCCAATTTGGCGCACGGCGCATCCGCGTGTTCGGCTCGGTGGCTCGGGGCGATGAGCGCCCCGACAGCGACATCGACTTCCTGGTCGATTTCCCGCCCGGCTACGATCTCTTCGCGCAGCGTCTGCCCCTGGCGCAGCGCCTGAGCGAGATCACCGGGCGCGCGCTGGACCTGATCCCAGAGCACGAACTGAATGCGCACTTGCGAGATGCCGTTCTCCGCGAAGCGATCGAGCTGTGAGCAAAGACTGGCCGCCTTATGCGCTTCATGTGCTGGATGCGATCGGCAAGATCGACCGCATCCAGCAGCGAGGCGATTTGACGCAAGACGAGGTGCTGTACGACGCCACTTTGCGCAATCTGCAAACCTTGTCGGAAGCCACCCAGCGTTTGCCCGATGCGCTCAAAGCGCAGCACCCCGGCATTCCCTGGGCACAGATCAGCGGCTTTCGCAACATCCTGGTGCACAACTACCTTGGGCGCATCGATGCCCTGACGGTGCTCAGCGTGGTCCAGCAGCATTTGCCACCGCTTGCGCAGGCCATGCATGATTTGCTGGCCGAGCACGGCCAGGATGGCCGCGGCGCCGGTGGGTGACACTGGGCGCCGCTCAGCCCAGCCTCAGCCGTTCGTCAGCACCACCTTGCCCCGCACCTGCCTTGAGCCCATCAGGTCGAAAGCCTGTTTGAGGGCGGACATGGGCAGCGTGTGCTCGATGACGGGCTTGATCTTGCCTTCCATGTACCAGGCGGCCAGCTGCATCAGGCAGGCGGCGTTGTTCTGCGGCTCGCGCTTGGCGAACTCGCCCCAGAACACGCCCATCACGGACGCGCCCTTGAGCAGGGCCAGGTTCAGCGGCAGGTTGGGGATCGCGCCATTGGCGAAGCCGACGACGAGGTGGCGGCCGCGCCAGGCGATGGAGCGGAAGGCCTGTTCGGTCAGCTCGCCGCCCACCGGGTCGTAGACCACGTCGGGGCCTTTGCCCTCGGTGATGGCCTTGAGCGCCTCGCGCAGGTTCTGCGTCGTGTAGTTGATGGTGGCGTCGGCGCCCAGCGCGGTGCACAGCGCGCACTTCTCGTCGGTCGAAGCCGCGGCGATCACCTTGGCGCCGGCGGCCTTGGCGATCTGGATGGCGGCCGTGCCCACGCCACCGGCGGCGCCCAGCACCAGCACGGTCTCGCCGGCCTTCAAGGCGGCGCGGTCCATCAGGCCGTGGTAGGTGGTGCCGTAGGTGCACAGGAAGGCGGCGGCGTCTTCGAAGCTGAAGGCGGGCGGCAGCGGCATCAGCGCGAAGGCCGGTGCCAGGGTGTGGGTGCCGAAGCCGCCCGTGCCCGCGAAGCCCGCCACATGGGTGCCCACGGCCAGGTGCTTGACGCCTTCACCGACGGCCTCGACCACGCCGGCGAACTCGGCACCGGGCACGAAGGGCAGGGGCGGCTTCATCTGGTACTTGCCCTGCACGATGAGCAGGTCCGGGAAGTTCAGGCTGGCCGCCTTGATCGCCACGCGGACTTCGCCTTTGCCCGGCTCGGGCGTGGGGGCGTCTTTCCAGGTCAGGGCGTCGGGGCCGTCGAGGGTCTCGCAGAACCAGGCTTGCATGTCGTGTCTCCTATCGTCGTTGTGTGGTCAGAGCTGGCGGGTGTTGAAGGTGTCGCACTGGGCCATGTCGCCCGCCTCGTAGCCGCGCTTGAACCAGCGCATGCGCTGGGCGCTCGTGCCGTGGGTGAAGCTCTCGGGCACGACGCGGCCTTGCGTTTCGCGCTGCAGGGTGTCGTCGCCGATTTGCGAGGCGGCGTTGAGCGCCTCTTCCAGGTCGCCCGATTCCATCAAACCTTTGGCCTGCTGGGTGTCGTGGGCCCAGATGCCGGCGTAGCAGTCGGCCTGCAGCTCCAGGCGCACGCTGGCGGCGTTGTACTGGGCTTCGCTGACGCGGCCGCGCAGGCGGTCGAGCTTCTCCGAGGTGCCTTGCAGGTTCTGCACGTGGTGGCCGACCTCGTGCGCGATGACGTAGGCCTGGGCGAAATCGCCGGGGGCGCCCAGGCGGTCGCGCAGGGTGTCGTAAAAGCCCAGGTCGATGTAGACGCGGTGGTCGGCCGGGCAGTAGAAGGGCCCCATGGCGGCTTCACCCTTGCCGCAAGCCGTGGCCGTGCTGCCACGGAACAGCGTGAGGCGGGGCTGGGCGTACTGCGCACCCTGGGCCTGGAACTGGGCCTGCCAGACGTCTTCGGTGGTGGCCAGCACCTGGCGCACGAAGCGGGCGCCGGGGTCTTTGGCCTGGGCAGTGGCCGGGGCCGGGGTGGGACGCTGCACCTCGGTCGGGGTGCCTTGGCCGAGGCCGCCGTCCACGGGGCCGCCACCATTCAACAGGCTGAGCACGGTCAGGGGGTTCAGCCCCAAAAAGTAGCTGGCCACCAGGGCCACGGCCACGCCGCCCAGGCCGAGCCGGCCGCCGATCAGGCCACCGAGGCCGCCACGACCACCGCCGCCGCCAAACCCGCCGCCGGAGCCTCCCCCTTGGCCTGAAGCGTCGCGCACGTCATCGACGTTGTCGCTTTCCCGTTGACCGTCCAACCGCATGTGTGTCTCCCTGTGCGCAATGCGGATCAGATGGTAGCAGCGCGGCTTGGCCGGCCCGCCTGACTACAATCGCGGCAGCATCCCGCCCAACCGAGCCCCGCTCAGCCCCTCCCCAAGCCATGCCCCAAGCGCCGGATTCCCCGCTGCCCGTTGTCATCATCGGAGCTGGCCTGGCCGGCCTGACCGTGGCCCTGCACCTGGCCGAGACCCAGCCCGTCATCGTGCTGGCCAAGCGGCAGCTGGAGGAAGGCGCCACGGCCTGGGCGCAGGGCGGCATCGTCGGCGTGCTGGGCAGCGACGACAGCATCGAGTCCCATGTGCGCGACACCCAGGAGGCCGGTGCCGGCCTGGTCGATGAGCGCACCGCCGAGTTCATCGCCCGCCACAGCGCCGAAGCCGTCGCGTGGCTGGTGGCGCGCGGCGTGCCCTTCTCGCCCGACCCCGAAGGCCCGCTGGGCCTGCACCTGACGCGCGAAGGTGGCCACGCGGTGCGCCGCATCGCGCACGCGGCCGACGCCACGGGCAAGGCCATCCACGACGTGCTGCTCGACGAGGTCAAACGCCATCCCAACATCACGCTGCGCGAGAAGTGGATGGCCATCGACCTCATCACCAACCGCCACCTCAAGCGCAGCGCCCAGGAGGCTTACGAGCAGGCCCGCGACATGGGCCGCTGCCATGGCGTCTATGCGCTGGACATCGACAACGGCCGCATCGAAACCCTGCACGCCGCGGCCGTGGTGCTGGCCTCGGGCGGCGCGGGCAAGGTCTACCGCTACACGACCAACCCCGAAACCTCCACGGGCGACGGCATCGCCATGGCCTGGCGCGCGGGCTGCCGCATCGGCAACATGGAGTTCATCCAGTTCCACCCGACCTGCCTGTACCACCCGCAGGAGCGCAGCTTCCTCATCACCGAGGCCCTGCGCGGCGAGGGCGGCATCCTGCGCCTGCCCGATGGCACCCGTTTCATGCCGGCGCACGACGAGCGCGGCGAGCTGGCCCCGCGCGACATCGTGGCCCGTGCCATCGACTTCGAGATGAAGAAGCACGGCCTGGACCACGTCTGGCTGGACGCTACCCACCTGGGTGAAGCCTTCCTCAAAGAGCACTTCCCGACGATTTTCGCGCGCTGCCTCTCGCTGGGCATCGACATCAGCAAGCAGCCCATCCCCGTGGTGCCGGCGGCGCATTACACCTGCGGCGGCGTGGTCACCGACCTGCACGGCCGCACCGACCTGCCGGGCCTCTACGCCGTGGGCGAGACCACCTACACCGGCCTGCACGGCGCCAACCGCCTGGCCAGCAACTCGCTGCTGGAGTGCGTGGTGCTGGGCCGCACCTGTGCCGACGACATCCAGGCCAACCTGCCCGAGAAGGCGCCGAAGCTGCCCGGTTGGGACGAAAGCCAGGTGACCGATGCCGACGAGGAAGTGGTCATCGCCCACAACTGGGACGAGTTGCGCCTGCTGATGTGGAACTACGTGGGCATCGTGCGGACCACGCGCCGCCTGGAGCGCGCCCTGCACCGCATCAAGCTGCTGCGCCAGGAGATCGACGAGTACTACGCCGCCTTCCGCGTCAGCCGCGACCTGCTGGAGCTGCGCAACCTGGTGGACTGCGCCGAGCTGATCGTGCGCTCGGCCCTGTCACGCCAGGAAAGCCGCGGCCTGCACTTCAGCCGCGACTACCCGCGCACCCTGCCGGTGAGCTTCCCCACCATCCTGTGTAAGAAGCCCAAGCGCAAGGACGCCTGGCTGCCGTGATCAGCGCCGCGCCCGCATCGCGTAGCGGGCCTGCACGAACTCGAAGGCATAGACCACCGCATCGCGGATGAGCTGTTCGCTGTCCTGGCGCTCGCGCTCGGTCATGTGGAAGGCCAGGTCCACCTGGTGGCGGATGTAGCGTGGCGGCAGCCGGTTCAGGGCCACGCACGCCACGTCGGGGTGGTGGTCTTCGCTCAGCAGCGGGTAGTGGCCAGCCAGGTCCGACACCAGGCTCACCACCTGTTGCTCGTGGTAGTTGTGGATGGGCGAAAAATCGGCGGGCATGGCGCGGGCTGGGAGTCTGTGGACAGCGTCCAGTGTCGCCGACCCACCGCATGCCGTGGCGTGAAAAAAGCGGCAAAAGCCGCCTCAGCCTGCGACCTTGCCCAGCACCCGCATCGAGAAGTCGATGGCCGTCACGTCTTTCGTGAGCTTGCCGATCGAGATGCGGTCCACGCCCGTGGCCGCGATGCCGCGCAGCTGCGCCAGGGTCACGCCGCCGGAGGCTTCCAGCAGGGCATGGCCGCCCGTCATCTCCTGGTTGATGGCCACGGCCTGGCGCATCAAGGCTTCGTCGAAGTTGTCCAGCAGGATGCTGGTGGCGCCTGCCGCGAAGGCCTCGCGCAATTGTTCCAGCGTTTCCACCTCGATCTGGATGCCGATGTCGCGGCCATGCTGGGCAGCCTCTTCGGCCACCAAGGTCTGGGCGCTGAGCAGCGCCGCCGTGACCGAGCCGGCCGCGGCGATGTGGTTTTCCTTGATGAGGATGCCGTCGTACAGCGCCAGGCGCTGGTTGACGCCGCCACCCACGCGCACGGCGTACTTCTGGGCCAGGCGCAGGCCGGGCAGGGTCTTGCGGGTGTCGAGCACCGCGCAGCCGCGCGGGTTGGGCGAGGCACGCTCGATGGCCTTCATGTGGCGGAAGGTCTGGGTCGCCACGGCCGACAGCGTCTGCAGGAAGTTCATGCTCGGGCGCTCGGCCGTCAGCAGGGCGCGGGCATCGGCCTGGACCTGGCAGACGTCGGTGTTGGCGACCATGAGGTCGCCTTCGGCGTAAGCCCACTCGATGGTGGCGGTGGGGTCCAGCTGGAGCAGGCAGGCCTCGAACCAGTCGCGGCCGCACAGCACCGCTTCTTCGCGCACCAGCAGGCGGGCCTGCACGCGTTCGCTGGGCACCAGCTGCGCCGTCCAGTCGCACACGCCCACGTCTTCGAACAAGGCGTCATGGACGTTGCGGGCGCGGGCTTCTTCCAGGGTTTCGTTGTGGTCGAACATGGTGGGTCGGCAATCGAAAAGGTTCAAGCGGCGCCGACATTGGGCACGAAGCCCTGGGCCGGTTTGGCGATGGCTGCGGGGTTCTGCGCCACGAAGTCCAGCATGCGGTCGATGCAGCCGTGGGCCTTGACGCGGATGGCCTCGTCGACGGTGATCTCGCCCACGCCACGCTCCAGGCAGTCGAGCACGCCTTGCAGGCCGTTCATGGCCATCCAGGGGCAGTGTGCGCAGCTCTTGCAGGTGGCGCTGTTGCCGGCGGTGGGCGCTTCGATCAGCACCTTGGTCGGCGCCAGCTGGCGCATGCGGTGCAGGATGCCGTTGTCGGTGGCGACGATGAACTCGGGCGCGTTCGACTCGACCACGGCCTTGAGCAGCTGCGAGGTCGAGCCCACCACGTCGGCCTGGGCCACGACGCTTTCGGGCGACTCGGGGTGGACCAGCACGAGTGCGTTCGGGTGGTCCTTCTTGAGCAGGTCCAGCTCCAGGCCCTTGAACTCGTCGTGGACGATGCAGGCGCCGTTCCACATCAGCATGTCGGCGCCAGTTTCCTTCTGGATGTAGCGGCCCAGGTGGCGGTCGGGCGCCCACAGGATTTTCTCGCCCTGGTCCTTCAGGTGCTGGACGATGGCCAGCGCGCAGGAGCTCGTCACCATCCAGTCGGCGCGGGCCTTCACGGCCGCGCTGGTGTTGGCGTAGACCACGACCTTGCGGTCGGGGTGGGCGTCGCAGAACTGGGTGAAGTCGTCGGCCGGGCAGCCCAGGTCGAGCGAGCAGGTCGCGTCCAGGTCGGGCATCAGCACCGTCTTGTCAGGCGACAGGATCTTGGCCGACTCGCCCATGAACTTCACGCCGGCGACGATGAGCGTCTGTGCGGCATGGTCGCGGCCGAAGCGGGCCATTTCCAGCGAGTCGGAGACGCAGCCGCCGGTTGCCATGGCCAGGTCCTGCAGGTCGCCATCGACGTAGTAGTGGGCGACCAGCACGGCGTTGCGGGCCTGGAGCAACTCGGCGATGCGCGCCTTGGTGGCGGCCTTGGCGCTGGGGCTCAGGGGCGCGGGCACGTGGGCCCAGGCGTGGGCGGTGCAGGTGGCGCCGCTGGCGTCTTGCAGGTCGTAGTCGTAGCTGACGGAGGAGGGGGTGCCGGTGGAGGTGTTCATGGCGCTCGCGGTGGGGTCCGAAGGCTCAGGGTAGGGGGGCAGGGTCAAGGCAATGGGGGCGCGTGTGGCCTGCGCTGGCGAGGCGCGGGGGGCTGGCCCCGCTGCAGCCGTTTGCGGTCCAGCCAGACTACCAGTTCGCAGGACAACCACACCGCGTAGAAGGCAAAGACGATGTCGCTGAGGAAGTGCCCGCCTTGCATGATGCGACCGGCACCGATGGCGCTGCCTGCCACCAGGCCGACGATGAGCCAGCGCCGGCGCGCGGCCGGGCGGCAGCTCAGGCCCAGGGCCATCAGCGCAAAGCCTGTGGCGGCGTGGCTGCTGACGAAGCTGCGGTGGCTCTCGGGGGTGTCACCGGGCGCGAAGGGGCCGTGGTAGGGCTCGGGACCGCCAAAGGGCACGGTCTGCACCGGTCGGGGGCGACCCACGGTGTTCTTCAGCACGCCTTCGATGAGCAGGCCAGGGCCCAGCAGCGCCGCGCACACGAAGACGGTGGACAGGTGGCGCCATGGGCCGCGGCAACGCTGTGCCGCCTCGGGCTTGCCGGCCGAGGCCAGCGCGCGGGCCAGCCAGGGCGCGAGCAGGGCGTGCAACAGCATGGCCAGGAAAAGCGCCCGGCCGAGGATGGGCGTCCAGTTGTACAGGGCCAGCACGACGGGGTCTTTCGCCCGGAAGAAACCGAGGTCCAGGTCGAAATAGCGCGCCGAGACCAGCAGGTCCAGGCCCGGGAACTTCGAAAACACGGCCAGGGCGAAAAACAGGCCGGCCCAGAGCAAGCGGCTGTCGATGCTGGTCGCGGCGCCGTCGGGTGTTTTGAGCGTGTCAGGCATGTCAGACGCGGCACGGGGGGCGTTCATGGCGTGCGGCGATCGGTCAGGGCGTCAGCATGGCCGGCGCCTGTGGGTTCGCGTGGCCGCCGCTTTGCTCCGTGTAGGACTGCTGTGTGTAGCCCAGGAAGCCGCGCAGGAAGAAGAGATGCAATTCGATCTTGCGGTCCGAGGACACCGCCACCACGGTGGATTTCAGGTGCCGCACGATGGCAAAGCGCTGGGTGATGGCGTCCGGCTGAGGTGAGTTACTGATCAGCAGCACGTCGGGGCCGACACGGTCCGGCAGGCTCTGCGTCAACTCGTAGTGGTTGTTGCGCGTGCCCTTGGGATTCCAGAACAGCGTTTTCACGCCGTGGCTGCGCCAGTTGTAGGCGGCCTGCGTGACCAGCAGGCGCTGGTCGGCCAGCACGGGCAGGCCTGCCACCACGGGGTCGTCCAGGGCCGGGGCCAGGTCGGCGAAAGCCTCCTGCCAGCCACGCATGCGCCACATGGCGTCGAACTTGTGGGGCAAAGGCGCCGTGGCCAGGTCACGTGCGTGCATGACCAGCGCGGTCAGCAGCAGGTTGCCTCCCAGCACGATGGCCAGCCAGCGGTGCGGGCGCGGTGCGGCCAGCGGGATCAGCGGGGGGCTCAGCAAGGTGGCCACCAGCAGCGTCAAGCCGACCATGGCGGGCGCGGCCCAGTTCAGGTTGGCATCGGCGTAGAGCGCCTGGCCCAGCGCCAGCGTCAGTAGTGGCAGGCTCATGGCCCACAGGTAGCGGTGGCTGGACACCGACGCCAGGTAGTACGCCGAGGTCCGCGCCACGGGCCGTCCGGTGGCGTCCACCACGCTCGATGGCATCGTCGAGTTCGCCCACTGGCTGGGCGGCATCATCTGGCTGCTGGCGGCCCACTGGCTGCGCGGTGCCGTCGCCGCCTGGCCGGCTTGTTGCCGACGCCGCCAAGCCAGCCACAGGCCGGCCACGACAACGACCGGGCCCAGCATCAGCAGCTGCCCACCGGCAAACTCCAGGGCGGACAGCAGCCCGCCGTTGCGTCCGGACTTCGTGGTCAGCTCGGCCGTGTGCTGCAGGGTCGGGAAGCCGTGGTGCGCGTTCCACCACAAGTTCGGCGACAGGATCAACAGCGCCAGCGCCATGGCCACCCAGGGCCCCGGTCGCAGCAAGCCGCGGCGCGGGCCATGCACGGCCCACAGCGTCCAGAGGGCGGTCAGCGCGAAAGCCGCCATGGTGTACTTGCTCATCAGGCCCAGGCCGCAGGCCAGGCCCAGCCCGACCCAGCAAGACATGCGGTTGGTGACCTGGGCACGCCACAGCATCCAGCCAGCCACGGTCCAGCACAGCAGCAAAGGCGCGTCGGTGCTGGCGAACAGGCCCAGCGCGCCCACCATGGGCAGGGTCAGGAAAAGGGCGCCCGCCACGATGCCGGTGCGCACGCCGCTGCTGGTCGGCCACAAGGCGCGCGCGAAGCCGACCATCACCAGCGCCGTGACCGGGTAGAGCAGCATGGTCATCAGCTTCACACCGACCACGCTGGAGCCGAACAGCTTCGTGCTCAGCCAGATCAGGCCCGCGATCATCGGCGGCTTGGAGTAATAGCCCCAGGCCAGGTGGCGCGACCAGTCCCAGTATTGGGCCTCGTCGAAGAACAGCGAGATGCCGCTGTGCCGGATCAACCACACCCGGTAGGCCAGCAACACCACGGCGAAGGCCAGCAGCATCCACAGGCGCGGCCCCCAGATCTGCGGCCAGCGCTGGCCCGCGGGCTTGCGCACGGCCGTGTCCTTCGCGGAAGGCGATGATGCCGGTGAGGGGGCTGCGGAGCGTTCGTTCATGGTCGGGTCAGGTGCTGCAAAGGGGGCTCAATGCGTCTGATGCCAGGCCGATTCTGCCGCCAGTTGCGGGCCCTGGGTGGTGTGGTACGGCGCCACATCGCCCCGGTCGTAGTAGATGCGGATGAGCAACTCTGCCAGCACACCGGTGGTCAGGAACTGCAGGCCACCGAGCACGCAGAAGAAGCCCAACCACAGCAGCGGACGTCCGCCGATCTGCTCGCCGAACATCTTCAGCACCGCCAGGTAACTCAGGATGGCGCCGCCCAGCAGGCCCACGCCCAAGCCCAGGCCGCCGAAGAAGTGCCCCGGGCGCCCCGAGAAGCGCAGGAAGAAGTTGACGGCCAGCAGGTCGAGGACCACGCGCAGCGTGCGCGAGATGCCGTACTTCGACTCGCCGCGGGTGCGCGCATGGTGGCTCACCGGCTCTTCGGCCATGCGGGCCGGCGAGGTCACGGTGGCCATCCAAGCCGGGATGAAGCGGTGCATTTCGCCGTACAGGCTCACGCGCTTGAGCACGGTGGCGCGGTAGGCCTTCAGACTGCAGCCCAGGTCCTGGAATTCCAGTTGCGTGATCTTGCGGATGAGGCGGTTGGCGATGCGCGAGGGCACCTTGCGCAGCCACAGGCCGTCCTGGCGGTTCTGGCGCCAGCCAGCGACCAGGTCGAGGTCTTCGCGCAGCAGGCGGGCCACCAGCTTGGGGATGTCTTTCGGGTCGTTCTGCAGGTCACCGTCCAGCGTCACGATGACGTCACCGCGCGCCGCGTCGATGCCGGCCTGCATGGCCGCCGTCTGGCGGAAGTTGCGCCACAGGTGGATGGGGCGCACGTGCGGGCCGCGCAGGCGCGCTTGTTCGTCCAGGGCCTGTTGCGTGCCATCGCGGCTGCCGTCGTTGACGATCAGCAATTCCCAGGGGAAGGGGTAGTCGGCCAAGGCCTCGTGCACGGCGGTGACGAAAGGCTCGACGTTTTCCACCTCGTTGTACATGGGCACGACGATGGACAGGCGGTGATCTGGCACCGGCCCTTGGGCCGGGGAGGTGTTCGCGACGGTGTTCATGACTTCTCTTTCTTGTCGGATGCGGCTCAGGTGCCGGAGCGCAGCGGGGCATCGGGCGCTCGGGGCGCACTGCGGCTGAGCCACAGCGCCACCAAGCCTGCCAGCACGGCGCACAGCAGGAAACACAGGTGCAGCGCCAGGGCCGCGCTGATGGCTTGGGACAGGACCGGGTTGGCTGCGCTCGTTGCGCCCGGCAGGCCACTGGCCATGCCCACCCAGACCCCTGCTTCGTAGGTGCCAAAGCCCGCGGGGCCTTGCAGGGGCACGATGGCCGCCAATTCTCCCCCCAAAGCACCGGCCCAGGCGTGGATGAAGCCCGCGTCGGTGATGGCGGACAGCAGGCCAGCACCTGCCGCCAGCTTCAGCGCCCAGTTGGCCAGGGTCAGCAGCCAGGCGGCCGGGCGGTGGTGGGCGGGTTCCATCAGGGCGTGGCGCAGGCGGGACAAGTGTCCGCGCCAGCCTTGGGCGGCCTCGTCGATGTCTTGCGGGTGGCCGTCGAACCAGCGTTTCAGGCCCTGGGTGAGCGCCACCCAGCCCAGCACCAGCACGGCCAGCCCGGCGCCACGCCAAGCCAGCGGCAAGCCCGGCCACAGCAGCAGACCCAGCAGCGCCAGCACGCTGAGGTCCTGCAGGCGCATCCACATCAGGCAGACCACCGCGCGGGGCACCGGGTAGCCCAGCTGGCGCGCGGCCAGCCAGGGAAAGCTCAACTCGCCAGCGCGCATGGGCAGCAGGTTGACGGCCGCGTTGTGCATCAGGATCACGCGCAGCGCGTCGGTGCGCAGCCCGAACCAGCGGCTCGCGGCGCGGTGGTGGGCATCGAGGTCCAGCACCACCTGCAAGCGCGCTGAACGCAGGCCATAGCTGCCCAGCAGCCCCAGCAGCGTCAGCACCCAGGTCAGCAGGGTGGGGCGGGCCAGCGCGGCCTGCGCTTCGTGCAGCGGCGTCTTGTGCAACAGCCAGCCCAGCAGCGCCAGGCCCAGCGTCCAGGCCACCGCCATCTTCACGCGCGAGCGCCGCCCTGCAACGGGTGCAACTGCTGGATCAGGCGATGAGGGCGGGGTGGCGCGGGTGTCTGGCACGAAAGCGGGCAAAGGCAGGCAAAGAGCAGGCAAAGGAGCAGGCAGAGCGGCCTGGCGCAAAGGCGGGATTGTCTCGCATTTGCGAGGCTGGGCCGAAAAGGCAAAAGCGGGCCGAAGCCCGCCTCTGTGTGACAGCCATCAGGCTGGCCGCCCTGGCTCAGTTCATTGAGCGCCTTCGCGGAACAGCACCACGCTCACGGTTTCGAACAGCACCAGCAGGTCGAGGAACAGCGAGTTGTTCTTCACGTAGTACAGGTCGTACTGGTGCTTGTGCAGCGCGTCTTCGACCGAGGCACCGTAGGCGTAGCGCACCTGGGCCCAGCCCGTCACGCCCGGCTTCACGCTGTGGCGCACGTCGTAGAAAGGCAGTTGCTCGCGCAGTTGGGCAACGAAAGTGGGGCGCTCGGGGCGCGGGCCAACCATGCTCATCTCGCCCTTGAGCACGCTGAACAGCTGGGGCAGCTCGTCGATGCGGGTCTTGCGGATGACCTTGCCGACGCGGGTCACGCGCGCGTCGTTCTTCTTCGCCCACACGGCCACGCCATCCTTCTCGGCGTCGTTGCACATGCTGCGGAACTTCAGGCACATGAAGCCCTTGCCGCCCAGGCCCACGCGTTCCTGGCTGTAAATCAGCGGGCCATGGCTTTCCAGCTTGATGGCGATGGCCGTGATCAGCATCACCGGCGAAGCCAGCAGCAGCAGGGTGCCGGAGGTGACGACGTCGAACACGCGCTTGACGATGATGCGGGCGCGATCTTGCGCGAAGCCGCGGCCATAGACCAGGAAACTGGCCTTCAGGCTGTCCACGGGCACTTCGCCGGTCGTCTGCTCGTAGAACGCGGCCAGGTCCATCACCGGGATGCCCTGGATGCGGGCTTGCAGCAGTTGGTCCATCGGCACGTTGCCGCCGCGTTGCTCCTTGACGGCCACGATGATCTGGTTGACGTCGTGACGGCTGACGATCTCGTCGATGGAGGCGGCGCGAGGGAAGATGTTGAAACGCTTGTCTTCGGCAGGCAGCACCGATTCGCCAGCGGGGTAGAAGCCCACCACCGAGTGACTGCGCAGGCGGCGCGACTTCAGGTCGGAAGCCACGGCATGGGCCTCGTTGCCCGTGCCGATGATCAGCACGCGTTGTTGCACGAGCGAGCCGTTCCAGGCGGTCAGCAGCAGGCCACGCACCAGCACCAGGCCCACCATCAGGTAAACGATGGCAAAGCCCATCAGGTGGTGGGCCTGAGCGCCATCCACAGAGGTCTTGATGGCCAGCTGGTAGGCGATGGGCGCTGCGATCAGGCAGCCCAGCACAGCACGGCCCAGTTTGGCGCTGGCGGTTTTGCGGATCGCGCCTTCGCGGTACACGCCCACCAAGCCGCAGTGCAGGGGGATCAGGAACGCGAAGCCCAGGCCTGCGCGCAGTGCCGTTGACATGCCAAACGAACCTGCATCACCGGAAAAGTGGGCAAGCGTCAGGGTGCCCAGCAGGATCGCCAGAAAGCTGGTGAGGCTGTCTGCGATCAACTCTGCCAAGGTGACCAGCGAGATGTGGTGCTGAAATACCCGGAACATGTTTGGCCTCTCTGTGCCGGCCCTTGCGAAGCGCAAGAGCTGCAACCGGTGATTCGGATTGGTAAGATTTTGTAATGCGGCCATTGTCAAGAAGATGGCCGTGTTCCAACATCCTTCGTTTGTGGGGTGCACCCTAAACTTTGGGGGGCTCTGCGTACCGCATTGCAAATTGAAGCCCATTCGCCATAGGAATAGCGGACAATGATGGGTTCAGTGTCACGCGCACCAGCCACAAACCCATTGTGGGATGGGCACTTTGGCTGTGCTCACCGGGTGGGGCGTGGTTGTTACAAAGTGCCGTGAACCATTGAGCAGTCCTGGCGTTTCTTTGTGCGGTGCAGCGCGCATGCCACGCCGCTTGCGGCCGGAGCCTGCCGGCCTCCGGCCTGTCAGCTGGGCGTGACCATGGTGCGCGGCTGGTGCTGCTTCCACCAGGCGGCGAGGTGATCGGCCACGCGGCTGGCCGTCATGCCGTCCCAGAATTTAGGTAAACGGCCTTTTTTGCCGCCCCCTCGGATGATTTCCGCCACAGCGCGGTGGATCAGGCTGCTGTTGCGTCCCACCGCGATGTTCGTCCCTTGCTCAACCGTGATGCGGCGTTCAGTGTAGTTGTGCAGCGTCAGGCAAGGCACGCCCAGGATGGTGGCTTCTTCCTGGACCGTGGACGAATCGGTGAGCACGCACGCTGCGGTGCCCACCAGACCCATCATCTTGAAATACGGCACGATGGGCAGCAGCGCAATCTGGCTGGCTGGCGCATCGTTGAGCAAATGGTTCGACTGGATCAGCGCGCGGGTTGTCTCGCTGGCCACCCAGATCAGCGGCATGTCACGGCTGATCGATTTCAGGATGGCGCTCAGCTCGGCCAGTGCTTGCACCTGTTGCGACGGCCCCTGGCCTTGCAGGTAGACCACGCCGTAGCCGCGGCCAGCCTTGAGCAGGTCGGGCGATTGGTTGAACTGGCGCAGGGTGTACTTCGGTGGCGAGGCCTGCGGCAGCATGGCACGCATGGTGTCCATCATCAGGTTGCCGGCGAACACCACGCGGTCGGCCGAGATGCCTTCGCGCGTGAGGTTGTCGTGCGCCACCCATTCGGACGTCAGCAGCAGGTCGGCCATGTGGTCGCACATCATGGCGTTGATCTCCTGCGGCCGGCTGCGGTCAAAGCTGCGCAAACCGGCTTCCAGGTGCAGGATGGGGATGCCTTGGCGGTGGGCGGCCAGGCTGGCGGCCATGGCGGCGTCGTCGCCGTTTTGAACGATCACGGCAGCGGGCCTGTACTCGCCCAGGATGTGGTCCAGTTGGCGCATCGCGTCGGCGGTTTGCGCCACGGGCGTGCCGGCGGGCACGCGCATCTGCACATCGGGCGCGCGCAGGCCCATGTGCTCGCTCCAGTCGCTGGTGAGTTCGAAGCGCCCGGGTGCGTCGATCATCAACCACTTGAGCGCGGGCAGGTCCTGGCGGCTGGCAAAGGCTTTTTGCAGCGCTGCGGCGCGGATGCAGCAGGTGCGGGAACTGGCGATCAGCAGGAGAAAGGCCTGGTCCGTGTTGACATGGACCGTGGGCGTGAACAACTCGTTGCGGAACTGTGGCTGTGTGGGCAAGGCCTGCACGCTGTCTGTCAGCGTGGGCATGGACAGGTGCGATGGCATGCCCTGGGGTAGGCTGGTTGCGTCGCTTGCCAGATGGGCTGGCGACGCCCCCATTGCCGGCGGCGGGCTCAGCGTGGCTTCGCCAATTTCAGCGCGAATCTCCAGCGCGATGCGCGCCACATCGGCCGCCGTGATCTCGTTGCCTTCGGCGAGGAAGGTGGCCAGCAGGATCCGGTTGCACAGCAGGTTGATGCGGCGCGGGATGCCCGAGGTCCATTGGTAGATCTCGTCGAAGGCGTCGTCGTCGAAATGCGGGCGCTGGTCCCAGCCGACCTTGCGCAGGCGGTGCTCGATGTAGCTGCGCGTTTCCTCGCGGTCCATCGGCCCCAGGTGGTAGGACGCGATGACGCGCTGGCGCAACTGCTCCAGGCTGCGCGACAGCAACATGTCGCGCAACTCGGGTTGGCCGATCAGGAAGCTTTGCAGCAGCGCCTGGTTGCCGAACTGGAAGTTCGACAGCATGCGCAGCTCTTCGATGGCATCGCGGCTGAGGTTTTGCGCCTCGTCCACGATGAGCACGGCGCGCTTGTTCTGCGTGGCCAGCAGCGTGAGGTAGGCCTCCAGCGTGGCGATCAGCTCGGCCTTGCTCTGGCCCTTGAGCGGCACGCCAAAGGCCGTGATGGCCGAGCGCAGCAGGTCTCCCGCTTCGAGCTGGGTGCTGACCAGTTGGGCCGCCACCACTTTCTCGTGATCGATGTCGCTCAGCAGCGTGCGCACCAGCGTGGTCTTGCCGGCGCCGATGTCACCTGTGACGACGATGAAGCCTTCGGCCTGGTAGAGCCCGAACTTCAGGTAGGAGAGGGCGCTGCTGTGCCCCCGGCTGTCGAAGAAGAAGCTGGGGTCCGGGTTGAGCAGGAAGGGGGCGCCGGTGAGACCGAAATACGACTCGTACATGGGGTCGTGATCCTCAGAAGCGGTGTTCCAGCCCGGCGAACACGACGTTCTCCGTGACCTCACCACCTGCGATGCGGCCAACCGTGCGAAGGCGTCGCAAGCCCCAGACGGCCTGTGAGCGCGGCGACAATGTTGTGGCCACGCTCAATCGCAAGCCTTGATCGCGTGACGTGGTCACGGTGCTGAGCAGTGGGTTGATGGCCCGTGCGCGACTCAAACGCAAGCCCATGGTCACGGTGGACACGGGCGACAGACGGTGGTTGAGTTGCACGTCAAAGTAACGTTCCCGTGTGTCATTGCCCGCGCCCAGCAGGCTTGAAAATGCGTCACCCGACAACGGGCGGGTTCGAATCTGGCCTGCTGCGAGCAGGACCGTGCTGCGTTGGCCCATGATGGCACCTTGCAGTGTGAGGTTCTGTCGCACCAGCGTGTTCAAATCGTAGAGGTCTCGGCTGGAGCCCAGCTGCTGCGGCAAGTTGCGCTGAGCGATGAGGTCATTGACGGCTTTGGCGCGCTCTGCCTCATTCGGGATCCGGCTTGTCAGCATCGCGTCCAGCAAGGCCTGCGTGGTGCCGCCAGTGGTCACGGCGGTGCTGCCTGAAGCAAGGTTGGTGTCGATCTGCCGACTGGTCTGAAGGCCGAAGCTGAGTGTGGATCTGCGGTGGGAAAAATTCGCATTCCAGGCCCGCCCAAAAAACCGATCCTCTGCCATGGCTTTCAGTTGCGTGCGCGAACTGGGGCGCCAATCCATTTGGAGTCCTTTGACCGTGCCTTGGTTGCGCTGCTGCAGGACCTGGCTTGACTCTCGTCCCAGGATCAAGCCCAGTTCCATCTCGGGTGTCAGCGCATACAGCGCGGTGCCCTTCACGATCCGTTGGCTGTTGAGTGATTGCGATCGACCGCTGACTTGATTGTCGCGGTAGCTCGCACTGAGCGCGTAGCCCAGGCGTGTGGGCTTGCGCATCAGCCCGAGGTTGGCGGCATTGCTGTTTGTCTCAGGGCGAGCGGTCAACCCGTCACTGTTGGCTGTGGTGTAAATCTGTGTGCGCTCAAGGCGCATTTGCAGCAGCGTCTTGTCGTCCAGAGATTTCTCCAGAAAAGGACTGAGCAGCACCCGCGTGTTGGTGTAGGAGTCCGAGGTGTTGGCGGTGGCGGCCTGTGGTGAAGTGAACTGCGACCTGACCTGGCTTGCGAAAATGTTGGCATCCAAACCCAGTCCCTGGCCGGGAATCTCGGTGTGCAGGGCCAGTTGCCCATTGGGCAGGAGCCGGTCCGGTTGCGAATTTCGCAGGTAATTGACCGTGGACAATTGCATTTGACCGTTCAAAGTGCTGCTGGCGTTGCGGTACTGCACCGCAACACCGGGTGACACAGAAACGATGGTGTCGCTTTGGCGGTTGTCTTTTGCAGCCTGTGTGGCGTTGTCGGAGTACGTCACCTGCGCACTGAGCGTCGGCGTCACGGTCGTGGTGGCTCTGACCTGTTCCTGTGCTTGCGCCTGCGCGGATTGGTCGGGGACGCTCAAACCCGCGGCCATGCCCAGGATCAGGACGAGCAAGTCCTGCCCCCGCCGTGGCGTCAGGTGCCTTGCATCACGGAGCGTAATAGCCATATGCATTGCTGCCCTTGGGGCCCCGGTATTTGTTGAGCATGGACAGCACAACCGGATGAGTTTCGACAGTTGCAAAAGCTTGCTTGACCGTGCTGATCGGGGTGTTGTTGGCCTCCATGACCATCACCACCTGGCCCATGTGCGATGCCAGCACGCGTGACTCGGTCGTTGAAAGCAAAGGCGGGGTGTCAAAAATGATGACCCGGTTCGCATATTTGCTGGCCAACTCTTCCAACAACTTGTCCATGGCGTCGCTGGCCAGCAGTTCTGTCGAACGAGAACTCGCCGTGCCCGCAGGCAAGAGTGTGAGCTTTGGGATGTTGGTGCGCAACAGCACATTGGCCAGATCAAGCTGAGGAGACTCCAGCTTGTCGAGCAACCCTTTGGCGGCGGTCACACCAAGACGCTCCAGTGCGGAGGGGCGCAGCACGTCTGCCTCAACCAGCAGCACTGTGTGATCCAGTTCCATCGCAATGCTCACCGCCAAGTTGATGGCGGTTTGTGTCTTGCCCTCGCCAGACACGGCGCTCGTGACCATGATGAGGTTGGCGCGCTCGGGACGCATCGCCGTCTGGTTGCGCACGTTTTCCAGCAGCGGGCGTTTGATGATGCGGAATTCTTCTTCCAGCTGAGACCGCGGTTGCCCCGGTATCAGCAAACCGGCGCGACGCATGCGAGCGAGGTCAACAGACACTTCTCGACTGCGACGGTCATCGGCCTCCACAGCCACACCTGCCGTCGGAACCTTGACTGCTGCAACAGCGGGTGCGGCAGGCTCCGTGTTGTCTGCCGAGGCGAGGCTTGCATTGACGTCAACGCCTGCTCTGCGCAGTTGCTCAAGACGCTTGGCAGCTTGTTCGATCGTGTTCATGCGCACCTCAAGACAACAACTGCGTTTTGAGCAGAACCAACCAAGTCGCGTTGAGCAGGATGAACAAGCCGCAGGCAACCAAGAAATTACGGCGATTCCTGCTCGCCTCTATGACCATCTCGGGGCTGAGCACCATGGACACACTGCCCAGAACGGGGCGCCCTGCAATTTCGCGCAACTGGCGAGCGTCCTGTATCGTCGGGAAGGCTTGGGACATGATGAAGGCCGCGCCCAGTCCTGCGGCCACCGATGCGAGCACGCCCAACACTGCCACCATCATCTGGCTCGGCTTGGCGGGCGTGGGCGACACCCGCGGCGGCTCAACCACGCGGAACTCTGCCACCTTGGTGCTCAGGTCAATTTTTTCACCCAACGATGCCGATTCACGCCGCGTGACCAGTTGCTCGTAATTCTTGCGCACGACATCGTAGTCACGGTTGAGCTGGGCCAGTTCTGCTTCCACCTGAGGCATCCTGCCGGCTGTTGTGCGGGCTTGTTCCAGCTGTGATTGCTGGGCGCTCAACTGACCTTGCAACGATGCAACCTTGGCTTCTGCTTCGGCAAGGGCAACGCGGATGCGTTGGAACACTGGGCTTGTGGGCGCAGGGCCTCTGGCCCCGGTGGATTTGCGAGCATCCTGCTCCGAGCGCCGTTGCTGCTCCAGTTGGGCAATGGTGCGGCGGGCTGCGACCACATCCGGGTGCTGGTCTGTGTAGCGGCGCAACAAGTCGTCGAGTTGGCGTCGCTGAGCGTCCAGGCGAGATTCCGTCTCAGACTGCGTCACCCCCATGCCTGGGGCCATGGCTTCTGGCGGGATGGTCGGATCCTCCGTGGAAAGTTCATGGCGGAGGGCATCTCGTGAACGCTGAGCGGCCTGCAATTCAATCCGCAGTCGGTTGATTTCTTCGGAAGATGCAGACACTCGGGCGAAGAAGTCCTGGTTGGACGTGCCTGTCATGCCGAAGTTGCGCAATTTGAAATCTTTGAGTCGATTTTCTGATTCCGTCAACTTGAGTTCGTACACCTTGATTTGTTCATCCAGGAAGCGACGGGCTTGCTCGGAGTCCCGCTGCTTGTCGGTCACCCCCGACGAAACGAACAAGGACACCAAGTCAGAGACGATGACCTTGGCGCGCTGTGGGCTGATGTCTCTGTAGGTGATTGAAAACAGATTGGCATCACCGCTGGGTGTGATTTTGATTTCTTTGGTCAGTCGGTCGATGGTGCGATCGCGATCGACCTCGCTGAGATTGTCCAGTCCGGCGGAGGGGGACTTGATCAGTTGCTCAACGTTCGGTCTGCTGATGAGCGTGCGCGCCAGCATGCGCACCTGTTGGTCCGAGTCTGGCTGAAACGCCAGGCCGCTCATCAGTGGCTTGAGAACCGATTGGGTGTCCACGAAGACCTTGGCAGAAGCTTCGTACCGATCACGTATGACCAGTTTGACTGCGGCGATGGACAGCAGCGCCGTGGCAGCGGCTGCGGCGATGCCGATCCAGCGGCGTTGCCACATGGAGACCAGGATGCCAGAGACTTGTCGAAGGAGTTCGTCCATACACGGGGTTCAGGGTGAGGGGCGCCAACCCGCTGATGCGGCCGATCGGTCAGACGAACTTCAGAACCAGCTTTGCGGGATGATGAGGATGTCGCCAGGCTTCATGTCGACGTTGGCGGAAATGTCGCCACGGCGCAAAAGATCTTTGATCTTCACGCTGTATTGCTTGCCGTTCTCAGAACCGCGAACCAGCACCGCATTGTTGCCATCGGCAAAGTCAGTGAGCCCGCCGACCTGAATCATCACGTCCAGCAGTGTCATGTTCTGTCGGAACGCCACCGCCTGGGGTTTGGCTGCTTCGCCCACGATGCGCACCTGGGCGGAACTCTCGCCCAAGGCCCGGTTGACCACCACGGTGACCACGGGATCACGGATGTATTTGCCCAGCGCAGCCTCGATCTTGCGTGAGAGGTCTTCCGGTCGCAGGCCGGCTGCGGGCAGGTTTTCCACCAGAGGCAGTGAGATCTTGCCATCGGGGCGCACGGTGACCGTGGCCGAGAGGTCTGGATTGCGCCAAACCACAACCGACAGTTCGTCCAGGGCGCCGATCTGGTAGCCGCTTGAGACCGATGTGTCAGCACGCTGTGGTGCTGGGGGGAGGCTGTTGAATGAGCCGCAGGCGGTGAGTCCGACTGCGAACAAGGCGATCAACAACCAGCGTGCACAGGTGCGTGAGTGAATGCGGGGCTGATTCATCTGAGTACCCTTGTGGATTGAGATGCTGCGCTGACATGGCATGGATCGGTTGAGCATAAGCCCATCCGATCCGGAGGTGTGCGTGCCATGTTGCGTTAGCGCATTTGTGCCAATAAGTGCGTTGTAAAACGCCACATCATTACACCATAGCGGCTTGCCAGGATGATCTGGCGACTCAGCGTGTGGTGCGTCGCCAGGTGCCTTGTTGCGTGCCGTGAAAATACCGAATTGAAGCCAGCAGGAATGCCCAGTTCAGGGCAAAAAAGAAGGTCGGTAGGCGGGCGTGTTTTGGCAGCGATCGACCTGCCAAGCTGCGCCGATACCACAGGGATACTGCGGCATAGCCCAGCAATTGGATGCTGGCGCATGTGCGCCACAAAGCTGTGTGTTCACCCTGCAGTCCGGCAAGCAGCAGGGTGGCGAGCAAGGCTGTCAACAGCAGGTGTGGTGTTGTCCAGCGCAGCACCTTGTGCGAGAGGTAGGAAAACTTCGTGGCCCAATTGGTGCGCGTGATGAATTCAGGGTGCTCGAACAGCGATTGGAAGTTGCCGATGCCAATTCGCAGTCTGCGATGGTGTTCCTCGGCGATGTCATTGGGTGTGTCTTCCTCGGCCCATGCTGTAGGGTCGTAGGCAAGCCGGTGCCCGGTCACCGGAATGTGCATGCCGATGATGAAATCGTCGCAGATGGCGTTGGGGGGCAAAGCAGGCCAGAGCTCACGCCTTACGGCGTAAATCGCGCCATTCGCGCCCAGCAGAGCGCCAATGCGGCCCTCAAAGTATTTCAACGCCTGCTCCAGGCGCCAGTACAGGCTGTCCTGATTCTCGCCATCGTTGCCCAGCAATCGCAACTCTCCGGTCACGCCGCCCACATGGGGGTCTTGAAACCATCGGACCAACTTGCGAATGGCCTGACGTTCAAAGAAGGTGTTTGCATCGGAGAACACCACGATGGGTTCGCGCGTTTGATCGCGCAGGTCATTGAGGACAGATGCTTTGCCGCGGTTGCGCTCGAAGATTTGGGGTTTGAGCCGCTCATCCTGGAAGCTGCGCAAAATCTCGGCAGTTTGGTCCTTGCTGCCATCCGAACCGATGTAGATGCGCAGTTTGTCGGTCGGGTAATCCTGTTCAAGCAGGTTGCGAACCCGTGCTGCGATGTGGCGTTCCTCGTTGTATGCGGCAATCACAACGGCCACGCAAGGCCACTCCGCGGGTTCTGGCAGTCGCCGGTCCGCCTTGCGAAACACAAAGCGCAGATCTTGGCCTAGCTGGTGCAAAGCAGCCCAGATGGCCAATATGAGGGGGTAGCCAAGGTAGGAATAGAGCACCAGGCCCCAGCCACCCACGGCCAGCACGCTCAGCGAAACTTCCAAAGGGGTCATGCGGCCGCTCGTTGGGCGTATGCCGGGCGGGGAATCAGGTGATCGCGGTATTGATGGGGGTCACCGTTGAGGCCTTGCTCTGCAGCCTTGGCGATGTTGTACATCTCCCGGGCGCTGACATAGTGCAGTTTCCACTGCTTGCCGCAGTTGTAGGCCGTCTCAAGGTAGGTGAAGCAATCGTCCATCGGTGCGCCGAGCAGCGTCGGCATGTCCGGCTCCTGGGTGCCATGTGTGTGGATCTTCACAAAAATCCATTCTGGGCGGCCCTTGACGTGGATGCCCGTGTCCACCCACATGTCCACCCGGTCGCGGGTCGGTGGGTTGTTGGTGCGCACATCGCTGTTTTCAATGCGGGGGATCAGTCCGAGCTTGCGTTTGCGGAAATCGAAGGTCAATGGCCCTTGGATGATCATCAGATCCCCGCTGGGAGGTGTGCCAACCTGAACAGGTACGCCGAAGTCGTGCGAGCGTGGCCGCAGCGGGTCGTCTTTGGCGTAATAGATTTGGTTGATCGTCACTGTCTGGCAGGGATTGGGTGCCGCGGGAAGGGTGTAGTCCGCGTAGCAGCCCTCTTCGCGCAAGATGATGAGTTCATTGTTCACGCCGCAGCCAAACCCGTGCGGATGCGCGTTGTCCAGAGCCCAGTTGCCATGGATGAAGGACCAGCGCGCTTGCCCCGTGATCGGGTCAACTGGCAGGCAGTCGTGACGGTCGATCAACGTGCGCGTGAAACGCTGCAGCTTTTCACGCAAGCCTGCCTCGGTGTCTTTGTCGTGGTGGAGATGGATCTCGATTTCACCCAGTTGCATGCGGCAAAGGTCAACGAGGTCGTCCAGGTGCTCGGGGCGGTATTCTTCCTCAGGGAAGAAGAACGTGTGGACGGGCGGGCGGCCATCGGCGTCCCGGTGCTTTGCGCACAGCTGCGGGTAGCCCTGTTTCCATCGGAGCACGCGCTCGCGTTCTACCTCGTAGGAGGGCTGCGCCCATCCTGGCTCGTAGTGGTCCACAAAGCAGAACATCAAGTGACGCGTCGTGCCTTCTTGTGCATTGGCGCGCCAGTCTTGGCGAAGCCATGAACGAAACCAGATGCCGATGTTGCGGCTGCGAATTTCACGCGTCAGCAAACCCGCTGCGGCAAGCAGCGTCAGCCCAGCGAGAGCCAATCCCCAAAAAAAATACATGTTGTATAGCGGTAGGCGGCAAAAACAGCGACGTCAGCGGGTGTGCGGTGAAAACCATGGTGCGCATGACATTGCATCCGAGCCAGACAGCGCCCAACGGCCAGGTTCACAAAGCGAGCTGATGATAGCGGAAATTGATCTTGGGCAGCCCAGGTGATCCGGGGGCTGGGCAAGTGCATGTGCTGGTCGAGCGGCTTTGCGTGATCAATGTCGCTGGCTGCCCAGAGCACGGCGCAGCTCGGGCGGCAGCAGTGATTTGGCAATCAAGACCCATGACGCACTGGCCGGGCCGTGCTGTGTCGCCTGCCAAGCAGCTCGGCGAGCTTCTTTGTCTTCGCCGTTAACGAGGTGGCTGCGTGCCAGGTCCAGGTGGAGCTTGTGGTAGGCCCGGGCGATGTTGTCGTCTCCCAGAACCTGGCGCAGCTGGGGGTGCTGGGCGAGGAAGCGGTCGTACACTTTGAGCAGTTGAACATAGCCCGAGGCGCTGTCGTCCCCGAGGCTGCCTTCAACTGTGCGCTTGTGAACGAGGGCCTCGGTCATGAAGATCATCTTGGGGTGCTTGGCCAGCACGCGCAGGTAAAAATCGACGTCTTCTGCGATGCGAAGGCTGGCATCAAAGCCTCCAGCCTCGTCGAAGGCAGATTTTCTGACCATCACGGTCGATGTGGCGAAATACGGGTGCAGAAAACTCGGCAGAAGGTCCGGGGTGACGCGATGCGGTGCGTCCTGCCGCTCAGCGCCGCTTCGGATGCGCTCTTCGTCATCGTGTTGGTGGGTGAAGGCGGTGCGGCAGAAAACGCTGTCTGGGTGCTGTTCCAGGGCCTGGACCTGCTGGCGCAGTTTGTCTGGATGCCAAATGTCATCGGAGTCCAGGAATGCCAGGAACTGGCCTTGCGCCAACGCCGCGCCGTGGTTGCGTGCCGTGGACACGCCGCCATTGGTTTGCCGGACATACCGGACTGTTGGGAATGTTTGGACCACACGCGCGGTGCCGTCCTTCGATCCATCGTCAATGACGATGACCTCCGTGTCCTTCAGCGTCTGTGCCAGAGCAGATTCAAGCGTTGCGGCGATGAACTGTTCTGCGTTGTAGGCTGGAATGATGATGCTGACGATGGGCACGGAACTTCACCTGGTGTGATGCTGATCTTGCGGCTCGTTCAGATCGCGGCAGGCGAACCGTTGAAGAATTGCTTTGCAATGTAGCATGGGGGGCTGCCGCTATTCTGGTGACGCAGGCGCGGTGTGCGCCTTTGGCGGCGTGCATTCAGGTGCGCTACTGCCCGCTGTTCAGGCCCGTCTGAGCGTCCAATTTGCGAGAACAAACCATGACCATCATTTTTGCCACCTGTGATTTGTGTGACGCCCACAAAAATGACACCGACGGTGACTTCCGGGTCCTGCCACCTGTGTTCAAGGACTATGGCAAGCGCCTCAAATTTGCAGGGCAGGTGGCCACCGTGAAGTGTTTTGAAGACAACACGTGGGTGAAAGCCGCTGTCGATTCGCCGGGGAATGGTCGGGTCTTGGTGGTTGACGGGGGGGCTTCGTTGCGCCGTGCCTTGGTCGGCGGGAACCTCGGCAAGGCCGCGGCCAAAAATGGGTGGGCTGGCGTGATCGTGGACGGCTGTGTGCGCGATTCGGCCGAGTTGTCGGAGTGCGATGTGGGCATCCGGGCTCTGGGGCTCATGCCGTTGCCCACTGAAAAGCGCAACGAAGGCCAGACGGATGTGGCCGTGCAAGTTCAGGGGGTCTGGGTGCGCCCTGGTGACTGGTTGTACGCCGACGAGGATGGCATCGTTGTCGCGTCAAAAGCCTTGATTTGATTCAGAGCGAGGCGCTTGTGCAACCTCCTGGGCAGGTTGCAGCATCTTCTCAGCTCAGGATGGCGAGCAATCTGTCCAAGCCGCCTTCGTTGATGGCCACCATGGCCTGCTCGCGCACTTTGGGCTTGGCGTGGAAGGCCACGCTCAGACCCGCGGCACCCATCATGGGCAGGTCATTGGCGCCATCACCCACGGCAATGCTGTGGTGTGGGGCGCAGCCGAGCCGGCTGCAGAGGTCCAGCAAGTGCCGCTTCTTGGCTTCGCCGTCGACGATGTCGCCCAAGACCTTGCCGGTGAGCAACCCACCTTCAATTTCCAGCGTGTTGGCGTGAGCTTCGTCCATGCCCAGTCGCTCGCGGACGCGGTCGGCAAAGAAGGTGAAGCCGCCTGACACCAGCAAGGTGCGCAGGCCGGCCACACGCGCTGCCGCCACCAATTCTGTTGCGCCGGGGTTGAGCTTCAGTCGTGTGTCGTACACCTCTTGCAAGGCTTCTGCAGGGACGCCCTGCAGCAAGGCAACGCGGCGGCGCAGGCTGTCTTTGAAATCCGTGATTTCACCGCGCATGGCTGCTTCGGTGATGGCCGCCACTTCGGCCTTTTTGCCCACAGCGTCAGCGATCTCATCGATGCATTCGATGTTGATCAGGGTGGAGTCCATGTCGAAGGCGATGGCCTTGAACGAGGACAGGGGTACGGGGGGGGTGAAGCCCTGGGTCAGGAGGCCGGGGGCAAAAACACGGGGAGACACGTTGTCGGACATGGCTGGTTGGGGGGCGCCTGTGGCGAGGCCCCATGAAAAAAGGTTGGGCCGACCGGATTATCTCCGGTCGGCCCAACCTTGGGTGTTGCTGGCAGAGGCTTCAGCAACCGCGTGTGCCACTCAAGGCGAGAAATCAGTCCTGACGGCGGCGACGCAGGCCAAGGGCCATCAAGCCCAGCCCCAGCGCGCCCATGCTGATGGGATTGAGTTCGGGCACGGCCGAGGTGGGCGTCGCGTTGAAAGCCACCTCGCCAATGCCGCAAGCGATCAGGATGTTGCTGGCAGGCTGTGTTTGCGGACAAGCACTCATTTCCAGCTTGACGTAGCGCAGTGCAACGGATTGCCAGCTGTAGACGTCGGCCTTGTAGGCGGCTTTGAAGGTGTTGTCGGTGGGGTGGAGGTTGCTCAGCAGGCTGAACCAGTTCGTGCCGTTGGTCGAGCCCAGCAGGTTGAGTTGGCCGACACCGGCGCCATCTTCGTTCCAAAAGGCCATGCCCTGGATGTTCTGCACCTTGCCCAAGTCGTAGGACACGACCGAAGCGGTGGTGCCTGCGTTGGAGAACCACTCTTGCCCGTCGTACTCGAAGTCGTGGAGTTGGCTGAAGGCGTAGCTGTCGAAGTCGGTCACGCCGCTGACGTAGTCGTTGAACAGGCCAAACAGGTTGTAGGTGTCGGCGATGTCGCCGATGCCGGGGCCGCCAGACAGGACAGTGGCGTCCACTGCGCTGACGATGGTGCCGGCCTGCGCGGTCGAGAGCAAGGCCACCGAAAGGGCGGCAGCGAGGGTGTTTTTGATGAACATGGTCTTCCCTTGGATGACAGGAGAGGCAATGACCGGGCCTCAGCGAGGAGTCCCTTGGAATGCGTTTGAGGGTAGTGGGCGTGAAAAAAGCACGCAATCCCTTGTTTCCAGTGTATCGCGGCTTGCTTGGTGCGCCATGGCCACGCTGTCGGCAGAAAGCCCTTGAGTGGCTGCCATGGCACGAGGGTTCGCGCCCTGTGTTTCGGCGTCGTGTCGCGAGGTCTGGGGCGTCGCATCTTTGTGGCCTAATACTGGGTTTGATCATTCCATCCACTGGAGCCAGCCATGGGCAACAAAATCATCACCGAAGCCGACCGTCAAGCCACCCCCCGTCCCGTTGCGCCCGCTGGCGTGACCCTGGTGCGCGGCAATGGCCAGAAGCGCAGCCTGGAGCGTGGTTCGCACACCCGCAGCAAGAAGAACCCCGGCAAGCGTTGCCACAAGGGTGGCTGATGGCTGGCTGAGCCGGCCCGGCTTTGGTTCGGGCTGGCAGGCCTTGCGATGCGGCTGAGCCCAGGGCCGGTTGCGTCGCAGAATGACCTTGTCGATATGTTGAGAATCACCGAGCTGCGCTTGCCCTTGGACCATGCCGAGGGTGCGGTGCGCGCGGCGATCGTGTCCCGCCTGGGACTGCAAGACACCGACCTGCAGGCGTTCACCGTTTTCAAGCGCAGCTACGATGCGCGCAAGAAAACGGCCATCGTCCTGATCTACACCGTCGATTGCGAACTGGCCTCCGAGGCCCTGCAAGCCGCTGTGCTGCAACGTTTCGCCACCGACCCCCATGTGCGCCCCACGCCCGACACGGGCTACCACTTTGTGGGGCATGCGCCTGCCGATTTCCATGCAGAAGGGCGTCTGCGTCCTCTGGTGGTGGGTTTTGGCCCCTGCGGCATCTTCGCGGCGCTGATCCTGGCCCAGATGGGCTTGCGCCCGATCGTGCTGGAGCGTGGCAAGGAGGTGCGCCAGCGCACCAAGGACACTTGGGGCCTGTGGCGCCAAGGCGTGCTCAACCCCGAGTCGAATGTGCAGTTTGGCGAAGGCGGTGCGGGGACGTTCTCGGACGGCAAGCTCTGGAGCCAGATCTCCGACCCGCGCCACCTGACCCGCAAGGTGTTGACCGAGTTCGTCAAGGCCGGGGCGCCGGAGGAAATCCTCTATGTCGCCAAACCCCACATCGGCACCTTCCGCCTGGTCAGCATGGTCGAGAAGATGCGTGCCGACATCGAGGCGCTGGGTGGAGAGGTCCGCTTCGAGCAACACGTCAGCGATGTGCTGATCGACGGTCCGGAAGGCGCGCGTCACATCCGCGGCGTGACGCTGGCGTCGGGCGAGCAGATCCGCACCGACCATGTGGTGTTGGCGCTGGGCCACAGCGCCCGCGACACCTTCACCATGCTGCACGAGCGCGGTGTGTTCATGGAGGCCAAGCCGTTCTCGATCGGCTACCGCATCGAGCACCCGCAAGGTGTGATCGACCGGGCGCGTTTCGGCCCCAATGCCGGCAACCCCATCCTGGGTGCCGCCGACTACAAGCTGGTGCACCATGCTGGCAACGGCCGCGCTGTGTACAGCTTTTGCATGTGCCCGGGCGGCACGGTGGTGGCGGCGACCTCGGAGCCGATGCGCGTGGTGACCAATGGCATGAGCCAATACTCGCGCAACGAGCGCAACGCCAACGCCGGTATCGTCGTGGGCATCACGCCGCAAGACTATCGCCAGGATGGCCAGGCGGATGGCCCCGTGAGTCCGCTGGACGGCATGGCGTTCCAGCGTTTTTGGGAATCCCGCGCTTACGAGTTGGGCGAGGGCGGCTACATGGCGCCGGGCTCGCTGGTGGGCGATTTCATCAAGCGCCAGCGCAGCAGTGCGCTGGGCGGCGTCGAGCCCTCGTACAAACCGGGGGTGCGCCTCACCGACTTGGCCGAGAAGGGCCGAGGCAGTCTGCCCGGGTACTGCCTGGACGCCATCCGCGAGGCTTTGCCCGCTTTCGAGCGTCAGATCAAGGGCTTCTCGATGCCCGATGCGGTGCTGACGGGCGTGGAGACGCGCACCTCTTCGCCGCTGCGCATCACCCGTGGCCGCGATTTCCAGAGCCTCAACGTCCAGGGCCTGTACCCGGCCGGTGAAGGTGCGGGCTATGCCGGCGGCATCATGTCGGCGGGCGTGGATGGCATCGAGGTGGCCGAGGCGCTGGGCGCGTCCATGCTGGGTGTGCCGCCTGTGACCGCGGTTCGCCCGCCCAAAGCGATCTCATCGGCCCAAGGGTGAGTCAACATGGCAGCGAACACGTCTTTGGCAAGACGCGCTTTCGCTGAGCATGTGGTGGACCTGTTGCGAGGGCTGGGGCCTGTGCAAGCCCGCGCGATGTTCGGCGGTCACGGCTTGTACCTCGATGGCCTGATGTTCGCCTTGCTGGCCGACGCGCGTTTCTTCGTCAAGGTGGACGCAGAGACACTGCCTGTGTTCGAGGCCGAGCGGTGTCCGCCCTTTGTGTTCGAGGCGAAGGGGCGGCGCATGGCTTTGACTTACCACGAGGCGCCCCTCGAAACCCTGGACCAGCCGGAGGTGGCGGTGCGCTGGGCGCGTCTGGGCGTGGAGGCGGCGCAGCGGGCTGCCGTGCGCAAGGGCCCTCGTGGGAAACGGGGCAGCACAGTGGGCGCGGGGGATCGCTTGGCTCGGCCAAGCGGGCGAAAGCCGTCGCAGGGATCGGGGGCAGCCCAGTGGCTTTCCCATGCTTCAGGCCTGGAGGCCTTGCCCAATTTGGGGCCTCGCAGCGTGCAAATGCTGACGCAGGCAGGCATCCATTCCGTGGCGCAATTGCGGGATTTGGGTGCGGTACGGGCCTATGTGCAGGTGCGCGCTGCGTGCGATGGTGCGAGTCTCAACCTGTTGTGGGCGCTAGAGGGTGGCTTGAGCAACCGTCCCTGGCAGGTGGTTGCCAGGGACGACCGAGCCAGCTTGCTGATGGCGTTGGAGGACGTCTTGCAGCACAAGGGCTGAGCCCTCCGGCAGCGGCTGGTTGCGAACCCGCGGGCGTTTCGCCGCGTCTCACATCAAGGACGGTGCCAGATGAACAGGTGCCCTGGCACTGGCGCATCGACCTCTTTGCGGAGGGTACAAGGCTCGGCCGCTTCCGCGAAGAACTGTCCCTTGCTTGCGAGGTCTTCGATGTAGGCCAGCGACTGGCTGTAGCGGCCCGAGCGCTCCAGGCGGTGGGTTTGCCCAGATGCATCTGCCAGGGTCTCGATGGAGAAGGCGAGGCGGCCACCTGGACGCAAGACGCGGTGCGCTTCTGCCATCAGCTCGTCGAGCTTGCCGATGTAGATGAACACGTCGGCGGACACCAGCAGGTCTGCGCTGTGGTCAGGTTGCTGGCGCAGCATGCGCACCACATCGTCGCAGACCAGGCGCTGGTAGACGCCCCGTTCGCGCGATTTCTCGACCATGCGCGGTGACAGGTCCACGCCTGTCAGCGTGCGGGAAAACGGCGCGATGGCAGCCCCGACCAAGCCGGTGCCGCACCCCAGGTCGATGACGTCAAGGGTGTTGGCGGCCGGTGCCGCAACGCGTGCCAGCAATGCGACCAGCTCCTCGGGGACGCGGTACTGCAGCGATGTGGTCAGGTGGGTGTCGAAGGCGTCTGCATAGTCATCGAACACCTTGATGACGTAGCCGTCCGGTGCACGTTCGCTGGTTTCTCCAGCCAGTGTGTTGGCCATGTGGCGGGCGTAGCCGTCTTCTGGCGCCAGGGCGCAGACTCGGCGATAGGCCTGCAGTGCCTGGTCCAGCTTGCGTTGACGCCGCAGGTTTTCTGCGATGTTGCGCCAGGCTTCCAGGAAATCTGGCTTCAGCTTCACCGCGTGCTCGAAGCACGCCTGGGCATGCTCGACTTGCGCAAGGAGGTCGAAGGTGGTGCCCAGGTTGTTGAAGGCCTCCCAGTCGCCTGGCATCAATTTGGCCGCGATCTGCATGGGCTCCAGGGAGGCCTGAGCCTGGTTCATGCGCCTCAGCGTGGCGCCCAGCACTTTCCAGCCGAAGCCGTCCCGCGGGTAACGCTGGCTCAGGCCTCGGCAAAAGGTTTCAGCCTGCGCCAGTTCCCCGGCGGCGTAATGCGAGAGTGCGATCTCTCGCTCGACATCGCTGGCGTGGCTGGCTGTGGGAGTCGGGGCGCTGGGGCTGAAAATGTTGCCCTGAGGATGGGAGCGTTGGTTCATGTCGAGCCTGGCCGGCGGGGCGGTGAGGTTGGTCGGGGCTGAGCCAGTTTACGTGCCTTCCTTCGCTGAGCCTGGGTGTGGCAGCTCGCCGGGGGCGATCGAACGAGCGCACCCGGGCAGAACCGCTCAGGGGCTCAGTGGCTGCCCCAGTTGACGCAGGAGGTCGCGCACGTACTGGGCGCGGTCCTTCGGGTCCGACAGGGCCTTCTCGATGCGCAGCTTGTCGTTGCCGGCCAGCTTGATGTGCTTGTTCTTCTGCACCAGCTCGATGATGCGCATGGGGTCGATCGGCGGGTTGGGGCGGAAGGTGACGTTGACGATGCCGGGCGCCGCGTCGATCTTCAGGACGCCATAAGGCTTGGCCAGCACGCGCAGCTTGTGGGTGTCGAACAGGGCCTGGGCCTGGGGGGGCAGCTTGCCGAAACGGTCCACCAGCTCTTCCAGCATCGTTTCGATCTTGTCGAGCGAATCGGCGGTGGCCAGGCGCTTGTACAGGCTCAGGCGCACGTGCACATCGCCGCAGTAGGCGTCGGGCAGCAGGGCGGGGGCGTGCAGGTTGATGTCGGTGTTGGCGCCGAACATGCCCAGCGGTGAGAGCAGGTCGGGCTCCTTGCCGGCCTTCAGTGAGCGCACGGCCTCGGCCAGCATCTCGTTGTAGAGCTGGAAGCCCACCTCCATCATGTTGCCGCTCTGGTTGTCGCCCAGCACCTCGCCGGCGCCGCGGATTTCCAGGTCGTGCATGGCCAGGTAGAAGCCCGAGCCCAGCTCTTCCATGTTCTGGATGGCGTCCAGGCGTTGCGCGGCCTGCTTGGTGAGGCCTTCGACGTCGGGCACGAGCAGGTAGGCGTAGGCCTGGTGGTGCGAGCGGCCCACGCGGCCACGCAGCTGGTGCAACTGGGCCAGGCCGAACTTGTCGGCGCGGCTGATGACGATGGTGTTGGCACTCGGCACGTCGATGCCGGTTTCGATGATGGTCGAGCACAGCAGCACGTTGTGGCGCTGGGCCACGAAGTCGCGCATGACGCGCTCCAGCTCGCGCTCGGGCATCTGGCCGTGGGCCACGGCGATGCGGGCCTCGGGCAGCAGCTCCTGGAGCTTGTCGCGCCGGTTCTCGATCGTCTCGACCTCGTTGTGCAGGAAGTAGATCTGGCCGCCGCGCTTGAGCTCGCGCAGCACGGCCTCGCGGATGATGCTGCTGTTTTCGCTGCGCACGAAGGTCTTGATGGCCAGGCGGCGCTGCGGCGCGGTGGCGATGACCGACAGGTCGCGCAAGCCTTCCATGGCCATGCCCAGGGTGCGTGGGATGGGCGTGGCGGTGAGCGTGAGCACGTCGATGTCGGCGCGCATGGCCTTGATGGCCTCCTTGTGGCGCACGCCGAAACGGTGTTCCTCGTCGATGATGAGCAGGCCTAAGCGCTTGAACTTGACCGATTCGCTGAGCAGCTTGTGCGTGCCCACGACGATGTCGATGGTGCCGTCTTCCAGGCCTTGCATGGCGCCTTTGATTTCCTTCGCTGAGCGGAAGCGTGACATCTCGGCCACCTTCACGGGCCACTGCGCAAAGCGGTCGGAGATGTTGTTGTAGTGCTGTTCGGCCAGCAGCGTGGTGGGCGCCAGCAGGGCGACTTGCTTGCCACTGGTCACGGCCACGAACATGGCGCGCAGGGCCACTTCGGTCTTGCCGAAGCCCACATCGCCGCAGACCAGGCGGTCCATCGGGCGGGGGCTGATCATGTCCTGGACGACGGCGTGGATGGCGGCGCGCTGGTCGGGCGTTTCCTCGAAGCCGAAGCTGGTGGCGAAGGCCTCGTAGTCTTGCGCGCTGAAGCGGAAGGCGTGGCCCTCGCGGGCGGCGCGGCGCGCGTAGAGGTTGAGCAGCTCGGCGGCGGTGTCGCGCACCTGCTCGGCGGCTTTGCGCTTGGCCTTGTCCCACTGCGGCGAGCCCAGGCGGTGCAGCGGGGCTTCGTCGGCGCTCACCCCTGTGTAGCGGCTGATGAGGTGCAACTGCGACACGGGCACGTACAGCGTGGCCTTGTCGGCGTATTCCAGGTGCAGGAACTCGGAGGGGCCGTCGCCCAGGTCGAGGTTGATCAGGCCCTGGTAGCGCCCGATGCCGTGGTTGCTGTGCACCACCGGGTCGCCCACGTTCAGCTCGGAGAGGTCCTTGATGAGCGAGTCCACGTCGGTGGTCTGCTCGTTTTTCTTGCGACGCCGGCGCGTGGTCGGGCTGGCGTCGAAGAGCTCGGTCTCGGTGACGAGGTGCAGGCTGTGCGCCGCGCCTTGTGCATCGCTGGCCTGCCAGACGAAGCCCGCGGCCAGCGGCGCGGCGGTGATGGCGTGGCGGTGGCCGCTGTCCACGAAGGCCTGCAGCGAGTCCACGCTGGGCAGGTCGATCTGGTGGTCGCGCAGCAGCTCCATCAGGCTCTCGCGGCGGCCGGCGCTTTCGGCGACCACCAGCACGCGGGCCTCGGTGCTGGCCATGTGCTGTTCCAGCTTGCGCAGCGGGTCCTGGCCACCGCGCTCCACGCTCAGGTTGGGCAGGGGGCGGGCCCAGGCCGTGGGCTCTGTGGGCTCGGTGCTGCGCACCACCAGCACCGCATGGGCATTGGCCAGGGCGAAGAAGTCTTCCGGCTTGAGGAACAGGTCTTCGGGTGGCAGCAGTGGCCGCTCGGGGTCGTGCTGCAGGAAGCGGTGACGCTCGCGGGTTTCGGTCCAGAAGCGGCGCAGGGCCTCGTCGATGTCGCCATGCAGCACGACGGCGGCGCCCCCTTGGGCGGGGTCACCGAGGTGCTGGAAGAAGGTCGAGGTCTCGTCGAAGAACAGCGGCAGGTAGTACTCGATGCCCGCCGTGGCCACGCCCGTGCCGATGTCTTTGTAGATGCGGGATTTGGTCGGGTCACCCTCGATGCGTTCGCGCCAGCGGTTGCGGAAGGCCCCGCGCGCGGCCTCGTCCATCGGAAACTCGCGGCCGGGCAGCAGGCGCACTTCGGGCACGGGGTAGAGGCTGCGCTGGCTGTCGGGGTCGAAGGTGCGGATGGAGTCCACCTCGTCACCGAACAGATCGACCCGGTAGGGCACCAGCGAGCCCATGGGGTAGAGGTCGATGAGGCCACCGCGCACGGCGTACTCGCCCGGCGACACCACCTGGCTGACGTGGTTGTAGCCCGCCAGCGTGAGCTGCGACTTCAGCGCTGCCTCGTTGAGCTTTTGCTTTTGCTTGAAGTGGAAGGTGTAGGCCGCCAGGAAGGAGGGCGGCGCCAGGCGGGTCAGCGCCGTGGTGGCGGGCAGCAGCACCAGGTCCACGCCTTTGTCGGCCTCGCCCGCCACGCCGTTTTGCATGCGCCACAGCGTGGCCAGTCGCTCGGAAATCAGGTCCTGGTGCGGCGAGAAGGTGTCGTAGGGCAGCGTCTCCCAGTCCGGGAAGATGGCGCAGCGCAGCTCGGGCGCGAAGAAGGCGATCTCATCGAGCAGGCGCTGGGCATCGGCCGGATCGGCGGTGAGCAGCGCGGTCAGCTGGCCCTGGGCCTTGCGCGCTTGTGCGAAGCGGGCCAGCAGCAAGGCATCGCCTGAGCCTGTGGGGCGGGGCACGGCGTGGCGTTTGCCGGCGGCGATCGAGGGCAGGGGCAGGGCAGGCAGCATGGCGCGTGTCGGATCGGTGGGGCGGAGGAGCGGGCTGGCGGTCGTGGCTTGGCGGTCGGCAATGGCAAAGCGCCCGGTCACGACGGTGGCCGGGCGTCTCAGGCCTGCAGCCCGGGTGGTGGCGCGCAGGTGTCATCGCTGAACCAGGCATTTTAGGTGGGGGACAATCCCGCCATGTCCGATGCCATGCCATTCACCTTGACGTCACCCGATTTCCTGCCCCGTTGTTACGCCCTGGTGCCCTGTGCCGGCGTGGGCGAGCGTGCCGGCGTGGGCGGCCCCAAGCAGTACCACCCCGTGGCGGGGCAGGCCGTCGTGGCCCACACCCTGGCTGCCTTGCAAGCCGTGCCCCGGCTGGAGGCCACGTTGGTGGTGCTTTCGCCAGACGACGTGCCATTCGAGCGCCACGCACCCGACTTCACGGGCGAGCGCGCCTGGGTGGCCCGCGTGGGCGGTGCCACCCGCGCCGAGAGCGTGGCCAATGGCCTGGCCGAGTTGCTGGCCCGTGGTGCCCAACCGCACGATTGGGTGCTGGTGCACGATGCCGCACGTTGCCTGTTGCGGCCCGAGTGGGTGACGAGGCTGATCGCCGCCTGCGAGGCCGATGAGGTCGGTGGCCTGCTGGCCTTGCCCCTGGCTGATACGCTCAAGGCCGCGGTCCGAGGTGCGGACGGCGAAGCCCGCGCCGAAGCCACGGTGGACCGCACCGGCAAGTGGGCCGCTCAGACCCCGCAGATGTTCCGGCTGGGTCTGCTGCGCCCCGCCTTGGCGTCGGCCTTGTCCGACCCCGAGAGCGCCGCGGCCATCACCGACGAGGCCAGCGCCATCGAAGCGATGGGCCACATGCCGCGCCTCGTGCCGGGCGACTGGGAGAACATCAAGGTGACTTGGCCGGGCGACTTTGCTTTGGCCGAACGCCTGCTGCGGACACGGGCTTGAGGTTTGGCTGTGGGGCGGGTTGGGTGGCTGATTTGTCACGGGCACCCGCCTGCGCACCCGCTTTCACGCCCCCCTTCAGGGCCGTTTTCAGCGCGGCCATCACCACTGGCTTGACCCATGCCGGGGTCTGCGCCATGGCTGTGGCATCCGCCGGGGCGAGCACCTGCCCGGCCTGCCAGTGCAGCACCAGGCGCGGCTTGGGGGCCATGCCCAGGTGCGGATCGGCCTCGTCGGTGTTGTCGTACACGCGCAGCTCCGCCAGGTGCGGCAGCAACTGGATGAGTTGCAGGCGGCTTTGATCGAAACGCCGGCGGATGTCGGCTTCGGGGATGTCGTGTCCACCCTTGCGCACCCGCGCCTTGACGCGGGCCAGGTGGTGTTCCGGGCTGGCCAGGCCCACGTACCAGATGCGCACCTCGTGGCCGGCTTCGGCGGCCTGTTTCAGCAGCCGGGCAAAGCTCTGGCCGCCCAGCGTGGTCTCGAAGTTGTGGTCCAGCCGCTGGGCGATGGCGTGCTGCAGCAGGCGCTTGCCCTCGTGCCAGGCGGCGCTGTTGGCTTGCGTGACGCTGAGGTGCGGCTGCGCCTGTCGGATGCGCGCGGCTGCCTCGTCCGGGTTGAAGTACTGGGCACCGCAGGCGCGGATCATCGCACCACCGATGCTGCTTTTGCCGGCGCCGTTGGTGCCTGCCAGCACGAACAGGCGGGGGGCGTGGGCAGTCTGGTCCACGGGCAGTCTCTCTGTGTGTGTTTTGTGGTGGTGCGGCGCGAGTGCGCCTGGCCGCGCCCAAGGCAGAAACCCTGGCTGGCGGATGGCTCAGTGTGCCACGCGGGGCATCGCGTCTGGCGCGGCGCCTGGCTCAGGTGCGCGCGAACTCAGCGCGGCGCCTGGGCCGCTGCCAGCGCGGCTTGGCCCAAGGCTTCGGGGCTGGCGTTGAACGCGGCCATCATGCCCTGGCGCGAGGCGGGTGTCTGCATCTGCTGTAGCAAGGCGTCGAACTCGTGGCTCAGGCTGCCCAGGGCCTGGTCGCGGGCATCCAGCAGGGCCTGGTAGGCGTCCAGCGACAGCACCACGGCGGTGGTTCGGTCGCGTTTGGTGATGGCCACCATGCCCTGGCTGGAGGCGGCGTCCAGCACGCGCCCGAAACTGTTCTTGGCCTCTGTGGCCGAGAACTCTTGAACGTCCACGTTGTCACCCAAGGGGTTGCGCAGGTGGAGGGCTGTCATGGTGTCGGCCTGGGAGTGGGTGTTGTTGGCCATTTTAGACATTTTGGCCATTTTGTCCACGGGGCTTGGGCCTGCCCCATGAAAAAAGCCCGGTCGGTGCCGGGCTTGGAGGGGTCACCAGGAGACTTCCTGCTCTGGCGATGCCTTGATGCGGTGGATGGACAGGTCGGCGCCATCGAATTCTTCCTCGTGGCTCAGGCGCAGCCCCATGGTCTTGTTCAGCACGCCATAGACCAGGCCGCCGGTCAGCAGGGCAAAACCCACCACGGTCAGCGTGCCCAGCACCTGGGTGCCCAGGTTCACGCCGCCCATGCCGCCCAAGGAGGTCTGGCCAAAGATGCCGGCCGCGATGCCGCCCCAGGCGCCGCACAGGCCGTGCAGTGGCCAAACGCCCAGCACGTCGTCGATCTTCAGCTTGTTTTGCACCAGGGTGAACATGACCACGAACAAGGCGCCGGCCACCGCGCCCACCACCAGGGCGCCTGCGGGGTGCATGATGTCCGAGCCCGCGCACACGGCCACCAGGCCAGCCAGCGGGCCGTTGTAGGCGAAGCCAGGGTCGTTCTTGCCCATCAGCACGGCCACCAGGGTGCCGCCCACCAGGGCCATGAGTGAATTCACGGCCACCAAGCCCGAGATTTTGTCGATGGTTTGCGCGCTCATCACGTTGAAGCCGAACCAGCCGACGACCAGGATCCACGAGCCCAGGGCCAGGAAGGGGATGCTCGAAGGCGGGTGGGCCGACACGGCGCCGTCCTTGCGGTAACGGTTGCGCCGCGCACCCAGGATGAGCACCGCTGGCAGCGCGATCCAGCCACCGAAGGCGTGCACCACCACCGAGCCGGCAAAGTCATGCAACTGCGCGCCCGTCACGGACTGCAGCCAATCTTGGAAGCCGAACTTGTTGTTCCAGACCGCGCCTTCGCACAGCGGGTAGAACACCCCGACGATGATGGCCGTGGCCACCAGTTGCGGGCCGAACTTGGCGCGCTCGGCGATGCCACCCGAGATGATGGCCGGGATGGCCGCCGCAAACGTCAGCAGGAAGAAGAACTTGACCAGCGCATAGCCATTGTTCTGGGCCAAGGTGCCGGCGCCTGCGAAGAAGTCCACGCCATAGGCGATCGTGTAGCCCACGAAAAAATACACGATGGTCGAGACGCAGAAATCCACCAGGATTTTGACCAGGGCATTGACCTGGTTCTTGCCGCGCACCGTGCCCAGCTCCAGGAAAGCAAAGCCTGCGTGCATGGCCAGCACCATCATGGCGCCCAGCAGGATGAACAGCGCGTCGGCGCCTTGTTTGAGTTGTTCCATGTGCGATCGTCCAGAAAATCCAAGAACGCGGATGCACCGACATGAGGCGGCCGACATCCAAAAGCGGGTTGCGCACCAAATTAAGCAATTAACATGCCTGAATTTGGGGCGCCCTGGCAATGCTGTGCCCTGGCATGGGCGTTGCGCACCGTTGCCATGCGCATCACGGGTGTTGCGTGTCTCATGTTGGTGCGCTGTGCGCAAAGTGAAAGTGGGTGCACCAACATTGTGCTCAACGATGTGCGCCGTGGCGGTGCCCCGTGCGCTGCCGCCTGCGACCCGGCTTGCGCCACAATGCGGGCCATGAATGCACCCACCATGCGCATCGGGGAAGGCTGGGACACCCACGCCCTGGTGCAAGGCCGCCCGCTGATCCTGGGCGGCATCACCATCCCCCACAGCCACGGCTTGCTTGGCCACTCCGACGCCGATGCCTTGCTCCACGCCATCACCGATGCCTTGCTGGGCGCAGCCGCCCTGGGCGACATTGGCCAGCATTTCCCCGACACCGACCCCACCTTCAAGGGTGCCGATTCGGTGGTCCTGCTGCAAGAGGCGGCTCGGCGCGTGGCGGCCGCAGGCTGGGCCGTGGGCAACATCGACACCACCATCGTGGCGCAGGCGCCCAAGATGGCGCCGCACATCCCGGCCATGCGCGAACGCATCGCCCAGGCCCTGGGCCTGTCGGTCGATGCGGTCAATGTGAAGGCGAAGACGGCCGAGAAAATGGGGCCGGTGGGCGAGGGCAGGGCCATCGAGGCCCGTGCCGTCTGCCTGCTCTTCAAGGCGGGTTGATCAGGGCGCCCCGCGCAAGTTGCGCAAGCCGCTCAAGGTGCCCGCTTGAGCTTGATGTGCGCCACCAGCCCGCCACCGGGCGCGTTGGCCAGCTCGAAGTCCCCGCTCATGCGCTGCAGGGCCTTGTCCACGATGGCCAGGCCCAGGCCCGCACCCGTGGCCGCCGTGCGCGCTGCGTCGCCGCGGAAGAAGGGCGTGGTCAGCTGCGGCAGCTTCTCAGGCGCCACGCCCGGACCGTGGTCGCGCACGCTCAGGATCACCCATGAACCTGCTCGCGTGTAGCTCACGTCCACGTTGGTGATGCCCGTGTAGGTGTTGCGGCCGTAGCGGCGGGCATTCTCGAACAGGTTGGTCAGCACGCGGCCGAGTTCGGTCTCGTCGGCCATGACCCGCGTGTCGATGGGCAGCTTGGCCGTGATGCGGATGCGCTTGGTGTCGCGGAACTGGCTGATGGCTTTGTCCACCACGCTCGACACGTGCACAGGCACCAGCTCCACCTCCCCGGGCCGGGCGTAGTCCATGAACTTGTCGATGATGGCGTCGAGCTGGTCGATGTCGGCCGCGATGTTGCGCTTGGCCTCCTCGTCCACCACGCTCATTTCGGCCTCCAGGCGCAGCCGTGCCAGCGGGGTGCGCAGGTCATGGCTGATGCCGGCCAGCATCACGGCGCGGTCTTCATCGACCTTGGCCAGCTCGCGCGCCATCCGGTTGAAGCCCTGGTTCACCTCGCGGATCTCCCGGGTGATCATGGACTCGTCCAGCACCGAGTCGAACTCGCCCTCGCGGATGCGGCTGGCCGCGAACGACAGCTCCTTGAGCGGCTGGTTGATGAGCCGCGCGATGACGGCCGAACCCAGCAGCGTCGCGATCAGCGCGATGCCCACCCAGACGAACCAGGTGCGCCCCGTGAGCGGCCCCACCCGGTTGGGGTCGGCCTGCAGCCAGTAGTTGTCCCGCTCGATCTGGAAGCCCACCCACAGCCCGGGCGTGCCATTGACGGCGCTGGCCACGATGGTGGCCGGGCCGAGGCGCGAGCGCAGCTCCTGGCTGATCGTGCGCGTCAGGCCGCTGACCTCGAAAGGCTCGAAGCGGTCCGAGGGCTCACGCGGTTTGAGTCGGATGGACTCCTGGTCCGACAGCGTCTTGATCAGCGTGACGCGGTTGATGGCATCGGCGTAGCGCAGCCCCGCCCGCGACAGGTTCACCAGGCTGGCGATCTGCTGGGCGGACTGCACCGCGCGTGGCTCGAACTCCAGCGCGCGGAAGGTCTGCAGCCAGGCAAAGATGCCGGCCGCCAGCAGCAGCGCCAGGAGGATGAAGGTTCGCCAGAAGAGACTGAGTGCGAAGCGCTTGCGGGGCATCGATCAGGCCCCACCATCCGGCACGAACACATAGCCCACGCCCCAGACGGTCTGGATGTAGCGTGGCTGCGCCGGATCGGGTTCGATCATCTTGCGCAGGCGCGAGATCTGCACGTCCAGGCTGCGGTCGAAGGGCTCGAACTCGCGGCCTCGCGCCAACTGGGCCAGCTTGTCGCGGCTGAGCGGCTGGCGCGGGTGGCGCACCAGGGCCTTGAGCATGGAGAACTCGCCGGTGGTCAACGCGATCGGCTCGCCTTCCTTGCTCAAGCGGCGCAGGGCGAGGTCGAACTCGAAGGGGCCGAAAGTGACGGTCTGGGCCTCCTTGGCTGGCGCACCAGGCGCTTCCTGGGCCGGACGGCGACGCAGCACGGCGTGGATGCGGGCCAGCAACTCGCGCGGGTTGAAGGGCTTGGGCAGGTAGTCGTCGGCGCCCACTTCCAGGCCGACGATGCGGTCCACGTCCTCGACCTTGGCCGTCAGCATGATGATGGGCGTGCTGTCGTTGGCGGCTCGCAGGCGGCGGCAGATGGACAGGCCGTCCTCGCCGGGCAGCATCAGATCCAGCACGATCAGGTCCACGGTTTCGCGCGTCAGCAGGCGGTTGAGCGCCTTGGCATCTTCGGCCAGCAGCACCTCGAAGCCCTCTTGGCTGAGGTAGCGGCGCAGCAGGTCGCGGATGCGGGCGTCGTCATCGACCACCAGGACTCGGTCCGGGCGCTGGTTGGCGTTGGTGGGGGTCATGCAGGGGTCCTCGGCATTTGTAACAAGCGCGGATTGTGCGCAGGTTGCGAGTGGCAAAACGAGGGTTCTGACCGCTTGTTACAAATCTTGCCGCCATCGCGTGTCCGCGTCAAGCACTTGCAAAGAAGGTTCAAGCCGTCGGCGAAAAGGGCGCTGCGTGCGTTAAAACGGGGTCTTCACTCCCGAGAGAGCCTGCCCATGCCCCGTTTTGTCACGTCTGCTGCCCGCCGTGTTCTGCCTGCACTGGTCTTGAGCTTGCCTCTGGTGGCTGCCCATGCGGCTGAGCCGGATCGCCGCAACGTCGTGCAGTTTTCGGCCACAGCAACGGAAGAATTGACGCAAGACCAGCTCACCGTCACGCTGGAAGCGGTCAAGGAGGGCAGCCAAGCCGCCGACGTGCAGGCCGAGCTCAAGCGCTTGCTCGACGCCGCCTTGACCGAGGCCCGCAAGCAGGCGCAAGCCACCACGCCCGAGGCACTGAGCGTGCGCACCGGAGGCTTCAACCTTTATCCGCGCTACAACAACACCGGCAAGCCGAATGGCTGGCAGGGCTCGGCTCAGCTGATCCTGTCCGGCAACGACGCGGGCAAGGTGTCTCAGGCCGCCGGCAAGCTCAACCAGCTCAATGTGGTCAATGTCAGCTATGGCCTGTCTCGCAGCGTGCGCGAGCAGCACGAAAGCCAGCTCACCACCGAGGCCATCGGCCGTTTCAAGCTGCGTGCGGCCCAGATCGCGCGCGACTTCGGCATGAAGGGCTACACCCTTGGCGCGATTTCGGTGTCTTCCACCGAACCAGGCTTCGAGCCCCGTCCGGTCTTGATGGCCATGCGCGCCAAGGCCGAAGCCATGTCGGCCGACGCACCGCTGCCGGTGGCGCCGGGCAAGGGCGTGCTGTCGGTGACGGTGTCGGGTGAGGTCGTGCTGACGCCCTGAGCGCTCAGCCCTCTCGCCACTGCCCACCGATGTAGCACTGGTGCGGCGAGAACTTGGTCTTGTAGGCCATCTTCGGGCTCTCGCCAATCCAGTAGCCCAGGTAGAGGTAAGGCAGGCCCAGTTCCCGGGCCTGTCGCACCTGCCACTGCACGTTGTAGGTGCCGTAGCTCGTGTGGGGCTCGGGTTCGTAGAAAGTGTAGACCGCCGACAGCCCATCGTTGAGCACGTCCAGCACCGACACCATCTTCAAGACGCCCTGGGCCTCGCCCTCCTTGGCGGGCTCGCGGAACTCCACCAGGCGCGAATTCACGCGGCTGTGCAGCAGGAACTGCGTGTACTGGTCCACCGAGTCGTGGTCCATGCCGCCGCCCCGGTGGCGGCCAGCCTGGTAGCGCAGGTAGAGCTGGTAGTGCTCCTGGCTGAAGCACAGGCGCAGCACCTGGGCCTCCAGGTGTTCATGGGCTTTCCAGGCGCGTGCCTGGCTGCGCGTCGGCTCGAAGCGGTCCACCGGCAGGCGCAAGGGCACACAGGCGCGGCAACCATCGCAGTGCGGCCGGTAGGTGAACATGCCACTGCGGCGAAAGCCATTGGCCACCAAGCCAGAATACACATCGGCGTTGATGACGTGGCTGGGCGTCGCGACCTGCGAGCGTGCGGTGCGGCCATCCAGGTAGCTGCACGGGTAGGGGGCCGTGGCGTAAAACTGCAGGGACGCCAAGGGCAGGTCTTTGGGGTGGGTCACGGTCCGGGGCGTTGGTGTTCCGTTCAGGTCATTTCAGACCAGATCGATTCATCATAGGCCCAATTGTCGGGGGGCGGCAGCGCCGTCACCCGATTGAGGTGGTCTTCGAAGCGTGCACGCGGCCAGGGCCTGGCACCCAGCGAGGCCAGGTGCGCCGTTTCCTGCTGGCAGTCGATGACGTCGATGCCATGGCGGCGGCAAAACGCCACGAGGCCGGCGAGCGCGATCTTGGAGGCGTCCGTGCGGTGCGCGAACATGGATTCGCCATAGAACATCCGCCCGATGCTGACACCGTACAGCCCACCCACCAGGGCGCCATCGATCCAGGTCTCGAAAGAGTGCACGCGCCCCATGCGGTGCCACTGCGCATAGACCGCGCGCATTTCGGGCAGGATCCAGGTGCCTCCTTGACCGTCTCTGGGGGTGGAAGCGCAGGCCTGCAAGACGGATTCAAAGGCGCTGTCGATGCGCAACTCGCAGCCGGGGGTGATCAGGAAGCGCTGCAGGGTCTTGCGCAGCGAGCGCGACAGCTTGAACTCGGCCACGGGCAGGACCATGCGAGGGTCGGTGCTCCACCACAGCACGGGCTGGCCTTCGCTGAACCACGGGAAGATGCCGCGCTGGTAGGCGGCCTGCAGGCGCTGCGTGCTGAGATCGTCGCCGGCCGCGAGCAGCCCCGGTGCGTCCGAGTCCGGCCCCAATGCCTGTGTGGTGTCGGGGAAGGGTGTGTCCGGGTGCAGCCAGGGGATCATGGGCGGAGGCAGGGCAGACAAAGAAAAAAGCCCGATGGCAAGCCATCGGGCTGAAAGGTACCTTAGAAAAGGTTCATGGGGTACCGAGGAGACAACCTTTCAGGGAGTGCCGCTTGTCCAGAGCGGCATCCTCAGAGATCGGGCTGGCGGCTGAAAGTTCAAGCCGATCAGGCCAGGTGCTGCGCAAAGTAATGTCAAGCGCGCCCCGATCTCTCAAACAGGTCTCAGGCAACCTTGCGCTTGGCAGCGGCGGTGGCGGTCTGGGTGGCCTTCACGGCGGTGTTGGTCATGGCCTGGAAGTTGGCTTCGGCGACGTCGGCGGCTTGCTTGGCAGCCTTGTGCACGGAGTCGAAAGCGTTGTTGGCAGCAGCGACAGCCGACTTCACCAGAACCACGGCGTTTTCGGTGCCAGCGGGTGCGTTCTTCACGGCGTTGTCAACGACAGCGGCGAACTTCTTCTGGGCGTCGGAGACTTGCGACTCGGCCAGCTTGCTCACTTCAGCGCTGGTGCTGGAAGCGATGTCGTACAGGTGACGACCGTAGGCAGCAGCCTTCTCGGCGGAGGGTTGCAGCAGGGACGTTTGCAGGGCCAGCAGTTCTTGAGCGTCCTTGACGGCCAGCACAGCCTTGGCGTGCTCGGAAGCTTCTTCCAGGGTGGTCTTGGCCACTTGCAGGTTCAGCTCCAGCACCTTTTCGACGCCTTCGAAGGCCTTTTGGCCCAGGTCGAACAGGGAAGCGAGTTGGGCTTTTTGGGTGGCCAGGATTTGTTCGGCAGTCAGCATGTCAATCTCCGTTTGGATGGTGGGTTGATTGCAACTGCAGCGACTTCGTTGTCTTTGCTGCGATGCAACATGATGCTTAGTATAGGCAGGCGCGCGGCAAATGCAAGCGCTTTTTGTGCGGTGCAGCAACCATGCTGTAAAAACTGTCGCAAATTTGACAGGGGGGCGTGAACATGCGGTAGCACACCGGTTGGGCAGGGGCGAGTGTCTGCATCGCCTACACTGGCGGCTTGTCTCGCATTCCAACCCTTGACGAGCCTTCACCATGAGCCTGCTCAACGTTCCCGCTGGCGCCAAAGCGCCTGATGCCTTCAACGTCATCATCGAAATCCCGGCCAACGCCGATCCGATCAAGTACGAAATCGACCACGAAACTGGTGCTGTTTTCGTCGATCGTTTCATGGGCACGGCGATGCACTACCCCTGCAACTACGGCTATGTGCCTCAGACCATCGCCGCTGACGGCGATCCGGTCGATGTGCTGGTCGTCACGCCCTTCCCCCTGCAGCCTGGCGTGGTCATTCCTTGCCGTCCGCTGGGCATCCTGAAGATGGAAGACGAAGCCGGTGGCGACTCCAAGCTGGTGGCCGTGCCGACCGAGAAGATCTGCGCCATGTACAAGGACATCCAGAAGCTGGAAGACCTGCCGGTGCTGCTGGTCTCGCAGATCAAGCACTTCTTCGAGCACTACAAGGACCTGGAGCCCGGCAAGTGGGTGAAGGTCACGGGCTGGGCAGGCATCGATGCCGCCAAGGCCGAAGTGGTCGAAGGCCTGGAAGCCTTCAAGAAGCAACACTGATGGTCGCCAAGGTTGGCATCGCCTGACGGTGGTGCTGGCCTTCATCGACATCGCCCGAAAGCCGCTGCCTCCGCAAGGGGGAGCGGCTTTTCCCATGTGGCGCGCTCAGGCCAAGGCGATCATCGCTTCGCGCAAGGTGGTGGCGATCTGGTCGATCTGAGATTCGCTGACGATCAGGGGTGGTGAGATGGCGATGTTGTCGCCTGTGGCGCGCACCAGCAGGCCTGCGTCCCAGCACGACTGGAACATCTCGAAGGCGCGCCGGCCTGGCGCACCTGGGCGCGGTTCGAACTCGATGGCGCCCACCAGTCCGGTGTTGCGAATGTCGATGACGTGGGGCAAGCCGCGCAGGCTGTGCAGGGCGTTTTCCAGGCTGGTTTGCAGTTGTGCGCCGCGGGTCAGCAGGCCTTCTTCGTCGAAGGTGTCCAGCGTGGCCAGGGCGGCGGCACAGGCCAGTGGGTGGCCGGAGTAGGTGTAGCCGTGCGGCAACTCGATGGCTGTGGGTGGCCCTTGCATGAAGGCGTCGTGGATGCCTTGTTGGACGAACACCGCACCCATCGGCACGCAGCCGTTGGTCAGGCCCTTGGCGGTGGTGAGGATGTCCGGCGTGACGCCGTAGTGCTGCGCCGCAAACGGTGCGCCCAGCCGACCGAAACCGGTGATGACCTCGTCAAAGATCAGCAAGATGCCGTGCCGGGTGCAGATCTCGCGCAGACGCTCCAGGTAGCCTTTCGGTGGCATGAGCGCGCCCGTGGAGCCGGCCATGGGTTCGACGATGACGGCCGCGATGGTCGAGGCATCGTGCAGCGCGACCAGGCGTTCGAGGTCGTCGGCCAGTTCGGCGCCATGCGCGGGCTGGCCGCGGGTGAAGGCGTTGCGCGTCAGGTCGTGCGTGTGGCGCAGGTGGTCGATGCCGCTGAGGCTGCTGCCGAACGCCTTGCGGTTGCCGCCGATGCCACCGACTGCGGTCCCGCCAAAGTTGACGCCGTGGTAGCCACGCTCGCGCCCGATCAGCCGGGTGCGGTGCGACTCGCCGCGCACCCGGTGGTAAGCCAGTGCGATCTTCAAGGCGGTGTCGACCGACTCGGAGCCCGAGTTGGTGAAGAACACGCGGCTGAGCCCGGCGGGCGTGTAGCGTTGCAGGCGGTGGGCCAGTTCGAACGCCAGGGGGTGGCCCATCTGGAAGGGCGGGGCGAAGTCCATTTCTGCGGCCTGGCGCGCGATGGCCGCCACGATGCGCGGGCGGGCGTGGCCTGCGTTCACGCACCACAAGCCTGCGGTGCCATCGAGGATCCGGCGCCCGTCGGGCGTCCAGTAGTGCATGCCTTCGGCCCTGGACACCAGCCGGGGCGCTTGTTTGAAGTCGCGGTTGGCCGTGAACGGCATCCAGAGGGCGTCGAGGTTCAGATCCATGTGGACTCCTGCGCTGCAGCGGCATCTTCCCAGGCGATGCCACGAAGCCACATCATGACATTTCGCACGACCGTGCGGAAAAGTGCGTTTGGCTGTTGTTGCGCCCCCTCAAACGAGTGGTCTTATATAAGACATAAGTGTTTACCGGTGCTGGGAATTGCTGCTAAAGTGCGGGTTTTCTAGCACCGCCTCTCAACCCCGGAGATCTTCATGACGCAACTCACCCGCGAACAGCAAATCGCTGCCCTGGAAAAGGATTGGGCCGAAAACCCCCGTTGGAAGCTCGTCAAGCGCGGCTACTCCGCTGCTGACGTTGTGCGTCTGCGCGGCAGCCTGCAGCCTGAGTACACGCTGGCCAAGAACGGCGCTGAGAAGCTGTGGGCCAAGGTCAACGGCGGTGCCAAGAAGGGCTACGTGAACGCTTTCGGCGCCATCACCGCCGGTCAAGCCATGCAACAGGCCAAGGCTGGTCTGGAAGCCGTGTACCTGTCGGGTTGGCAAGTTGCCGCCGACGGCAACACGTCGGAAACCATGTACCCCGACCAGTCGCTGTATGCGTACGACTCGGTGCCCACCATGGTTCGCCGCATCAACAACACCTTCAAGCGCGCTGACGAAATTCAGTGGGGCCGTGGCATCAACCCCGGTGACGAAGGTTTCGTGGACTACTTCCTGCCCATCGTCGCTGACGCTGAAGCCGGTTTCGGTGGCGTTCTGAACGCCTTCGAACTGATGAAGAACATGATCGCTTCGGGCGCCGCTGGCGTTCACTTCGAAGACCAGCTCGCCGCTGTCAAGAAGTGCGGTCACATGGGTGGCAAGGTGCTGGTTCCCACGCGTGAAGCTGTCGAGAAGCTGATCGCTGCTCGTTTTGCTGCCGACGTGATGGGCGTGCCCACCATCGTTCTGGCCCGCACCGACGCTGAAGCAGCCAACCTGCTGACCAGCGACTGCGATGCCAACGACCAACCGTTCGTGACTGGCGAGCGCACGCAAGAAGGCTTCTACCGCGTCAAGAACGGTCTGGAACAAGCCATCAGCCGTGGTGTTGCTTACGCTCCCTACGCTGACCTGGTGTGGTGCGAAACCGGCGTGCCTGACATCGGCTTCGCCCGTGAGTTCGCTCAAGCTGTGCACGCTGCCTGCCCCGGCAAGCTGCTGTCGTACAACTGCTCGCCTTCCTTCAACTGGAAGAAGAACCTCAACGACAAGCAGATCGCTTCCTTCCAGGAAGACCTGTCGGCACTGGGCTACAAGTACCAGTTCATCACCCTGGCTGGCATCCACATCAACTGGTACAACACGTTCCAGTTCGCTCACTCCTACGCCAACGGCGAAGGCATGAAGCACTACACCGAAATGGTGCAAGAGCCCGAATTCGCTGCCCGCGAAAAGGGTTACACCTTCGTGTCGCACCAGCAAGAAGTGGGCGCTGGCTACTTCGACGACGTGACCACCGTGATCCAGGGCGGTTCGTCCTCCGTGAAGGCCCTGACCGGCTCGACCGAAGAAGAACAGTTCCACTGATCTCACTGACCAGTGCGGGGGCCGCAAGGCCCTTGCGCTGACTCAGCGAAGCAAAACGGCACCCTCGGGTGCCGTTTTGCATGTGGCGTCTGCACTCACCTGCATTCGGGTGATGAGTTCATTGAGGATTCAACGTTAGCATCAGCAACAGGTTTGGTGTGCTCGCCCCGTTTCGGGGTGGAGTCCGGCGGCAAGAAGACAAGAAGGCGCGGCTTTCGCGGAAGGTGGTTGCATGAAGATCCAAACTCAGACACGGATGAGTCTGAGCAGAGCTGCGCTGGCATGGCTCGCCCTCACGGTGATGCTGAAAGTCGTGATTGATTTGACTGGCGTGCAGACGCTGGGAGTTGCATTGGATGATCATTGGCAGTTCCTCGATCTGCCTGAATTGCTTGCAAATCCCATCCACTCGCTCATGAGTTTGCACTCTCAGCCACCCCTTTTGAATCTGGTCGTCTTCGTTCTTGCGAAACTTCCTGGTGATTTGTACGGAAATTTTGTCTGGTTGAATGCGGCCTGTGCCGGCCTGACAACTGTCCTGCTGATGCGGATTGGCGCAGGTCTGGGTTTGGGTGTCTTTGTGTGCTGCCTGTTGGGTGTGGCTTACATTTTTTCTCCAGCGGTCATATTGAACACGGCATACCCTTTTTACCCAAATTTGACGGCTTTGGGTTATGCCGCCATGGCATTTGCATTTTTGTGTGCCTGCCAAGGTCATGCCGCTGGTTTGGTGTTGTTTGGTGTGTCCGCCGTGTACCTTGGTTGGTTGAGGAGCAGTTTCTCGATCGCGCATCTGTTGGCACTGATGAGCGTTCTGTACCTGGTGTCCAGTGCGCCCGTCAAGCGCGGAGCATGGCTGACTTTGCTGTGCGTTTCCATCGCGTGCAGTCTCATCGTTCCGGTCAAGAATAAACTGATGTATGGATTTTTCGGTGCCAGCTCATGGGGCAGCTTGAACATTGCGAACGGTCTGGACATCCAGGGGCCGTTGGGCGCGTTCCCTTGGCCATCTGTGATCCGTGAGGAAATGCCGGCCTTGAAATGCGCACATTCCTACGGATTCCAAGACGAGTCCGACTTCAAGCGCAACGGGGAGCCAAACTACAATTCATGCCTGATGCTGGCGTATGGGGCGGTTCTGAAAGAGCAAGTGCTTGAACAGTACACATTCAAGCAGCATGCGCGCCAAATGGCGATTCATTTCTTGCGCTATATCGCTTTGCCCGACAAGTACATGTTTTTGCAGTCCCGAGGCAAAATCAAGGCTTACGCTGATCGTTATGATCAGATGTGGTTGCCGATCAGTTGGTCGGGGCGTGGCGCTTTTTCTGGCCACGACGAGCGGCTTGCCGTTTTGGTTGTTTTGTCGGGCGCGCTGTGTGCTTTTTGGCGGTATCGCAATCCTTTGTTGGGTGCTTTGCTGGCGATGTTGTTGCTGCATGCAGCTGCACACATCCTCACGGACGGCAAGGAGGCCCAAAGGTTTGTTTACGATGTAGAGTTCCTGTTGTACCTGTTTTATGGCTGGGGCCTGCAGCACGTCATAAGGTGTTGTTTGCCGCTTGCCCGGCGGCTCGTCCGCCGTGAAGGCTTTGAACAGCTTGATCGAGGAAGTGCAGCGCCACCGGGGCAATGATCGGCGCGGGCGTTGCAAGGCGCTTGTGCTGACTCAGCGAAGCAAAACGGCACCCGAGGGTGCCGTTTTTTTCGTCGCCCAGACCTGCGCAGGGCCTGGGCGTCATGCGGGGATCAGCGCTTGTTGCTGTCGCGCTCGTCGTCCTGCTCATCGCGGTCGTCCTGGTCGCGGTGCGTGCGACCAGGCAGGGGCACGGGCTGCTGCAGGGCCAGCGGGGTGTCGAGTTTGATCTTCAGGAACTCGTTGATGTCCGGCGAAGCGCTGCGGCCGCCACCGCCGGGGAAGTTGTTGTCGTTCATCACCAGGATGGTGGTGGCGTCGAGGATCAGGATGTCCTCGATGGTGACGTAGGGGAAGGTGAAGGTCGTGCTGCCGTCGCTGTTGAGGTCGTGCGGGTCGGCGACGTTCATCAGGTCCACGATCTCGACCTTGTCCACGTTGCCATCGGCATCGAGCTTGTTGATGTCGATCTTGTAGACCTTCTTGAACGGCGTGCCCGATGTGCTGGTGGCCGTCGTGCCATTGCGCTCCAGCACCAGGAACTCGTGGTCGTTCACGGCGGTCATGTCGCCGATGTTGGTGCCGGCGGCATCGAGCTTGTACTTCCAGACGCGCTGGGTGTAAGCCTCGGTGTGGGTGTCGAATTCGTTGATGCGCAGGGTCTTGGTGGCATCGCCGGTCACGCTGCCTTCCAGCAGGGTGTAGAGCTTGTCACGGCTGGGGTTGATGGCCATGCCCTCGAAGCCGCGCGAGCCGCCCAGGTTGGGCGTGGCGCCAGCCAGGTAGGGGTTTTGAGGCGCTTGCACGAAGGCTCCGGTGCTGGTGGAGCCGGCCGGAGCGATGTTGGGCAGCTGGATTTCCGAGCGCAGCACCTTGCCGCTGGCATCGGTCTTGACCAGGAAGGGGCCGAACTCTTCGCCGAACCACAGGTTGCCCTTCTTGTCGGCACGGAGGGATTCGATGTCGAAGTCGGCGCCGGTCAGCAGCCGGTTGTTGCGGATGCTGGCATCGACGGCCGGGTTGGCTGCGTTGTTGTAGTAATGGGCGAAATCGGCCTGGATGGGGAAGCCGATCTTGTGGTCCGGGTCACGCAAGCCGATGAAGCTGCTGCTGGTGAAGCTGGTCTGTGCCTTGCCCTTTTTGTAGCTCACGGGCGACACGGTGCCGGCGCCCACCACGGCCTGGCCGTTCCAGGTCTTGAAGTCAGGCTGGACGGCATAGACGCGCAACAGGGCGTCGGCCGAGTTGCCTTGCGTGCCGAAGCCGTTGTCGGGCATGACGTAGAAGGATTGGGCCGTGGGGCCCGGCAGCACGGCCGAGAAGCCTTGCACGGCCTGGCCATGCGCGACGGGCAGCAAGATGCCATTGGCGCCAAAGCCGTTGATGCCGAACTGGCCGGTGGTCGGTCCTTCGGCGGGCGTGTTGGCGGGCAGGCTGGCCCAGCCGACCAAGGTGCCGGCGGCGTGGACGGGCGCGGCGGTGATGCTGGCGGCCAGGGCGACGGCGCTCAAGGGCAGCCAGCGGGAAGCGATGTGACGAGCGGACATGACAACTCCATGGGGATGAAACCACTTTGGAATGTCGCCATGCGGCGTGATGGACGGATGACGCCGGGTGCGGCAATCAGCTCACGGGGCTCGGACGCTACAATGAACCATTGGTTGGACCGCTGCGGCGCAACCAATGGTGCCGCCGCAGGCGCCGCCCGGCCAACCAGGTAAGGAACGTAGAAAGGCACGCTCGGTTATGACACCGCGAACTCCGACCTCACCCATCACCTCGACCGAGGTCTAGTCGGCTGGCCGCTGCTTTTGCATTCTTCCCAAACGAAGCGCGGCCGTCACCGCGCTTTTTTGTTGCCCGTGCACACTGCGGGCGAACCTGACACACAGACATCACCATGATCGCGATCCAACTTCCTGACGGCTCCAAGCGTGAATTTCCTGGCCCTGTGACGGTGGCCGAAGTCGCTGCCTCCATCGGCGCGGGCCTGGCCAAGGCCGCGCTGGCTGGCCGCGTGGGGCAGGGCGCCTCTGCCCGCCTGGTGGACACGTCCTACCGCATCGAGGCCGATGAGCAACTGGCCATCGTCACCGAGAAGGACGCCGACGGCCTGGACGTCATCCGCCACTCCACCGCCCACTTGCTGGCCTATGCGGTGAAGGAGCTCTTCCCCGAGGCGCAGGTCACCATCGGCCCGACCATCGAAGACGGCTTCTATTACGACTTCGCCTACAAGCGCCCCTTCACGCCGGAAGACCTGCAAGCCATCGAAAAGAAGATGGGCGAGCTCGCCAAGAAAGACGAGAAGGTCGAGCGCAAGGTCTTGCCGCGCGATGAAGCCGTGACCTACTTCAAGGGCCTGGGCGAGCACTACAAGGCCGAGATCATCGAGAGCATCCCGGCCGACCAGGACGTGTCGCTCTACAGCGAAGGCGCCTTCACCGACCTGTGCCGCGGCCCGCACGTGCCCAGCACCGGCAAGCTCAAGCACTTCAAGCTGATGAAGGTGGCCGGTGCTTACTGGCGTGGCGACCACCGCAACGAGCAGTTGCAGCGCGTTTATGGCACGGCCTGGACCACCAAGGACGACCTGGCCGCCTACCTGACCCGACTGGAAGAAGCCGAAAAGCGCGACCACCGCAAGCTGGGCCGCGAGCTGGACCTCTTCCACATCGACGACCACGCGCCGGGCGTCGTGTTCTGGCACCCCAAGGGCTGGGCGGTGTGGCAGGCCGTGGAGCAGTACATGCGCCAGGTCTACCGCGACAACGGCTACCAGGAGGTCAAGGGTCCGCAGATCATCGACAAGACGCTGTGGGAGAAGACCGGCCACTGGGACAAGTACCGCGAGAACATGTTCACCACCGAGTCGGAAAAGCGCGACTACGCGCTCAAGCCGATGAACTGCCCCGGCCACATCCTGATCTTCAACCAGGGCTTGAAGAGCTACCGTGACCTGCCGCTGCGCTTCGGCGAGTTCGGCCAGTGCCACCGCAACGAGCCTTCGGGCGGCCTGCACGGCATCATGCGCGTGCGCGGCTTCACGCAGGACGACGGCCACGTCTTTTGCACCGAAGACCAGATCCTGCAGGAATGCGTGGACTTCACCGCGCTGTTGCAGAAGGTCTACCAGGACTTCGGCTTCACCGACATCATCTACAAGGTCGCCACGCGTCCTGAGAAGCGCATCGGCGCCGACGAGGTCTGGGACAAGGCCGAGCAGGCCCTGATGGAAAGCCTGCGCGCCACGGGCAGCGAGTTCACCATCGCGGTGGGCGACGGCGCCTTCTACGGCCCCAAGATCGAGTACACGCTGAAGGACGCGCTGGGCCGCCACTGGCAGTGCGGCACCATCCAGGTGGACTTCTCCATGCCCGAACGCCTGGGCGCCGAGTACGTGACCGAAACCAGCGGCCGCAAACACCCCGTGATGCTGCACCGCGCCATCCTGGGCAGCCTGGAGCGTTTCATCGGCATCCTGATCGAGCAGCACTCGGGTGCCTTGCCCATCTGGCTGGCGCCGACCCAGGTGGTGGTGCTCAACATCACCGACGGACAGGCCGATTACGCGGCCGACATTGCGAAATCGCTGCAGAAGCAGGACCTGAAGGTGCAGTTGGATTTGCGCAACGAAAAGATCACGTATAAAATCCGCGAGCATTCGTTGCAGAAGGTGCCCTACTTCATCGTTGTCGGAGACAAGGAGAAGTTGGATGGCACCGTCGCCGTGCGCGCCCGGGGCAACCAGAACCTCGGCGTGATGTCGCTCGATGACTTCTCCCAGAAGATCTCTCAAGACATCGCCAGCAAGGCCTGAGGCGGGAGCGTGTCTGTCCTGGTGGTTCGGGGCAGGCGCGTTTCAGTCCCTGGCAAAGCCGGGTGCGTGACCATCGATCATTGGCTGAAGGGGCGTGGCCCCGGGCCTGAAGGAATTCGACATCGCTAACTTCTTTGACCGCCGCACGCGCAACGATGAGCGCAAGCATCGGCTGAACCGTGAAATCACTGCCCTGGAAGTCCGCCTGAACGGCCCGGAAAACGAGCCCATCGGCATCGTCAGCATCCAGGAGGCCCTGCGCCTCGCGGGTGAGGCGGACGTGGACTTGGTGGAAATCTCTGCCACGGCCGAGCCGCCTGTCTGCCGCCTGATGGACTACGGCAAGTTCAAGTACCAGGAGCAGAAGAAGGCCCACGACGCCAAGCTCAAGCAGAAGGTCATCGAGGTCAAGGAAGTCAAATTCCGACCCGGCACCGACGAGGCCGACTACCAGATCAAGCTGCGCAACCTGCGCCGCTTCCTGGAAGACGGCGACAAGGGCAAGGTCACGCTGCGTTTCCGCGGCCGCGAAATCACCCACCAGGAACTCGGCATGCGCCTGCTGGAGCGTGTGCGCGACGACCTGACCGATTGCTCGCTGGTCGAGAACATGCCGAAACTCGAAGGGCGCCAGATGATCATGGTGCTGGGCCCCAAGAAGAAGAAATAATCGGCTACAATCGAAAGCTTTGGTGGATTCGGCTGGCGTTTTGCTGGTTGGGTGCGCCAGAAGCATGGTTGAAAACTTCGGTTGCAAAACCGAACAACCTGAACCTGGTCTGGTCACCGGGTTCGGGTCACCAAGTGCCTGCAGGCCATCAAGACACGGACATGGACGCCGTGGCGCCTGACAGGAACAAGTCAAAAGGAGCATCACATGCCCAAAATGAAGACCAAAAGCAGCGCGAAGAAGCGTTTTCGCGTGCGTCCCGGTGGCACCGTCAAGCGCGGCCAAGCCTTCAAGCGCCACATCCTGACCAAGAAGACCACGAAGAACAAGCGCCAGCTCCGCGGCGCCGTCAACGTGCACGAGACCAACATGGGCCACATCGCCCAGATGCTGCCTTTCGCCGGTCTGTAAGACCCGCAACGCAGCTGTCGTCTCGATCGTCCTCTTAGTCAACGCAGAAGGAGCTATCCATGCCTCGCGTCAAACGTGGCGTTACCGCCCGTGCCCGTCACAAGAAAATCCTCGCCCTTGCCAAGGGCTTCCGCGGTCGCCGCAAGAACGTCTTCCGCATCGCCAAACAGGCGGTGATGAAGGCGGGCCAATACGCCTACCGTGACCGCCGCAACAAGAAGCGCGTGTTCCGCCGCCTCTGGATTGCCCGCATCAACGCCGGCAGCCGCGCCCTGGGCCTGACCTACAGCAAGTTCATTGCTGGCATCAAGAAGGCCTCGATCGAAATCGACCGCAAGGTTCTGGCCGACATGGCCGTGAACGACCCGGCCGCTTTCGCCAGCATCGTGGAAAAGGCCAAGGCTCAACTGTCGGCCTGACCGACGGCTTGATTCCAAAGCACAATCTCATCAGCCTGATGGCAGGCCGGTTTTCTCTCGAAAGCTGGCGCCACATCTGAACCAAAGGCCAACCCTGTGTTGGCCTTTTTTTTCGAATGCATCCGATGAACGACTCGTCCAGCGACCTCCAGGCCCTGGTGCAATCCGCCCAGGCGGCCTTCGATGCGGCCACCACCCCGGCCGACCTTGAAAACGCCAAGGCCCGATTCCTGGGCAAGTCGGGCAGCGTGACCGAGCTGCTCAAGGGCATGGGCGCCCTCAGCCCCGAAGACAAGAAAACCCGCGGTGCGGCCATCAACCAGGCCAAGCAGCAGGTCGAGGCTTTGCTCAATGCACGCCGTCAGGCCCTGGCCGATGCCGAGCTGGCGCAGCAGTTGCGCGCCGAGTCGCTGGACGTCAGCCTGCCAGGCCGTCGCCGAGGCGAGGGCGGTCTGCACCCGGTGTCTTTGAGCATCGAGCGCATCGAGGGCATCTTCGGCTCCATGGGGTTTGACGTCGCAGATGGCCCGGAGATCGAGGCCGACTGGTTCAACTTCACCGCCTTGAACACGCCGGAAGACCATCCCGCGCGCTCCATGCACGACACCTTCTATGTGGAAGGCGGCCACTTGCTGCGCACGCACACCAGCCCCATGCAGGTGCGCTACGCCGTGCAGCACGTCAAGGCGCATGCCGAGGCCATCGCGCGCGGTGAGCGCATGCCCGAGATCCGCGTCATCGCGCCGGGCCGCACCTACCGCGTGGACAGCGACGCCACCCACTCGCCCATGTTCCACCAGTGCGAAGGCCTGTGGATCGGCGAGAGCGTGAGCTTCACCGACCTGAAGGCCGTGCTGGGCGATTTCTTCAGCACCTTTTTTGAGACGAACGAGCTGGACATCCGCTTCCGCCCGTCCTTCTTCCCCTTCACCGAGCCCTCGGCCGAGGTGGACATCGCCTTCTCGTCCGGGCCGCTCAAGGGCCGCTGGCTGGAGGTCGGTGGTGCCGGTCAGGTGCACCCGAACGTGGTGCGCAACTTCGGCCTGGACCCGGAGCACTACATCGGCTTCGCTTTCGGCCTGGGGCCGGACCGCCTGACCATGCTGCGCTATGGTGTCAACGACCTGCGCCTGTTCTACGAAGGCGACCTGCGCTTTTTGCAGCAGTTCCAGTGAGGGCAGGGGGCTGGCCCCCTTGTCGTCTTGCCCCAGGTTTTCCGCACTTGATGAAGGATGTCCTAATGAGCTCGCTGTCTTCTGCCTCGACTTCCCCCTCGACGTCGGTTCGTGCTTGGGCTGCCCAGGAGGCTTCCAAGCCTCTCGCGCGTTTCGACTACGACCCAGGCCCCCTGGGCAACGAGGAGGTCGAAATCCGCGTGGAGCATTGCGGGCTGTGCCACTCCGACCTGTCCCTGATCGACAACGAGTGGGGCTTCTCCAATTACCCGATCGTTGGCGGGCACGAAGTCATCGGCACGGTGGTGGCTTTGGGTGCAGGCGCCAAGGGCCTCAAGCTGGGCCAGCGCGTGGGCCTGGGCTGGATGTCGGCCAGCTGCATGAGCTGCGCGAGTTGCCTGGGCGGTGAGCCGCAACTCTGCCGCGCCGGTGTGCCGACCATCGTGGGCCACCATGGCGGCTTTGCCGACCGCGTGCGCGCCCACTGGCTGTGGACCTGCCCGCTCCCCGAGGGCCTGAACCCGGCGAAAGCCGGCCCGCTGCTGTGCGGTGGCATCACGGTGTTCTCGCCTTTCCTGAACTTTGACATCAAGCCGGTGCACCGCGTTGGCGTGGTGGGCATCGGCGGCCTGGGTCACCTGGCGCTGAAGTTTGCGCGTGCCTGGGGCTGCGAGGTCACGGCCTTCACGTCGAGCGAATCCAAGCGCGACGAGGCCCTGGCCCTGGGGGCGCACCGCGTGGTGTCCAGCACCGACCCGAAGTCGATGAAGTCGATCGCAGGGCAGCTCGACATGGTGCTCGTCACCGTCAACGTCATGCTGAACTGGAAGGCGCTGATGTCCACGCTGGCGCCCAATGGCCGCTTGCACCTGGTGGGCATCCTGCCGCAGCCGATGGAGGTCGAGGCCTTCCCGCTGATCGGCGGCCAGCGCAGCGTGTCGGGCTCGCCCACGGGTTCGCGCCAGGACATCGACACCATGCTGGCCTTCGCCGCACGGCACGGCATCGAGCCGCAAACCGAACACTACCCCATGAGCCGCATCAACGAGGCCCTGGACCACCTGCGCGCCGGCAAGGCCCGCTACCGCGTGGTGCTGGACGCCGACAGCGCCGATGGCGCTGGCCCTATGGCCTGAAGAACTGAATTTCCGAGGATCCCTTCCATGCAATTCCCCGAGTCCTGGCTGCGCAGCTTTTGCAATCCTGACCTGACCACGCAGCAATTGGCCGACCTGCTGACCATGGCCGGTCTGGAAGTCGAAGAGCTGCAACCTGTGGCGCCGCCTTTCACCGGCGTGGTGGTGGCGCAGGTGCTGGAAGTGGCCAAGCATCCCGATGCCGACCGCCTGAACGTGTGCAAGGTCGATGCCGGCACGGGCGAGGTGCTGCAGATCGTGTGCGGTGCGTCCAATGTGCGCCCGGGCATCAAGGTGCCTTGCGCCACCGTGGGTGCCGAGCTGCCCCCGGGCGCTGACAGCAAGGACGGCAAGCCCTTCGTCATCAAGAAGGGCAAGCTGCGCGGCGTGGAAAGCCTCGGCATGCTGTGCTCTGCCAAAGAGTTGGGCGTGGCAGAAGAGTCCAACGGCCTGCACATCCTGGCCGAGGATGCGCCCGTGGGTGTGAGCATCCGCGAGCACCTGAAGCTGGACGACACCCTGTTCACGCTCAAGCTGACGCCCAACCTGGCGCATTGCCTGAGCGTGGCTGGCATCGCGCGCGAGGTCTCTGCGTTGACGGGCTCGCCGTTGAGGCTGCCCGCTTCCGCACCGGTCCAGCCGGCCAGCGACGCGCGCCTGAAGGTGAATGTGCTGGCGCCCGAGCTGTGCGGCCGTTTCGGTGGCCGCGTCATCCAGGGCGTGAACCCGCAGGCCAAGACGCCCGACTGGATGGTTGAGCGCCTGGCGCGCTGCGGTCAGCGTTCTGTGTCGGCGCTGGTGGACATCTCCAACTACGTGATGTTCGAGCTGGGCCAGCCCTCGCACGTGTTTGACCTGGACAAGATCCACGGCGAACTGACGGTGCGCTGGGGACAGGCGGGCGAGACGCTGAAGCTGCTCAATGGCAACACCGTCACGCTGGACGATCAGGTCGGTGTGATTGCCGATGCGAACCAGGTCGAGTCCCTGGCCGGCATCATGGGCGGCGATGCCACCTCGGTGGGTGACGACACGAAAAACGTCTACCTGGAAGCCGCGTTCTGGTGGCCCAAGGCCGTCGCGGGCCGCGCTCGCCGCTACAACTTCTCCACCGACGCATCGCACCGCTACGAGCGTGGCGTGGACCCGGCGCCGACGGCGCAGCACATCGAGCGCATCACCGCCCTGATCCTGGAAGTCTGCGGTGGCCAGGCCGGCCCGCTCGACGACCAGACCGTCAACGTGCCGACCCGCCAGCCCGTGACGCTGCGCCTGTCGCGCGCCCAACGCGTCATCGGCATGCCGGTGAGCCTGGCCGAGGTGCAGACGGTGTTCCAGCGCCTGGGCTTGCCCTTCAGCACCCAGGCCGTCACCTCCGCGCAAGGGGATGACACCCACCTGGTCGTGACACCGCCAAGCTGGCGCTTCGACCTGCAAATCGAAGAAGATTTGATCGAAGAAGTGGTACGCGTCATCGGCTTCGACAAACTGCCGCGCCGCGCGCCCAAGGCCCCCGTGCAGGCGCAGGTGCGCCCGGAAGCGCGCCGCGGCCTCTACGCTGTGCGCCGTGCGGTGGCCGCCCGTGGCTACCAGGAGGCCATCACCTTCAGCTTCGTCGAAGCCCGATGGGAAGCCGACTTTGCCGGCAACGCCAACCCCATCCAGCTGCTCAACCCGATCGCCAGCCAGTTGTCGGTGATGCGCTCGACGCTGGTCGGCAGCCTGGTCGAGGTGCTCAAGACCAACCTGGCGCGCAAGGCCGAGCGCGTGCGCCTGTTCGAGGTGGGGCGCGTGTTCCGCCGCGATGCGTCCGTGGCCGATGGCCCGCAGAGCGTGGCGGGCTTCGACCAGCCGGTGCGAGTGTCAGGCTTGGCCTATGGCCCGGCCGATGCGTTGCAGTGGGGTCAGGCCTCGCGCAACGTCGATTTCTTCGATGTGAAGGGCGACGTCGAGTCCTTGCTGGCGCCGCGCCAGGCCACTTTCGTGGCCGCCGAGCACCCCGCCTTCCATCCTGGCCGCTGTGCCCAGGTGCAGGTCGATGGACGCACCGTCGGTTTCGTGGGCGAACTGCACCCGAAGTGGCGCCAAGCCTATGACCTGCCCCAGGCCCCCGTGTTGTTCGAGCTGGACGCCGCCGCGCTGACCGAACGCGAGGTGCCCCGCTTCGCGAGCGTGCCGCGCATGCAGTCTGTGTTCCGCGATCTGGCGCTGGTGGTCAACGACCGCACGCCGCACGACGCCCTGATCGGCGCCATCCTGGCGGCCCCGAGCGATGGCCTGGTGCGTGGCGCCCGCCTGTTCGACATCTACAAGCCGAAGGCGCCCGTGACCGGCATCAACGAAGACGAACGCAGCTTGGCCGTGCGCATCGAATTGCGCGATGATGAGCAAACCCTGACCGACGAGCGCATCGACGCTGCGGTGCAAGCGGTGTTGCAGACTCTGAACGACAAGGTCGGTGCGCGCGTGCGCGCCTGAGGCCGAGACAGGGAGACAGCCGAATGAACGACAAGATCAGCGACCTGATGGTGCTGCTGCCGACCATCGAGACGCCGACGCTGACCAAGGCCGACCTGTCCGAATTGCTGTTCGAGCGCCTGGGCCTGAACAAGCGCGAGTCCAAGGACATGGTCGAAGCCTTCTTCGAGCTGGTCCATGGCAGCTTGGTGGATGGCACGGACGTGAAGCTCTCGGGCTTCGGCAACTTCCAGATTCGCCGCAAGGCGCCGCGGCCCGGCCGCAATCCGCGCACCGGGGAGGCCATCCCCATCAAGGCGCGCAATGTGGTGACCTTCCACGCCAGCGCCAAACTCAAAGGCATGGTGCAGGGTGACATCCCCGCGGGCGAAGACTTGGAGTAAAGTCTGAAGCTTCGGCCGAAGGCAATTGATTTGCCACGGTTTTTCGGTCAGGGATTTTGTTGACATCGCGCCAACATCCCGCCGAAGCTCACAGCAAAAGACAGCCACAGGGACCATGGACCGCCTCAGCCCCGACTTGCCTCCGATTCCGGACAAGCGCTACTTCACCATCGGTGAGGTCAGCGAGCTGTGCCTGGTCAAGCCCTATGTGCTGCGCTATTGGGAGCAGGAGTTCGTCCAGCTGCGCCCCATGAAGCGCCGTGGCAACCGCCGCTATTACCAGCACCACGAGGTGCTGCTGGTGCGCCGCATCCGCGAGCTGCTGTACGAAAAGGGCTTCACCATCAGCGGTGCGCGCAACCGCCTGACCGAGATGGGCCCCTTGCCTCGCGGTGACGCTGCCTTTGCCGCCGAGCCACTGCCCGATGACATCGATGCGAAGGTGCCGCCAGCCTTGCTGGTGACGGTGGCGCCTGTGGGTGGCGCCATGGCATCGCGCGCGCTGCAGGCCTCGTCGCCCGCGATGGCCGAAGCGGCTTGGCTGGTGCCGGACCTGGATGCCGAGGATTTCAAACGCCTGCCACCCGAGGCCATCGGCCCCCTGCGCGAAGCACTGTTGTCGATCCGCGACCTCTTGGCTTGATGCAGGTGACGTGGTCCTTTCGGAGCGCCTCAAAATTGTGTTATAGTCTAAGTCTTGTCGGGGCGTAGCGCAGCCTGGTAGCGCACTTGCATGGGGTGCAAGGGGTCGCGAGTTCGAATCCCGCCGCCCCGACCAAGAACGACACGAGCCCAGCAGAGCAATCTGCTGGGCTTTTTGTCTTTTGGGCCATGGCAATCTGCCCATCTCCCTGCGTCATTGTGTGATTTGTCACACACTTCGCCCGTGCTCCGGCTAGAGTGGCGCTCAACAGTCAACTGACACGGAGCGATCACGATGTTGAAACATTTTCAGGGATGGTCCAACCACTGGGCCGCAGGTGTTGCGCTTTCGGCGGTGATCGGTCTGACGGCCGCACCCGCGAGCGCCCAGACCTTGTCTTTGGCCGGCGTGCGCGACAGCAGCCTGCCTCAAAACCTGTACGACACCGGCACCATCTTCACGCCGGGGTACTACGACCAGGTGCAGGTGCAGAACGGCACAGGCGTGGCTGCGGCAACCACGGTCAACGGTTCGGCCCGCGCGCAGTCCGATTACGGCGTCAACCGTGTGGAAGCGGCTTCCTTTGCGCCTGTGGACGATGAGGCGCTGCGACAGACCTCGATCGGTGGGCCGTTCGCCGATGCTTTCTCCGTCTGGGCGGACCGTTTCGTGGTGCAAGGCGGCACGGGTGTCGGCACCTTGTCGGTCAGCGCCATCGTGTCGGGCCAGTTCGGCGCGCAGCCTGGCGGCTTCGGCTTTTATGACCTGATGTTGGTGGATTCGGGTGATGCGGCAGCCGATGCCCGTGCCGTGGCGGCCATCCTGCGGGACGAGTCCGGCCCGGACACCTTGTTGGCAACGTCCGTGCTCTCGCTGGCCCAAGAGGTGCCAGCACCGGGTTTCACCACCGATGTGGAGGCTTTGGCGCCGGGCGCCGCCTTCGGGCGCGTGCTGGCCGGCCAGATCACGTTCACGTACGGCCGCCCGTTTTACCTGATCAGCGTGCTGGGTGCTTCAGCCAATGATTTCGGCGCGCTCAGTGCCTTCAACTCGGCCCACTTCGGTATCACGGCCCCCGCGGGCGCGGCCATCGTGTCCGATGCAGGTGTGAGTTACGCCGCGGTCGTGCCTGAGCCGGCCACGGGTGTCCTGCTGGTGGTGGGGTGCTTGGGTTTGGCTGGGTGGCGTTGGCGCCAACGCGCCTGAAGCAGGCCTGGCAAGCACAACGCACAAGCATCAGGCACAAGCATCACGCACAGCGCGCCGGGTGCGTGCGTCGAAAGCGCCTCAGTGAGGCGCTTTTTTCATGGCCCTTTTTTCATGGCTTTCTGCACCGAGCGGTCGAACTCCTGCTGCAGGATGACCGGGAACGCCGCGCTCACCGAGCCGATGGCCAGCGGGCGCAGGCGCTCGAACAGGGATTTCATCGTTTCCGCCAGGCGCACATCGGGGGCTTTGCCCGACGGGCGCTGGTCTTGTGCCGACGACGCCAGGTTCTTGAGCAGTGCGAGGAAGAGCTGCTCCACGTAGACCTTGGCGATCGCTCGGCTGTGGTCGATGAGCTTGTCTTGCAGGTCCAGCACGGTGTCCAGCGGCACATCGAGTTCGGCCAGCTGGATGCCGATGCGCTCCAGTGCCGGGCTGAGCATTTCGACTTCGTCGGGACCGATGGGGCGGTACAGCCCGTTCTGGCTGAGTCGTGCTTTTTGTGCGGGCGTGGCGGGCGTGGCCCAGTGCGATGCCATCTCGGAGATGGCCTTGCGCTGCGGTTTCTCCACCGTGAAGAAGGTGGTGGAGAACAGCCCGCTGATGAGCGCGTACTCGGACCAGGCGCCGTCGGGCGTGTCGAGCAGCATGGCGCGGATGGCTTCGAGCCGGAAGCCCTGCTGGCGCAGGTCGCGGATGAGTTCGAGCTTGCCTTGGTGCTCGGCGCCGTAGAAGGCCACGCGGCCTTGCAACCGTGGCGGCGGCATCAGCCCGGCCGTTTGATAGGCGCGGATGTTGCGCACGCTCACGCCAGTGCGGGTGGCGAGTGCGTCCACCGTCATGTCGGGTGTGCCTGCGGCGCTGGCCGCAGGCGACGCCACCGGCGCTGGCTTGCGAGGCGCGCGGGCGGCAGGTTGGGGCTGGGCGGGCTTGACGGGCTCGGTGGGAGCCTTCGAGCGCCGGGGCGTCGGGGTCGGTTTCGGGGTGTTGGAGCCGGGCATGGGTCGGCCTCGGGTGCCGTGGTTCAGAGGGGCTCCGTGCGCATCAGCACTTGATGCCCATGTGCAAGGCGACGACGCCACCCGTCATGTTGTGGACATCGACGTGGCCGAAGCCCGCGGTTTTCATCATGGCCTTGAGCGTGGCCTGGTCGGGGTGCATGCGGATGGACTCGGCCAGGTACTGATAGCTGTCGGCATCGCCCGCGACCATCTGCCCCAGCTTGGGCAGCACCTTGAAGGAGTACCAGTCATAGACTTTCTCCAGGGGCTTGGCCACCTTGGAGAACTCCAGCACCAGCAAGCGGCCACCCGGCTTGAGCACGCGGCACATCTCGGCCAGAGCGGCGTCCTTGTGCGTCATGTTGCGCAGGCCGAAGGCCACGGTGACGATGTCGAAGGTTTCGGACGGGAAGGGCAGCTTCTCGGCGTCGCACAGCGTGGTCGGCAGGGCCAGGCCCTTGTTGAGCAGGCGGTCGCGGCCGGTGCCCAGCATGGCTTCGTTGATGTCGGTGTGCACCACCATGCCGGAGGGGCCCACGCGCGCGGCGAAGGCTTCGGAGAGGTCGCCCGTGCCGCCGGCGATGTCGAGCACCTTGTGGCCTTCGCGCACGCCGCTTGCGGCGATGGTGTAGGCCTTCCACAGCCGGTGCATGCCCATCGACATCAGGTCGTTCATGACGTCGTACTTGTTGGCCACGGAGTCGAACACACCGCGAACGCGCTGTGCTTTCTGGGACTCGTCAACCTGCTGGAAACCGAAGTGCGTGCTGCTCATGGCGTCATCTTAAACGGTGGCGGGGATGCTGGTTGCGGGGCAAGGTTGCAGGGCGCGGGCACAGGCCATGGCGCTGGCCCAGGCCCACTGGAAGTTGTAGCCGCCGAGCCAGCCGGTGATGTCCACCACCTCGCCAATGAAATGCAGGCCGGGCACGAGCTTGCTCTCCATGCTTTGCTGGTGGAGCTCGCGGGTGTCCACGCCGCCCGCCGTGACTTCCGCCTTGGCATAGCCCTCGGTGCCGCTGGGCACGAGCTGCCAGGCGTTGGCGGCCTGGCCCAGGGCGTCGAGGTCTTTGTCTTTGAGCTCGGCCAGCGCGGCCTGTGGCTGCAGGGCAGGGTGCTGCTGCGCCACTTCGGCCAGCCAGGCTTGGGCCAGGCGTTGCGGCACGGCATCGCCCAGCGCCAGCCCCCAGGCGGTGGACAGCTGCTTGCGCGAGCCGCTTTTGGCTTCTTTCAGCGCCGCGGCCAGGTCCTGCTGCGGGTTCAGGTTGATGGTGAGCGCCTGGCCGGGCTGCCAGTGGCTGGAGATCTGCAAGACCGCCGGGCCGCTGAGGCCGCGGTGGGTGAAGAGCAGGTCTTCGGTGAAGTGCGCCATCTGCGGGCCCTTGCCCTTGCCACCTTTGTTGCCTTTGCCGGCCGCAGGCACGCACGAGGGGGTTTCGATGACGACCTCCAGCGACACCCCGGCCAGCGGCACGAAGGGCGCCCAGGTGGCCGCATCGAAGGTCAGCGGGACGAGGGCAGGGCGCAGGGGCACGACGCGGTGGCCGAAGTTGGCCGCCCAGCGCTGGCCGGCGTCGGTGGCGCCGATTTTCGGGATGGACGGCCCGCCCGTGGCGATCACGACCTGGTGGGCTTGCACCACGCCCTGGTCGGTGTCGAGTTCGAAGCGCACGGTGGCATCTTCACGGCGGCGGATGGCCTTCACACCGCAGGGTTGCCAGCGCTGCACGCCGCCAGCCTCGCACTCGCGCAGCAGCATCTGGACGATGTCGTCGGCGCGGTGGTCGCAGAACAGCTGACCGCGGTGCTTTTCGTGCCAGGCGATGCGGTGGCGCTCCAGCAGGGCGATGAAATCTTGCGGGCTGTAGCCCGACAGGGCCGAGCGGCAGAACGCCGGGTTCTCGCCGAGGAAGTTCGCCACGCCGACATCGCGGTTGGTGAAGTTGCAGCGCCCGCCGCCCGAGATGCGGATCTTCTCTGCCACCTTGGCGGCGTGGTCGAGCACCAGCACGCTCAGGCCGCGCTGGCCCGCCACACCGGCGCAGAACAGGCCGGCGGCACCGGCGCCAACGACGACGACATCGAAACAGGACGTGGGGGACATGGAGAACGGGCGCTCAGGCGTGGGCAATCTGCCATTGTCGCTGCTCTGCGGCCGCGGGGCTGTGGCGGCAAGGCTGCTTCAGCGGGGCCCCAGGCCCAGTGGCTGGCTGGCCGAGAACAGCGGCTGCCCCGCCTGGCTCTCGGCATGCACCAGCTGGTTGTGGCCTTGGCGACGTGCCTCCTGCAGGGCCTCGTCGGCACGGTGGATGGCCGTGTCCAGCGATTCCCCACTTTGCAGCTGCACCACGCCGAAGCTCAGGCTGAGCGGGGGGCGCTGGTGCTGCTGGCAGACCTGATCGACGCGGCGCACCATGCGCTCGGCCACGTGCAGCGCGTCGGTGACGCTGGTGTCGGGCAGCAGGGCCACGAAAGCTTCGCCGCCCAGGCGGCCCACGAGGTCGCGGCTGCGCAGCAAGGCGCGTGCGCTGGAGGCCAGCAGGCGCAGTGCTTCGTCGCCGGCGGCGTGGCCGTGGTCGATGGTCAGCAGGCGGAAGCGGTCGATGTCGAAGCGCATCAGCGTGGCGCTGCCCGGTGTGCCGAGGGCCAGGGCTTGCGTGGCCAGTTCCTGGAAGTGGCGGCGGTGCGGCACGTGCGTGAGCAGGTCGAAGTTGGCCATCTGGCGCAACTGTCGGTGGGATTCGCGCAGGTCCAGCTCGGTGCGCTCGTAGGTCATCAACAGGCACATGTACACCGAGAACATCACCCCGGCAACCAAGGCCACCAGCACCACGGGTTGCTGGATCTGGCTGGGGTCGACCACCGGGGCGCCCCAGCTGCCCATGGCCGAGAACAGCCGCGGCACCTGCACGCTGGCCGCAGCCACCAGGAAGATCAGGATGGCTTTGAGGTAGGGGCTGTTGCGGCCGTCTTTGTCGTGTCGCACGGCTTGCACCTGCCAGGCGGCGTACAGGTAAAACAGCACATTGACGAAGCTGAACGAGGCCACGCGCGCACCCAGGTCTTGCGGGCTGGCGTGCCACACTGCCACGTAGGCGCTGCCGCCGGCCAGCGCGAGCACCCAGTCCACCCAGGCCGGTGAGCGGAAGCTGCTGCGGATGTAGAACTGCCGCATGCCGGTCAGCATGGTCAGCGGCCATTGCAGGGTCAGCAGGGCGGAGATGGGCAGCAGCCAGGGGTGGTGCTGTTGCAGCACGAGGCACAGCGCACTGGCCGTGTTGGCCCACTGTGCGCCTGTCCACCAGCCAAAGCCCAGGTAGGTGCGCTGGGTGGTGCCCACCAGGCTCATGGTGGCGGCGGCCGTGAACAGCACCACGCACACGACCAGCGTGAGGGTGGGCAGGTGCAGGGGCGGCAGGATGGGCATGGGCGGCGTCGGGGAGGTCGGCTGTGTTTCGAGACACAATCTGTCGGCACAGTATCGCTGAGCGCGGGCGGCAAATGCGCGCGTGGCCAGGACGGCAACCTCACAACAGGAGATCAAAGATGAGCATGGACGTGGTGGACTACGACATCCGCGGGGCGGAGATGCAGTTCGTCGAGGTGGAGCTCGACCCGGGCGAAGCCGCCATCGGCGAGGCCGGCAGCATGATGTTCATGGACGTGGGCATCGAGATGGACACCATCTTCGGTGACGGCTCGAAGCAGCAAAGCGGCCTGTTCGGCAAGCTGCTGGGCGCGGGCAAGCGCCTGATCACCGGCGAAAGCCTCTTCACCACCATCTACAGGAACCAGGGCACGGGCAAGCGTCGCGTGGCCTTCGCCGCGCCTTACCCGGGCAAGATTTTGCCGATGAACCTGGCCGACCTCGGCGGCACGCTGATGTGTCAGAAGGACGCTTTCCTTTGCGCTGCGCGTGGGGTGTCGTTGGGCATCGCGTTCCAGAAGCGCCTGGGCGCAGGCTTTTTCGGCGGCGAAGGCTTCATCATGCAGAAGCTCGAAGGCGATGGCCTGGCCTTCGTGCACGCGGGCGGCACGGTGGTGCGCCGTGAACTGAAAGCCGGCGAGACGCTGCTGATCGACACCGGTTGCGTGGTGGCCTTCACCTCGGGCGTCGATTTCGACATCCAGTACGTGGGCAAGATCAAGACGGCGCTGTTCGGTGGCGAAGGCATCTTCCTGGCCAAGGTCACGGGCCCGGGCCAGGTCTGGCTGCAGAGCCTGCCGTTCTCGCGCCTGGCCTCGCGCATCTTCGCGGCGGCACCGCAAACCGGTGGCGGTGGCCGTGAGGAGAGCTCCTTGCTGGGCGGCTTGGCGGGTGGCAGCTTGCTGGGCTCGGTGCTGGGCGGCAGCGACGACTGAGCCGTCCCACTGCGCGCTTCACTGAACCCCCTGGCCCCACCGTTCAGGCTCGCAAGATGTGCCGCCAGCCTGGCCGTCAAGGCTGCGGCGCGTTGACCTGTCTCAGGCCAGGCCATGCGGGCGGCCTTACACTGGAAAGCTTGACCGCCTGAACGGACCCCTGGATGAGTTTGGACCTGATTTCCCCCCTGGCCGCGCGTGCCGCCAGTGCTGCTGCCGCCGTTGTTGCCGCGATGACCCTGGGCTGCCTGGCTGCATCGCCCGCCCGCGCCGAGCCGGCCAAGCCCGCTGCTGCTGTGGCTGCTGTCGTCAGCAAGACCCCGATCTTCGTGCTGAACTCGCTGGACGCCAGCGTGAGCGTCATCGACCCGGTCACCTATCAGGAGATCCGGCGCGTGCCCACGGGCAAGGAGCCGCACCACCTCTACCTCTCGCCGGACGAGAAGTCGCTGCTGGTCGCCAACGCCCTGGCCGATTCGCTGACCATGCTCGATCCGCGCACGGGCGAGGTCCAGCGCGTGGTCACCGGCATCCCCGACCCCTACCAGCTGAAGTTTTCGCCCGACATGAAGTGGTTCCTGACGGCGGCCAACCGCCTCAACCACGTGGACATCTACCGCACCACGCCGCGCGCCGGTGGCGGCGTCGATCTGGCCTTGGCCAAGCGCGTGCCCACGGGCAAGACGCCCAGCCACATCGCCACCGACAGCAAAAGCACCGTGGCCTACGTGACCATGCAGGACAGCGACGAGCTGGTCGCCATCGACCTGGCCACGCAGGCCATCCGTTGGCGCTCGCCCACGGGCAAGATGCCGGCCGACGTCTTCGTCACGCCCGACGACCGCCACCTGCTCATCGGCCTGACCGGTGACCGCGCGGCCGAGGTGTACGACATCACCGGTGCCAAGCCGGTGCTGGTCAAGCGCATCCCCACGGGCGATGGCGCCCACGCCTTCCGCGCCTGGGGTGACAAGCGCCACGTGCTGCTGAGCAACCGCGCGGGCAACACCATCAGCCGCATCGACCTGCAGACCTTCACCGTCGTGGCGACCTACCCGGCGCCGGGCGGCCCTGACTGCATGGACCTGCTGGCCGATGGCAAGACCATCCTGGTGACCTCGCGCTGGGCGCGCAAGCTCACGGTGATCGACACCGTGCAAGGCAAGGTGGTGCGCCAGATCCCGGTGGGCCGCTCGCCGCACGGGGTCTGGACGCTGGACCATGCGGCGCGCCAGTGACACCGTCCTGAGCGCGGGGCGGGCGCTTGCGGCCGCCGTGCTGCTCGCGCTGTCGCTGCCAACAGGTGCGGCGCCAGCAACCGCCGCATCGCGTACCGATGCCGCCTGCGCCCACCCCGTCTACCTCACCATCGACACCGGCCACATGGGCGTGGCGCCGCTGGTCGCTGACGTGTTGGCGCGCCAGGGTGTGAAGGCCACGTTCTTCCTGGCCAACGAACGCACCCAGGCCGTGGGCCCCCGCCCCGAAGGCAGCACCTTGGACGATGCCTGGGCGCCCTGGTGGCAGCAGCTGGCCGCCCAAGGCCACGACTTTGGCTCGCACACCTGGGAGCACGTGGTCTGGCGTGCCGACGAGGCCGGTGGCTTCCGCGTGCAGCCCACCGCGGGCCCGCGCAACGGCCAACGCCTGCACATGGCGCCCGCCGACTACTGCGAGCAACTCGCCCAGCCCGCGCGCCGTTTCGCGCAGATGACCGGCCAGCCCATGCGCGCCATGTTCCGCGCGCCCGGTGGCAAGACCTCGCCCGCCTTGCTGGCCGCCGCCCAATCCTGTGGCTGGACCCACGTGCCCTGGACGCCCAACGGTTTCCTGGGCGATGAGCTCGCCAGTGACCGTTTCCCGAACGCGCGTTTGCTGGCGCGCGCCCTGAAGCACGTGCGGGAAGGCGATATCCTGCTGATGCACCTGGGCATCTGGAGCCGCCAGGACCCGTGGGCGCCGGCCGTGCTGGAGCCCCTCATCGTGGGCCTGAAGGCCCAGGGCCTGTGTTTTGCCACCTTGCGCACGCACCCTCAATTTGCCCGGATCGGCGCCGCACCTCGCTGAGGTCTGCCGATGCCCGCTGACGTGACACCATGATCGACGACACCCTCATCGCCCCCTTGAGTGACGCTTTCGGACAGGTCCAGCAATGGCTGTTCGAGGCCGTGGTCCAGCCCCTGGTGTTCGAGGCCGGCATGGGCAACCTGCTGGAAGACGCCTACACGGCCACGGGCTGGTTGCTGGTCGGCCTGATCCAGATGCTCGTGCTGCTGGCCGTGATCGGGCCGCTGCAGCGCTGGCGTCCGGTCGAGCGTGTGCGCGACACGGCGGGTGTCTGGGTCGACTTGCTCTACACCGTCATCCACCGCCTGGGCCTGTTCCGCGTGGCCATGTTCTTCTCGGTGGAGCCGCTGCTCGACGAGGTCTTCGGCCAGGTCAGCGTCTGGGGCGTCAACGGCGTCCAGCTCGATGGCTTGCTGGCGCCGTTGTGGCCGGGCGTGAGCGACACGGCCTGGGCCAGCTTCCTGGTCTACCTGCTGGTGTTCGACCTGCTCGACTACTGGATCCACCGCGGCCAGCACCACGCCAACCGCTGGTGGGCGCTGCACGCCGTGCACCACAGCCAGCGCCACATGACCATGTGGAGCGACAACCGCAACCACCTGCTCGACGACCTCCTGCGCGACGTGCTGATCGCCTTCACCGCCCGCGCCATCGGCGTGCCGCCGGGGCAGTTCGTGGCCCTGGTGGCCGTCACCCAGCTGGTGGAGAGCTTCTCGCACGCCAACCTGCGCCTGAGCTTCGGCTGGCTGGGCGAGCGACTGCTGGTCAGCCCGCGTTTCCACCGCCAGCACCACGCCATCGGCATCGGCCACGAAAGCGAAGGCCCGGGCACGCTGGGCGGCTGCAATTTCGCCGTGCTTTTCCCGGTGTGGGACATGCTCTTTGGCACCGCCCGCTTCGACGGCGGCTTCGAGCCCACCGGCATCCGCGACCAGCTGCCCGATCAGGGGGGGCGTGACTACGGGCGCGGCTTCTGGGCACAGCAATGGCTGGGCCTGCGCCGCTTGGTGGGGCGCGATGCCGTCTGACGCGTCCCTCGCCGAGGCGCCACGCACGTCGCCCTTCCTGCCGGGTGTGCCCGGCGCGCTGGACGCGGCCTGGCGGGCGGCCCTGTACTGTTTTTTGCCGCGCGTCATTTTCCTGTCCTGGCTGCCGCTGGTGCTGGCGGGCGTGACCCTGGGCGGCCTGGGCTGGTGGGGCTGGGACGATGCCAATGTGGCCGTGCGGCAGGCGCTGGACGGCTGGTCGGTCAGCCACACGATGCTGTCCTGGCTGGACGCCATGGGCTGGGGCGGCTTGCGCGCCATGCTCGTGCCCTTGCTGCTGGTCCTGCTGGCCGTGCCCATCGTCGTTGTCGTGTGCCTGCTGCTGGTGGCGGGCCTGATGACGCCTGCGGTGGTGGGCCTGGTGCGCGCGCGCCGGCTGCCGCAGCTGCAGTCGCGCCACACGGCGCCATGGTGGCAGTCGCTGTGGTGGTCGGGTGGCGCCACGCTGCTCGCCCTGGCCGCGCTGGTGCTGACGCTGCCGCTGTGGTTCGTGCCGTTTTTCGCCTTGCTGGGCCCGCCGCTCATCTGGGGTTGGCTGACCTACCGCGTCATGGCCTTTGACACCCTGGCCGACCTGGCCACCCCCGAAGAGCGCCAGACCCTGCTGCGCCTGCACCGCACGCCCTTGCTGCTGATGGGCGTGGTGTGCGGCTACCTGGGGGCCGCGCCGGCCGCCTTGTGGGCCCTGAGCGCCTTGACGCTGGTGCTGGCGCCGCTGGTGCTCGTGGCCTCGGTGTGGCTCTACACCCTGGTGTTCGTGTTCTCCAGCCTCTGGTTCGCCCATTACCTGCTGGGTGCGCTGGCCGCTTTGCGTGCCGCCCCCACCACATCTTCCAACCTGACGCAGCCTGCCACACCATGATCGGACTCATCATCATCGGCGACGAGATCCTCAGCGGTCGCCGCCAGGACAAGCACCTCGCCAAAGCCATCGAACTGCTGGGCGAGCGCGGCATGGCCGTCTCCTGGGCGCGCTACGTCGGTGACGAGCCCGAGCGCATCACCGCCGACATCCGCCACGCCCTCGACAGCGGCGACGTGGTGTTCTCGTTCGGCGGCATCGGTGCCACGCCAGACGACCACACCCGCGCCTGCGCCGCGCGCGCCCTGGGCACCGAGCTGGCCCTGCACCCCGAAGCCCGCGAACTCATCCTGGCACGCTGTCGCGAGATGGCTGCCCAGGAAGGCGTGCCCTTCGAGCCCGAGTCGCCAGACACCCTGCGCCGCCTGGAGATGGGCTGGTTCCCCGTGGGCGCCAGCATCATCCCCAACCCCTACAACCGCATCCCTGGCTTCAGCCTGCAAGGTCGCATGCATTTCGTGCCGGGCTTTCCCGTCATGGCCTGGCCGATGATGGCCTGGGCGCTCGATCACCTCCATGCCGACCTGCACGGCAGCCACCGCATGGACGAGCACGCCGTCGTGGTGTACGGCGCCATCGAGTCCCGCCTGACGCCGCTGATGGTCGACATCGAGGCGCGCTTCGCCCCCGTCAAGGTCTTCAGCCTGCCCAGCGTGGACCACCCGGTGCACGGACGCCACATCGAGCTGGGCGTCAAAGGCCGTGGCGAGGCGGTGACACTGGCCTTCGAGGCCTTGCTGCAGGGTCTGAGCGATGTTGGTGCATCGACTGGCCCCAAAACGGTGCGAACATCTGCTGCATGACCTTGTCCGCACCAATTAAGTGCATTGTTTCGGTGCCTTCTGGCCCGACGGGCTTTCACGATGCGGGCTCTGATTCGAATCGGTGCGTCTGAACCTGCCCACAGCGCCCGTTTGCGGTGGCCTCCGCCCCGCGCCTGGTGCTGACACACGGTTGAGGCACGCTTTCTGCTATTACACTGCGCGCTGTTTCCGAGATTGAGACAGTCTCCCTTTTCTTCTTGCTTTCACAAGCCTGTTGCTAGGAGCACCTGATGGCCAACAAGACCGTCGCCGACGTGATGAAACTGGTGAAGGACAACGACGTCAAGTTCGTTGACTTCCGCTTCACCGATACCCGTGGCAAAGAGCACCACACCACGGTGCCCGTGTCCCACTTTGACGAAGACAAGTTCACTTCGGGCCACGCCTTTGACGGTTCGTCCATCGCCGGTTGGAAGGGCATCGAAGCCTCCGACATGCTGCTGATGCCGGACCCCAACACGGCCAACGTCGATCCGTTCTTCGAAGAGCCCACCCTGCTGCTGACCTGCGACGTCATCGACCCGCACGACGGCAAGCCCTACGAGCGCGACCCCCGTTCGCTGGCCAAGCGCGCCGAAGCCTACCTGAAGGCCTCGGGCCTGGGCGACACCGCCTACTTCGGTCCGGAACCCGAATTCTTCGTGTTCGACGGCATCCGCTGGGGCAACGAGATGTCCGGCAGCTTCTTCGAAATCCAAGCCGAAGAAGGCGCCTGGAACACCGGCACCAAGTACGACCACGGCAACACCGGCTACCGTCCCACCGTCAAGGGTGGCTACTTCCCCGTGCCCCCCGTTGACTCCGGTCACGACATGCGCTCGGAGATGTGCCTGATCCTCGAATCGATGGGCATCCCCGTGGAAGTGCACCACCACGAAGTGGCCAACGCCGGCCAGATGGAAATCGGCACGCGCTTCAGCACGCTGACCCAGCGCGCTGACTGGCTGCAGCTGCAGAAGTACATCATCGTGAATGTGGCCCATGCCTATGGCAAGACCGCCACCTTCATGCCCAAGCCCATCGTTGGCGACAACGGTTCCGGCATGCACGTCCACCAGTCCATCTGGAAAGACGGCAAGAACCTGTTCGCAGGCGAAGGCTATGCTGGCCTGAGCGAATTCGCGCTGTACTACATCGGTGGCATCATCAAGCACGCCCGTGCCCTGAACGCCATCACCAACCCCGGCACGAACTCGTACAAGCGCCTGGTGCCTGGCTTCGAAGCCCCGGTGAAGCTGGCCTACTCGGCCAAGAACCGCTCGGCCTCGATCCGCATCCCTTACGTGTCGAACCCGAAGGGCCGCCGCATCGAAGCGCGCTTCCCCGATCCTTCGGCCAACCCCTACCTGGCCTTCGCCGCGCTGATGATGGCCGGCCTGGACGGCGTGGAAAACAAGATCCATCCGGGCGAAGCCGCCACGAAGGACCTGTACCACCTGCCGCCTGAAGAAGACAAGCTGATCCCGACCGTGTGCCACAGCCTGGACCAGGCTCTGGAGCATCTGGACGCCGATCGTGCCTTCCTGACCAAGGGCGGTGTGTTCACCAACGAATACATCGACGCGTACATCGACCTGAAGATGCAGGAAGTCACCCGCTTCCGCCAGGCCGTGCACCCTGTCGAATTCGACATGTACTATTCGCTGTGATCCGCCTCGCGCGGTCCAAGCAGGAAGGGCGACGCAAGTCGCCCTTTTTTCGTTTGCGCGGTCTCTGTGTGTTGTTTCCTGCGAGCGACGTCCGTTGGCGTCGGGGCATACTGCAAGGCATACTGAAGTCAGGATGGGCAAGATGAAGGATGGGCGCCAGATGCCGATGCGCGTGCTGCTGAACGCTGTGACCTGTGTCGTGGCCGCTTGGCTCTGGGTCGGTGGGTCTGTGGCCCATGCCGAGGACAAGCCCGTTTACCGTTGCCCTGGCAACCTCTACACCGATGCCATGACCGCCCGCGAAGCCCGTGACAAGGGCTGCAAGACGCTGGACGGCGCGCCCATCACGGTCATCCAGTCGTCCGTGCCGCGGGGCAACGCCGGGGCCCGCCCCGCGCCTCCTGCCAGCCAGGGCGAGCGCGTGGGCACCGAAGACCAAAAGGCCCGCGACAGCGATGCCCGCCGCATCCTGGAGGCCGAGTTGCGCAAGGAAGAAGACGCCCTGGCGGCTTTGCGCAAGGACTTCAACGACGGCCAGCCCGAGCGCCGTGGCGACGAGCGCAACTACCAGAAGTACCTGGACCGCGTCACCGAGATGAAGTCCGCCATCACGCGCAAGGAGTCCGACGTGGCCGCCCTCAAGCGCGAGCTGGGCAAGTTCGGCGCCAGCCGTTGATGGTTCTTTTGACGCAAGCGCGCACAACTCTCATGACGGAAGACACCCACCTAGCCGCAGGCCTGGACGCCTTTGATTTTCTGGCCACCATGGTGCTGGTGGTCGAGCCCGATGGCCGCTGCCTGTTCGCCAATGCGGCCTTCGAGGAGTTGCTCGGTCTGTCGCGGCGCAGCGTGCTGGGCGAGTCGGTGATGGGCTGGTTCGTCGAGCCTGGCCTGTTTAAGGAAGTGCTGACCGCGGTGGCGCGCAACGACTTCGCCACCAGCCGGCTGCAGGGGCACCTGCGGCGTCACCTGCATGGCTCGGGTGAGCCCTTGCCGGTGCAGGTCATCGTCACGCGCCTGGGGCCAGGCATCGGGCTGGCGCAGCGCCTGCTGGTCGAGCTGGTCGAGGTGGAGCAGCAGACCCGCCAGGAACGCGAAGAGCGTGCCCAGGACCAGGTGCAGGCCAACAAGGAACTCATCCGCAACCTCGCCCACGAGATCAAGAACCCGCTGGGCGGCATCCGCGGCTCGGCGCAGCTCCTGGAGATGGAGCTGGAGAACAAGTCGCTGACCGAGTACACCCAGGTCATCATCCACGAGGCCGACCGGCTGCAAGCCCTGGTGGACCGCCTGCTGGCGCCGCACCGCCGTCCGCACGTGGTGGGCGACGTCAACATCCACGAGGTCTGCGAGCGCGTGCGTTCGCTGATCCTGGCCGAGTTCCCCAAAGGCCTGCGCGTGCAGCGCGACTACGACACCTCGCTGCCCGATTTCCGCGGCGACCGCGAGCAACTCATCCAGGCTGTGCTGAACATCGCGCACAACGCTGCGCAGGCGCTGTGCGAGCGCATCGCCGCCGGTGACGCCGTGCTGACCCTGCGCACGCGCGTGGCCCGCCGCGTCACCATCAACCGACAGTTACACCGCCTGGCACTGGTCTTGCATATTGAGGACAACGGCCCTGGCATCCCCCCGGCCATCCGAGACCGCGTTTTCTACCCCCTGGTGTCCGGGCGTGAAGGCGGATCGGGCTTGGGGTTGACCTTGGCACACACTTTCGTTCAACAGCATCAAGGCACCATCGAATGCGACAGCGAGCCCGGCCGCACGGTGTTCAGAATCCTGATCCCCATGCCGTGATCCGTGGCGGCGTTGTCGGCGATGGGCCCGTGCGCAACCTTCTGTCAGCATGAAACCCATCTGGATCGTTGACGACGACCAATCCATCCGCTTCGTGCTTGAGAAGGCACTGGCCCGCGAGGAGCTGCCGGTCCGCAGCTTCACCAACCCGCGGGATGTGCTGGCCGCGCTCGACGACGACGAGCCGCAGGTGCTGGTGTCCGACATCCGCATGCCGGGTGGCTCGGGCATCGACCTGCTCAGCAAGGTCAAGGAGCGCTTGCCGGGGTTGCCCGTCATCATCATGACGGCGTACTCGGACCTCGACAGCGCCGTGTCGGCTTTCCAGGGCGGTGCTTTCGAGTACCTGCCCAAACCGTTCGACCTGCCCAAGGCGGTGGAGCTCATCCGCCGCGCGGTGGACGAGAGCCTGCGCGAAGAGGTCATCGACGAGCGCGTCACGCAGATGCCCGAGATGATGGGCCAGGCGCCGGCGATGCAGGACGTGTTCCGCGCCATCGGCCGGCTCAGCCAGAGCAACGTCACCGTGCTGATCACGGGCGAGTCGGGCTCGGGCAAGGAGCTGGTGGCGCGTGCGCTGCACAAGCACAGCCCGCGTGGCAACGGGCCTTTCGTGGCCATCAACACCGCGGCCATCCCGAAAGACCTGTTGGAGTCCGAGCTGTTCGGCCACGAGCGTGGCGCCTTCACGGGCGCCCAGACCATGCGCCGCGGCCGCTTCGAGCAGGCCGATGGCGGCACGCTGTTCCTCGATGAAATCGGCGACATGCCGTTCGACTTGCAGACGCGTTTGCTGCGTGTGCTCAGCGACGGCCAGTTCTACCGCGTGGGCGGCCACCAGCCGCTCAAGAGCAATGTGCGCGTGATCGCGGCCACCCACCAGAACCTGGAAGAGCGTGTGCGGCTGGGCGGGTTCCGCGAGGACTTGTTCCACCGCCTCAATGTGATCCGCTTGCGCCTGCCGCCGCTGCGCGAACGCCGCGAAGACATCCCGACGCTGACCCGCTTTTTCTTGCAAAAAAGTGCAAAGGATCTGGGCGTCGAAGCCAAGCGGATTTCGGATTCGGCCCTGGCCCAGCTCACCCTGTTCGACTTCCCTGGCAACGTGCGTCAGTTGGAAAACGTCTGCCATTGGCTGACGGTGATGGCGCCTGCACAGGTCGTCGAAATCAAGGACTTGCCGCCCGAGCTGCTGGAGCCGCGTGCGTCCGTGTCGGCGGGGCAGGGCGCGCCGATGCCCGGTGTCACGGCGGCGGCACATGAGCTGCCAACAGGGGCGATGGCTGTCGCGGTGGAGGACGCCTCAACGGCATCGACAGGGTTGCTGGGCGGTGCGCAAGCCGCTGTGCCTGGCGCCACCACCTCGCCAGGTGACGTGCCTGACGCGGCATGGCCAACGGCCGCAGAGCCCGTGTCCATCGGGGTTGCGGGCGCATCGGCGGTGCTGGGCGGCGCTGCGCCAGCCTGGTTGCAAGCGCTGGAACGCGATGCCCGAGCACGTCTGGAAGCGGGGCAGCCCGAGGCGTGGGACGCGCTGACGCGCCAGTTCGAGGCCTGCCTCATCCGCACCGCACTGGACCTCACGCGGGGCCGCCGCATCGAGGCCGCGCAGAAGCTGGGCATCGGTCGCAACACCATCACGCGCAAGATCCAGGAACTGGGCATGGACGACTGACGGTGCAGGCAAGCGAGGCCGCTGGTGTGCGGCTGGTGCGCGCGGGCCTGCCCCACGCGCAGGCCATGGATGGGGTGCCGGGCACTGGCCGATGGGGCTTGCAGGGGCCTCGGCCCTGTCAACCGGGCGGGCCTGCGCTGCGCTACAGTCAGAACCACTTGCACGCACCGTGCGTGTCCTGACCGTTCCAGGTGTCCCATGACCGTTGAATCCACTTCCGTTTCTTCCCTGTCGGCCCGCCGTGGCCTGCGTCTGGCCGCATCGGCTGTGTGCGTGTCGGTGGCCTCCCTGCTGGGGGCCTGCTCGACCACCAGCCCCGACGTCATCAAGCCGGGCGATGCGCAGCGCCTGTCCCAGGTGGCCGATGCCGTCGTGCTGAGCGTGCGTCCGGTGACGGTCGAGGGCTCGCAAAGCGGCTTGGGCGGTGCCACGGGCGCCGTCGTCGGTGGCATCAGCGGCAGCGCCGCCAGCAGCAACAGCAAGAGTGCAGCGGTCGCGGCCGTCGTGGGTGCGGTGGTGGGTGGCGTGGTGGGCAACACCGTGGAGCGCTTCGGCACCCGCGAAGACGCCCTGGAGATCCTGCTGCAGATGTCCAACGGCGAGCGCCGTGCCATCGTGCAGGCCAAGGGCTCCGAGACCTTCAACCCGGGCGACCCGGTCATCCTGGTGACGACCGCTGGCAAGACCCGCGTGATGTTGGCACCGCGCGTGGCCGCACCCGTGGCTCCCGGCACCACCACGGCACCCCGCTGAGCGCGGCGCTGCTGCCATCCCCCGTTCCACCCATCCAGCATCCCTTGGGGCCTGAGTGGCTGGCGCAAGGGCCAGCCACCGTGCGCGCCTGAGGGCATTCAGATCCCAGGAGAGCCTGCCGTGCCGCACCCCGAACACCGTCCTTTCCCGTCTGTGATGAGCGCCTGGCGCGCCGTGAGCATGGCCAGTGCGCTGGCCTGCGCCTTGACGCTGCCGCTCTCGGTTCAGGCTGCCAAGCCAGCCAAGCCGCCCAGCGTGGCCGCCGAGGCTTCGGCATCCGCCCAGCGTGGCCCCTTGCAGCCGGTCGGCATGGTCGAGGGCATCCGCGAGTACCGCCTGCCCAACGGCCTGCAGGTGTTGCTCAATCCGGATGACTCCAAACCCACGACCACGGTCAACATGACCTACCGCGTGGGCTCGCGCCACGAGAGCTATGGCGAAACCGGCATGGCGCACTTGCTGGAGCACCTGATGTTCAAGGGCTCGCCGCGGCATCCGCAGGTCTGGGCCGAGTTCAACAAGCGCGGCTTCAGCGCCAATGGCAGCACCTGGTACGACCGCACCAACTACTTCGCCAGCTTCGCGGCCAACGAAGACAACCTGAAGTGGTACTTGCAGTGGCAGGCCGATGCCATGGTCAACAGCTTCATCGCCCGCAAGGACCTCGACAGCGAGATGACCGTGGTGCGCAACGAGATGGAGATGGGCGAGAACGACCCAGGCCGCGTTCTGATGGAGAAGACGCTGTCGGCCATGTACCAGTGGCACAACTACGGCAAGTCCACCATCGGTGCCCGCACAGACGTGGAAGGCGTGGACATCTCTCGCCTGCAGGCCTTCTACAAGCGGCACTATCAGCCTGACAACGCCACGTTGATCATCTCCGGCAAGTTCGATGCGGCCAAGGCCTTGGCTTGGGTGCAGCAGTCTTTCGCGGCCGTGCCCAAGCCCCAGCGCGTGCTGCCGCCGCTCTACACCCTGGACCCGGTGCAGGATGGCGAGCGCAGCGTCACTTTGCGGCGCGTGGGCGGCACGCCCCTGTTGTTCGCGGGCTACCACGTCATGCCAGGTGCCCACCCTGATTACGCGGCGGTGTCCCTGCTGACAACCATCTTGGGCGACAGCCCCTCCGGGCGTCTGCACAAGCAGCTGGTGGACAAGCAGCTGGCCGCCTCGGTGTTCAGCTTTTCTGAAGGCCTGGCCGACCCGGGCTTCATCTTGCTGGGGGTCCAGCTGGGCGCACAACAAGACGCGGACCTTGCCGCCAAGGCCTTGGTGGCCGCTGGCGAGTCGTTCGCGTTGCAGCCGGTGACGGTTGAAGAGCTGGAGCGCGCCCGCGCCAAATGGCTCAAGGACTGGGATGCCGGTTTCGCCGACCCGCAACATGTCGGCGTGGCGCTGTCTGAATCGGTGGCGCAGGGTGATTGGCGCCTGTATTTCTTGGTGCGCGACCGCGTCAAAGCCATCCAGCTGGCCGATGTGCAGCGTGTGGCGCAGCGGTATCTCGTGGGTGCGAACCGCACCTTGGCACAGTACGTTCCGACGCCTCAGCCCGTGCGCGCGCCGGCGCCTCAGCGCGTGGACGTGGTCGCTGAGCTCAAGGGCTTCCAGGGTCAGGCGGCAC
>Ga0209107_10000031_pt1 | contig 84586 bp, 71 predicted proteins | sample LakErihyJuly2011_2_FD_187460 | JGI IMG/M metagenome (GOLD analysis project Ga0209107, IMG submission 187460) | Freshwater microbial communities from dead zone in Lake Erie, Canada - CCB hypolimnion July 2011 (SPAdes) (version 2) | ecosystem: Environmental > Aquatic > Freshwater > Lentic >...
GGGATGCCAAACTTCTGGCAGAGGAATGCGGCTTGCGTGCCCTTGCCGGCGCCAGGTGCGCCCAACAGGATGAGTCTCATGGTTGTCCTTGGTGTCCGGGTGGTGCCGGGCATGTCACCCGGCTACAACTGCGGGAGGATAGCATGTCACCCCCCTGATCCGAGCATGGGTATGTCCCAGCTTCGCGGCGTCCATGTGACGTCGCAACAATTCGATACAAGCCTCGAGAAAGGCCTCAGACAGGCCTCAAGCGGCGCTCAGCAGGCGGCGCACGCGCGCCAGGTCCTCGGGGGTGTCCACGCCTGCGCCGGGCGCTTGTGCGGCCAGGTGGACAGCGATGCGTTCGCCATGCCACAGCACGCGCAGTTGCTCCAGCGACTCGACCGTCTCCAGTGGGCTGACCGCGAGTTGCGGGAAGCGGCGCAGGAAGCCGGCGCGGTAGCCGTAGATGCCGATGTGGCGCAGCGGTGTGCCCGCACCCGTGGCCGGCGTGGCTGGCGCGGGGGCATCGCGCCACCAGGGGATCGGTGCGCGGGAGAAATACAGGGCGCGTCCTTGCGCGTCGGCCACGACCTTCACCACGTTCGGGTTGGCGAAGTCGGCAGCGCTGTCGATGGCGTGGGCGGCGGTGCTCATGACGCAGTCGCTGCGGGCGTCCAGGACGTCGGCGCAGGCATTGATCAGGGCGGGGTCGATCAGCGGCTCATCGCCCTGCACGTTGACGATGCGGTCCTGCCCATCCAGGCCCAGCAAGGCGCAGGCTTCGGCCAGGCGGTCGCTGCCCGTGGGGTGGTCGGCGCGTGTCAGCACGGCCTGCACGCCATGTTGCTGGCAGGTTTGCAGGATGCGTTCGCTGTCCGTGGCCACGACCACGCGCGACGCCTGGCTCAAGGCCGCACGCTGCGCCACGCGCACCACCATGGGCAGGCCGGCGATGTCGGCCAGGGGCTTGTCGGGCAGGCGCGTGGACGCCAGCCGCGCCGGGATCAGCACGGTGAACCCCATGGCTCAAGCTCCGGCCGCCGGGGGCTGGCTCAGCGGGTTCACGGGCTCTTCGGGGAAGGCATCGAGTGCCACGGCTTCGTTTTCCAGCATCACGGGGATGCCGTCACGGATGGGGTAGCCCAGGCGGTCGGCCGTGCACACGAGCAGGTCACCCTGAGCGTGGTGGGGCGCGCGTTGCAGCGGGCCTTTGCAGACGGGGCAGACCAGCAGTTCGATCAGTCGGGTGTCCATGGCAATGGGGCTCAAGGGTGAGCTGGTTTGGGGCGTCGAGGGGGCTGCGCGGCACACACGGCCGCGTCGATGGCCGCGTCCAGGGCTGTCCAGAACGCAGGCTCAGGGCGGAAGTCTAAGACCGAGACCCAGACCCGCGTGTTCGGGCGCTCCAGCGCGAGCCGTTGCGGGTCCAGCTTGACCGCGTCTTTTTCGGTGACGATGAGGTCGCGCACCTCGGCAGGCCAGGGCAGGGTGGCGAAGTCGTGGTGGTCGGGCAAAGGGCAAGTCTGCAGCTGCCAGCCTTGGGCGCGCAAGGCGTCGAAAAACCGGTCCGGGTGGGCGATGCCGGCCAAGGCCCAGGCGCCCGGTGTGGCCTGGGGCGAGGGCGCCGGGGTGGTCTGGGTGCCTGCCCACCAGTCGGCCAGGGCGCGCAAGTCGCCGAGCGCGCGCGCACCGACATGGCCGGGCAGGGGCGTGCTGGGCACCCCCGCGTTGTAGAGCACCAAGGGCGCAGTGCGCACGCCTGGGCCTGGCGCTGTGCGCAAGGGTTCGCGCAAAGGGCCCGCAGGCAACAGCCAGCCGTTGCCTGCGCCACGCTCGTCGAACACCACGACCTCGATGTCGCGCCGCAGCGCCAGGTGCTGCAGGCCGTCGTCGCAGACCAGGATGTCGGTGTCGGGGTGCGCCTGCAGCAGTGCGCGGCCACCGAGGGCGCGCTTGGGGCCGACCATGGTGGGCACGCCCGTGCGCCGGAAGATCAACCTGGGCTCATCGCCAGTGTCGCGCGCGCTCAAGGTGTTGACGCTGTCGCGGTCCAGCAAGCGCGGCTGGGCGGGGTCGATCGCGGCACCGTAGCCTCGGCTGAGCACGCCGGGCGTCATGCCGCGCGCCTGCAGGTGCTGGAGGATGGCGATGGTGACCGGCGTCTTGCCCGCACCACCCACGATGCGGTTGCCGACCACGAGCACGGGAACGGGCAGTTTGTCCGCGCGGAGCCAGCCTTGCGCGCTGGCCAGGCGGCGCAGCGCGACGACCCCGCCCATCAGGCAGGACAGCGGCCACAGCGCACAGGCCAGCGGCCCGCGACGCAACCAGGCGCGCTGCAGGGTGCTGGCCAGAGCGCTCACTGGGCGGTCACTGTGCGGTGGGGGCTGTCGGTGCGGCGGGTGCCGCCGTGGTCGGCGATGCGCCGCTTTGCCCTTGCGTGGCAAACGTCAGCTGGGTCAGGCCCACCCGGCGTGCTGCGTCCATCACATTGATCACGCTCTGGTGCGTGGCGGCCGCATCGGCCTTCACCACGACCACCACGTCCCGCGAGGTGCCCGCTTCGGCGTTCAGGCCTGCCGCCAGGGCTTCCACGTTGCGGCCTTCCAGCATCCGCTGGTTGACCATGTAGCGCCCGTCGGAGGCCACCAACACCTGCAGTTCCTTGGGCCGCACCGAGGCCGCCTGCGCATTGGCCGCGGGCAGGTTGATCTTCAACTCGGTCATGCGCGAGTAGGTGGTGGTGAGCATCAGGAAAATCAGCACCACCAGCAGCACGTCGATGAACGGGATCAGGTTGATCTCGGGCTCTTCGGGCGCGTGTCGCTTGCGAAAATTCATCGGCATGGCGGTGTCCGTCCGGGCGTCAGCGTCGCGGTGCGCTCAGGCGCAGGATGTGCGGCACCATGCGGTCGGCCGACTGCTCCAGCGCCAGGGTGTAGCCCTCGATGCGGGCGCGGAAGTGCCGGTAGGCGATCAGCGAAGGGATGGCGACGATCAGGCCGAACGCCGTGTTGTACAGCGCCACCGAAATGCCGTGCGCCAGATCGGCGGGGTTGGCGCCCGCGCTGGCTTGCGGCCCGGAGGCTCCGAAGATTTCGATCATGCCGATCACGGTGCCCAGCAGGCCCAGCAGCGGCGCTGCGCTGGCGATGGTGCCCAGCGCGCTGAGGTTGCGTTCCAGGCGGTGCACCGCGTCGCGGCCGGCCGACTCGAACGCGCCGCGCAGGTTCGCTTCGGTGATGCGTTGCTCGGCCGCGGCAGCGCGCAGGCCTTGGGCCAGCACCAGGCCCAGGATGGAGTTCTCGGCCAGCTTGGTGAGCGTGTCGGCCGGGGGCAGGGCGGTGCGCGTCACCGACATCACCTCATCGACCAGGCGCGCTGGCGCCACGCGGCTTTCCCGCAGGCTCAGGAAACGCTCGATGACCAGGGCAAGGGCCACGATGGAACACAGCACCAGCGGCACGATGGGCCAGCCTGCGGCTTGTAAGATGGACAGCAAATCGGACTCCCCGGAAAGGCGCGATGCCCTGGCCGCATGGGGCGGCGCAAGGCCTGAACAGCGCATGATTATGGGGCTGTTCCTGGCCCGATCTTGGCGAGGAGCGCCACAGGTGCTGAGCCAACTGGTGTCCATCTGCAACGCTCGGCGGCTTGGGTCAATGCGCCCCGTGCAACGCGGCCAAGTCGTCCACCGATCCTGTGGATAACTTTGTGGGTAAGCCTTGCGCATGGGCCCGCAAGCCGCATCAACATTGACTTTCTCTCACATTGCTGAATTTTTAAGCAAGCGTTTTTCCTTGAAAATCAATCACTTATGACGTCATTAAGGCTTCGTGACAGCTTGCGGCGGCGTTTGAGCCACGCTGGCGCGAATTGTGGACTTGTCTCGTGGGGTGGGGCATGGTAAGCACGGCGAATGACGCTGCTGGGCGGGCCAGGGTCTGGGGCGTCGGCGCCTTGGTGCAGGCGGTGGGCGACACGCTGGCCGCGCGTTTCGGCAGTTGTGTGGTGCGCGGCGAGATCAGCGGTTTCACGCGGGCGTCCAGCGGACATGGCTACTTCACCCTCAAGGACGAGCATGGCCAAGCCGCCATCCGCTGCGCCATGTTCCGGCGGGCCTTGTCGCAGGTCGAGTTCGCGCCGGGCGAGGGCATGCTGGTCGAGGCGCGCGGGCAGTTGGCGGTGTACGAGGCCCGTGGCGAGTTGCAGTTGGTGGTCGAGGGCTTGCAGCGTGCAGGCGCAGGGGCGTTGTACGAGCAGTTCCTGCGCCTGAAAGCAAAGCTGGAAGCCGAGGGCCTGTTCGACGCAGGCCGCAAGCGCCTGTTGCCGGCGTTCCCCAGGCGTGTGGCGGTGGTCACGTCCATGCAGGCCGCGGCCTTGCGCGACGTGCTCACGGCCTTGGCGCGTCGGGCGCCGCACGTCGAGGTGGTGCTGCTGCCGTGTGCGGTCCAGGGCGTGGAGGCGCCCGCCCAGATCGTGCAATCGCTGGCCCAGCTGGCGATGGCGCACCACGGCGGATGCCGGTTCGATGCGGCCATCGTCTGTCGCGGCGGTGGCTCGCTGGAAGATTTGTGGGCCTTCAACGACGAGCGCGTGGTCCGCGCCATCGCAGCCTGCCCCGTGCCCGTGGTCAGTGGCGTCGGGCACGAAACCGATGTGACCTTGGCCGATTTCGCGGCCGACCTGCGCGCACCCACGCCGACGGCAGCGGCCGAGCTGGTGGCCCGCGATCGGACCTCGGCGCTGGCGGAACTTGCCGCCCATGCCCGGCACTTGCACCACCGTGTCCACCAAAAACTGGACACGCTGAGCCAGCGCCAGGACAGCGCCGCCTTGCGCCTGGCCCGTCCGTCGCAACTGCTGGCGCAGCACAGGCAGCAGCTCGCGCTGCTCGACCACCGTCTGCCGGCAGCGTGCGGGATGCAGGCGCAGCGCGCGGGGCAGCACCTGCCTGCGCTGCAGGCCCGCCTCCTGCGCGCGGCGCAAACGCAAGCCTGGCGCCACCACCAGTCGCTGGCCCACCTGGAAACGCGCCTCCAGGCGCTCGACCCCCAGCGGGTGCTGGAGCGCGGCTATGCCTGGCTGAGCAACGCCGAAGGCCAGCCCGTGCTCAGCGCGGCAGCCGTTCAGCCAGAGCAAGCTGTCCAGGCGGTGCTGGCCGACGGGGTGTTGCGCATGCGCGTCACCGACATCCTGCCCCGCGGGCCGGTGTCCTGAGCCGTGGCCCGCCTGCTGCTGGCACAAGCCCCGCGCCGCGGCCGGTCATCTGGCTGAAAGCGTGGGGGCTGTGCGCGGCATGCCTACAATCGCGCCGACAGATCCATTCCCCCTCAACGGACCTCCAAGGAAAGCACCATGGCACACACCCTTCCCGCACTGCCGTACGCCCAGGACGCACTGGCTCCGCACCTGTCGAAGGAAACCTTCGAGTACCACTACGGCAAGCACCACCAGGCTTACGTCACCAACCTGAACAACCTGATCCCCGGCACCGAGTTCGAGAGCCTGTCGCTCGAAGACACGGTCAAGAAGTCCAGCGGTGGCATCTACAACAACGCTGCCCAGATCTGGAACCACACCTTCTTCTGGAACTGCATGAAGCCCAATGGCGGCGGTGCCCCGACCGGCGCGCTGGCCGACGCCATCAACGCCAAGTTCGGCAGCTACGACGCCTTCAAGGAAGCCTTCACCAAGTCGGCCGTGGGCAACTTCGGTTCGGGCTGGACCTTCCTGGTCAAGAAGGCCGATGGCTCCGTGGACATCGCCAACTTCGGACCGGCCGGCACCCCGCTGACCACCGGCGACAAGGCCCTGCTGACGATCGACGTCTGGGAACACGCCTACTACATCGACTACCGCAACGCCCGTCCCAAGTTCGTCGAGGTCTTCCTGAACTCGCTGGTCAACTGGGACTTCGCCGCTGCGAACTTCGCTTGACCTCTGCCTGAGCGGCTCACCCCGCATCGCGCACCAAAAGCCGGGCCTGTCCCGGCTTTTTTCTTGCCCGTCTGTGTCCTGTTGTGCCCTTGCGTGCCTTTCCATGTCTTTTCCACGGACCCGACCAGAACGCTTCCCGCCCAATGCCCAGACGTCTTCCGCACAAGGCGGCCGCAAAAGGGTTTACGCGCGTTTTGCACAAGCGCCAGCACAAAGCAACTTCAACAGTGCTACAGTGGCGACGGTTTCAAAATAAGCCCTTCCCGTCGCCCTTGCTGGATCTCTGTTTCTCGGCAGTCAGCAAGGCGGGTCGCAATCCGCCAACCGGTCAAGCCGTGTCGCGGAAGGTTGTCCAACCAGCCAACGTCTCAGGAAACCTGAGAGTAAGGTGAGCGAAAATGATGCAGCAGTTCAGGTCGAACTCGTACCTGTTCGGGGGCAATGCCCCATACGTTGAAGAGTTGTACGAGGCCTACCTCGACAATCCAGGGTCTGTCCCAGACAACTGGCGCTCTTACTTCGACGCCCTCCAGAACGTTCCTGCTGTGGATGGCTCCGACCATCGCGATGTGGCGCATGCCCCCGTGGTCGAGTCTTTCGCTCAACGTGCGAAGGCCAACGCCTTCATGGTCAAGACCAGCTCGGCCGACCTCGCTGTCGCCCGCAAGCAAGTCCATGTCCAGTCCCTGATCGCCGCTTACCGCTTCCTGGGCTCCCGCTGGGCCGACCTGGACCCGCTCAAGCGCCAGGAACGCGCCAAGATCCCCGAGCTCGAACCGTCCTTCTACGACTTCACCGAGTCGGACATGGACATCACCTTCTCGGCGACGAACACCTACTTCACCAAGGCCGAGCACATGACCCTGCGCGAAATCGTGCAGGCCTTGCGTGAGACGTACTGCGGCAGCATCGGCGCCGAGTACATGCACATCACCGACCCCACCGAAAAACGCTGGTGGCAGGAAAGCCTGGAGAGCACCCGCTCCAAGCCGACCTTCAGCGCCGAGAAGAAGAAGCACATTCTCGAGCGACTGACTGCAGCCGAAGGTCTGGAGCGATTCCTTCACACCAAGTACGTTGGCCAAAAGCGCTTTTCGCTGGAAGGCGGTGAGTCCTTCATCGCCTCGATGGACGAACTCATCCAGCGCGCTGGCGAAAAGGGCGTGCAGGAAATCGTCATCGGCATGGCCCACCGCGGCCGCCTGAACGTCCTGGTCAACACACTGGGCAAGCAGCCCGCCGAGCTGTTCTCCGAGTTCGAGCACACCGCTCCCGAGAACCTGCCGGCCGGCGACGTGAAGTACCACCAGGGCTTCTCCAGCGATGTCTCCACCGCTGGCGGCCCGGTCCACCTCTCGCTGTCCTTCAACCCCTCGCACCTGGAAATCGTCAACCCGGTGATCGAAGGCTCGGTCAAGGCCCGCATGGACCGCCGTGGCGACGCCAAGGGCACGCAAGTGCTGCCGGTGCAGGTGCACGGTGACGCCGCCTTCGCAGGCCAGGGCGTCGTGATGGAAACGCTGGCGCTGGCCCAGACCCGTGGTTACTACACGGGTGGCACGGTGCACATCGTCATCAACAACCAGATCGGCTTCACCACCTCCGACCCGCGCGACACCCGCTCGACGCTGTACTGCTCCGACGTCGTCAAGATGATCGAAGCCCCGGTGCTGCACGTCAATGGCGACGATCCGGAAGCCGTGGTGTTCGCCACCCAGCTGGCCCTGGACTACCGCCAGCAGTTCAGCAAAGACGTGGTGGTGGACATCGTGTGTTTCCGCAAGCTCGGCCACAACGAGCAGGACACGCCGTCGATGACCCAGCCGCTGATGTACAAGAAGATCGGCCAACACCCCGGCACCCGCAAGGTGTACGGTGATCGCCTGGTCGGTGGCGGCACGCTGCCCACGACCGGTCCGGACGACATGGTCAAGGGCTACCGCGCCGCCATGGAAGCCGGCAAGCACACGGTGGACCCGGTGCTGACGAACTTCAAGAGCAAGTACGCGGTTGACTGGACCCCCTTCCTGAACAAGAAGTGGACCGACTCTGCCGACACGGCCCTGCCGCTGGCCGAGTTCCGCCGCCTGGCCGAGCGCATCACCACCGTCCCTGCCAACTTCAAGCCTCACCCGCTGGTGCAGAAGGTCATCGACGACCGCGCCGCCATGGGCCGTGGCGAAGTCAACGTGGACTGGGGCATGGGCGAGCACATGGCGTTTGCCTCGCTGGTGGCCTCGGGCTACCCGGTGCGTCTGTCCGGTGAGGACTGCGGCCGTGGCACCTTCACGCACCGCCACTCGGTGCTGCACGACCAGAACCGTGAGAAGTTCGACGAGGGCACCTACATCCCCCTGCAGCACGTGGCCGACAACCAGGCTCCGTACGTCGTCATCGACTCCATCCTGTCCGAAGAGGCCGTGCTGGGCTTCGAGTACGGCTATGCCGGCTCCGACCCCAACAGCCTGGTCATCTGGGAAGCCCAGTTCGGCGACTTCGCCAATGGCGCCCAGGTGGTGATCGACCAGTTCATCGCTTCCGGCGAAGTGAAGTGGGGCCGTGCCAATGGCCTGACCCTGATGCTGCCGCACGGCTACGAAGGCCAGGGCCCCGAGCACAGCTCGGCCCGCCTGGAGCGCTTCATGCAGCTGGCTGCCGACAACAACATGCAGATCGTGCAGCCGACCTCGGCTTCGCAGATCTTCCACGTGTTGCGTCGCCAGATGGTGCGCATGTTCCGCAAGCCGCTGGTCATCATGACGCCGAAGTCGCTGCTGCGTAACAAGGACGCGACCTCGCCGCTGACCGAGTTCACCCGCGGCGAGTTCCGCACCGTGATCGGTGAGGTGGACGAGACCATCGACAACAGCAAGGTCAAGCGCCTGATCGCCTGCTCGGGCAAGGTCTATTACGACCTGGTCAAGAAGCGTGCCGAGAAGAAGGCGACCGACGTGGCCATCATCCGCGTCGAGCAGCTCTATCCCTTCCCGCACAAGGCTTTCGCGGCCGAGGCCAAGAAGTACCCGAACCTGACCGAAATGGTCTGGTGTCAGGACGAGCCTCAGAACCAGGGCTCCTGGTTCTTCGTGCAGCACTACATCCACGAGAACATGGCCGACGGTCAGAAGCTGGGTTATGCGGGCCGTCCCGCCTCGGCTTCGCCGGCAGTGGGTTACGCCCACCTGCACCAGGAACAGCAAAAGGCTTTGCTGGACCAGGCTTTCGCCAAGCTCAAGGGCTTCGTTCTCACCAAGTAAGGTCATGGCAGGCGCTTTGCGTCGCCCAGACCGGTCCGGCCCGGACAGGCTCAGCCTGACGGTCCGGACGGTGGCGAGCAAGGCGGCTGCCGCAGGAGATACACATCATGGCAATCGTTGACGTCAAGGTTCCCCAACTCTCTGAATCCGTGGCCGAAGCCACGCTGCTGCAATGGAAGAAGCGCCCCGGCGAAGCTGTCGCTGCGGACGAAATCATCATTGAAATCGAGACCGACAAGGTCGTGCTGGAAGTGCCCGCGCCCGCCGCTGGCGTGATCGCCCAACTCGTCCGCAACGACGGCGACACCGTCGCCAGCGACGAGGTCATCGCCCGCATCGACACCGAGGGCTCTGCCGCGGTCAGCCCGCTGGAAATCAAGCCAGTGGCCGCCGTTGCTTCGGCCCCTGCGGCTGCCGCACCTGCCGCCACCGGTGGCAACAAGGGCGATGTGGCCATGCCCGCCGCCGCCAAGCTGCTGGCCGACAACGGCCTGAGCACCGCGCAAGTCGCGGGTTCCGGCAAGGATGGCCGTGTGACCAAGGGCGACGTGCTGGCCGCCGTCGCCGGTGGCGCCAAGCCTGCCGCAGCGCCTGCAGCTGCCGCGATCCCGACCGGTGTGCCCACCAAGGCCCTGCCTGCCGTGAGCATCCCCACCGGCCCGAACACCCTGGGCGAACGTCCTGAGCAGCGCGTGCCGATGAGCCGCCTGCGTGCCCGTGTGGCCGAGCGCCTGCTGCAGTCGCAAGCCACCAACGCCATCCTGACCACGTTCAACGAAGTGAACATGGCCCCGGTGATGGAGATGCGCAAGAAGTTCCAGGAAAAGTTCGAGAAGGAACACGGCGTCAAGCTGGGCTTCATGAGCTTCTTCGTCAAGGCGGCAGTGCATGCCCTGAAGAAGTACCCGGTGATCAATGCGTCGGTCGATGGCAACGACGTGGTCTACCACGGCTACTTCGACATCGGCGTGGCCGTCGGTTCGCCGCGTGGCCTGGTGGTGCCGGTGCTGCGCAATGCGGACCAGATGACCTTCGCTGAAATCGAGAAGAAGATCGCCGAATTCGGTGCCAAGGCCCGTGACGGCAAGCTGGGTCTGGACGACCTGACCGGCGGCACCTTCTCCATCTCCAACGGCGGCACCTTCGGTTCGATGCTGTCCACGCCGATCATCAACCCGCCGCAGTCGGCCATCCTGGGCGTGCACGCCACCAAGGACCGCGCCGTGGTGGAAAACGGTCAAGTGGTGGTCCGTCCGATCAACTACCTGGCGATGTCCTACGACCACCGCATCATCGACGGCCGCGAAGCCGTGCTGGGCCTGGTGGCCATGAAGGAAGCGCTGGAAGATCCGGCCCGCCTGCTGTTCGACATCTGATGAGTTTTGCGGCCGGGCGGTCCTCACGAGGGACCGCTCGGACCTGCATTCCCGACCTCCAAGGATCGCCGCCAAGCCATGTCCATCGCCGATGAACTCGACAAGCTGAGCACGCTGCAAGAGCGCGGCGTGATCACGCACGACGAGTTCCTCAAGCTCAAGGCGCGTCTGGTGGATGGCCATGAGCCCACGGCGCCTGTTGCGGCGACACCGCCATCGCCGCCCGATCTGGCGCTGCGCCGCGTGCGCGACGATCGCTGGCTGGGTGGCGTGTGCGGCGGCCTCGCGCGCATGCTGGGCGTCGAGTCCTGGCTGGTTCGCCTGGCCTTCACCTTGCTGTTCCTGCTGTGGGGCACGGGCCTCATCTTCTACATCCTGCTGTGGATCTTCGTGCCCGAAGAGTGACCACGGCCTGAAAGACACACAACCATGTCCAATCAATTCGACGTCATCGTCATCGGCGCCGGCCCCGGCGGCTACATCGCGGCCATCCGCGCGGCCCAGCTGGGCTTCAAAGTCGCTTGCATCGACGAGTGGAAGAACGCCAAGGGTGGCGCGGCCCCCGGTGGCACCTGCACCAACGTGGGTTGCATCCCGTCCAAGGCGCTGCTGCAGTCGTCCGAGCACTACGAGCACGCGGCCCACCATTTCGCCGACCACGGCATCTCGATGGACAACCTGTCCATCGACGTGGCCAAGATGATTGGCCGCAAAGACACCGTCGTGAAGCAGAACAACGACGGCATTCTTTATCTGTTCAAGAAGAACAAGGTCAGCTTCTTCCACGGACGTGGCTCTTTCGTGAAGGCCGCCGATGGCCAGTACGAAGTGGCCGTGGCCGGTGACAAGCCGGACACCCTGACGGCCAAGCACGTCGTCATCGCCACGGGCTCGAATGCCCGCCAGCTGGCCGGTGTGCCCTTCGACGAAAAGCTCATCCTGTCCAACGACGGCGCGCTGGCCATTGGCGAAGCTCCGAAGAAGCTGGGCGTGATCGGTTCGGGCGTCATTGGCCTGGAGATGGGCTCGGTCTGGCGCCGCCTGGGTGCCGATGTCACCGTGCTGGAAGCCATGCCGGCCTTCCTGGCCGCGGTCGATGAGCAGGTGGCCAAAGAAGCCCAGAAGCTGTTCACCAAGCAAGGCCTCAAGCTGCAGCTGGGCGTGAAGATCGGCGAGATCAAGACGACCAAGAAGGGCAAGGCCACTGGCGTGAGCGTGGCTTACACCGACGCTGCCGGCGCAGAACAAATCCTGGAGTGCGACAAGCTGATCGTCTCCATCGGCCGCGTGCCCAACACCATCGGCCTGAATGCCGACGGCGTGGGCCTGCAGCTGGACGAACGTGGCGCCATCGTGGTGAACGCCGACTGCCAGACCAACCTGCCCAATGTGTGGGCGGTGGGTGACGTGGTCCGCGGCCCGATGCTGGCGCACAAGGCAGAAGAAGAGGGTGTGGCCGTGGCCGAGCGGATCGCCGGTCAGCATGGCCACGTGGACTTCGACATCATTCCCTGGGTGATCTACACCAGCCCGGAGATCGCCTGGGTCGGCAAAACCGAACAGGCGCTGAAAGCGGAGGGCCGGTCCTACAAGGCCGGTTCCTTCCCCTTCATTGCGAACGGCCGCGCCCGTGCGCTGGGTGACACCAATGGCTTCGTCAAGTTCCTGGCCGATGCCAACACCGACGAAATCCTGGGCGTGCACATCATCGGCCCGTATGCCAGCGAGCTGATCTCGGAAGCGGTGGTGGCCATGGCCTTCAAGGCCAGCGCCGAAGACATCGCCCGCATCTGCCACGCGCACCCCAGCCTGAGCGAAGCCACCAAGGAAGCCGCGCTGTCCGTGGACAAGCGCACCCTGAACTTCTGAGTTTTCCTCAGCTAAAGTCACGAGGGGCGGCGCAGGCTGCCCCTTTGCTTTTCCAGCTCACCTGCGTGGGTTCAAAGCCGCTTCACCATGCCCGCCTACACACAATCCGTCACCGACCTCTACGAACAGAGCCTGGCCGAACGCGGCTACCAGGCCGATGAGGCTCAGCGCAAGGGCATCGCGGCCTTGCAGCGCTGCCAGGACGAGTGGGCCAACTACAAGGCCAAGCGCAGCAACGCCCTGACGAAAATGCTGCGCTACCCGGAGCTGCCCAAGGGCGTCTACATGTATGGCGGGGTGGGGCGTGGCAAGAGCTTCATCATGGACTGCTTCTACAACGCCGTCCCGCTGGAGCGCAAAACGCGCCTGCACTTCCACGAGTTCATGCGCGAGGTGCACCGCCAGTTGCACGAGCTCAAGGGCGTGCAGGACCCGCTGGACGTGCTGGCCAAGAAGATGTCGCGCAAGCACCGCCTGATCTGCTTCGACGAGTTCCACGTGGCCGACGTGACCGACGCGATGATCCTGCACCGCCTGCTGGACGCCATGTTCCGCAACCGCATGAGCATCGTCACGACCTCGAACTTCCACCCGGACGGGCTCTACCCCAATGGCTTGCACCGCGACCGCATCTTGCCGGCCATCGAGCTGCTGAAAAGCCAGCTGGAGATCATCAACGTCGATGCGGGCAACGACTACCGCCGCCGCACGCTGGAGCTGGCGCGCCTGTACCTGACGCCGCTCAACGACGAGACCACCCATGAGATGGACGCCATCTTCAGCAACCTGGCAGAGCAGGCCGACGAAGACCCGAGCCTGAACATCGAGCACCGCGTGCTCAAGGCCAAGCGCCGTGCCGGTGGCGTGGTCTGGTTCGACTTCAACACGCTGTGCGGCGGGCCGCGTTCGCAGAACGACTACCTGGAGCTGGCTTCGCGCTTCCACACCATCTTGCTCAGCGATGTGCCGGAGATGCCGGTGCGCCTGGCCTCGGAAGCACGGCGTTTCACCTGGCTGGTGGACGTGCTCTACGACCGCCGCTGCAAGCTGGTGATCTCGGCGGCGGTGCCCCCGGAGCGGCTGTACGTGGAGGGCCCGATGTCGCACGAATTCCCGCGCACGGTCTCGCGCCTCAACGAGATGCAGTCCAAGGAGTACCTGGGCGAAGAGCGCCGCATCGTGGACACCTCCATCACCTGAGGACGGCCAGCGCTGGCCCGGTCCGTCAGCCCAGGGCTTCCACCCGCACCAGCGCCAGCGAGAGGTTGTCGCCGCCCTGGCGGGCCCGGTAGCGTGCCTTGCCCACCAGCATTTCCGCCGCTTCGCGCGGGGGCAGGGTGTGGACGATGGCGCCGAGCTCCTTGGGCGTGAAGTAGTGCCACAGGCCGTCCGAGCAGGCCATCAGCGTGTCGCCGATTTCCAGCCGCGTGATGCGCTTGATGGCCAGGGGTGGGTCGGTCTGGGTGCCCAGGCAGCCCGTCAGCAGGTTGGACTGTGGGTGCACATTGGCCTCTTCCTCGGTGATCTGGCCTTCGTTGACCAGGCGTTGCACGAAGGAGTGGTCCTCGGTGCGGTAGACCATCTCGGGTCCGTGGAAGTGGTAGATGCGGGTGTCGCCCGCGTGCGCCAGGCAGGCGGAGAGGTCCGGGTTGACGATGAAGGCACTCACGGTGCTGTGGGGCTCTTCCTCGAAGGCCAGGGCCGTCAGCTTGATCATCAGGTGCGCTTCGTGCACCGTCTGGCGCAGCGCCTGCTCCGAGCTCTCCTGCGAGGGGATGTAGCGGTCGAAGACCTGGCGGGCGGTCATCACGACCTGATCGGCGGCTTTGCGACCTCCGCTTTTGCCACCCATGCCATCGGCCACCACGCCCAGCAGGCAACCCGCCACGCGGGGGTGAGGGATGACTTCGACCTGGTCCTGCTGGTACGGTCGGTCTCCGCGGTGGAGGCCCGTGGCTGCCACCAGACGGAAACGGGAGGGTGCTGCGATCATGGAGAAAACTATAATGCCTGGGAGCCCGGTTCTGACCACGCGCAAGCAGATGAACTGCCGGGGTTTGCCCCTTGGCTCACGCTCCAGAACCACCATGACATGGGCCCCAGGCGTCCCCGATGACAGAAAACCTGCATTCCCCGCACCGCCGGCTGATCGAACTGCGGATGGAGCACGCAGACCTTGACAGCCTGATCGACCACGCTGCCGAGCAAAGCCCCCTGGACGAGTTGGCCGTGCGCCGCCTCAAGAAGCGCCGCCTGGCCTTGCGCGATCAGATCGCGACGCTGGAGCTTTTGCTGGACCCCAAAGAACCTGCTTGAGCGCTGGCCTCAGGCCGCCAGCACGTCCAGCAACTCCGTCTCGATGGCGAGCTGTCGCTTGTCCTGGCGCAGGGCATCGCCCGTCACCAGGAAGGTGTCTTCCACGCGTTCGCCCAGGGTGCTGACCTTGGCCAGTTGCACGCCCACGCCATGGCGGGCCAGGGTGCGCGCGATCACGTAAAGCAGGCCGGATCGGTCCGAGGCCGACACCGTCAACAGCCAGCGCTGGGCGCGTTCGTCGGGGCGCAGGGTGACGCGTGGCGCGATTGGGAAAGAGCGCACGCGGCGCGACTGCCGCCCCTTGGCGGGCTCGTGCAGCGGTTTGTCAGAAGCCACGGCTTCCGCCAGCTGGTTCTCCACCAGGGCGATCATGTCGCGGTAGTGCACGCCTTCGAAGCGCAGCGGGTCGGAGGCCAGGATCTGGAAGGTGTCCAGCGCATAGCCCGAGACCGAGGTGTGGATGCGCGCGTCCTGGATGCTGAAGCTGGCGCGGTCGAAGTAGCCGCAGATGCGCGCGAACAGGTCGGGGCGGTCGGGTGCGTACACCAGCACCTGCAGGCCTTCGCCCACGGGCGACAGGCGTGCGGCCACCACGGGCTTGTCGGTTTGCACATGGCGCCACAGCATGCGGGTGTGCCAGGCGATGTCGGGGGCGTCGTGGCGCGCGAAGTAGCTGATGTCCAGCGTCCTCCACAGCGGCACCTCGATGTTCGGCGGCATGTAGTACAGCGCCAGGCTCTGGCGGGCCTGCTGCTTGCGCGACTCGATCTCGGCGTCCATGTGCGGGCGGGCGCCGCCGAGGGCCCGCAGCGTGAGCCGGTACAGGTCTTCGAGCAGCTTGCCCTTCCAGGCGTTCCAGACCTTGGGGCTGGTGCCGCGGATGTCGGCCACGGTCAGCAGGTAGAGCGCGGTCAGCGTGCGTTCGTTGCCGACGCGCTTGGCAAAGGCCTGGATGACGTCCGGGTCGGACAGGTCTTCCTTTTGTGCCACACGCGACATGGTCAGGTGCTCGCCGACCAGGAACTCGGCGAGGCGGGTGTCCTCGCTGTCGATGCCATGGTCTTTGCAGAAGCGGCGCACCTCGACCTTGCCCAGGTCGGAGTGGTCGCCGCCGCGGCCCTTGGCCACATCGTGGAAGAGGGCGGCGATGTAGAGCAGCCAGGGCTTGTCGAACTGCGCGGCCAGCTGCGTGCAGAAGGGGTATTCGTGGGCGTGTTCCGGGATGAAGAAACGCCGCACATTGCGCACGACCATCAGGATGTGCTGGTCCACGGTGTAGACGTGGAAGAGGTCGTGCTGCATCTGCCCGACGATGCGGCGGAACACCCAGAGGTAGCGGCCCAGCACCGAGGTCTGGTTGAGCAGGCGCATCACGCGGGTCTGGCCGGCCGGCTGCTGCAGGATGGCCATGAAGGTGGCCCGGTTGACCGGGTCGCGGCGGAAGGCGCCGTCCATCAGGTCGCGGGCGTTGTAGAGCGCGCGCAGGGTGCGGGCCGACAGGCCCTTGAGCGCACCGTCTTGTTCCTGCAGCGTCAGGAAGGTGGCCAGGATGGCGTGCGGGTCGCGCTGGTAGAGGTCGTCGCTGGCGACTTCGAGGTAGCCGCCGCGGTCGAAGAAGCGCGCATCGATGGGGCGCATGGGCGCGTCGGTGCTGCCCTGCACGCGCTCTTCGATGTTGAGGATGAGGATCTGGTTGAGCTGGGTCACCGCCTTGGCGGCCCAGTAGTAGCGCCGCATCAGCACCTCGGAGGCGCGCAGGGCCGGCGTGTTGGCGTAGCCGAAGCTCTCTGCCACGGCGGTCTGCAGGTCGAACACCAGGCGGTCTTCGCGGCGGCCGGCGATCTGGTGCAGGCGGGCGCGGATGAGCTTGAGCGTGCCCTCGTTGCGCTGCAGCTGGCGGGCTTCGAAGGCGGTGATGAGGCCATTGCGGGCCAGCTCGTGCCAGCTGCGGCCCAGCTTGGCGGCGCGCGCCAGCCAGATCACAACCTGCAGGTCGCGCAGGCCGCCAGGGCTTTCCTTGCAGTTCGGCTCCAGGGCGTAGGGCGTGTCCTCGTGCTTGGTGTGGCGCTGGCGCATTTCCAGCATCTTCGCGGTGACGAAGGCCGGCACGTCGAGGTGCTCTCGGGTGGCGCGCTCCAGCTCCTCGAAACGGGTGCGCGAGCCGCACAGGAAGCGGGACTCCAGCAGCGAGGTCTGCACCGTGACGTCTCGGGCGGCTTCTTCGCTGCACTCCGCGACGGTGCGCACGCTGGAGCCGATCTCCAGGCCGATGTCCCAGCAGGCGCTGATGAAGCTTTCCAGCGCCGGCGCGAGGCTCTCATCGCCCGCCACCGAGGGCGACAGCGGCATCAGCAGCAGCACGTCGATGTCGGAGGAGGGAAAGAGCTCACCGCGGCCGTAGCCACCGACCGCCACCAGGGCTGCGCCGCGGGGCATGGTGTGGGCGTCCCACAGGGTGTGCAGGGTGCGGTCCACCAGGCGCGCCAGGTGCGTGAGCAGGCGCGTGGCCGAGGAGGTGCTCGGGCGGCTGTGCTGGAACTGCGCGACCAGCTCGGCCTTGTCTGCGCGGAACTGCGCGCGCAGGGCGGGAACGTCCACGGCCATCGGGCGATGCTCCTCGGGGCTTGGGGTCAGGCGGGGGTGGCGGCAGCGGCCACGAAGGCCGGTTGCGCCGGGCTGCCGGCCGACAGTGTCAGCACCTCGTAGCCGGTGTCGGTGACCAGCACGGTGTGCTCCCATTGCGCAGACAGCGAGCGGTCCTTGGTGACGATGGTCCAGCCGTCGTAGGGGACGCCGCCCTTGCGGCCTTCCTTGATGTCGCGCTTGCCCAGGTTGATCATGGGCTCGATCGTGAAAATCATGCCGGGCACCAGCGCCAGGCCCGTGCCGGGGCGGCCGTAGTGCAGGATCTGCGGGTCTTCGTGGAACTTCTGGCCGATGCCGTGGCCGCAGTACTCGCGCACCACCGAGAAGCCCGCGCTTTCGGCGAAGGTCTGGATGGCGTGGCCGATGTCGCCCAGGCGCGCGCCCGGCTTGACCTTGACGATGCCCTTCCACATGGCGTCGTAGGTGACCTGGCACAGGCGGGCCGCCGCGATCGAGGGCTTGCCGATCAGGTACATGCGGCTGTTGTCGCCGTACCAGCCGTCCTTGATGACGGTGACGTCGATGTTGACGATGTCGCCGGACTTCAGCGGGACCTCGTTGGGCACGCCGTGGCAGACGACCTCGTTGACCGAGGTGCACAGCGAAGCGGGGTAGGGCACGTGACCAGGCGGCTGGTAGTTCAGCGTGGCCGACACGGTGCCTTGCACGTTGACCATGTAGTCGTGCGCGAGGCGGTCGATCTCTTTGGTGGTGATGCCGGGCTGGATCAGGGGCTCAAGGTAGTCCAGCACTTCGGACGCCAGTCGGCAGGCCACGCGCATGGCGTCGATCTCGGCGCCGGATTTGATGGTGAAGCTCATGCAGGGGATTATCCGTAATTCATGCGCCACCTGACGCGCTTGTGGACATGCCATTGGCCGGGAGTTTGTCGTTTCGGTGACAAGCCCCGGTAAAATCCCTGTTTTTCCGACGCAGGCTCCCGCCCCTCCGCCGTGACCGCACGCTCCACAACCGGCACCCCCTCCGCGATGTCCACCCTGATGCACTTCGAGGGCGGCAACGCCCTGGCCCCCCACCAAGTCCAAGCCCTGTTGCCCAAGCTGCAGGCCGTCAACCCCCGGATCAGCGGCGTGCAAGCCCGTTTCGTCCACTGGGTGGCGCTGGACCAGGCCCTGCCGCCTGGCGAGCTGGACAAGCTGGCGGCCCTGCTGACCTATGGCGATGCCTGCGACGGCAGCAGCGAAGGTGAGCTGATCGTGGTGGCGCCCCGCCTGGGCACGGTCTCGCCCTGGGCCTCCAAGGCCACCGACATCGCCCACAACTGTGGCCTGGCCATCCGCCGCGTCGAGCGCGTCACCGAGTACCGCATCACGGTCAAGGCCGGCGTCATGGGCGCCTTGATGGGCAGCTTCGGCGGCGGTGCCAAGCCCCTGGCCGAGCAGGACCTCCAGGCCATCGCGGCCTTGCTGCACGACCGCATGACCGAAAGCGTGCTGGCCAGCCGCGAAGACGCCCGCCACCTGTTCGACGAGAAGCAGGGCGCGCCCATGGCCCACGTCGATGTGCTGGGCCAGGGCCGCAAAGCACTGGACGAAGCCAACGTGACCTTCGGTCTGGCCTTGTCGGACGACGAAATCGAGTACCTGGTCACCGCCTTCACGGGCTTGAAGCGCAACCCGACCGACGTCGAGCTGACCATGTTCGCGCAGGCCAACTCCGAGCACTGCCGCCACAAGATCTTCAACGCGCAGTTCACCATCGACGGCCAGGCGCAAGAGCTCTCGATGTTCGGCATGATCCGCAACACCGAGAAGCTGAACCCCCAGCACACGGTGGTGGCCTACAGCGACAACGCCTCCGTGATGGAAGGCCACCCCATCGAGCGCTGGATGCCCGCCGGCTACACCAACGCCCCGCAGTACCAGGCCCGCGACGAGCTGGCCCACGTGCTGATGAAGGTGGAAACGCACAACCACCCGACCGCGATTTCGCCTTTCCCCGGCGCCTCGACGGGCGCGGGCGGCGAGATCCGCGACGAAGGCGCCACCGGCCGGGGTTCGCGCCCCAAGTCGGGCCTGACGGGCTTCTCGGTGTCCAACCTGCACCTGCCCGGCACGAACGAACCGTGGGAGCAACACCCCGTCGGCAAGCCTGAGCACATCGCCAGCCCGCTGCAGATCATGGTCGAGGGCCCGCTGGGCGGCGCGGCCTTCAACAACGAGTTCGGCCGCGCCAACCTGGGCGGCTACTTCCGCGTGTTCGAGCAGACGGTGGGCGAAGGTCAGGGCGCCATCCGCCGCGGCTACCACAAGCCCATCATGATCGCCGGGGGCATCGGCACCATCAGCGCCGAGCAGACGCAGAAGATCGTGTTCGACGCCGGCACGCTGCTGATCCAGCTGGGCGGCCCGGGCATGCGCATCGGCATGGCCGGCGCGGCCGCCTCGTCGATGGCAGCGGGCACCAACTCCGCCGCGCTGGACTTCGACTCCGTGCAGCGCGGCAACCCTGAAATCGAGCGCCGCGCGCAAGAGGTCATCAACCACTGCTGGGGCCTGGGCGCGAACAACCCCATCCTGGCCATCCACGATGTGGGCGCGGGCGGCATCTCCAACGCCTTCCCCGAGCTGGTGGACGGCGCAGGCAAGGGCGCGCGCTTCGACCTGAGCCAGGTGCCGCTGGAGGAATCTGGCATGGCCCCGAAGGAAATCTGGTGCAACGAGAGCCAGGAGCGCTACGTCCTGGCCATCGCGCCCGAGAGCCTGCCCATTTTCACCGCCATGGCCGAGCGCGAGCGCTGCCCCTTCGGCGTGATCGGCGTGGCCACCGAGGCCCTGGCCCTGGTGCTGGAAGACACGACCCAGCCCGGCGCTGACAAGCCCGTGGACATGCCCATGGACGTGCTGCTGGGCAAGCCGCCCAAGATGCACCGCGACGTCAAGCGCGTGGCTTGGGATGGCGGCCAGCTGGATTTGACCGGCGTGGCCCTGGACAAGGTCGCCTTCGACGTGCTGCGCCACCCCACCGTGGCCAGCAAGCGCTTCCTCATCACCATCGGTGACCGCACCGTGGGTGGCCTGAACAGCCGCGACCAGATGGTTGGCCCCTGGCAGGTGCCCGTGGCCGACGTGGCCGTGACCCTGGCCGACTTCAAGGGCTTTGCCGGCGAAGCCATGGCCATGGGCGAGCGCACGCCGCTGGCCTCGGTCAACGCGCCTGCATCCGGCCGCATGGCCGTGGGCGAGGCCATCACCAACCTGCTGGCGGCGCCCATCGAGCTCTCCCGCGTGAAGCTGTCGGCCAACTGGATGGCCGCTTGCGGCGAAGCCGGTGAAGACGCCGCGCTGTACGAGACGGTGCGCGCCGTGGGCATGGAACTGTGCCCGGCCTTGGGCGTGTCCATCCCCGTGGGCAAGGACTCGCTGTCCATGCGCACGAAATGGAAAGAAGGTGGGCAAGACAACGGCGCCACGAAGCAAGTCACGGCACCCGTGTCCCTGATCGTGACGGCCTTTGCGTCCATCGCCGATGTGCGCCCCACGCTGACGCCGCAGCTCGTCACCACCGAGCACGGCCAGCCGCTGGACACCAGCCTGATCCTGATCGACCTGGGCGAAGGCCAGCGCCGCATGGCCGGCTCCATGTTGGCCCAGGTGCTCGGCCAGTTCGGCAACGAGGTGCCGGACGTGGACAACCCCGCCATGCTCAAGGCCACGGTCGAGGCCGTGAACGCCCTGCGCGCCCAAGGCAAGCTGCTGGCCTACCACGACCGGGGTGACGGCGGCCTGTGGGCCACGGTGTGCGAAATGGCCTTTGCCGGCCACACGGGCGTCAGCCTGAACGTGGACATGCTGGTCACCGAAGGCGATGGCATCAGCGACAGCCGCGCCGACACCGGTGACTCGAAGAACTGGGCCGGCCAGGTGGGCGAGCGCCGCAACGAGCTGACGCTCAAGGCCCTGTTCAACGAAGAGCTGGGCGTGGTGCTGCAGGTGCGCACCACCGAGCGCGACGCCGTCATGCAGACCCTGCGCGAGCACGGCCTGAGCAAGCACAGCCACGTCATCGGCAAGCCGAACAACCGCGGCGAGGTGCAGGTCTGGCGCGATGCCAAGGACATCTTCAAGGCCCCGCTGCAGCAGCTGCACCAGACCTGGGACGAGGTCAGCTGGCGCATCGCCCAGCTGCGCGACAACCCGGCCTGCGCCGACAGCGAACACGCCACCATCGGCGTGCCCGAGAACACCGGCCTGCACGTGCAGCTGGGCTTCGACCCGCTGGAAGACGTGGCCGCGCCCTTCATCGGCAAGACGCGCCCCAAGGTCGCCATCCTGCGCGAGCAGGGCGTGAATTCGCACGTGGAAATGGCCTATGCGATGAGCCTGGGCGGCTTCGACACCTTCGACGTGCACATGAGCGACCTGATCGTCGGCCGCGCCCGCCTGGACCAGTTCCAGGGCTTCGTGGCCTGCGGTGGCTTCTCCTACGGCGACACCCTGGGCGCCGGCGAGGGCTGGGCGCGCTCCATCCTGTTCAACCCGCAGCTGGCCGAGCAATTCGCCGCCTTCATGGCCCGCCAGGAGACCTTCGGCCTGGGCGTGTGCAACGGCTGCCAGATGCTGGCCGCGCTCAGCCCCATCATCCCGGGCGCGCAGGACTGGCCGAAGTTCACCACCAACCAGAGCACGCGCTTCGAGGCCCGCCTGAGCCAGGTCGAGGTGCTGGACAGCCCCTCCATCTTCTTCCAGGGCATGGCCGGCAGCCGCATGCCGATCGCCGTGTCGCATGGCGAAGGCTTTGCCAATTTCTCGCAGCGCGGCGATGCCGCCAAGGTGCACCGCGCCGTCCGCTTCGTGGACCACACCGGCGCGCCCACCGAGGTCTACCCGCTCAACCCGAACGGCTCACCGGATGGCCTGACCGCCGTGACCACGGCCGACGGCCGCTTCACGGCCATGATGCCGCACCCCGAGCGCGTCTTCCGCAACGTCCAGATGAGCTGGACCAGCGGCAACGCGGGCGACGCCAGCCCCTGGCTGCGCATGTTCCGCAACGCGCGCAAGTGGGTGGGCTGACGTGGGTGGGTTGAACCCCATCTGAGGCCCGCAAGCCGGGCTGAGCGGCGTGTCAGCCAACTTGGGCGGCATGCCGCCGAAAAGCAGTGGCGCGCAAGGTCGGTGAACACGGCACGCCGCGCAGATCGGCTCGGCCGCGAGGCTTTTCGGGCGGCGCGCAAACCGTTTTGCCTCGCGCGCCAACCAGGGCAGTGTCAGCCGCAAGTCAGGATGAGGCGGGCGCCAGCCGGACCGGGCCGCGCGCCAGTCCATGTGGGCGGCGTGCCGATGGCAACGTTTGGCACGCCAGACAAGCTCAGCGGCGCGCGCAGCCAAACGGCTTGCGCGCAAAGCAAAAAGCCCCGCATGCGGGGCTTTTTCATTGAACGATGGCTCGCGGCCGCAGCGCGATCACCTCTGCGGTGCCGCCGCCGGGGCGATGGCCTGGGCCGGCGAGGGCATCGGCATGGCGGGCGACAGGGGCGCGTCTGCGGCCGGGGCTTCGACGGGCGGCGCCTGGGCCACCTCCTCGGCGTCGGGCATCTCGAACGGTGCGGGGGCTTCCTCGCGGGCCACGCGCTGCGGGCGCTCGTCGTTGATGTAAGCCATCACGGCCACGTCCATCGCGGCCAGGACGTTCTGCACGCCGGTGGCGTCGATGGTCTTGCCGTTCACCTTGAACAGGCCCTTCTCGAACACGGCACTGGACTGCAGGCCCTTGGCCACCTCGCGGGCGAAGCCGCTGTTGATGGCCATCTGGCGGGGCATCGGGGGCAGCAGCTCGCCTTGCACGTTCAGTTCGCCCGCGGCACTGAGCTGCCGCGCGAAGCTGATGGCCTGGCCCGCGCCCACGGCGGCCAGCTCCAGCGTGAACTTGCCGTCGATGGCGCCTTGCTTGCCCTTGCCGCTGAGCTTGGTGATGCCACCGCTCATGCCGGAGGCCAGCAGCGTCTGCACGGCCTGGCGCACCTTGGCCGACTCGTCGCGGGTCAGCGTCTCCAGGCCACACGAGGCGCCCATCACCGTGGTCAGCGTCTCCACGCTCTGCGCGTGCAGGCCTTTGAACGAGGCCTCCAGCACCATGTCCTTGAGCTCCTGGTCGCCGAACTGCGCGCGCGTCAGGGTCTGCGAGACGACCGAGTCCAGCTTGTCGCCGCGTTCGCTCGTCACCGACTTCAGCACATAGCCCTCGGCCGACGCTTCCGGCGTGCTGAAGGCGCCCATGCGCAAGGCGACCTCGCCGATGCCCTTCTGGCGGTTGCCGAGGTTCAGGTTGACGCCCAGTTGCTTGAGCTCCATGGCGTGGCTGGCACCGCGCAGCACGGCGCGCTCCAGCAGCCAGTCGAACTGCAGGGCCTTGCCGCCCATGGCGATGCGGCCTTGCGAGGGGTCGGCTTCCAGTCGGCCACCGGGCGTGGCGTAGGCCATGGCGGGCAGCTTCAAATCGGAGCTCACCAGGCCCGACCAGTTGACTTGGCCCTGGCCGCTGAGGGCCGTGTCGCTGCCGAACAGCTTCTTGAACACGGGGGCGGTGTCGCCGGTGGGCTGCAGGCGCCAGTCGAAGCGGTTGGCCGCGCTCGGCGTGGGGAAGTGCTGGGCCTCGTAGGTGACGTGGAAGGTGGTGTCGGCAGACTCACCGCCGCCCTGGCCACCCGTTTGGCAGCGGTCGCGCAGCACGACATCGACGCTGCCCTTGGACGTGAGGTAGCCCGCCTGGTGCTGCAGGTTGCGCAGCATGACGTCCTCGTGCGGTGAGGATTGCTGGGCCATCTCGGCCAGGCGCTGGTCCATGGCACGTGAGCTGTACCAAGGCAAGGCGCCGACCCCGGCGATGGCGATGACGCCCACTGCGATGGCGCTGTATTTGACGGCCGCTGACATCTTCACACTCCGAAACAATGGATCCGGCGGCAAGGCTAGGGCCCGCACGCCCGGGAATCAATCGGCCAAAGGGTCAGACTCGGGCAGAGCGATGCAAATGCACGGACTCCATGCATTGCCGCCCGGTTTGCGTCAGGACAAAGCACCGACCCTGTCGTCTTCGCGCAGGAAGTGGGAACGCGGCATCACGCGGAGGTCGGCCGCCAGCCGGGGCGCAAAGCCCATCTGGTCGAGCACATCGCGCTGCAGGTCCACGCCCGGGGCGATTTCGAACAGCTCGATGCCTTCGGGCGTCAGGCGGAAGCTCGCGCGCTCGGTCAGGTACAGCGCCTGCTGGCCGCGCACCAGGGCCTGCGGGCCGCTGAAGGTGATCTGCTCGACCTCGGGCACCAGCTTGCGCACGCTGCCTTGCCGGGCCACGCGCATCTCCCCATCGCCCGTGTGCAGCTGCACGCCCTTGGCCGCGAAGGTGCCGCAGAACACCACCTTGCGCGCGTTCTGGGCGATGTCGATGAAGCCGCCCGGGCCCACGGTCAGGCCGCCCAGCCGGGAGACGTTGACATTGCCTTGCGCGTCGAACTCGCCGAAGCCGAGGAAGGCGATGTCCAGGCCGCCGCCGGCGTAGAAGTCGAACTGGGTGGGCGCGTCCAGCATGGCCGTGGCGTTGCGGGCGTAGCCGAACAGCACGCCGTCCAGCAGGCTGCCGCCGTAGGTGCCGTGCTCGATGGTCTGGTGGATGCGGTCCAGCTCGCCGCGGCGCACCACCAGCTTGGCCACCGCGTCGGGCACGCCCACGCCGTAGTTCACCACCGCGCCTTCGAAGAGCTCGCAGGCGGCGCGGCGGGCCACGGCCTGGCGTTCGTTGAACGGCTCGCTGATGGGCTCGCTGATGGGCTCGTCGGGGGTGGCCCGAACCTCCAGAGCGTCGATGGCCAGGCGCTCCGGCCCCGTCAGCTCGCCCGACAGGCTGGCGTCGAAAGGGATGTCGTAGCTGGTGCTTTGCGCCGGGTCCACCACGATGGCGCTGACCCAGGCCGCGGGGATGCGCACCTCGCGGGCCTTGAGCGCACCGCGCGGCAGGCGTTCTTTGACCTGCACGATGACCTGGCCACCGCTGCTGCGCGCCGCCAGGGCGATGGCCGCGGCGTCCAGGTTGGCGGCCTCGTGTTCGAAGCTGATGTTGCCGTCCTCGTCGGCGGCCGAGGCCCGCACCAGGGCGACGTGCACGGGGTAGGGCTTGTAGCGCAGGTACTCGCGGCCATCGAGCGTGATGACTTCGGCGAGGTCTTCGGTGGCGCTGGCGTTCATGCGCCCGCCACCGTGGCGCGGGTCGCAGACGGTGCCCAGGCCCACGTGCGTGATCAGGCCGGGGCGGGCGCCGCCGATTTCGCGCAGCAGCTGCGAGGACACCCCGCCGGGCAGGATGTAGGCCGCGATTTTTTCCTCACGGGCCAGTTGCTGCATGCGCGGTGACCACACCCAGTGCCCGCCCACCACCTTGCGCACCAGGCCCTCGTGGGCGAAGCAGTTCATGCCGCGGTGGCCCTTGTCGCCAATGCCCAGGGCGTGCACCACGGTCAGGTCGCGCGGCGCCTGCGTGGTCAGGAAGCGGCGCTCCACGGCCTGGAACAGGCAGGTGGCTTCCATCAGGCCGCCGCCGCCGCCCATCAGGGCCACGGTGTCGCCATCGCGGACGAGGGCCGCGGCTTCATCGGCCGACATGAACTTGGTCTTCATGGAGGGTGTCATGGCCTCTCCCTCAGCGGTTCACGTCGAACAGGGCCGCGCCGCGCTTGAGCACGCTGCGCGCGATCACCGTGCGGTGGATCTCCGAGGTGCCGTCGAAGATGCGGTAGATGCGGGCGTCGCGGTAGTAGCGCTCGATGGGCAGCTCCTTGCAAAAGCCCATGCCACCGAAAACCTGCACGCCGCGGTCCACAACGCGGCCCAGCATTTCCGAGGCGTGCACCTTGACCATGGCGATCCAGTCGCGGGCGTCCTGGCCGGCGTCGATCATCTCGGCCGCGTGCAGCACCATCAAGCGGGAGGCATTCACTTCGATGACGCTGTCGGCCAGCATCTGCTGGACCATCTGGAAGTCACCGATGGGCTGGCCGAACTGCTGGCGCTCGGCCGCGTAGGCCGTCATCCGCTCCAGCACGTGGCAGGCCTTGCCCACCGCGCGCGCGCCCACCTGGGCCAGGCGCACCACGTTGAGCGCGCCCATGGCCAGCTTGAAGCCCTGGCCTGCCTGACCGAGCAGGGCGATGGGCTCCAGCACCACGTTGTCGAAGAACAACTCGACATGGGGCGTGCCGCGCAGCCCCATCATGGCCTGGTCCTTGCCCACGGTCAGGCCGGGCAGGGCCTTGTCCACCAGGAACATCGAGATCTCTTTGCTGCCGGGCTGGTCGCCTGTTTTGGCCGACACCAGGAAGAAATCGCTCCACAGGCCATCGCTGATGAAGTGCTTGCCGCCGTTGAGCACCCAGCTGCCGTCGGCCTGCTGGCGCGCCGTGGTGCGGATGCCCTGGGCGTCCGAGCCCGCGCCGGGTTCGGTGATGGCGATGGAGCAGGTGCGCTCGCCCCGCACCGTGGGGCGCAACCAGCGTTCGACCTGTGCGCCGCGACACTCCAGCAGCGGCTCGTAGACGTTGCCGAAGGCGCGGCGGATGAGGATGTCGCTGGTGTGGCCGAACTGCTCTTCGCAGAGGATGCGGTCCACCGCGCTGAGGCCGCCGCCGCCGTGCTCGGCGGGCATGTTCAGGGCGTAGAGGCCGAGGGCGCTGGATTTGGCGAAGACGGTGCGGGCCGTGTCGGTGTCGAGCTGCCCATCCGTCTCGATGCGCTCCTCCAGCGGCTGCAGCTCGGTCTTGATGAAGCGACGCACGGTCTCGATCATCATCTTCTGTTCGTCGTTCAGGGCGATGGCCATGGGCATGTCTCCAGAGGGAATGCCGGCAATTTACGGATGAACGAAACGGAGATCAACGGCCTGTCTGTGGTCTTATGATTCACGAATCATGAAGCTCAAATTCCAGCTCGACGACCTCCAGGTGTTCTGCATGGCCGCCCGCAAAGCCAGTTTCGTGGCCACGGCGGCCGAGCTGGGCATGTCACCGGCCTACGTCAGCAAGCGCATCGCGGTGCTGGAGGGCGCGCTGGGCGTGACGCTGTTCCACCGGACGGCGCGGCGCGTCACCATCACGGCCGAGGGCGAGCGGGTCTATGCCTCGGCGCAGCAGATCTTCCAGGGCGTGGACGACATGGCCGACACCGTCACCGACGGCCGCGCCGAGCCGCGCGGTGCCCTGCGCGTGACGACCAGTTTCCGCCTGGGGCGCAAGCACATCGGGCCCATCCTGTCGCTGCTGGCTCAGCGCCATCCCGGCCTGGACATCACCCTGGACGTGGTGGACCGGCGGGTGGATTTGCTCTACGAGAACATCGATCTGGACGTGCGCATCGGCGAGGTCCACGAGCCCCACCTGGTGGCCCACCCGATCGCGGCCAGCCCGCGCGTGCTGTGCGCCGCGCCGGCCTACCTGGCGCATGCAGGCACACCCGCGACGGTGGCCGAGCTCAGCCGCCACGAGTGCCTGGTGCTGCGCGACCGCTACCAGCCCTTTGGCGTGTGGACGCTCAGTGGCCCGGCGGGCCCGGAGAAGGTCAAGGTGACCGGGCGGCTGTCGTCGAACAACTCGGAAATCGTGCGGGGCTGGGCCATGGACGGCCACGGCATCCTGCTGACAGCGCGCTGGGACGTCGAGGCCGACCTGCAGGCCGGGCGCTTGTGCACGCTGATGCCGACCTGGTCACAGCCGGCCGACATCTGGGCCGTCAGCACGGTGCGCCTGAGCCAGTCGGCCAAGGTGCGCGTGGCCGTGCGCTTCCTGCAGGAGCAGCTGGCCAAGGGGCCATTTGCCTTGCTTCAGCCGGTCTGACGCCGGCCTGAAGCCTTGGGAAGTGGCGTGATCAGGCCGCGATCAGGCGGACGCTGAGCGTCTGCGCCGGCGTGGTGATCCCGATCAGGCGGTCGATGTTGGGGTGCTTGCCCGGGTGGGCCTGCGCGTCGGCCGTGTGCTCGGCGTAGATCGCCAGGCCTTCGGCAGCGGCGGCCGGGTTGATGCTGCCGTGCTTGGCGGCCAGGGCGGCGTACACGGCCAGCGAGCCTGCCTGGCCCGGTTTGTTCTCGATGCGTGCGGTGAGCTCGCCCGCGGCGTTGCTCAACTCCAGGGCGGCCAGGTGGGCCACAGGGGGCAGGGCTTTGAGGTTGTCGGCGAAGGCCATGCGGCGGGCTCCAGAGGTGGGTTGCAGGGGCCGCATTGTGCCCCAGTCGCTTGCCCGGCCGCTGTCTCCGCCGATCAGACCGGCTGCACGTTCATCGGCACGTCGGTGGGCACTTCCATCGGGGCATCCATCGGCGCATCGAAGGGCATGTCCTGACCCGCCATGACCTGGCCCCAGTCCACGATGGCCAGGCGGCCGTCGGCGTGCTCGACCAGGGCCGTGAGGCTCTCCACCCAATCGCCGTCGTTGCAGTACAGGATGTCTTCCACCATGCGCATCTCGGCGTGGTGGATGTGGCCGCAGACCAGGCCATCGACGCCGCGCTTGCGGGCCTCGCGGGCCAGGGCGGATTCGAAATCGCCCATGTAGCTCACGGCGCGCTTGACCTTGAGCTTGAGGTACTTGGAGAGCGACCAGTAAGGCAGACCGGCGCGGGCGCGGAATGAGTTCAGGTGGCGGTTGAGCTTGAGCGTGAACTCGTAGAGCGAGTCGCCCAGCAGGGCCAGCCAGCGCGCGCACTGGATGACGCCGTCGTAGAGGTCGCCGTGGGTGATCCACAGGCGCTTGCCGTCGGCGGTGGTGTGGATCCATTCCTCGGCCACCTCGATGCCACCGAAGGAGTGGTCGAGGAACTTGCGACCGAACTCGTCGTGGTTGCCCGGGATGAAAATGACGCGCGTGCCCTTGCGCGCCTTGCGCAGCAGCTTCTGGACGACGTCGTTGTGGGCCTGCGGCCAGTACCAGCTGCGGCGCAGCTGCCAGCCGTCGATGATGTCGCCGACGAGGTAGAGGGTGTCGCACTCGACGCGCTTGAGGAAGTCCAGCAAGGCGTCGGCCTGGCAGCCCGGCGTGCCCAGGTGGACGTCGGAGATCCAGACCGTTCGGACCTTGAAGCTGCTGTCGCGGTCTTCGCGGTCATGGGTGTTGGAGGCGCCTGGTTCGCGCCCCAGGCCGGCACCGAAGCCGGCGGGCGAGGTCAAGGCCTTGAGCAGTGGGGCGTTGATCCAGTTCCGCATGCGCTGATGGTCGCCAGCGCGTGTGACAACGGCGCGACGCCGAAGTGACGGTTTGCCCCAGGCTTGCCAGACTTGACGCAAAGTGCCGACTGACAGCAGTATTCGCACCCATTACAACGAAGTTGATCAGGGATGAGACGGGAGACCTGCCCGAGCGGCCCGCAGTTTGGCGGCGTGCGCTTCGGGCTCATTGGATTTGGCAGCATCGGGCGGGCACTGGCGGCGGCCTTGATCGCACGGCATGGCGTCAGTCCGAGCGACATCACCGCGTTGGTGGCCGACACGCAAAGCTGCGTCGACGCTTCGGCACTGGGTGTTCGGGCCTGGGAGGCCCCCGTGACCCGGACCACCTTGCAAGACACCTTGCCGCGCCTGGGCCTGCAAGCCGGCGACGTGCTGGTGCAAGTCGCCCTGGACGTGTCCTCCGAAGACGTGATCGCCTGGTGCCAAGCCCGCGCCATCTTGTACCTGGACACCTGGCTCGACCCCTGGGGCGTTCCGCTGCGCCAAAGCTGCACGGTGGTGACCGAGCCCAACTGGCCCCTGCGTGAACGCCTCCTGCGGCAGCGGTTGCCCGCGGCGAGCACCGCCGTGGTTTGCCACGGTGCGAACCCAGGCCTTGTCTCGCACTTCGTGCGACCCGGCTTGCTCGGATTGGCGCATGCGCTGTCGATGGCCGTGCCGAAGGACACCGGTCTGGGTGAGCTGAGCCAGATGCTGGGCGTGCACACCATCCACATCGCTGAGCACGACACCCAGGAGGAGGCCTCCCACGGGCCTGCCGACGCCGCCTCACCGTTCTGCCTGCCCAGCACCTGGGCCCCTGAGAGCCTGGCCACGGAAGCCTTCCAGGCTGCCGAAGTGGCTTGGGGCACCCACGAGGCCACGCTCCCCCATGGTTGGCGCCCGGTGTACCCGGACTCGCCCACCGTCACCAGTGACACGCCGGGCCTGGCGGTGCGCGTCAAGACCTGGACGCCGGTGGTCGGTGAGGTCGAGGCCTGCGTGCTGCCGCACTTCGAGGCGTTCTCCATCGCCGATGCCCTGACCGTCGTCCGAGACGGCCGCATCGCCTATCGCCCCACCGTGCACTACGCCTATCGCCCGGCACCCGCGGTCTGGGATGCGCTGAACCGGTGGCGTGACGCCAGCTACCCGCCGATCACCCGAACCCGGCTGTTGCGCGACGGCATCGTGCACGGGGTGGATGCGCTGGGCTTGCTTTTCACCTTCGCAGGCGGCAGCTACTGGCATGGCTCCACGGTGGCCATCGACGAAGCCCGAGCGCTGATCCCCGAGATGAACGCCACGGGCAGCCAGGTCGTGGGCGCCTTGGTGGGGGCCATCACCTGGCTGCTGGCCAACCCACGCTGCGGCATCGTCGAGCCCGAGTCGCTCGACAGCGACGTGGTGATGCGCGCCGCTGCGCCGTACCTGGGCCGCATCACAGGCCACCTGACGCCGTGGACGCCCAGCCCTGGCTCGGATTTGACGGCTTTGAGATTGGGAGATTTCTTCATGCAAGGCAAAGAACATGCAGACGAAAAAACGCTCTGACCGTGTGGGGCTGGTGTTCCTGGGCGCAGCCACCGCACTGCTCGGGGCCTGCGGCAAGTCCAGCGACGAGGAAGCCATTGAGGTGCGGCAGGACTTCTACGCCAGCTTGGCCGATTGCGAAGCCGACTGGGGGCAGGCCCCTGGCGATTGCTCGGCCATCCGCGAGGCCACGGGCAACGGCCAGTTGCCGCAAATCGGCGACAACGATGCGGCCGCTGCCTTGGCGGGTGCCTCATCGGGGCCGAACCCTGGGGCATCCACAGGCAGCTCGATCTACAGCTCAAGCAGCAGCTACCGCTATGCGGGACCACGCTTTTACTGGGACCGCCAGGCCGGCCTGCCGCGCTCCATCGAGGTGCCCGGCAGGATCTACCCGAACTCCTACCTGGCTCGGGGCGCCAGCCAAAGCCTGGGCACCACCCGTTCGGCCACGGTGCCCACAGGCAACAGCCGCGCCATCGGGCACAGCGTGTCGGTGGCCCGTGGCGGTTTCGGTGGTGGTGCGCACGGCACCTCCGGAGGGTGAGGCCATGCAGCGCCTGAACATCGCACCGCGACCCGACCACCGGCAAAAGTTGGAAGCACAAGGGCTGTCGTTCCATTCCTGGGACGATTACTGGCGCGAGGACGCCTGCTACCGCTTCTCGCTGGCACAGGTGGAAGACATCGAAGCGGTCACCGCCGAACTGCACGCCATGTGCCGGCACGCAGTGCGCGTCGTGGTGGCGCAAGGGCGATTGGGGCAGGTCGGCATCCCCGTGTCCATGCACGCCTTGGTCGCGGAATCTCTCCAGCGCGATGACTTCAGCCTGTATGGCCGCTTCGACCTGGCATGCGATGGCCGCTCACCACCCAAACTGCTGGAGTACAACGCGGACACGCCCACCTCCCTGCTGGAGTCGGCGGTCTGCCAGTGGCACTGGATGGAAGACGTGCGCCCCGGCACCGACCAATTCAACTCTTTGCACGACAAGCTCATCGCGCAGTGGCGCAAAGCGCCCGGCACAGGCCTCGTCCACGTGGCTTGCATCAAAGACAACGAAGAGGACTGGGTGTGCGCGGCCTACTTGCGCGACACGATCGAGCAGGCGGGCCGTCCCAGCGCGCTGGTCTATGTCGAAGACATCGGCTGGCACGAGGAGAGCCAGCAGTTCCTGGACCTCGACAACCAGCCCATCGACACGCTCTTCAAGCTCTACCCCTGGGAATGGTTGGGCACCGATGCGTTCGCGCAGCACATCGCACGCGCCACGACCCGCTTCATCGAGCCCGCGTGGAAGGCCCCCATGTCCAGCAAAGGCTTGCTGCCCATCCTGTGGGAGCTCTACCCGGGGCATCCCAACCTGCTGCCGGCCTACTTCGAGCCGGGCCGATTGCAGCGCTACGCCAAGAAGCCGCTCTTTTCACGAGAAGGCGCGAACGTGCAGCTGTGGCGCGAGAACACGCTGCTCGCAGAAGACTCGGGCCCTTACGGACAGGAAGGCTTCGTGTTCCAGGAACTGTGCCTGCTGCCCGAGTTCGATGGCCATTGCCCAGTGATCGGCGCCTGGGTCGTTGGCGACGAGCCTGCCGGGATGTGCATCCGTGAGGATGTCGGCCCCATCACCACCAACATGAGCCACTTTGTGCCCCATTTCATCGAGGACTGACCCATGCTGCAAGCGATTTTCGCCTTTGTCACCCACCTGGGCGCAGCCTTGGTGCTGCTGTCCTGCTTCCTGTGGGTGTATGCCCGCGTCACGCCCTACAACGACTTCGAGCTGATCGGCCAAGGCAACGAAGCCGCCGCATTGACGCTGGGCGGTGCCGCCATCGGGTTCACCTTGCCATTGGTGGCCAGCATCTACTACACGGCCTCGCTCCAGGAGATGTGCGTTTGGGCGCTCATCACCTGCGGGGCACAACTCGTCCTGTTCACGCTCATGCGCAAGCACGCAGGTGCCATCGAGCAGGGCCAGAAGGCGCCGGCGATCCTGCTGTCATCCCTGGCGGTTTGCGTGGGCTTGCTCGTGGCCGTGAGCATCAGCCACTGACCCCGAAGGGCACGCTGATCACGCGACCGGCCGCGTCTTGTAGAACTGCACCGGCGCGTCCGGCACCTGGTTGAGCACCGACTTCTTCATCTTGCCCACCACGTGCATTTCGCAGGGCTTGCAGTCGAAGCGCAGGGTCAGCTTTTCCTTGCCGTTGATGAGCTGCAGCGGTTCGGCTTTGACCTGACCCTGCACGCCTTGCACGCCCTTGGCCTGCTTGGGGCACAGGCTCAGGGAGAAGCGCACGCAGTGCTTGGTGATCATCAGGCTCACCTCGCCGAGCTCCTCGTGGCTCTCGTAGGCCGGCTCGATCACCTTCACGCCGTGCTTGGCGTAGAAATCGCGGGCCTTGTGGTTGAAGACGTTGGCCAGGTAGCTCAAGGCATCTTCCGGGTAGGGCGCGGGCGGTTCGACCGCGGCGGCGCGTTGCAGGCGCTCGCGACCAGCCTCGCGGGCGGCTTCCAGGGCGACCACGGCGTCGCGGCGCAGGGCCTTGAGCGCCGAGGCCGGCACGAACCAGGGCTGGGCCAGGCTCAGCGTGACCTCGTGGGGCTCGAAAATGGTCGTGCCCAGCTTGCCAACCTGCTCACGCAGCGTGGCTTCGGCGCGTTCGGCGTCTTGCGGGGCCTGCTTGTCGCACACCACCTGGGCCTCGCCCACGAAGCCATCGTCGTCGGACAGTTGCAGCGCCAGGCCGTCGGGCGTGTCGCTCAGGGCCGCCCACAGGCCGATGCGGCGGTCGGACGACTTCTTGCCCAGCAGGTTTTCCCAGGCGCGGTCGCGGTTGCGGTTGATGGCCAGGCCGGGTTGCAGGTCCTTGAGTGCCTCGACGCCCTCGTTGGGGTGCACGCGCCAGATGCGGCCGGACTTGCCGATGGGCTCGGCCGTGTTGACCTGCACGCCGACCACGTCCTTGGTCAGGGTCAGGTAGTTGAGGCCGTCGCCGTTGTGGATGCCACCTGCCTCGCGCGTGGCCATGTCGTCGATGGCGACGTCGAACCAGGTGTCACCGACCTTGGCCACCTCGCCCAGCGGCAGGCCCAGGTGCTTCGGGCTTTCGAAGGCGCCGATGTCGTCCTTGCGGCCGTTGACGAAGTAGTCGGTGCTGCCGCGGTTGAAGTTGCGGTCAGGCTCGGGCTGGAAATAGAAAGTGCACTCGCCGGACGAGGCACGCGCCAGCTCGGGGCGCTGCTCCAGGACCTCGTCGAGCAGCAGGCGGTAGTGGGCGGTGAGGTTCTTCACATAGCCCATGTCCTTGTAGCGACCTTCGATCTTGAAGGAGCGCACGCCGGCGTCGATCAGGGCGTTGAGGTTGGCGCTCTGGTCGTTGTCCTTCATCGACAGCACGTGCTGTTCGAAGGCCACGACCTGGCCGCTGCCGTCCAGCACGTTGTAGGGCAGGCGGCAGGCTTGCGAGCAGTCGCCGCGGTTGGCGCTGCGGCCGGTGTGGGCGTGGCTGATGAAGCACTGGCCGCTGTAGGCCACGCACAGGGCGCCGTGCACGAAGAATTCGATGGCCACGTCGGTGGCGTCCGAGATGGCCTGGATCTGCTCCAGCGTCAGCTCGCGCGCCAGCACGATTTGGCTGAAGCCGACGTCTTGCAGGAATTTGGCTTTCTCGACGGTGCGGATGTCGGTCTGGGTGGAGGCGTGCAGCTGGATGGGGGGCAGGTCCATCTCCAGCAAGGCCATGTCCTGCACGATGAGGGCGTCGGCGCCGGCGTCGTAGAGCTCCCAGATCATCTTGCGGGCGGGCTCCAGCTCGTCGTCACGCAAGATGGTGTTGAGCGTGGGGAAGACCTTGGCGTGGTAGCGGTGGGCGTGCTGGATCAGCCGCGCGATGTCTGACACCTCGTTGCTGGCGTTGCTGCGCGCGCCGAAAGACGGCCCGCCGATGTAGACGGCATCGGCCCCGTGGTTGACCGCTTCGATGCCGATGTCGGCGGTGCGGGCGGGCGCGAGCAGTTCGATGTGGGGGCGGGGCAGGGTCATGGCAGCAGAGGTCAAGAGCGATGGCAGACGGCTTGGGCGCGGCAAGGATGCGCGAGCGAGCCGGCAAAGCGCCGATACTATCGCCATGCGACCCGGAAAAGGCAAGGCAATTTCTCCCAGCGGTGACTTTGGCGTGGCCCGGCAAGTGCGCCAGGTGCCCCCCACATCGCCCACACCCCGGTCGCCCCAGGCACGTCTGGACCGGCTCGACGCCCTGCGCGGCTTCGCCCTGGTCTGGATGGCCACCTTCCATTTCTGCTTCGACCTGGCCAACGAGCGCCTGATCGACGCGAATTTTTACACCGACCCGCTGTGGACCACGCAGCGCACCTGCATCCTCTCGCTGTTCTTGCTGTGCGCAGGGGCCGGTCAGGCCGTGGCCACCGACCAGGGCCAGAGTTGGGCGCGCTTTTGGCGGCGCTGGGCGCAGATCGTGGGCTGTGCCGCGCTGGTGAGCGCCGGCAGCGCCTTCATGTTCCCGCAGAGCTGGATTTCCTTCGGCGTGCTGCATGGCATGGCGGTGATGCTCATCGTGGCGCGGCTGTCGGCCGGCTGGGACGCGTGGCTGTGGCCGCTGGGCGGGCTGGCGCTGTTGCTGCCGCAGCTCGTGGCGGACCCGCTGTTCGACACGCGGCTCACCAACTGGGTGGGCCTGGTCACGCACAAACCCATCACCGAAGATTTCGTGCCCGTGCTGCCCTGGCTGGGCGTGATGTGGTGGGGCCTGGCCGGCACGCGCTGGCTGCTGGCGCACCGCAGGCACTGGCTGAGCAGCGGCACGTTGGCGCCCACCGTGGGCGGCACTTCAGGCCACAATGGCGCCCGTGCGGTGACGCCATGCCCTCGGGTTTGGCGGCTGCTGACCACCCTGGGCCGCTGGAGCCTGACGTTTTACATGGTGCACCAGCCGGTGCTGATCGGCGGCCTGATGGCCTGGATGCAGCTCAGTGGCCATGCCCGTCCCTAGCACCCTCACCACACCGCAAGCCTTCCTGCCCGAACCCCCATCTTCCTGACGACCATGACCCAAGACGAACTCAAAACCCTGGTGGGCCAAGCCGCCCTGCAATATGTGCCCGAGGGCAGCATCGTGGGCGTGGGCACCGGCTCCACGGTGGACAAGTTCATCGACGCCCTGGGCGAGGCCCTGGAGGCCAACCCGCAGCGCGTGGCCGGGGCGGTCTCCAGCTCGGTGCGCAGCACGCAGCGCCTGCAGGCCCTGGGCGTGCCGGTGCTGGAAGCCGAGGCCGTGAGCGGCCTGGGTGTGTACATCGACGGTGCCGACGAGATCGATCACGCCGGGAACATGGTCAAGGGCGGCGGCGCAGCGCTGACGCGCGAGAAAATCGTGGCCGAACTGGCCGAGCGCTTCGTCTGCATCGCCGACGACTCCAAGCTGGTTGAGACGCTGGGCCGTTTCCCGCTGCCGGTGGAGGTCATCCCCATGGCCTCGGCCCAGGTCATCCGCGCCTTCGCCGCACAAGGCGGTCAGGCCCAGGTCCGCGCAGGTGTCACGACCGACAACGGCAATGTCATCGTCGATGTGACGGGCCTGCAGATCACGCAGCCGGCCCAGTTCGAGGCCGACGTCAACCAGTGGCCGGGCGTCGTCACCGTGGGTGTGTTCGCCCGCAACAAGGCCGATGTCTGCCTGCTGGGCACGGCCCAGGGCGTCAAAACCCTGAGCTTCTGATCACGGCTTGGCGGTGATCGCCTTCAGCCAGGCGCTGCCCAGGCGGCGGTTGGCCTCGGCGGTGGGGTGGTTGTCGTCCCAGAACAGGTAGTTGTCCGGGTCGGCACACACGGGGCGGGTTTCGAACTGCGTCAGGTTCAGCCCGCCGGGGTGGCAGGCTTCCGTGAGGTTCTTGCCTTCGGCGCGGCCCTTGTCCATCTCTGTTTTCAGGAAGGTCAGGGTGTCGAAGCTCATGATGCGCGCCTGCGGGTAACGCCGCGCCGAGGCTTGCAGGGCCTTGCTCAGCACGTCCGAGAACTGGACACTGTACTTGCTGGCGTTGGCGATGTAGCCGGGCCGTGATTTCTCCAGCTGGAGGGCCCGTGGCGTGATGCCCAGGTCCGGCATGGTCGGCACGAAAAAGTAGCGCGCGCCGGTGTTGTAGAGGCTGGTGATGGCCTGCTGGATGTTGGCCGCGGCCTTGTACGCGGTCAGGGCGTTCATGCCTCCGGGGAAGTAGTAGTCGTCCGGGCCGGTCCAGATCACGTACAGCGCCTTGGGGTCGGCACGGCCTGTGCCCGGCAGCACGCTGAAGATGCCACCGACCACTGGCACGGTGGGCAGGGAGGGCACCAGGGACTTGCGGTTGAGGTGCTCGGTGACCTGGCTCAGCACGCCCAGCGGGATGCCGGGGATGAGCGTGAGGTAGCCGCTGAGTGCGCCCGAGAACGCGTAATTTTCGATCTCCACACCCATGCCCTTGGCCAGCACCTCGACGGCCACGGGGCCGTTGCAGAAGCGGCCGTCGAAGGCGGGAGGGCGCGGGTCGCCGGTGCCGAAGAGGGCTTTGGTGAAGTCGTAGTAGCGGTGCGTGTCCGACATGCTGTCGCTGAGCACGACCATCTTCGAGTACTGGGCGGATGCGGCGCTGGCGCCGAACAGGCTCAGGCAGGCGGCGAGCAGGGGCAGGCGCCGCACGGCGTGGCGGTAGGTCATGGAACTCTCCTGATTTGATGTGATTGAGTGGCAACCTTAGAACGTTGCCAAGACAGCTGCAATCGTCAGGAGGGGGTTCCAGCCCCCTTGTTCAGGTGTGCTTCAAGTGGACCGGTTCAGGTGACCGAGTGCGCCCAGCGCCGCTTGCCGGCCGGTGGCCAGGCTGGCCGTGAGCAGGTAGCCGCCGGTGGGGGCTTCCCAGTCGAGCATTTCGCCAGTGCAGAACACTCCGGGCAGGGCACGCATCATGAGGTGTGGGTCCAGCGCCTCGAAGCGCACGCCGCCGGCGGTGCTGATGGCCTCGTCCATGGGGCGGGCGGCCGACAACGTGATCGGCAAGGCCTGCAGGGCCAGCGCCAGCCCATGCGGGTCGTTGAGCTGCTCGGGCGTCAGCAGCTCGTGCAACAGCGCCATCTTCAGGCCTTGCAGGCCCAGGCGGCTCTTGAGGTGGGTGCTCAGGCTGCGCGGGCCACGGGCGCGGCGGGTTTCGGTCAGCACTGTCTCGGCGCTGTGCGAGGGCAGCAGGTTGAGGTGCACGGTGGCGCTGCCTTCGGCGGCGATGCGGTCGCGGATGGCCGCCGAGAAGGCGTAGATCAGGCTGCCTTCGACGCCGGTGTCCGTCAGGACGAACTCGCCTTGCTGCTGCCGGGTGTGGCCTTGCAGGTCGGTGAAGCTCAGGCTGACGGGTTTGACCGGTTGCCCGGCAAAGCGGCTGCGCAGGTGTTCGCTCCAGTGCGCACGGTCGGGGCCGGTGGCGGCCACGTCGAAACCGCAATTGGCCGCGCGCAAGGGCGCCACATCGACGCCCTTGGCCTGCAGCCAGGGCAGCCAGGCGCCGTCGGAGCCCAGCCGAGACCAGCTGCCGCCGCCCAGGGCCAGCACCGTGGCCCGGGCATGGACGAGGCGTTCGCCGTCTGGCGTGGCCATGCGCAGCGCGGGGCTGTGACCTTCGGCGGCCGCATTGGCATGGGCGGCATCGGTGTCGGCATCGGCCCAGCCCAGCCAGCGGTGGCGCATGTGGAAGCGCACGCCTTGCTGGCGCAGGCGGTGCAGCCAGGCGCGCAGCAGCGGCGCGGCTTTCAGGTCTGTGGGGAAGACGCGGCCGGAGCTGCCCACGAAGGTCTCGATGCCCAGGCCTTGGGCCCATGCGCGCAAGGCGTCGGGGCCGAAGTCCTCCAGCAGCGGCGACAGCCACTCGCTGCGCTCGGCGAAACGCGCCTGGAAGCGCGGCAGGGGCTCGGAGTGGGTCAGGTTGAGGCCGCCACGGCCGGCCAGCAGGAATTTGCGCCCCACCGAGGGCTTGGTGTCGAACAGGTCCACCTGGATGCCGGACTGGGACAGCAACTCGGCGGCCATCAGGCCGGCGGGACCGCCTCCGACGATGGCGACCTGGGTGGACAAGGGTGCAGAGGGGGAGGGCAGGGGGAGGCTCACTTCAGAAACGGATGCCGGCCGGCGTGTTGCCGGCGGGGGCCACGGGCGTGGTCGGGGTGCCAGGCGCGGCATCGGAGGCGCCGGGCGCGCTGCCGGGCTTCGGTTCGATGGGCACCAGCGGTGTGGCAGGGCTGTGCTGGTAGCCCGGCGGCAAGGCCGAGGTCACAGGGTAGCCCGCGGCGTCGAGGTAGGCGTTCCAGTCGCTGTGTTGCAGGCCGGAGAGCTGCTTTTGGCCGATGCGCACGGTGGGCAGCTGGTCCGTGGCCTCCTGGCTGCGGAACTGACGGATGTCTTCCGAGCTGGTCACGGTTTTTTCGGTGAAGGGCACACCGCGTGCCTTGAGCAACTGGCGAGCGGTGTCGCAGGGCGTGCAGTTGTTGCCCGTGTAGAGCGTGACCGGGAAGCGGCTGACGACCTTCTGCAGATCGTAGGGCAGGGCGTCGGCCGGGGTGCTGGCGCCATTGGCCTTGATCGCCTTGGCGGGCTTGTCCACCGGCGCGCGGTCGGTGTAGGTGACGCGGCCATCGGGGCCCACGACCTTGTACAGCGCCCAGGCCGGGCCGCTCAGCGAGGCCAGCAACCCGGCCAACAACGCGGGCAGGGCCAGCAGCGCGCGCGCGCCGACGCGGCGTGCGTTGACGGTTTCAGGGCGAAACAGGGGCAGTCGCATGGTCGGGCTCCGGTGGTGTCGTGTGCTCAAGCCATGCCCTGGTGGCGCAGCAGGGCGTCGATGCTGGGTTCGCGGCCGCGGAAGGCCTTGAAGTTCTCCATGGCCGAGCGGCTGCCACCGGCTTCCAGGATGGCTTCTCGGTAGCGCCGGCCGACCTCGGCGTTGAGCACGCCAGCCTGCGGTGTGGCGGCTTCTTCGAAGGCCGCGTAGGCATCGGCCGACAGCACCTCGGCCCACTTGTAGCTGTAGTAGCCGGCCGCGTAGCCGCCCGCGAAGATGTGCGAGAAGCTGTGCTGGAAGCGGTTGAAGGCCGGCGGGATGTTCACGGCCACTTCCTGGCGGACGGCATCGACCAGGGCCTGGATGTCAGCTTCTGCGCCAGGCTCGGCGTGCAGGCGCATGTCGAACAGCGAGAACTCGATCTGGCGCAGCGTCTGCATGCCGCTCTGGAAGTTCTTGGCCGCGACCATCTTGTCGAACAAGGCGCGCGGCAGGTGGGCGCCGGTGTCCACGTGCGAGGTCAGCTTCTGCACCACGTCCCATTCCCAGCAGAAGTTCTCCATGAACTGGCTGGGCAGCTCGACCGCGTCCCATTCGACACCGCTGATGCCGGCCACGCCGATGTCATCGACCTGCGTGAGCATGTGGTGCAGGCCGTGGCCGAACTCGTGGAAGAGCGTGGTGACGTCGTCGTGCGTGAGCAGGGCGGGCTTGTCGCCCACGCCCTTGGCGTAGTTGCACACGAGGTGGGCCACGGGCGTTTGCGTCTGGCCGTTGTCAGGGCGGGCCCAGCGGCCGCGCACGTCGTCCATCCAGGCGCCGGGGCGCTTGCCGGCGCGGGCGTAGGGGTCCAGGTAGAACTGGCCCACCAGCTTGCCGGCGCGCTCGATGCGGAAGAAGCGCACCGAAGCGTGCCACACGGGCGCCGAGTCGGGCGAGATGGTGACGTCGAACAGCTTTTCGATCAGGCCGAACAGGCCCTGGAGCACGGTCGGCTCGGTGAAATACTGTTTGACCTCCTGGTCGCTGAAGGCGTAGCGGGCTTCCTTGAGCTTCTCGCTCACGAAGGCCACGTCCCAGGCTTGCAGGTCGGCCAGGCCGCATTCCGTGCGGGCGAAGTCGCGCAGCTCGGCCATGTCTTTTTCGGCGTAGGGGCGAGCGCGCTTGGCCAGGTCACGCAGGAAGTCGGTGACCTGCTGGTGCGATTGGGCCATCTTGGGCACCAGGGAGACGTCGGCAAAGTTGGCGTAGCCCAGCAGGCGGGCCTCTTCCTGGCGCAGCGCGACGATTTCCTGCATCAGCACGGTGTTGTCGCGCTCGGGGGCGCCCAACTCGCTGGCGCGGGTGGCGTAGGCGCGGTACATCGCCTCGCGCAGCGCGCGGTTCGTGGCGTACTGCATGACCGGCAGGTAGCAGGGCATGTGCAGGGTGAGCTTGTGGCCGTCTTTGCCGTCAGCTTCGGCCGCGGCGCGGGTGGCGGCCTGCACATCGTCCGGCACACCGGCCAGCTCCTCGGTGCTGGCGAAGTGCGAGAAGGCGTCGGTGGCGTCCATCACGTGCTCGGAGAAGGCCTGCGACTTGGCCGCCTGCAGCTCCTGGATCTCGGCGAAGCGCTGCTTGGCCTGGCCTTGCAACTCGGCGCCACCCAGCACGAAGCCGCGCAGGGCGTTGTCCAGGGCGCGGCGGCGGGCCGCAGGCAGCTTGCGCTCGGCATCTGCCGCTTGGTCTGCCAAGTTCAAGGCCTTGTACTTGGCGTACAGGTGCTCGTCAGCGCCCAGGCGGGTGTAGAACTCGGTCAGGCGCGGGATGTTCTCGTTGAAGGCGGCGCGCAGCTCGGGCGTGTCGGCCACGGCGTTGAGGTGCCCGACGGCGCCCCAGGCACGGCCCAGGCGCTCGGTGGGTACGTCCAGCAGCAGGGACAGCGCATCGTAGTCGGCCGCCACGTCGGGCGAGGTGACCTTGGCCAGGGCGGCTTCCGATTCGGCCAGCAGCGCGTCCATGGCCGGGCTGACGTGCGCCGGCTGGATCTGGTCGAACAGGGGCAGGCCGGTGGTGTCGAGGAGGGGGTTGGTGCTCATGCTGCGGCAGCGGCACGTTCGGCCGCTTCCATGGTGTTGACCAGCAACATGGTAATCGTCATCGGCCCGACCCCGCCCGGCACGGGGGTGATGTGGCCTGCCACTTCCTTCACGCCAGCGAAGTCCACGTCGCCGCAGAGCTTGCCTTCGTCGTCGCGGTTCATGCCCACGTCGATGACCACGGCACCCGGCTTGACCATGTCGGCCGTCAGCACATTGCGCTTGCCAACGGCGGCGACGACGATGTCGGCCTGGCGGGTGTGGAAGGCCAGGTCGGCCGTGCCGCTGTGGGTGACGGTGACGGTGGCGTTGGCGGCCAGCAGCATCATCGCCATCGGTTTGCCAACGATGTTGGAGCGCCCGATCACCACCGCGTGCTTGCCACGCAAGTCCTTCATGCCGATGGATTCGAGCATCTTCATGCAACCGTAGGGCGTGCAGGCCTTGAAGCCGACTTCACCGACCATCAAGGCGCCAGCGCTGGCCACGTGGAAACCATCCACGTCCTTCAGCGGCGAGATGGCTTCGATGACCTTGTGGTCGTCGATGTGCTTGGGCAGGGGCAGTTGCACCAGGATGCCGTGGATGCTCGGGTCGTTGTTGAGCGCCTCGACGCGGGCCAGCAGCTCGGCCTCGCTCAGCGTGGCCTCGTACTTCTCCAGCACCGACTTGAAGCCGGCGTCCTCGCACGCCTTGACCTTGTTGCGCACATAGACCTGGCTGGCCGGGTTGTCGCCCACCAGGACGACGGCCAGACCAGGCTTCGTGCCCTTGGCCGTGAGCGCGGCGGCGCGCTGGGCGACTTCGCCACGCAGTTGCTTGGACAGGGCGTTGCCGTCGATGAGTTGGGCGGTCATGGGGTGGGCTCCGAGGGGATTGAGGTTCAGGAATGGAAAAAGGCCGCGGTCGGCGGCCTTCCATCGTGCGCAGCGCCGGGGCGCTGACCCAGATTTACTTGGTGGCGCCGGCCGCAGGGGCGTTGGCGCCGAGGGCGATTTTCAGCAGGTCGGCCACGGTGTTGGCGTTGAGCTTTTCCATCACGTTGGCGCGGTGGGCTTCCACCGTCTTGATGGAGATGCCCAGGTCATCCGCGATCTGCTTGTTCAGGCGGCCGGCGACGATGCGTTCCAGCACCTGGGCCTCGCGGGTGGTCAGGCGCGACAGCAGGGCTTCGCGGCTGGCGGCTTCCTGCGATTGCGAGAAGGCGCTGCGGGCTTGATCGAGCATGCGCTCGACCAGGGCGACCAGGGCGTCTTCCTTGAAAGGCTTCTCGATGAAGTCCATCGCGCCCTTCTTCATGGTGTTCACGGCCATGGGCACGTCGCCGTGACCGGTGATGAAGACGATGGGCAGCGGGGACTTGCGCTCCAGCAGCTTGTCTTGCAACTCCAGGCCGCTCATGCCGTCCATGCGGATGTCGGCGATCAGGCAGGCGACTTCGCGGGGGTCGAAGCGGGCGAGGAAGGACTCGGCCGATTCGAAGCAGCGCACGCGGTAGTCCTTGCCCTCCAGCAGCCATTGCAACGAGTCGCGCACGGCCTCGTCGTCATCCACCACGTACACAGTGCCTTTTTTGGGGATCAAGCTCATGGGTTGTCGGCAAGCAAATCGTTGGAGGGAGGCAGGCCCGAGTCGGCGAAGTCGGCCACGGCGCCGTTGTCAACGGGCAGGGTGAATGTGAAACGACACCCTGTCACCGATGGTCCATTGTAGATGTTCTCTGCCTTGATTCGGCCATGGTGGGACTCGATGATGGACCGGCAAAGACTCAGGCCTATCCCTAATCCCTCGGCCTTGGTCGAGTGGAAAGCCTCGAACAGGCGGGCCAGCATGTCTTCTTTCATGCCCGGGCCGCCGTCGGTCACGGAAAACTCGACGACCTGGCCTTGCTCTTCGGTTTTGCGCAGCTGCACGCGGAGGTCGATCAGGCGACGCGACTGTGGCATCTGTGCCGAATCGATGGCTTCTGCCGCATTTTTCAGCAAGTTCAGCAGCACCTGCTCGATCAGGATGGGGTCGGCCATCAGCGGCGGCAGGCGGTTGGCCACGGCGGTGTTGAGCGTGACGCGGCGGCGCTTCATCTCGAAGACGGCGAGTTCCAGCACGGCGTCGGTGATGTCGCGCACGCGGCAGGGCTGGCGTTGCGGCTCGGAGCGTTTCACGAACTGGCGGATGCGGTGGATGATCTGCCCAGCCCGCTGCGCCTGGCGCGAGGTTTTTTCCAGCGCGCCGACGAGCTGTTCGTTGTCGATGCTGCCGGCCTGCACGCGGCTGATCATGCCGCTGCAATAGTTGGAGATGGCCGCCAGCGGCTGGTTGAGCTCGTGGGCCACGGTCGAGGCCATTTCGCCCATGGTGATGAGGCGGCTGGTGAACTGGGACTTCTCGGCCTGGCGGGCGGCGGCCTCTTCGCTCTGGCGGCGCACGGTGACGTCGGTGGCGATCAGCATTTGCGCGAGGTTGCCGTCGGTCCACTGCACGTAGCGCGCGCGCACGTCGAACCACTTCTGCACGCCTTCCATGAAGACTTCGCGGGTGTCGCTGCCGGCATTGGTCAAGGAGTGGGCGGGCAGGCCGCCGAAATCATCGACCGACTCGTCGCCGTCGATCACCTCGTCGGGCATGACCTGGCCGCCGGTCAACTGCACGTGGGCGTCGGGGTTGGCGCCGAACCACAGGCGGTAGGAACGGTTGGCGAACAGCAGCTCGCCGCGCTGCACCGACACCACGGACACGGCCGCGTCCAGCCCTTCCAGCACCGTCGTGAAGCGTTCATGCGCTGCCGTGAGCTGGTCGCGCACGCGCTTGGCTTCGGTGATGTTGGTGACCGAGGTCATCCAGCCGGTCTGGTCACCCTGGGCGTCGATCAGGGGCGAAACGTACATGCGGGCGTCGAACTGGCTGCCATCGCGGCGTTGCATGACGACCTCGATGCCGCCCATGGGGCTGCGGCCCAGCAACTCCTGCTGGAACATGCGGTTGAATTCTTCGAGGCGGTCTTTCGGCCAATAAGGATAGGGCGGCACGCAGCCGATCAACTCTTCCTCCGAGAAGCCTGACATCGCACAGAAGGCCGGGTTCACGTAGGTGATGCGGCCTTCGAGGTCGATGGTGCGCATGCCGGTGAGCATGGAGTTTTCCATGGCGCGGCGGAAGTTGGTTTCCTGCACCAGTGTTTTCTGGATCTGCGAGCGGCGGCGCATGTGCCGCAGCGTGCCCATGAGCGTCCACAGCGTGAAGCCCGACAGGGCCACCACCATCCAGAACAGGGTGTTGCCGATCAGGTTGGACGAGGTGCGGAAGCCCATGCCGCGCAGGATCAGGCCGTTGCCCACCGGGGTGACGACGACGTCGTGCACGAAGGTGGGTTTGGCTGAGCGTTCGTTGGCGCCACCCACCGTGCTGGTGAGCACCACACCGCTGACTTCGACCAGGCTCATGGCGTGGCGGCTGACGATCTCGCGGGGCACCAGGTAGCGCATCAGCGATTCCAGCGCGTACTCGGTCACCAAGGTGCCTGCGAAACCGTTGCGATCTACCAGGGGCATGTGCAGCTGGATGGTCCGCGCGCCCTGGGCGTTGAGGTAGGGGCGCGAGTACACGGGCGAACCGCGCTCACGGGTCAGCTGGAAGGCCTGCATGGGCTCGCCGCCGGGGAATTGCTCGCGCCAGTCCAGCCGGGTGTCTGCGGTGGTGTCGTCGGCAGGCGCGTCCGGGTCCATGGACAAACTCAGGGCGCTGCGGTAAGCCCGCACGCGGGCATCGGCCTGCACCCAGGTCACGCTGGTGACTTCCGGGCGGGCCCGCACAAAATCACCGGCTTGTCGGGTGAAAGCCTCGGTGCTGGCCGGTTTCATGGCAATTTCGCGGGCCATGCGCAGCAATTGCTCCTGGTTTTCCACCAGCCGCATCCGAATTTGCTGCTGCACGACCTCGGTGTCGCGTTTGACAGATTCCTGCTCGCGTTCGATTTCCTCGTTGCGCAGGTACCAAAAGGCCGCAATGATGGCCACGAGGAACAGCAGCACGGACACCAGCGGGCCCAGCGTGGCGTAGCGGTCCTGCTGGCTGGGCGTTTGTTTGCGCCACCAGCGCCAGAACAAGCGGCTGGTTTGCCCAGGAGGAGGTGGCGGCACCGGGCTGGGTGTTGGCGTGGAAGCGGAAAAAGACATCCTCGGATTATCGGTGCGGGATCCCACATCTGGAGGCCCCATTGATTTGGGTATAGTGCGCGGGTGCCGCAGCGCCACCCTGTTGCGCGCACACCTCGTTGCAACCGAAATCGCCCCGTTTATCCACGGCAAGCGATTGGCGGCTGTGGTCACACTCAGACCACATGCCAAATTCACTGGAGACTGAACCCATGTCTGCAAACGATCCCGTGCTGTCCTCTCTGCAGGACCAGGATCCCCAGGAAACCCGCGAATGGCTTGACGCCTTGTCCGGGGTCATCGAGACCGAGGGCCGCGGACGCGCCCACGATCTGCTGGAAACGCTGCTCGACCACGCCCGCCAATCGGGCATCGACATGCCCTTCTCGGCCACCACGGCCTACGTCAACACCATCGCGGTCGAAGACGAAGCGCACTGTCCTGGCAACCTCGAAATCGAAGAGCGCCTGCGCACCTACATGCGCTGGAACGCCATGGCCATGGTGGTCAAGGCCAACCGCCACAACCCCGCTGACGGCGGTGACCTGGGCGGCCACATCAGTTCGTTTGCCTCGCTGGCCACCATGCTGGGCATCGGCTTCAACCATTTCTGGCACGGTGATTCGCCCGACCACGGCGGTGACCTGCTTTACATCCAGGGCCACTCGGCGCCCGGCATCTACGCCCGCGCCTTCCTGGAAGGCCGCATCACCGAAGAACAGCTCGACAACTTCCGCCAGGAAGTCGGTGGCAAGGGCCTGTCCAGCTACCCGCATCCCAAGCTGATGCCCGAGTTCTGGCAGTTCCCGACCGTGTCGATGGGCCTGGGCCCCATCATGGCCATCTACCAGGCCCGCTTCCTGAAGTACCTGCACGCCCGTGGCCTTGCCGACACCTCCAAGCGCAAGGTCTGGGTGTTCTGCGGCGACGGCGAGATGGACGAGCCCGAATCGCTGGGCGCCATCGGTCTGGCCGCGCGCGAAAAGCTCGACAACCTGATCTTCGTGGTGAACTGCAACCTGCAGCGCCTGGACGGCCCGGTGCGTGGCAACGGCAAGATCGTGCAGGAGCTCGAAGGCGAGTTCCGCGGCTCGGGCTGGAACGTGATCAAGCTGCTGTGGGGCTCCTACTGGGACCCGCTGCTGGCGCGCGACAAGGACGGCATCCTGCGCAAGATCATGATGGAGATGGTCGATGGCGACTACCAGGCCTGCAAGGCCAACGACGGCGCCTTCGTGCGCCAGCATTTCTTCGGCCGTGACCCGCGCACGCTGGAGATGGTGGCCCGCCTGTCCGACGACGACATCTGGCGCCTGCAACGCGGCGGCCACGACCCCCAGAAGGTCTACGCCGCGTACAACGAAGCCGTGAACCACACCGGCCAGCCCACCGTGCTGTTGATCAAGACGGTCAAGGGCTTCGGCATGGGCAAGAGCGGCGAAGGCAAGAACACCGCCCACCAGACCAAGAAGCTGACGGACGAGGACATCAAGCTCTTCCGCGACCGCTTCAACATCCCCGTCACGGACGAGGACCTGCCGAACCTGCCCTTCATCAAGCCGGCCGAGAACACGCCCGAGATGAAGTACCTGCACGAGCGCCGCCAGGCCCTGGGCGGTTACCTGCCCCAGCGCCGCCCGAAGGCCGAAGAGACGCTGACCGTGCCCGGCCTGGACGCCTTCCAGAGCGTGCTGGAGCCGACCGCCGAAGGCCGTGAGATCTCGACGACGCAGGCCTTCGTGCGCTGCCTGACCCCGCTGCTGCGCGACGCCAACCTGGGTCCGCGCGTGGTGCCCATCCTGGTGGACGAGGCCCGCACCTTCGGCATGGAAGGTCTGTTCCGCCAGATCGGCATTTATGCGCCGGAAGGCCAGAAGTACACCCCGGTCGACAAGGACCAGGTCATGTACTACCGCGAGGACAAGGCCGGCCAGATCCTGCAGGAAGGCATCAACGAAGCGGGCGGCATGAGCTCGTGGATCGCCGCGGCAACGTCGTATTCGACGAACAACCGCGTGATGATCCCGTTCTACATCTACTACTCGATGTTCGGGCTGCAGCGCATTGGCGATCTGGCCTGGGCGGCCGGTGACATGCAGGCGCGCGGCTTCCTGCTGGGCGGCACCTCGGGCCGGACCACGCTGAACGGCGAAGGTCTGCAGCACGAAGACGGCCACAGCCAGCTGGTGGCGGGCACCATCCCGAACTGCCTGAGCTACGACCCGAGCTTCGCGCACGAAGTGGGCGTCATCATCCAGGATGGCCTCAAGCGCATGGTCGAGAAGCAGGAAAACGTCTTCTACTACCTGACGCTGCTCAACGAGAACTACGCACAGCCCGGCCTCAAGCAAGGCACCGAGGCCGAGATCATCCGGGGCATGTACCTGCTGCAGGATGCAGATTCCGGCGTGGTGGCCAAGCACAAGCACCAGGTCAACCTGCTGGGTTCGGGCTCCATCCTGCGCGAGTCGATGGCCGCCAAGGAACTGCTGGAAGCCGAGTGGGGCGTGGGCGCCAACGTCTGGAGCTGCCCGAGCTTCAACCTGCTGGCCCGCGATGGCCAGGATGTCGAGCGTTGGAACCTGCTGCACCCGACCGATGCACCGCGCGTGTCTTTCGTCACCCAACAGCTGGACCGCACCAGCGGCCCGGTCGTGGCGTCCACCGACTATGTCAAAGCCTTGCCCGAGCAGATCCGGGCGTACATCCCCAGGGGCAGGAGCTTCAAGGTGCTGGGCACCGACGGCTTTGGCCGCAGCGACTTCCGCTTCCGTCTGCGCGAGCACTTCGAGATCAACCGCCACTACATCGTGGTGGCGGCCTTGAAGTCGCTGGCAGACGAGGGCGCGGTGCCTGTGTCCAAGGTCGCCGAAGCGATCAAGAAGTACGGCATCGACGCCGACAAGATCAACCCCCTGTACGCCTGAGGACCTGGCCATGGCATTGATTGAACTGACCGTCCCGGACATCGGGGACGTGAGCGACGCTGCGGTCATCGAACTGCTCGTCAAGCCGGGCGACACCATCCGCCCCGAACAAAGCCTCATCACCATCGAGTCCGACAAGGCCTCGATGGAGGTGCCCGCCTCGGTGGGCGGTGTGCTGAAAGAGCTGCGCCTGAAGCTGGGCGACAAGGTGAGCCAGGGCTCGATCGTGGGCGTGCTGGAGACGGCCGACGGTGCCACGACGGCATCCCCAGCCGCCGCACCTGCTGCACCTGCTGCATCGGTGAGCCCTGCGCCTGCTGCTGCCGCGCCCGCTGTGGCACCGGCTGCCGCAGCTGTGGCAGCCACGGTGGCCGACCAGCCTCGCACCAGCCCGACCGCGGCCCTGCCGCCGGCCGAGCCCGCTGTCACTGGCACGCTGGCCCATGCCTCGCCCTCGGTGCGCCGTTTCGCGCGCGAGCTGGGCGTGGACGTGGCCAAGGTGCCCGGCACCGGCCCCAAGGGCCGCATCACCCAGGGCGATGTGCAGAACTTCGTCAAGGGCGTGATCGCCAAGGCCTCTATGGCTGCGCCCGCCGCGGCTGGGTCGTCTGGCGCTGGCGGCGCTGATCTGGGTGGCATGACCCTGCTGCCCTGGCCCTCGGTGGACTTCACCAAGTTCGGCCCGGTGGAGCGCCAGCCGCTGTCGCGCATCAAGAAGATCTCGGGTGCGAACCTGCACCGCAACTGGGTGCGCATCCCGCACGTCACCAACAACGAGGAAGCCGACATCACCGAGCTGGAGGCCTTCCGCGTGCAGCTCAATGGCGAGCACGCCAAGGCCGGCACCAAGTTCACGCTGCTGGCCTTCCTGCTGAAGGCCTGTGCCGTGGCGCTGCGCAAGTTCCCGCAGTTCAATGCCTCGCTGGATGGCGATGACCTGGTGCTGAAGAACTACGTGCACATCGGCTTCGCGGCCGACACGCCCAATGGCCTGGTGGTGCCCGTCATCCGCGACGTGGACCAAAAGAGCCTGTCGCAGCTGGCGCTCGACACCGCTGCGCTGGCCGCCAAGGCCCGTGACGGCAAGCTCTCGCCGGCCGACATGCAGGGTGGGTGCTTCTCGATCAGCTCGCTGGGTGGCTTCGGGGGCACGACCTTCACGCCCATCATCAACGCGCCGGAAGTGGCCATCCTGGGCGTGTGCCGCTCGGCCATGAAGCCGGTGTGGGACGGCAAGGCCTTCCAGCCTCGCCTGATGGTGCCGCTGAGCCTGAGCTACGACCACCGCGTCATCGACGGGGCGTCTGCGGCCAAGTTCAACGCGTATCTCGCCAGCCTGCTGGCCGATTTCCGCCGTGCGCTGGTCTGAGGGGACGACATGACGACCACCAACACCCGCACAGTGAACATCCCCGTGCCCGACCTGGGCGACATCGCCGACGCGGCCATCATCGAGATCCTGGTCAAGCCAGGACAGTCGGTGACGGCCGAGCAAAGCCTGATCACGCTGGAGTCCGACAAGGCCTCGATGGAAGTGCCCACGCCGCAAGCCGGTGTGGTCAAGGACATCCTGGTCAAGCTGGGCGACTGCGTGGGGCAGGGGCACCTGATCCTGACGCTGGACGTGGCAGGTGAGGGCGCTGCGGTGGCTGCCCCTGCGGCAACCGCCTCCGCGCCCTCCGCGCCGGCCCCGGCCGCTGCGGCATCGCCGGCCCCGATGGCAGCGGCACCCATGGCTGCTGTCGCCGCTGGCCCCATCCCCACCGACACCGACTGCGACGTCCTCGTGCTCGGCGGTGGCCCCGGTGGCTACAGCGCGGCCTTCCGCGCTGCCGACCTGGGGCTCAAGGTCATCCTGGTGGAGCGCTATGCCGAGCTGGGTGGCGTGTGCTTGAACGTGGGCTGCATCCCGTCGAAGGCGCTGCTGCACGTGGCCGCCGTCATGGACGAGGTCAAGCACTTCGACGCGCTGGGCGTGAGCTTTGGCGCACCGGCGCTGGACCTGGAGAAGCTGCGTGCCCACAAATCGGGCGTGACCGGCAAGCTCACGCAAGGCCTGGCCGGCATGGCCAAGGCCCGCAAGGTCGAGGTGGTGCGTGGCTACGGCAGCCTGGTCGATGCGCACACGCTGCAGGTCGAACTGACCACTGGCACCGCGCAGGACAAGTCTGGCGAAACCCGCACCCTGAAGTTCAAGCGCGCCATCCTGGCCGCGGGCTCGCAAGCGGTGCACCTGCCTTTCCTGCCCGATGACCCGCGCGTGGTGGACTCCACCGGCGCGCTGCAACTGCCGCATGTGCCCCGGAAGATGCTGGTGATCGGCGGCGGCATCATCGGCCTGGAGATGGGCACGGTGTACTCGACGCTGGGCGCGCGCATCGACGTCGTCGAGATGAGCGACACGCTCATGCCTGGCGCCGACCGCGACCTGGTCAAGGTCTGGGACAAGCTCAACGCGCCGCGCTTCGACCGCGTCATGCTGGGCACCAAGACCGTGGGCGCCGAAGCCACGCCGGAGGGCATCAAGGTGTCCTTCGCGTCGGCCAAGGAAGGCCAGCCTGCGCCAGAGCCGGGCGTCTATGACCTGGTGCTGCAAGCCGTGGGCCGCAGCCCCAACGGCCGCAAGTTCGGCGGCGACAAGGCCGGCCTGAACGTCAACGAGCGCGGCTTCGTGCCGGTGGACCGCCAGATGCGCACCAACGTGCCCAGCCTGTTCGCCATCGGTGACCTGGTCGGCCAGCCCATGCTGGCGCACAAGGCCGTGCACGAGGGCCATGTGGCCGCGGAAGTGGTGGCCGGCGAGCTGCTGGGCGATGCCAAGCTGGCGTCTGCCTCGTTCGACGCGCAGGTCATTCCCAGCGTGGCTTACACCGACCCGGAAATCGCCTGGGTGGGCCTGACCGAAGAGCAGGCCAAGGCGCAGGGCAAGGCCATCACCAAGGGCTTGTTCCCTTGGGCGGCCTCGGGCCGTGCGCTGGCCAACGGCCGCTCGGAAGGCTTCACCAAGCTGCTGTTCGACGCTGAAACCGGTCGCATCGTCGGCGGTGGCATCGTGGGGACGCACGCGGGCGACCTGATCGGCGAAGTCGTGCTGGCCATCGAGATGGGCGCAGACGAGATCGACATCGGCAAGTCCATCCACCCGCACCCGACACTGGGTGAGAGCGTGGGCCTGGCGGCCGAAGCCGCCCACGGCAGTTGCACCGACCTGCCGCCCGTGCGCAAGCGCTGAGGCTCACGCACGACAACGCCCGACGCTGCGGTGGTGACACCGCGGCTCGGGCGTTGTGCTGTCTGGCTGTCGCTCGCGTCAGAAAGGCAGGTTCAGCGTTGGCGAGAACATGGCGATGGCGCAACCCAGGCCCACGGCCCAGACCACGCTGCGCAAAGCGGCGATGTTGGCCAGGTACAGGCCGGTGTAGACCAGGCGGGAGGCGATGAACGCCATGGCGAGTTGGTCGATGCGGCCTTGCGCCAGGCCGGCGCTTTGGGCGGCCAGCACGGCGAAAACGAAGATCGGCAGGATCTCGAAGCCGTTGCTGTGGGCGGCGGCGGCGCGCCCCTTCCAGCCTTCCTGGCGGGCGGCCCAATCGCGGGGGTTGTTGTTGTCGTAGCCACCGTCGCTGCGGCGCTTGCCGGCGGTGGCGCCCTTGGCCAGGCCCATGGTCACGATGGGCAGGACGGCGGCGATCAGGACGCAGGTGTTGGCGATGCTCATGGAGGTCTCCTTGGTGTGGGCCGCACGCAGAGGACGTGTCGGCATCGGGGCATTCTAAGTTTGACAATGCACATTGTCGAATTGAATCCTGTTGCTGGACGCCGCCTGGCGTTGCGTGGACGCCATGGCCAGCCTCGGGCAAACCCGGCTTCCCAGCCGGGATGCGTGCTTTCAATGGAAGTCGCGGCTGGCCGTGTTGAGGCGCCCAAGCAGGGGGCTGAGGTCGCGCAAATGGTGGGCGATGAGGTGGCGAACCTCGCCTTCTTTTTGCCACACGCCGTACACCGCCAGCAGGCGCGCGTGCACGAGTTCGCGCCGCTGGCGCTCCTTGAGGGCCGCCCACACGATGACGTTGACCGTGCCGGTTTCGTCTTCCAGGGTGACGAAGACCACGCCCGAGGCCGTGCCCGGTTGCTGCCGCACGGTGACGATGCCGCAGGCGCGGGCCAAGCGGCCGTTGGGGAATTCGTGCAGTTCCATGGCGCTCAGCAGGCGTTGGGCGGCCAGCTGCGGCCGAAGCAGCGCGAGGGGGTGGCGGCGCAAGGTCAGGCCCAGCGAGGCGTGATCGAAGACGATGGCCTCGCCCTCCGGTGCGGCAGGCAGCGTGAGCACAGCTTCTTCGGTGGGCGCATCGCGCAGCAGGGCAGGGGCGCGGTGGCGGGCGGCGGCTTCCCAGACCTGCTGGCGGCGGTGGCCCGCCAGGCTGCGCAGCGCATCGCCCGCGGCCAGGGCGCGCAGCTCGTCTTGCGCCAGGTGCGCGCGGCGGGCGAGGTCATCGACATCGGCAAAAGGCCGCTGGGCCAGGGCGGCCTCGATGCGCGACACCGCGTCGCGGCCCAAACCCGCGACGAGCCGCAAGCCCAGACGCACCGCAGGCTGGGGGTTGTCAGGCGGTGGCCGATGCCGAGAGAAGCGCCCGGCGATGGGCGTGAGCGCATCTGCCGGGTCGGTGGGCGGCGGCACCAGGCGGCAATCCCAGCCGCTGTGCGTCACATCGGGGGGCAGCACCACCACGCCGTGGCGTCGGGCGTCTTGCACGAGCTGGCTGGGCGCGTAAAAGCCCAAGGGCTGGGCGTTGAGCAGACCCGCCAGGAAAGCCGCTGGCTCGTGGCGCTTGACCCAGGCGCTGGCATAGACGAGCAAGGCGAAGCTGGCCGCGTGGGATTCAGGGAAACCGTATTCGCCAAAGCCTTCGATCTGCTGGAAGATTTGCTCGGCAAAGGCGAGGTCGTACCCGTTGGCCGTCATGCCATCGATCACCTTGCGCTTGAACTTGTGCACACCGCCTTTGCGGCGCCAGGCGGCCATGGAGCGGCGCAGCTCGTCGGCCTCGCCTGCCGTGAAGCCGGCGGCGAGCACCACGATCTGCATCACCTGCTCCTGGAAGATGGGCACGCCCAGGGTGCGCTTGAGCGCCGCTTCCAGCCGCGGTGGGTAGGTGATGGCATCCGGGTCGGTGAGATGCAACTCGCGCCGCTGCAGGTAGGGGTGGACCATGCCGCCCTGGATGGGCCCAGGCCGCACCAGCGCCACCTCGACGACCAGGTCGTAGAAGCACCGGGGCCGCAAGCGCGGCAGCATGCTCATCTGCGCGCGGCTTTCGATCTGGAAGACGCCAATGGTGTCGGCGTCGCAGGCCATGTCGTAGGTGGCGGTGTCGTCGCGCGGGATGTCCTGCAGGCGGAAGGGCCGCTCAGGTGGGAGACCACGGCGCAGGCCGATGAAATCCATGGCTTTGCGCAAGGCCGTGAGCATGCCCAGGGCCAGCACATCGACCTTGAGCAGGCCGAGGGCATCGAGGTCGTCCTTGTCCCACTGGATGATGCTGCGCTCGGGCATGGCGGCGTTCTCGATGGGCACCATGCGGCACAGCGCACCCTTGGCGATGACGAAGCCGCCGGTGTGCTGGCTGAGGTGCCGCGGGAAGCCCATCAGCGTCAGGCTGAGCTCCTGCCACAGGCGCATGCGGCGCTCATCGGGGTCCAGGCCGAGTTCGATCAGCCGCTCGCGGCGGATGCCCTGGCCGTCCCACCACTGGTGGTTGCCGCTGACCTGCGCAATGCAGTCGGCTGAAAACCCGAGCGCCTTGCCAACATCGCGCAGGGCGCTGCGGGTGCGGTAGCTGATGACGGTGGCCGTGAGCGCGGTGCGGTCGCGCCCGTACTTGGCGTACAGGTACTGGATGACCTCTTCGCGGCGCTCGTGTTCGAAGTCCACGTCGATGTCGGGCGGCTCCTTGCGCTCGCGCGAGATGAAGCGCTCGAACAGCAAGGTGCTTTGCGACGGGTCCACCTCGGTGATGCCCAGGCAGTAGCACACGGTCGAGTTGGCCGCGCTGCCGCGCCCCTGGCAGAGGATGTTGCGCGAGCGGGCGAAGCGGACGATGTCGTGGACGGTGAGGAAGTACTTGGCGTAGTCCAGCTCCCCGATGAGCGCCAGCTCCTTGTCGATCTGCGCCTGGACCTCGGGGGGCACGCCCAGGGGGAAGCGATCCACCGCGCCCTGCAGGGTCAGCTGGCGCAGGTGGTCGATCGGGGTGTGGCCCGCGGGCACGATTTCTTCAGGGTATTCGTAGTGCAGCTCGCTCAGGCTGAAGTGACAGTGCGATGCCACGCTCAGGGTTTCGGCCAGCAGATCAGCGGGGTAGCGTTGGGCCAGGCGCAAGCGGCTTCGCAGGTGGCGCTCGGCGTGGCGGGCCAGGTCCAGGCCGCATTCGGCCAGGGGGCGCCCCAGGCGGATGGCGGTGAGCACGTCCTGCAAGGGCTGGCGCGAACGCACGTGCATGTGCACATCGCCCGCGGCCACGAGGGGCACCTGGGTGGCATCGCTGAGCGCGCGCAAGGTGCGCAGCCAGATGGCATCGTCCAGGCTGTGGTGCAGCTCGACCACGAGCCAGCTGCGTCCCGGAAAGCGCCGCCTGAGCCACCGAGCCTGGGCCAGCAAGCTGCCCCAGGGGGTGCCACGCCGGGGCCTCAGCAGGAGCACGCAATCGCCCAGCGCGGCTGGGTGGATCTCGGCGCGTTGCAGCCGCGCCTGGCCTTTGCCCACCACCCCACGGCGCAAGCGCGTGATGAACTCGCACAACAGGCCGTAGCCCAGGCGGTGGCAGGCCAGCACGATGAGGTCGAAAGCGGGAGGTGCGTGCGCATCGGGCCCCTCGTGCACAGCGAATTCGCTGCCGATGATGAGTTTGAACGTGTCGGCGCCAGGCACACCCGCCTGCTTGGCTTGCGTCAAGGCCAGGTGAGCGCGCACCACGCCAGCGAGGCTGCAGTCGTCCGTCAGGGCCAGGCCGCTGTAGCCCAGGGTCAAGGCGCGTTGCACCAGCTCCTCCGGGTGCGAGGCACCGCGCAGGAAGCTGAAGTTGGACACGACATGCAGCTCGACCACATCGGGCAGTGGCCATCGCTCGGTGGTGGACATGGCCCTGGCACTCAGGCAAAAAAGCCCAGCAGGAACCAGGCGCTGCGAGCGTCTGGCGGGGCATGGCGGGTGCGAAACACCCACAACAGGCCGGCGCCCGGACTGCTGGCCAGGTAGTGGTCGCGCGCTTCGGCGGCGGCGCTGTCGCGGGTGTCCCACCAGCCGGCTTCGATGCGGTGCGGGCCGGCCAGCAACTGCAGCGGCCCCTGGTAAAGCGGTTGCTCGCGCGGGCCACTGCGGGTGTCCAGCGCCAGGGGCAAGGGCTCGGGCAGCAGCCAGGTGGGCTGAGGGATGTCGCCTGGCATGGTCGCCACCGGATCAAGACCTGGCCGACGGGCAGCGCTCACAACCGACAGCGCAGGCACCCAACGTTGAGACTGCGACAGGCGGTGGTCAGCGCAACGTCGGGCTTGTTGCACGCGCTCCGGCCCCAGGCGCACGCTGAGGCGCTCCAGCAGGGTCAGCCAGGCTTCGTGCTGGGCGCGCTGCGCAGCGGGAGACCCAGCCGAGCTGGGGTTGTCCAGTGCCGTGGTCGGGTCAGATGGGAACAGCTCAGCGCTGTCGGGCAAGCGTGGCACCAGCGTGTGGACCTGCAAGCCGATGTCGGTCACGGGCGCCGCCAAGGTGATGCGTTGCAGGTGCTCGCCCACCAGGCGATCCAGCCGGGTGACGTCGCACACCGGGCTGGCCAGGCGCACGGGCCAACTCTGCCAAGGAGCCTGGCCCTGGCGGGACCACTCATGGCACCAGCGCAGCACCAGCTCTTCGGTGCCGGCGTGGTGCCCGCCCATCCAGGCGCACAAGGCGCGCAGCAGGTGGGCGAACGCCGGCTGCAGCCTCGCGGTGGTGTCGGTGCGCGCAGGCAACTCCAGCTGCACATCGAACGTGGGGGGCAAGGTGAGCCACTCGAAGGCTTCGGGCTGCTCGCCCCAGGCCTGGTCCAGCGCCTGCAGCAGGGCCGCCCCGAAACGCCGGCTCAGGCCGCCACGCGGCAAGGCCCGCACATCGCCCAGCGTGCGGCAGCCCAATTGCGCCAGGGTGCTGGCGTGCCGGGCCACCGCGCTCAAAGTCTGCAAAGGCAGGCGGTCCAGCGTGCAAGGCGCCTCATGGTCAACCGCGCGTGCCAGTGCCAGCGCGCCCAAGGCCGTCGGTGCGTGCGCGCTGCGCAAATCCACCTCGCCCTGCGCGGATGCCATCTGACGCGCCCCTTGCTGGATGCGCTTGCGCAGAGCTTGCGCCCCGCCAAACAGGCGCTCGCTGGCCGCCACCTCCAGCACCACGGCATTTTCCAGGCAGGCCACGCGCGGCGTGAATTGCAAAGCCCACCACCCCAGTTGCCGTTGCAGCGAGGGCAGGTCGGTTGCAGCGGCCTCCGGCTCAGGCGCCGAGTGGGGCAGCAGTGCGATCCAGTGCCACATGGCGATCGACCTCTGACAGACCAGGATGGGCAGAATGAGTGGCCGGCAGCGCAGGCGCAGGCAGCAAGGTGGCCAGGCCCGCAGGCCAGTGAGGCAGCACGATGGGCAGCCCATGCTGCGGGCCGCGCCGCTTGAGCAAGCGCACCTGCAGCGGATGGGGGCAGGGCCCCAAGCCCAGATGCAGTCGCAGAGGTGCGGGCGACGCCCCTTGCCCCGCATGCTCCGGGCGGAAGATGAACACCGGCCCCGCATGCCGGGCCGCACAAGCTTGCAGGCGCCGCAAGGCCTCGGCGCGCACCTGCGGCAACCAGGCGAGCACGGCCGACAGGCACCCGGCTTTCAAGGCCTGCTCGGTCGCCCACAAGCGCTCCAGTGGGCTGCGGGCGTCGATGCAGACCAGGCGGTCTTCGGGCAAGCCCTCGCGCGCAAGGGCTGTGAGTTGCGGATGCCAGGGCGCACCCACCAGCAGCACCTGACCGCCCCGCTGAACCAGGCGCACCAGCGCCGGTAGCAGCAGGCGCCACTCCGCCAGGCCGGCCTGGGCCTGCAGCACTTCGGTCAGGGCCTGGCACGGCCAGCCACCGCCAGGCAGATGGGCGTCCAGGGCGACGTGGCCGCTGGGCAGCACAGGGCCCTGCCCGCCGCCCAGAGCGCGCCCTGACCACACGGCCTGCGCCAGGTGCGGCGGCAAGGTCAGGGGCGGCACTTTGGATTGCGGGCTTGGATGAGGAGGGGTAGCGGCAGGCATGATAACTGTATTTATATACAGCATCATAGTGCGCGCGGCGCCCCATGTCCATGAGCTGCCACCCCATCTTTGGCCTTGCGGCGGCCTGAGCCTGTGCTCTTTGGCAAAATAGACCCTCTAAGGAAATTGAATGTCCAGCCCAGACACCGCCCTCCCACCTGCCGCCGCGCAACCCGCCGAGCCCCTGACCCCCGTGGCCCACGCCTTGGTCGAGTTCCTGGCCGAAGCCCGGGTGCCCACCGAGCACGGCAGCTTCACCATGAAGCTGTTCCGCGAAAAAGCCACGGGCCTGGAGCACGTGGCCATGGTCATGGGCGACGTCCGCGGCAGCGCCCTGGTGCGCGTGCATTCCGAATGCATGACCGGCGACGTCTTCGGCTCGCTGCGCTGCGACTGCGGACCGCAGCTCCATTTCGCGATGAACGAAATCGGCAAGCGCGGCAGCGGCGTGGTGGTTTACTTGCGCCAGGAAGGGCGGGGCATTGGCCTGGCCAACAAGCTCCGCGCCTACCAACTGCAAGACCAGGGCATGGACACCGTCGAGGCCAACCAGCACCTGGGCTTTGCCGCTGACCTGCGCAAGTTCGACGCCGCGGTCGAGATCCTCTCCGCGCTGGGCATCTCCTCGGTCAAGCTCATGACCAACAACCCGCGCAAGGTGGACACCCTGCGCGAACATGGCGTGGCCGTCGAAGAACGGGTGCCTGTGCGCAGCGATGTCCAGCCCGAAAACGAGCGCTATCTGGACACCAAAGCCCGCAAGCTCGGCCACCACATCGACTGGCTGGGTTGAGGCATGGCCATCGACCTCGATCCCCGCGACGACCCCGAGCAGGATTCGCCCGAACGCCACCAGGTGGCCCAGCGCAGCACCCTGGTCAGCGTCGTGGTGAACCTGGTGCTGACCGCCGTGCAGGTGACGGTGGGCGTGATCGCGCACTCCCAGGCCCTGATCGCCGACGGCATCCACTCGCTGTCCGACCTGATTGCCGATTTCGTCGTGCTGCTGGCCAACCGGCACAGCCACAAGGAGGCCGACGAAGACCACCACTACGGCCACCAGCGCTACGAAACGGCGGCCTCCCTGGTGCTGGGCATGCTGTTGCTCAGCGTGGGCGTGGGCATGCTCTGGAGCGCCGTGCACAAGCTCAGCGACCCGGACACCATCCCCAAGGTGCAAGTGATGGCGCTGTACGTGGCCCTGGGCGCACTCGCTGCCAAGGAGCTGCTGTTCCGCTACATGCTGGCCGCGGCCGAGCGCGTGCGCTCCAGCATGCTCGTCGCCAACGCCTGGCATGCACGCTCTGATGCCGCCTCATCCCTGGTGGTGGCGCTGGGCATCGTCGGCAACCTCGCGGGCTACCCGCTGCTGGACCCCGTGGCCGCGCTCATCGTCGGCTTCATGGTCAGCAAGATGGGCTGGGAGTTCGGCTGGGAGGCCTTGCACGACCTGATGGACCGCTCCGCCTCGCAAGACCAGATCGAGCAGATCGGCACCCTCATCCGCGAAACTCCTGGCGTGCAAGGACTGCACGACCTGCGCACCCGCAAAATGGGCGACATGATCCTGGTGGACGCCCACCTGGAGGTCGATGGTCAGCTCACCGTGCAGCAAGGCCATGACATCGCCGTGCAGGCCCGTCAGCGGGTCATGCAGGCCTTGCCGGTGCTGGACGTGCTCACGCACCTGGACCCGGTCGAGGCCAAGCCCTTGAGCGCCTGAACCTCAGCTTCAGCCTGAGCCCAGGCTTCAAGCGCTCAGGCCGCACACCCGGTTGCGGCCTTCGAGTTTGGCCTGTTGCAGCGCCTGCTCCGCCACCGCCATGACCTGCGCCACCGTCAGCTGTGGTCCCGCCTGACAGGAGACCACGCCCACGCTGACCGTCAGGTGCAAGGCTGTGGTTGAGCTCTCGTGCCGGACCTGCAAGGCCTCCACGGCCTGGCGGATGCGCTCGGCCGCGCCCACGGCGAACGAGGCATCGGTGCGCGGCAGCACCACCATGAACTCCTCGCCGCCGTAACGTGCCACGGTGTCACCTGTGCGGCGCTGGCCGTCTTGCAGCACGCGTGCGACCTTCTGCAAACAGGCATCACCGGCCGGGTTGCCGTAGCGCTCGTTGAATTTCTTGAAGTGGTCGATGTCCACCAGCAGCAGGCTGAGGGGATCACCATCGCGCCTGGCGCGCTCCCACAGCAGGGACAGGTGCTCCTGGATGTGGCTGCGGTTGTGCAAGCCCGTGAGCGCATCGATGTCAGAGACTTCGCGCAAGCGCGTGTGCGCCAGGCTGAGCTCGCTGACCAGGCCGCGCTCGCGCAAGGTCAGGAGGTAACGCCGCCGCTCATCGCGCTCCAGGAAGTAGTTGGCACTGAGGGTGAACAGGGCCACGGACAGCACCATCGAGCTGATCGGCCACAGCAGGCGGGCAGGGAAGTCAGGGGTTGCCATCACGCCACCCACGAAAGTGCCCAGCAAGACCACCGTGAACACCGCCGCGAACCAGAACCGCAAGCGCTGCACCACGTTGCCGTAGGTGATGACCACCATGAAGCCCACCGGGTAGAAATAGACCAAGGGGCTGCGCGACAGCACCAGGATGACGGCCAAGCTGAAGGCCGCACCGATGCCACCCAGCAAAGCCAGCACATCCACGATGCTCGGCGGAGCCTGGCGCAACCAGGGCAGGGTGCCTTTGTGGAAGGCATACAGCACCAGCAGTGAAATGGGCGTGAACACCAGCAGCCGCAACTCCACGGCCAGCCAGAAGACATCGCGGGCCATCAGGTAATCGGCCAGCAGGAAGCCGTTGTAGATGAACAGCGAGATCAGGCCACTGATCAGGAAATGCCGGGCACGCGCCGCTGCGCCATCCTGCTGGAACTGTTGCTCCATGTCGGAGGGGAAGGACATCCATGGGAAGCCATGCTCCAGCAGCTCGTGGATGCGGTCCATGGACGTGCGCTGGCGGAAAGCGCCGAAATCGCTTTCAGGGAAGGCTTGGGCAGAGATGGGCGCCGCGGTGTTCATGGCTCAGTCCTGGGTCCCGAAAGCAATGACGCGGTTGCGGCCACGTTTCTTGGCCAGGTGCAAAGCCTCGTCGGCCGCGGCCAGCAGTTGCGCCATGTTCGCGTGCGGCGAGTTGGGGCGCATGCAGGACACGCCCACGCTCACGGTGACATCGCCCTGCGCTTCCACGCCCTTGCGCACGCGCTCGGCCGCACCCACGGCCGTCTGCAACGAGGTGTCGCTCATGGCCACGATGAACTCTTCGCCGCCAAAGCGGGCCACCATGTCCTCCGGGCGACGCAGGCGGTGCTTGAGGATGCCCGCCACCGCCTTGAGGCAGGCATCGCCCCGCAGGTGGCCTTGCTGTCCGTTGTAGGACTTGAAATCGTCGATGTCGATGAGCATCAGTGACATCTCGCTGCCATCTTCGCGGGCCTGGGCCCACATCGCCAGCAAGGATGCGTCGAAGTGCCGCCGGCTGGCCAGCTCGGTCAGCAAGTCACTGCGCGATGCGGCTTCCAGCCGGGCGTTGGCCTGGCGCAGCTCGTCTTGCAGCACGCGGTCGCGCATCAGGCGCAGCCAGTTTTCGCGGACGTCGTGTTCCTGGGAATACGCGCCATACAAGGTGAACACCACGGCCGAGATCAGCGTCAGCGCTGCCGGCGCCATGATGGTGACGGGTGCGTCGGGCACCTGCCACCAGCCGTAGAAATAGATCGCCACGACCAGGCTGTCGAGCACCAGCGCAGGGCGAAACCGCAGGCGCGCCACCGTGTTGCAGTACACCACGATGACCGTGACGCTGACCAGGTAGGGCCCGGCCAAGGCGTCCTGGCTGCGCACGCACAGCCAGGTGTTGAGCGCGGCAGCACAGCAGCCTGCCACCACGATCATGGCTTCGCGCAGCCTCGGGCTGGGCATGCGCATCAGAACGAAAAGCCCCGCCAAGGTGGCCGGTGTGTAAATGAACAAACGCCATTGCAGGGCCGTGTCAAACACGTCCGGGATCATCATCCAGTCGGACAGCAACAGCCAGTTGAACAGCACGCTGACCAGCGCACTGCTGACCAGCAAGGTGCGCAGGCGCTGCGGGCCGGTTTCCTCCTGGAAGCGGGTTTCCAGCTCGGGTGGAAAGCGCAGACCACGCAGGCCCGTGCGCAAGACTTCGTCCAGCACCTGTGACTCGACCGGGTCTGCCATCAACGGGCGCAATTCACGTGCGGACGCCACCGGGCGACCCCATGACGCAGGCGGTGGCGCCATGGGCGATGAGGAGGATGCTTCGAACTTTCTCACGCCTGGCCTTAACGGGTCACCTTTAACGCAGCACTCAATGTCGCACCGATCCATCGTAAAGGAAAGACTCTAACTGCTCAGAGAGCGGGGCCCATGGCTTACCCTGAAGTCGCGGGGCCCAGATTCGATGTCTTCCTTGGTTCATTGGTTAACATAAGATACATCGTAGAAAGTATGTTGTCGCGATGGTGGAGGAAGCTCCGCACACACATCGTCAGGATTTCATATACTCCCCAGGGTATCAAGTCGCAACACAAGCGAGGTCTGTGATGAACTTCCAAGCGTTTCTGCCGCCGTTGCTCGGCGGGCTCATGATCGGTGTCGCCAGCGTGCTGCTGCTGATCGGGCTCGGTCGCATCGCCGGCATCAGCGGCATCACTTTCGGCCTGATGGACCGCCCGAACTGGAACGCGGCCAACCTCTGGCGCGTGGGTTTTGTGCTCGGACTCGTGCTGGCTGGCTGGCTCTGGACGCAGGCTGCGCACCAAGCGCTGGCACCGGCTCGCGCCAGCCATGTCCCGCTGCTGGTGATCAGCGGGCTGCTCGTTGGCTGGGGCACGTCTTTGGGCAGCGGCTGCACCAGCGGCCATGGCGTGTGCGGGCTGGGGCGGCTGTCGCTGCGTTCGCTCGCGGCGGTCCTCACCTTCATGCTCACGGGGGCCATCACGGTCTATGTGAGCCGGCACCTGCTGTCACTTTGAGCGAGGTCACCCATGCCACACACACACAACACGAGCACCCCAGGCACCCAGAACACCGGCCCAGCCTGGCATGGCTTTGTCATTGCCCTGGGATGCGGTCTCCTCTTTGGCCTGGGCTTGACGCTGTCGGGCATGAGCGATCCGATGACCGTGCAAGCCTTCCTCGACGTGGCCGGCGACTGGAACCCCAGCCTGGCTTTCGTCATGGGCGGTGCCGTGGTGGTCAGCCTGCTGGGCTTCCAGTGGCTGCTCAAACGTCGCCAAGCACCGGTGTGCGGCACGGTTTTCCACGTGCCACAAAACAAGGCGATCGATGCACGCCTGCTGCGGGGTGCCGCGTTGTTCGGCATCGGCTGGGGGCTGTCGGGCTATTGCCCTGGACCAGCCTTGACGTCGCTGCTGGCAGGCAATGCCGAGGTCTGGGTGTTCGTGCCTGCGATGCTGGCGGGCGCCTGGCTGCAGCGCCAGACGAACCGGCACTGACATCCACCAGCGCTGGCACGCAAGGCCAGCTCAGCGCCAGCGGGCACGCCAGACGTGGTCGGTCTCGTCCACCCGGACAAAGTCGAAGGCATCGAGCTCGTCCACCAGGCAGTGCTGCAGCCGCTCGATGAGGGCGCGGTGCTCGGCATCCTGGATGGGGGCGCCCACGGGGCTGGCCACATGGCGCTCTTCGACCTGGTGTGACCAGAACGGCAGCAGCACGTGCAGCACCGGCGTGCCTGAGCGGCCGAACTTCCACGCCCTCACCTCGCCTCGGAAGCGGTCCAGGCTGCCGGCCACCTGAACACCCACGAAGGTGTTGATGCGGGGCAGGACGCTCATGGCGGCCTGGACTTCGGTGGTCGTGAGTTCCTGGGTGAGGAAATCACCTGAATAAAAAGGCGCGTCGGGATCGAGGTGGTCGGCGAACCCCAGGCGAACGAATTGCTGAACGACGTTGATGCGTCGCGTGGAGGTGATGGGCATGGGGCGGTTGCGGCCAAGAGGCTGCGTGTTTTGCTGCAGAGCAACATTGTCCGCCATGAACTCAATGCCCTCAGTATGATGGGGGGCATTCTGAGGATCCTGCCGCTCGCTTGTCATGGCCGGGCTTTTACACTCAGGCCATGCGCGAGGCCACCACATGGTGGGACCAGCGAGATCACACACAGGGCGGAATGGATGTGCGGCATTGCAGGGCGCTTGAATCGGACAAAGCGGGTTGACCCAGCGTCATTGGCCGCCATGGTCCAGCGCCTGGCCCACCGTGGCCCCGATGGCCAGGGCGTCTGGACTGGCGGGCCCGATGGCCGCATCGGCCTGGCCCACAGCCGCTTGAGCATCATCGACCTGGCCGGTGGCCACCAGCCCATGGGCAACGAAGACGGCGCCATCCAGGTCGTTTTCAATGGCGAAATCTTCAACCACATCGAGCTGCGCGCCGAGCTGATCGCCCAAGGCCACACCTTCCGCACGCACTCCGACACCGAGGTCATCGTCCACCTGTTCGAGCAGGTCGGCGAGGCCTTCGTGGACCACCTCAACGGCCAGTTCGCCATCGCCCTGTGGGACGGCCGCCAGCGCAGGCTGGTGCTGGCGCGCGACCGCACCGGCATCCGTCCTTTGTTTTTCACCTGGACACCGGACGGCCTGGCCTTCGCCTCCGAGGTCAAGGCGCTGTTCGCCCTGCCCGAGGTGCCGCGCGCGCTGGACGTGGGCGCCCTGGGCGAAACCTTCACCTACTGGGCCCCCCTGCCCGGCCACACCGTGTTCCAGGGCATCGACGCCCTGCCGCCTGGCACCCTGATGGTGGTGGACGCACAAGCGCCTGATGTGCGCGCCAGTGCCCGCCTGCACCGCTACTGGGATTGGGATTTTGGCGATGGCGACTTTTCGGCCGACACCCATGACCACCGCAGCGGTGGCACACACCAAGGCGAGGATTTGGCCGAAGAACTGCGCGCGCTGCTGATCGATGCCGTGCGCCTGCAGCTGCGGGCCGACGTGCCCGTGGGCGCCTACCTCAGCGGCGGGCTGGACTCGTCCATCGTCACCACGCTGATCAAGCATTTCACCGACACGCCGCTGCGCACCTTCTCGCTGACCTTCGACGACGCCGAATTCGACGAAAGCGCGCAGCAGGCCGAGCTGGTCGCGCACCTGGGCACTTCGCACAGCAGCCTGCGTTGCAGCCGTGCCGACATCGCCCAGGCTTTTGCCGACACCATCTGGCACACCGAGGCCCCGGTGCTGCGCACGGCCCCCACGCCGATGATGCTGCTGGCCCGCCATGTGCGCGAATCTGGCTTCAAGGTCGTGCTGACGGGCGAAGGCGCCGACGAGGTCTTCGGCGGCTACGACATCTTCAAGGAAGCGCGCATCCGCCGCTTCATGGCACGACAGCCGCAATCAAAGGTTCGGCCGCAGCTCATCGACAGGCTCTACCCCTACCTGCGCCATTCGCCCGCCGCGGCCCGGGTGCTGGCCCAACGCTTTTTCGCCGAGGGCGCCGAGCACGCGCACCAGCCGCACTTCGGCCACCACCCGCGCTGGCAGACCACCCAGCGCATCTGGCAGTTTTTCTCGCCCGATGTGCGCGCGCAGCTGGCGGGCTGGAACCACCTGGCCGCGCTCGAAGCCCACCTGCCTGCCGCGCACGCGGGCTGGCAGCCGCTGCAGCGCGACCAGTACATCGAGGCCCACACGCTGATGTCGGGCTACTTGCTGAGCTCACAAGGCGACCGCATGGCCATGGCCGCGTCCATCGAAGGGCGCTTCCCTTTCCTGGACCACCGCGTCATCGAGTTCGGCAACCGCCTGCCGCCGCGCTACAAGCTCATGGGCTTGACCGAAAAATACCTGCTCAAGCGTTCGGTCCATGGCCTGCTGCCCGAAGGCATCCGCACCCGCACCAAGCAGCCTTACCGCGCACCCGACAGCGCCTGCTTCTTCGAACAAGGCCGTGCGCTGGACTGGGTGGCCGAGCTGCTCAGCCCCGCACGCCTGGCCGATGCCGGCTTGTTCGACGCGCAGGCCGTGGGCAAGCTGGTGGCCAAGTGCGCGCAAGGTCGGGCGATTGGTTTCGGCGACAACATGGCCTTCGTGGGCGTGTTGTCCACCATGCTGCTGCACGAGCGTTTTGTGCGCGCACACTGACCGACACCCCGAGCAGCCACCCCCAGGTCACACCCCATGCTCCTCCACGATTTCTTCCAGCGCAGCGCCACGCACAGCCCCGACCACATCGCCTTGGTCAGCGACGGGCAGCGCCACAGCTTCGGCGAGCTGCTGCAGCGGTCGAAGCAACTGGCGGCGGCACTGCAAGGCCTCGGGTTGCAGCGCGGTGACCGGGTGGCCCTGTTCCTGGACAACCGCGTCGAGATGGCCGTGGCCGTGTGGGCCGTGCTGCAGGCCGGCGGCGCGTTCATGCCCATCAACCCGCTGACCAAGGCCGACAAACTGGCTTACATGCTCAACGATGCGCGCGCCCGCGTGCTGATCACGCAAGACAACCTGCGTGGCGTGTGGCATGCGGCGTTGGCACAGAACACCTCGGTCGATGTGGCCTGGGTGTGCGGGTTGCAAGTTGCCGATGGCCAGGGCGTTGGCAGCAGTAACGGCCGTGAACGCGCCCTGCCCGCTTTCATGCCCAACTCCGACACAGGCGTGACCGACGTCGGTCTGATCGACCAGGACCTCGCCGCCATCATCTACACCTCGGGCTCCACCGGCGACCCGAAGGGCGTGATGCTCAGCCACCTCAACATGGTCTCGGCCTGTACCTCGGTGAGCACCTACCTCGGCCTGCGCGCCGACGACACCGTGCTGTGCGCCCTGCCCCTGGCCTTCGACTACGGCCTCTACCAACTGCTGATGTGCGCCCGCGTGGGCGCCACCCTGGTGCTGGAGCGCAGCTTCACCTTCCCAGTCAAGGTGCTGGAGGTGATGGTGCGAGAGCGCGTCACCGTTTTCCCCGGTGTGCCGACCATGTTTGCCATGCTGATGAACCTGCAGACCTTGCCCAGCTTCGACCTGGGCCACCTGCGCATGATCACCAACACCGCGGCGGCCTTGTCAGAGGCCCACATCCAGCGCCTGCGCGCCCTGTTCCCGCAGGCCACGCTGTTTTCCATGTACGGCCTGACCGAGTGCAAGCGCGTGACCTACCTGCCGCCCGAGCAGCTCGACGTGCGCCCCACCAGCGTCGGCCGCGGCATGCCCAATGAGGAAGTCTGGCTGGTCGATGAGGCGGGGCAACGCCTGCCGAATGGCAGCACGGGCGAGCTGGTCGTGCGCGGCAGCAACGTCATGCTGGGTTACTGGGACAAGCCCGAGGCCACGGCCCAGCGCCTCCAGCCAGGCCCGGCCATCGGTGGTCAGGCAGGTGCACCCGTGCTTCACACCGGCGACCTCTTCCGCACCGACAGCGAGGGCTACCTCTACTTCGTGGCCCGCAAGGACGACATCATCAAAAGCCGTGGCGAAAAGGTCAGCCCCAAGGAAGTCGAGAACGCGCTGTACGCCATCGAGGGCGTGTTCGAAGCCGCTGTCATCGGCGTGCCCGATGAGCTGCTGGGCCAGGCCGTCAAGGCCTTCGTCGTCTGCCAGCCTGGGGTGACGCTCACCGAGCGCGAGGTCATCCGACAATGCCTGGCGCGCCTGGAAAGCTTCATGGCGCCCAAGCACGTCGAGTTCGTCGAGGCCCTGCCAAAAACCGACACGGGCAAGATCAAGAAAACCGGCCTGGCCTGAACACCCCGGCCTCGCACAAAGCTCACAAGAGACCCCACAAGAAACCTCACGGACCCACCATGACCGCAGCCATCAAAGACACCGTCCGCGCCTTCATCACCGACAGCTTCCTCATGGGCGGCGATCAGGCCGGTTTCGCCGATGGCGACTCCTTCCTGGAGCACCACATCGTCGATTCCACCGGCTTCCTGGAGCTGATCATGTTCCTGGAAGAAACCTATGGCATCGAGGTCACGGAAGACGAGATGGTGCCCGACAACCTCGACTGCCTGAGCGCCATCGAGGCCTACGTCCAGCGCAAGAAGGCGGCCTGAGATGAGCACCGCGCCCGCCGCCACGCGCCCGCTCACGCACGACGTCTTCGCACTCGACTGCGAAGCCGAGGTGCAACGCATCGGCCAGCACATGGTGGCTGCCCTGCGGCGCTTCAACAAACGTGGCGTGGTGCTGGGCATGTCGGGCGGCGTGGACAGCTCCGTGTGCGCCGCGCTGGCCGTGCGCGCACTGGGTGCCGACAAGGTGCTGGGCCTGCTCATGCCCGAGAAGGATTCCAGCCTGTCCAGCGAGGACAAGGGCCGCGAAGTGGCCGAGCAACTCGGCGTCCAAGCGCTGCTGGAGCCCATCGGTGCGACGGTCGAGGCCATCGGCTGCTACCGCTGGCGCGACGAGGCCATGCGCAGCGTCTTTCCCGACTACGGCCCGGCGTGGAAAAGCAAGATCGCCATCGCCCAGGCCGGTGAGCCAGGGGCGGCGGGCCGCATCAGCTACTTCAAGCTCATCGTCCAGTCGCCCGATGGCGAGATGCACGAGGCGCGCCTGCCGCTGAAGGCCTACCTGCAGATCGTGGCCGCCACCAACCACAAGCAGCGCATCCGCAAGACGGTCGAGTACTTCCACGCCGACCGCCTCAACCGCGCCGTGATCGGCACGCCCAACCGCCTGGAGTACGACCAGGGCTTCTTCGTGAAGAACGGCGACGGCGCGGCCGACATCAAGCCCATCGCCCACCTCTACAAGACGCAGGTCTACCTGCTGGCGCGCCACCTGGGCCTGCCCGAATCGGTTTGCAGCGCACCGCCCACGACCGACACCTACAGCCTGCCGCAAGGCCAGGACGAGTTCTACTTCAGCCTGCCCCACCAGCAGATGGACCTGGCGCTGTGGGCCCACAACCAGGGGCGCCCGGTGGCCGAGCTCGCGCAGGCCCTGGGCATCACCGAGGCCCACGCCCAGGCGGTGTACCAGGACATCGAGGCCAAGCGCCGCGCCACCGCCTACCTGCACGCCCGACCTGCGCTGGTCGATGAGGTCGCCGAGGTGAAAGCATGAGCGTGGCCGGCTTCACCGAGCGCCTGACCGTGCTGCGCTCGGCCATGCAGACCCTGCCCGACAAGCCCGAGGAGACGCCCGAAGCCACCTTGCGCGCGCTGTGGTGCCTGGCCGCCGGACGGCCCATCTCGGCCGAGGCCGCCAGCCACCTGGCCGATGACGCCCTGCCCGTGCTGGATGCCGCGCAGGACGCCCAGCTCGGTGCGCTCACCGCCCAACGCCTGGCGGGCATCCCCCTGGCCCACCTCACTGGCCGGCAAACCTTCATGGGCATGGAGATGCTGGCCGGCCCGCAAGCCCTGATCCCCCGCCGCGAGACCGAGCTGCTGGCCCGCGCCGCCCTGGTGCACCTGCGCGCCATGGCGCAGCCCCGCGTCATCGACGTGTGCACCGGCTCGGGCAACCTGGCGCTGGCCATGGCCCAGGGCGTGCCCACGGCGCGCGTCTGGGGCGCCGACCTCTCGCCCGAGGCCGTGGCACTGGCCGAGGCCAATGCCCGCCATCTCGGCCTGAGCGAGCGCGTGCAATGGCGCTGCGGTGACCTGCTCGCGCCTTTCGACGCCAGCAAGGCCAACGCGGCCCATGGCGCTCACCATGGCGATTCGGCCGACTTCCTCGGCCGCACCGACCTGCTGCTGTGCAACCCGCCCTACATCTCCAGCGGCAAGCTCGACAGCATGCCCGCCGAGATCGTCCAGCATGAGCCCAGCCTGGCGTTTGACGGCGGCCCTTTCGGCATCCGCATCCTGCAAAGGCTGATGAAGGACGCGCCCCGCTTCCTGCGCCCGGGCGGCTGGCTGGGGCTGGAGGTCGGCCTGGGCCAGGGCCCGGCGGTGCAACAGTGGCTGGCGCGCACGGGGCAGTTCGGCACGCCTCAGGCCGTGCCCGACGACCACGGCCAGGTGCGGTCTTTGCTGGCACAGCGCCTGTGACACCCGTGCTTTGACCCACAATGGCGGCGCGTGGCCCGCTGGGGCCCCGCAGCCCTTGCCGCCAACCCCGTGACCTGCGCCATGCCCACCCTGCCCGACCTGCTCCGTCTGCGCCACATGCCCAGCCCCCTGCCTGCCTGGCGCGCTGTCCTGACCGTGCTGCTGGTGGCCGCCTCCTGCCAGGCCCATGCCGGCAAGACCCTCGATGGCATCCGTCAGCGCGGCCAGATCAACTGCGGCGTCAGCACCGGCGTGGCGGGTTTCTCGGCGCCCGATGCCAAAGGCCGCTGGACGGGGCTGGACGTGGACATCTGCCGCGCCGTGGCCGCCGCCGTGCTGGGCGATGGCGACAAGGTCAACTTCGTGCCGCTGAATTCGCAACAGCGCTTTGCGGCGCTGCAGTCCGGCCAGATCGACGTGCTCTCGCGCAACACCTCCTGGACGCTGACCCGCGACGCCTCGCTGGGCTTCCACTTCACCGCCATCACCTACATCGACGGCCAGGCCTTCCTCGTGCCCACCAAGCTCAAAGTGACGCGGGCGACCCAGCTCAAAGGCGCGCAGGTCTGCGTGCAGTCGGGCACCACCACCGAGAAGAACCTCGCGGACTTCTCCCGCTCCCGCAAGCTGGGCATCAAGCCCATCGTGTTCGACACCTACGAGGCCGGCTTCAAAGCCCTGTTCGCCGGCCGTTGCCAGGCTTACTCGGCCGATGCGTCGGCGCTGGCCAGCATCCGCAGCAAAGAATCGCCCAACCCCGCGGACTACACCGTGCTGCCTGACCTGATCTCCAAAGAGCCTCTGGGCCCCGTGGTGCGCCGTGGCGACGACGAGTGGTTCGCCATCGTCAAATGGACGGTGTTCGCGCTGCAGGAAGCCGAAGAGCTGGGCATCACCCAGGCCCGGGCCGATGCCATGAGGTCGTCTGACGATCCGGCCATCCAGCGCCTGGTGGGCAGTGGCGAGGACATGGGCAAGCTGCTGGGCCTGGACAAGGCCTGGTCGCTGCGCGCGCTCAAGGCGGTGGGCCACTACGGCGAAATCTTCGAGCGCAACGTCGGTGCGCAATCGCCGCTCAAGCTGCCACGCGGCGTCAACCGGCCCTGGAACCAGGGCGGCCTGATCTACGCGCCGCCGGTGCGCTGATCCCACTGCCAGCCCCCGCCAACGTGCCAACCTGGGACTTCCTCCTCCAGCCCGCGGGCTTTGACATCGGCGAAACCGGGCTGTTCGCCTTCGAGGCCACGCAGCCCGTGTGGCGCGCCCTGCTCGTCGGCCTGGGCAACACCCTGCGCGTGAGCCTGCCCGCCCTGCTGCTGGCCACCGTGCTGGGCTTGTTGCTGGCGCTGGGGCGCGGCTCGTCCTCGCGCAGCTGGCGCCTGTTGAGCAGCGGCATCGTGGACGCGGTGCGCCTCGTGCCCCTGCTGCTGCAACTGTTGATTTGGTACCTGCTGCTGGTGGAATGGCTGCCGGACGCCAACGAGGCGCTGTCCCTGCTGCCCGGCGTGTGGCTGAGCAAAGGCGGCCTCGCCTTCCCCTGGCCCGCCATGGCCGATGGGGGCTGGGCGTGGTCCTGGCCCATGCAGGAGGCCTTCAACGTGCAGGGTGGCGGCGCGGTCACGCCCGAGTTCCTGGCCGTCATGCTCGCCCTGAGCGTCTACACCGGCGCCTTCCTGGCCGAGGTGTTCCGCAGCGGCATCGAGGCCGTGTCGGCCAGCCTGCTCGAAGCCGCCGAGACCCTGGGCGCCACGCGCTGGCAAGTCATCCGCCGGGTGCTGCTGCCGCAGGCGCTGCGCACCATCCTGCCGGCCACCACCAACCAGTACCTCAACCTGGTGAAGAACTCGTCCCTGGCCGTGGCGGTGGGCTACCCGGACCTCGTCTCGGTGGGCAACACCACGCTCAACCAGACCGGACGCGCGGTGGAGTGCGTGGCGGTGATGATGGCCCTGTACCTGGCGATGTCGCTGCTGACCTCGGCCGCCATGAACGCCTTCAACGCACGACAGGCCTTGCAAGGAGGCCAGGCTTGAAGTCCGTCGCACCTGCGCTGAAAGCCGTCTCCAGCGGCCTGGGCTTGCTGCTGGTCGCATGGCTGCTGTGGCAAGGGTTGGGCTGGGCCGTCTGGCGAGCCGAGTTCCGCGCCGATGCCGCCGCCTGCCAGGCCTTGCAGCACCACGGCGCATGCTGGGGCGTGGTGGCCGAAAAAGGGCCGCAGTGGCTGCTGGGCCGCGTCACCGAGTCGGCACCGGGGCAGCCTTGGCAGCCCGCGGGCCTGCCTTTGACGCTGATGCTGTTCGGCCTGAGCTGGCTGCTGTCCTGGCCCTTGGCCATCGGCCTGGCGCTCGCGCGTCGGTCGTCCTGGCCTTGGCTGCACTGGCCTGCCGTGGCCTTCATCGAAGGCGTGCGCGGCGTGCCGGTCGTCACCCTGCTCTTCATGGCGGCGTTTTTGTTGCCGCTGCTGTGGCCACAGGGCGAAGCGCCCGCGCTGCTGTGGCGGGCCACGGCTGTGCTCAGCGTGTTTTCGGCGGTCTACCTTGCGGAAATCGTCAGAGGCGGCCTGCAGACGGTGCCGAAAGAACAGAGCGAAGCCGCTCACACGCTGGGCTTGGGGTGGTGGGCGACACAAGGTCGCATCGTGCTGCCACAGGCCCTGAGGGCCGTGTTGCCGGCGCTGACCAGCCATGCCATCGGGCTGCTCAAGGACAGCTCGCTGGTGATGGTGATCGGCCTGCACGAGCTGACCGGCGGCCTCTCGCTCAGCCTGAGCGGGGACCCGGTATGGCGGGCCTTCTACTTCGAGGCTTACCTGTTCGTGGGGCTGGTCTATGCCCTCATGTGCCTGGCGCTCGCACGCCTGGGGCGACATCTGGAGGCACGCTGGCCTCAGGCGCTGTGAGCCGCGCCGGCGTCGTGTGCCCGACGCGCTGTCTGGCTCACTGAGCCGAAACGCCTTCTTCCGCCAACTCGATGTCGCTGGCGTCGATCTCTTGATCGTCCGAGCCCACCATCGGGATCAGCGGCTTGTCCAGCGGACGGCACACGCGGCTTTGCAGGCGGTTCAGACGCTCCGAACGCTCCATGGCCTCCAGCACAGCCTGAGGGTCCATCATCAGGGCGAAGGGATTGGCGTACAAGCTTTGCTTTTGCATGGGGGGCCTCTGCTGTGAAATATGTCCGATTGCGATGGACTCACTGTAGGGATCAGAGGCGGTTGGTGGTAGTCGCCAAACAACCATACCGCCTGTCAGAAATTGTCTGACAGGCCGTCAGGCAAACAGCGTGGCCAAACCCTCAGCTGCGGCGCACCAACGAGAACAAATCCTCGAAATTCTCGCTGGTGACGCGCCCCACCTCGGCTTCGTCACAGCCTTTGATGGCGGCGAGCTGGCGGGCCACCAGGGCCACGTAGGCGGGCGAGTTGGTCTTGCCGCGGTGCGGCGTGGGCGCCAGGTAGGGGCTGTCGGTTTCGATCAGGCAGCGGCTGAGCGGCACGAAGCTGGCCACCTCGCGCAGTTCGACGGCGTTCTTGAAGGTCAGGATGCCGGAGAACGAGATGTAGAAGCCCAGGTCCAGGGCGGCACGGGCCGTGGCCTCGTTCTCGGTGAAGCAGTGGAAGACGCCGCGCACCTGGCCTTCGCCCTCCTCGCGCAGGATGGCGAGGGTGTCGGCGCTGGCTTCGCGGGTGTGGATCACCAGCGGCAGGCCGGTCTGGCGCGCCGCGCGGATGTGCACGCGAAAGCGTTCACGCTGCCAGGCCATGTCGGCCACGGTGCGCTCGCCCAGGCGGTAGTAGTCGAGGCCGGTTTCGCCTATGCCAACCACGCGCGGCAGGCGGCTGCGCTCGACCAGGTCTTCGAGCGTGGGCTCTTGCACGCCTTCGTTGTCGGGGTGAACGCCCACCGTGGCCCAGAAGTTGTCGAAGCGCGCGGCCAGGGCCTGCACCTGCGGAAACTCTTCCAGGGTGGTGCTGATGCACAGCGCACGGTCCACGCGGGCCTCGGCCATGTCGGCGCGGACCTGGTCCAGGGTCTGGGCGTAATCGGGGAAGTTGAGGTGGCAGTGCGAGTCAACGAACATGATGCAAAGCAGGTGTGATGCGCCAGATGCGCAACCTGCGATCATGCCTCAGATGGTCATGCGATGGCCATCAGATGGTCTGGGTCGGTTTGCTCGAAGAGATGTTGGTGCCCAGGATCTGCTCGATCTTGACGCGCAGCAGGCGGGTTTTGTCGTCTGCGGGAAAGCGCACGCCGACGCCCTGGGTGCGGCCGCCGGAGGCGTTGGCGGGGGTGATCCAGGCGATCTTGCCGGCCACGGGATAGCGTTGGGGGTCTTCGGGCAGGGACAGCAGCAGGTAGATGTCGTCGCCCAGGGTGTAGTCGCGCGTGGTGGGCACGAACAAACCGCCATCGGTGAACGCTGGCATGTACGCAGCGTAGAGCGCACCCTTCTCGCGGAACACCAACTGGATGACGCTGGGGCGTGCCATCGCACCCGTGGCGGGCGCACCGCCGCCAGTTGCCAAGCCGGCACCGGTGCTGCTGGAGGCCTTGCCGATCATGGGCGCGAACGCCGACGGCATGGCTGTGGTCTGAAACTCGCTCATCGGTCGAAGTGTAGCGCCGCGGTCGGCGGCTCACCCGTGAAATCCGCCCGGGACGCGACTGGCTTTACCTTCTGACACAGCTTGCGCCGGCTCAGGCCTGAGGGCTTCCCCGCACGGGTTTGACGCGCATGACGGCCCGCGCTTGCAGCACCAGGGTTTCGACCTTCAGGGGCAGGTTCCAGGGGTGGTCGGCATGGCGGGCCAGGCGCGACAGCTCCTGCGACCACTGCTGCAGGCGCGACATCTCGGGCGGCGGCGGCAGGCAGTCGGCGGGGAAATAGCGCGGCGCGGCGCCCACGGCCGTGCGGGCGAGGTCATGGCAGAGCTTCTGCAGGCTCTCGACCATCCAGGGCACGGGCCACTGCGACAAGGTGCTGGCCTGGCCTTGCTGCAGTTCGCGGGGCAGGCTCACCCAGCTGCGGGCGTCCAGGCCTTGGGCAAAGCGGTCGCGAGCGTTGAGGGCTTGTCCGCCGGCGGCGGCCAGCAGCACACGGGCGTCGTCCGGACTCAGCTTCAATTGCCGTGCGAGCCAGTCGGCGGCCACATCGGCATCGGGCAAGCTCAAGCGCCAGGCCTGGCAACGGCTGCGCACCGTGGGCAACAGCTGCTCCAGGGCCGAGCCCGACAGCACGAAGCGCACCCGACCCGGTGGCTCTTCCAGCGTTTTGAGCAAGGTGTTGGCCGCGACCATGTTCATGCGCTCGACCGGGTGGACCATCACGACCTTGGCCCGACCGCGCGAAGCCGTGCTCTGCGAGAACTGCACGACCGCGCGGATGGCATCGACCTTGATCTCCTGGCTGGGCTTGCGGGACTTGCTGCCCTTCTCGCCACTTTTCTCGCTGCCGCCATCGCCCGCACCGTCGGCGCCATCGTCGGCCCCGCCCTCGCTGCCGCCCAGGCCCAGGCTGGCCTGCAAGGCCTCGGGCAGCACCAGGTGGAAGTCAGGGTGGGAACCCGCGTTCATCAATTTGCAGGACACGCACTGGCCGCAAGCCGGCTTCAACACCGACATGCCACCAGCGCCATCACCATCGTCGGCAGGCTGCTCGCACAGCCAGGCGCGTGACAGCGCCAGCGAGAACTCGAACTGCCCGACGCCTTCCGGACCGTGCAGGAGCACCGCATGGCTGTGCAGCTGCTGCAAGGCCTGCGCCAGCGGCTCGCGCAGCCAGGGCCAGAGCGTGTCTGGCTCATCCTTTGCGCCTTTCAGGCCCCCTGTCATGCCAGGCCCCGTGACTGCAAGGCGGCCTGCACCTGCGCGGCCACGGCCTGTGGCGGGGCATCGGCCTGGATCAGCGCAAAACGCTGCGTGTCAGCGGCCTGTCGGGCCAGGTAGCCACCCCGCACGCGCTCGAAAAACGCCTCGTCCAGGGACTCGAAGCGGTCGGGCTGGCGGGCATCGCGCAAGCGGGCTGCGGCCACGGCGGGCGAGAGGTCGAACAGCAGGGTCAGTTCGGGCTGCAAACCTTGCTGCACCCAGCCTTCCAGCTGCGCCAGCACCTGCAGGTCAAAGCCCCGGCCGGCGCCCTGGTAGGCGAAGGTGGCGTCGGTGAAGCGGTCGCACAGCACCCAGGTACCACGGGCCAGCGCCGGCGCGATCACCTGCTGGATGTGGTCGCGCCGTGCGGCGAACACCAGCAAGGCTTCGGTCAGGGCGTCCATGGGCTGGTGCAGCACGAGTTCGCGCAGCGACTCGGCCAGGGCCGTGCCACCGGGCTCGCGCGTGCGCACGACCTCGTGACCGGCCGCGCGCCAGGCCTGCTCGACGGCGTCGATGTGGGTGGTCTTGCCCGCCCCGTCGATGCCCTCGAAGGAGATGAATCGGCCTGTGCTCATGGACCCTTTCTGGCGCGTTGGTACTGGTTCACTGCGCGATTATGCTCAGCCAGTGTCGCGCTGAAGACACTGCTGCCGTCGCCACGCGCCACGAAATACAAAGCCTTGGAGCTGGCGGGCTGCACCGCGGCCATCAAGGCGGCCTTGCCCGGCATGGCGATGGGCGTGGGCGGCAGGCCGGGGCGGGTGTAGGTGTTGAAGGGCGTGTCGGTCTGCAGGTGGATGCGCCGCAGGTTGCCGTCGAAGGCATCGCCCAGACCGTAGATGACGGTGGGGTCGGTCTGCAAGGGCATGCGGATGCGCAAGCGGTTGTGGAACACCGACGAGATCATCGGGCGGTCGGACTCGCGGCCGGTTTCCTTTTCGACGATGGACGCCAGGACAAGTGCATCCTGCGGCGACGCCAGCATGCTGCCTGCGGCACGCTGCGTCCAGACGGCATCCAGCTGCTTGCGCAGGGCCCGGTGGGCCCGCTGCAACACGGCCAGATCGGTGCTGCCCTTGGCGTAGGCATAGGTGTCGGGGAAGAACTGGCCTTCGGCGGGCAAGCCTGGGGCGCCCAGCTGGGCCATCAACTCGGCCTCGCCCATGCCCTGGGTCAGGGGCTTGAGGCCCTCGGCCTGGGCCAGTTCCGAGCGGAAGCGCTTGAACGTCCAGCCCTCGATGAGTTTGACCGTGGCCAGGCGCTCGTCGCCCCGCACCATCATGCGCAGCAGGTCGCGCGGCGTGGCGCCCGTTTCCAGCTCGTAGCTGCCGGCGCGGATCTGGCGCGACTGCCCCGACCAGCGGAACCACTCATAGAGCATCCAGGCAGGCGCTTCGACCCCAGCGGCAGCCCAGGCACGGGCCACATCGCGCGGCGTGCTGCCCGCCTCGACCGAGAGCTCCACGGTGGGCGCGTTCAGGCGCAGGGGCTGGTTGAGCCACCACCAGACACCCGCTGACACCGCCAGGGCCAAGGCCGCCAGCAGCATCAAGGCGGACGCGAAGAAGCCGCCGCGCACGTGGCGACGCACGTGGGCAGGCGATGGCGTGGCGTGGGCGCCGAGAAGGACGCCTGGGCGGAGGGTCGTCCTCCGTGTGTTTTGCGGGTGCATCAGGGCGTGATCATAATGACCCGCATGACATCGCCCCTCACGACCTCGCCCATCCCTGATTTGCACCTGCCCTCTCCCGCCGCATGGCACGGCGCCCTGCCGCTGCCCGACCTGGCCGTGTTGCAGGCCACGGGCCCCGACACCGCCAGCTTCCTGCACGGCCAGCTCAGCCAGGACATCGAGCACCTGGACGCCACCCAGGCCCGCCTGGCGGCCTACTGCTCGGCCAAGGGACGCATGCTGGCCAGCGCCATCGCCCTGCGCCCCGATGCCGACAACGTCTGGCTGCTGTGCGATGCCAGCGTGTTGCCGCCGCTGCTCAAGCGTCTGTCGATGTTCGTGCTGCGCGCCAAGACCCGCCTGAGCGATGGCCAAGCCACCCTGCGCGTGCTGGGCCTGGCCGGCGCCGAGGTGCAAGCCCTGTTGTCCGAGGGCGCACAAGCCCCATCCTCTACCGCCACCACCACAACGCCCTCTGCCGATGCCCCCTGGCCCGTTCGCGCCTGCCAGGGCGGCCAGTTGGTGAGCCTGCCCGCTGTGCTGGGCGTGCCGCGCTGGCTGTGGGTGGGGCCTCAGGCCGAAGCCGACGCCCTGCAGGCGCGCTTGCCCGTGCTGCCCGCCCCCGCCTGGGCTTGGCTGGACGTGATGAGCGCGGTGCCCCGCATCCAGGCCGCCACGGCCGACCAGTTCGTGCCCCAGATGGTCAACTTCGAGCTGCTCGGTGGCGTCAACTTCCAGAAGGGCTGCTACCCCGGTCAGGAAATCGTGGCGCGCAGCCAGTACCGCGGCACCATCAAGCGCCGGGCGGTGCTGGTCCACAGCGACGCGGCCTTGCAGCCCGGCCAGGAGCTCTTCGCCGAGAGCGACCCGGGTCAGCCTGCGGGCCTGGTGATCCAGTCCGCTGCGATCCCGTCCAGCGACGGCAGTGCGCCCAGCGCGGCGCACTCGGCCTTGGTGGAGATCAAGCTCGCGGCTTGGCGAACACCCGTGCGTGCCGGCTCGGCCGAAGGCCCCCTGCTGCGCTGGGCTGCCCTGCCCTACGAACTGCCGTTGGAGCCGCCGTCGGCATGAATGCGCGCGCCCTGTCAAATCCTTAACGGCATTCGACCGCGCTTGCTTCCAGGGGCTGCCGCGGTCGGCGGCCAAGCAGAGCGGCATGGGGTACGCTGTGCGCAGTCTGATCGACATGCCTGACATGCCGGACACCCCGCCCCCATGCCCTGCCACACCGCCTCGCTCGCCCAATTCGTGTACTACCGGGTGCCCCATGCGAACCGCCCTGCCGCGGCCCTGGCCGTCCAGCAGATGCAAGCCGTGCTGACGCAGCAATGGCCTGGTCTGCAAACCCAGTTGATGCGCCGCGCCGATGTCGCAGCGCAGACCGAGGCGGCCGAAGACACCTGGATGGAAATTTACGCGCACCCGGAAGGGGTCTCCCCGTTGATCGCACAGGCCATCGCGGCCCAGGCCAGTGCGCTGCCGACAGGGCTGATCGGCGTGCGTCATGTCGAAACTTTCGAGCCGCTGACCACGCCGTTGACCACGCACACCGCGTGAGGAATCTGTATGTGCCTCATTGCCTTCGCCCTTGACCAAAGCAGCCGCTTCCCCTTCGTGATGGCGGCCAACCGAGACGAGTTCTTCGACCGCCCCGCCGCGCGCCTGGGCTGGTGGGAGCCCGAAGCCGGCGGCCCGGCCATCCTGGGTGGCCGCGACCTGCAAGCCGGCGGCACCTGGCTGGGTTTGACCGCCCTGGGGCGCCTGGGCATGGTCACCAACATCCGCGATCCCAACGACATGGACCCGCAAGCCCCCTCGCGCGGCCAGATCGTGCCGCAGTGGCTCCAGGGCGACCTGCACATGTCCATGCTCTGGCCGCGCCTGGCCATGTCGGGCCACAACGGCTTCAACATGATCGCGCTGGATTTCGCCCAGGGCGAGTGCTACTGGATCAACAACCGCCGCGTCTATCCGGAACGGCTGCAGCGCGGCATCTTTGGCTTGTCGAACGCTTCGCTCAACACGCCCTGGCCCAAGGTGCAGACGCTCAAGGGCAGGCTCAAGAGCGCCATCCCCGAGAGCCAGGATGCCGACGAGCTGGCGCACAGCCTCTTCGAAGCCCTGGCCGACCCCGCCCAGCCTCCCGACGAGCAACTGCCGCGCACCGGTGTCTCGCCCGAATGGGAAAAGATGCTGTCCTCGGCCTTCATCCGCTCGGGCAATGGCCTGTACGGCACGCGCTGCTCGACGGTCATCATCACCGAGCGCGTCAACAAGCGCCTGGTGACCCACGTGATGGAACGCACCTTCGCAGCGCAATCCAGCCTGGCCTTGCTGCGCCGCGTGACTTTGAAAAACTGGCCGCCGCGCCACACCATGGCGCAAGCCGAGGTGGCGCGTCTGGACGCCACCCTGCCGCCGCCCAGCATGCGCAGCGACGACGCTTTCGAGGCCAGCGACATTTCGGAGCACGACGACCAGCAGGTCATGGCCGAGGTTCAGGCCCGGCGCCAACGCGCACGCAGCCTGATCAAGGCCGCACCGGGCTTCATCGTGAAGGCCTGAGCCTGTTGGGTTGATCCCTCACAGCGCCAGCGTCATGCGCTGGTGCGGGATTCCCACCTCGTCGAACACCTCGCCCACCGGCAGGAAGCCCGCCTGGGCGTACAGCGGCATGGCGCTCAACTGCGCGTGGATGCCGATGTGCTGCACACCCCGCTGACGCGCCTGAGCAATCAGCGCCTGCAGCACCGCACGCCCCAGGCCGATGCCACGCGCGCTGCGCAGCACCGCCATGCGCCCGATGCGGGCGTGGCCAGCTTCGCCCGACAAAATCAAGCGCCCCGTGGCCAGCGGCAGGCCCGCCAGGGTGCGGACCACGGCGTGCACTGCGGTGGCATCGTCGGCATCCCACTCTTCGGACTCGGGGATGCCCTGCTCGCCGACGAACACGGCCAGGCGCACCGCCCTCGCCGCCTCGGCCAGCGCCTCCCAAGGGCCACACACCAGCTGGGTGACGGGTGTGCCCTGCTCATGGGCGTCCAGCTGGTGGCGCACCGCCTCGGGCACCGGGGCCGATCGCCCTGAGGCCAGGTCGGTGAACACATAGACCACCTCGCCCGTGACGAGCAAGCGGCCCTGCGACCACACCGCCCAGTTCAAGGTGATGGACGAGGTGCCAATGCGCTCGCAGCGCATGCCGATGTCCAGCCAGTCGTCCAGGCGCGCCGGCGCGTGGTATTCCAGCATGTTGCGGCGCACGAAGATGTCGCCACCCACGTGCCGCATCGCGTCCGGGTATGGCAGGCCGACCGTCCGCCAGAACTCGGTGACGGCCACGTCCAGGTAGGTCAGGTAGTGGCCGTTGAAGACCACCTGCTGGGCGTCCACCTCCACCCAGCGCACGCGCAGGCGGTGGTGGAAACGGAAGTCGGCGGGCTGGGTCATGCGGCTGGGGCCATGGACCTGGTCAGCGCAGTTCGCGGCGCAGGATCTTGCCCACCGGCGTCTTGGGCAGCTCTTCGTTGCGGAACTCGACGATGCGCGGCATCTTGTAGCCCGTCAGGTTCTTGCGGCAGTGCTCAAGCAAGGCTTCCTTGGTCAGGCCCGGGTTGCGCGGCACCACGATGATCTTGACGCGTTCACCAGCCACTTCGTCGGGCACGCCCACGGCCGCCACCTCCTTGACGTCGGGGTGCATGGCCACCACGTCCTCGATCTCGTTCGGGTAGACGTTGAAGCCCGAGACCAGGATCATGTCCTTCTTGCGGTCCACGATCTTGAGGAAGCCCAGCTCGTCCATCACGGCGATGTCGCCCGTGGCCAGCCAGCCTTCAGCGTCGATGACCTTCTCGGTTTCTTCGGGGCGGTTCCAGTAGCCCTTCATGACCTGCGGGCCGCGCACGCACAGCTCGCCGGGCTCGCCGATGTCGGCCCAGGAGCCATCTTCACGGCGGCAGCGCACCTCGGTGGAGGGCACGGGCACGCCGATGGAGCCGGTGAAGGTCGGGCGCGGCTTGCTGATGTCCACCGGGGCTTGCGACACGATGGGCGAGCACTCGGTCAGGCCATAGCCCTCGACGATGGCCTGGCCGGTGACTTCTTTCCAGCGCTCGGCCACGCTGCGTTGCAGGGCCATGCCGCCGGCGATGGGCAACTTCAGCTTGGAGAAGTCCAGCTTGCGGAAGGCCGGGTCGTCCAGGAAGGAGGCGAACAGCGTGTTGACGCCGCTGATGCCGGAGAACTTCTCGTTCTTGAGCATCATCATCACGCGCTTGGTGTCGCGCGGGTTGGCGATCAGGATGTTGCGTCCGCCCAGGCCCATGAAGATCAGGCCGTTCACCGTCAGCGAGAAGATGTGGTACATCGGGATGAGCGTGACCACGGTCTCGGTTTCGCCGGTCAGCTGGCCCTCGGCAAAGGCCAGCGCCTGCTGGCAGTTGGCCAGCACGTTGCGGTGCGTCAGCATGGCGCCCTTGGCCACGCCGGTGGTGCCGCCGGTGTACTGCAGGAAGGCCAGCTCGTCGGGCTGCACCTTCACCGGCTGCAGCTTGTGGGCGGCACCGGCCTTGATTGCATCGCGCATCCACACGGCGCCGGGCAGGCTGTAGGCCGGCACCATCTTCTGCACCTTGCGCAGCACGAAGTTCAGCAGACGCCCCTTGAGGTTGACGAAGCCGTCGGAGAGCAAGTCCCCGATCTGCGTCAGCACCACGCGCTTGACCTGGGTACCGGCCATGGCGTCTTGCAGGGTCTTGGCGAAGGTCTCCATCACGATGATGGTTTCGGCCCCAGAGTCCTTGAGCTGGTGGTTCAGCTCGCGCGCCGTGTACAGCGGGTTGACGTTGACCACGATGGCACCGATGCGCAGCACCGCGAACAGGCACACGGGGTACTGGAAGGTGTTGGGCAGCATGATGGCCACCCGGTCGCCCTTCTTCACGCCCTGGCTTTGCAGGTGAGCCGCGAAGGACTTGACCAGGCGGTCCAGGCGATCGAAGGACATCTCCGTGCCGATGCTCACGAAGCCCGGGCGGTCGCGGAACTTGGCCACGCACTCGTCGAAGTACTGCGTCAGCGACTGGTACTTGTTGACGTCGATGTCGTGGGCCACGCCCTTCACATACGACGACAACCAGATGCGATTGGTGGAACCGTCCGGGTTGACGATGGACTGCCCAAGCTGGGCGGCTGCTGCGGTTTGGCTCATCGGTGTCTCCTCGTGCCGTCGCCTCGGTGGGCGCGGCTAGTCTTGGTTTTGAAAGCCCAGTTTAAGGGCTCGGACTCAGCGCTCCAAGATGGCAACGACGCCCTGGCCGCCGGCGGCGCAAATCGAGATCAGGCCACGGCCCGAGCCCTTTTGCGCCAGCATCTTGGCCAGCGAGGCCACGATGCGGCCACCGGTGGCGGCAAAGGGGTGGCCCGCGGCCAGCGAGGAGCCGTTGATGTTGAGCTTGCTGCGGTCGATGCTCCCCAGGGGCTGGTCCAGGCCCAGGCGTTCCTTGCAGTACTTGCCATCTTCCCAGGCCTTCAGCGTGCACAGCACCTGCGCGGCGAAGGCTTCGTGGATTTCATAGAAATCGAAGTCCTGCAGCTTGATGCCGGCGCGGTCCAGCATGCGCGGCACGGCATAGGCCGGGGCCATCAGCAAGCCTTCCTTCTTGTTGAAGAAGTCCACGGCGGCCACTTCCGAGAAGGTGATGTAGGCCAGCACGGGCAGGTTGTTCGCCTTGGCCCATTCCTCGCTGCCCAGCAGCACGGCCGAAGCGCCGTCGGTCAGGGGCGTGGAGTTGCCCGGGGTCAGCGTGCCCTGGCCGGGAGCGACCTTCTTGTCGAAGCACGGCTTGAGCGAGCGCAGTTTCTCGATGCTCAGGCCTTCGCGCAGGTTGTTGTCCTTGCTCACGCCCTTGAAGGGGGTGATGAGGTCGGCGAAGAAGCCGTCCTTGTAGGCACGCGCCAGGTTGGCGTGGCTGGCCACGGCGAGTTGGTCCTGCTCTTCGCGGGGGATGCCCCACTCGCGCGCCATCAGCTCGGCGTGCTCGCCCATGGAGAAGCCGGTGCGCGGCTCACCGTTCTTCGGGATGGCCGGCTTCATCAGCATGCTCGGGCGGATCTGGGACATCACCTTGAGCTGGGCCATCGTGCCCTTGGCGCGGTTGGCTTCCATCAGGATCTTGCGCATCTTTTCGTTGATGCCGATGGGCGCGTCAGAGGTGGTGTCCACACCGCCGCCGATGCCGCACTCGATGTGGCCCAGGGCGATCTTGTTGGCCACCAGCATGATGGCCTCCAGACCGGTGCCGCAAGCTTGTTGCAGGTCGTAGGCCGGGGTTTCGGGGGCCAGGGTCGTGGACAGCACCGACTCGCGCACCAGGTTGAAGTCACGGCTGTGCTTCATCACGGCACCGGCGGCGACATCGCCCAGGCGCTGGCCGTGCAGGTTGAAGCGGTCGGCCAGGCCCTGCAGGGTGGCGGTCAGCATCTCCTGGTTGGAGACGTTGGAGTAGACGGTGTTGGAGCGGGCAAACGGGATGCGGTTGCCACCGATGATGGCGACGCGGCGGACGGTGGTGTTCATGGGCAGGTGCCTTTCAGGGATTCAGGGGTGTTCAGTAGGTGACACGGCCGCGCAGGTGCGGCT
>Ga0209107_10000032_pt1 | contig 82912 bp, 74 predicted proteins | sample LakErihyJuly2011_2_FD_187460 | JGI IMG/M metagenome (GOLD analysis project Ga0209107, IMG submission 187460) | Freshwater microbial communities from dead zone in Lake Erie, Canada - CCB hypolimnion July 2011 (SPAdes) (version 2) | ecosystem: Environmental > Aquatic > Freshwater > Lentic >...
CCGCCCGCCGCAGCCATGCTTTGTGGAAAAGCCTGGTGCTGCCTGCCGGTGGCGTCGCCCTGTGCTGGCTGCTGCTGATGAGCTTGTGGCTGCCTTTGCTCGACCAAGCCCGCAGTTACCGCTTGCTGATGAGCCGCATCGCGCCCCACATGCCGCGCAACGAACTGGTGTGCGCACCTGGCGCCTCGGTGGGCTTGTTGACCGGGATGGAGTACTTCGGCGACTACCGCGTCGATGGCCGCAACGGCGCATCTTCCGCGCGTTGTGGCTCGCTCGTGCTGCGCATCCAGCCCAAATCACGCGCACCCCGCGTGGAAGGCTGGCACACGGTGGCGCAGTACAACCAGCGCACGCGCAATTCGGAACTCATCGTCGTGTACCGCCGCAACACCGCGACACGCTGAACGCTCGCCCCGGGCCTCGGAACCGCGTTGCGCCGCCTGTCGCCCTCAGGCCTTGCGGACCCGCACCGCCGGGATCTGCAGCGTGAAGACCGAGCCCTTGCCCTTTTCGCTGGTGATCTTCAACTCGCCGCCGTGTCGCTGCACCACGTGCTTGACGATGGACAGGCCCAAGCCCGTGCCGCCCGTGTCGCGCGAACGGCTGCCGTCCACGCGGTAGAAGCGCTCGGTGAGGCGCGGGATGTGCTCCGCGTCGATGCCGGCACCATGGTCGCGCACGCTGAATTCGCCCGTGCCGTCAGCCAAGGTCTGCCAACGCACCTCGATGGGCTGGCCTTGCGGCGTGTAGCGCACGGCGTTCGACACCAGGTTGCCCATGGCGCTCAGCCACTCGCTTTCGATGCCTGAGACCTCCACCGCCTGGTCGCTCGGGTCCAGGAACACGGTGATGGGATGGCGCTCACGCGACAAGCCACGCGCGTCGCTCTCGATGCGCTGCATCAACGCCGAAGCCTTGATCCAGCGGTCAGAGGCCGGACGCGGGCTGCCCTCGATCTGGGCCAGCGTCAGCAAATCGGCCACCAGGCTCTGCATGCGATCGGCCTGTTGCGCCATCAAGGCGATCACGCGCTTGCGCTCGACCTCGGTCAGCGGCAAAGAGCCCAGGGTCTCGATGAAGCCATTGAGGACCGTCAGCGGCGTGCGGATCTCGTGCGAAACGTTGGCCACGAAATCCCGACGCATGGTGTCGGCGCGCTCGCGCTCGGTGATGTCCTGGGACAGCACCAGCTTCAAACCCTCGCCATATTCCTGGATCTGGATTTGCAGCCAGGTCAGCGAACCACGGCTCACCGGCACCTTGACCGGCACGCGGAAATCCCCAAGCGCCAGATACTGCACAAAGGCAGGCTGACGGATGAGGTTGGTGACGCGTTGTTGCAGGTCGCGCTGGCGGTTGAGGCCGAAGTGATCGGCCGCCGCGGCGCTCACCCAGGTGATGTGGTCGGTCTCGTCCAGCAGCAGCACGCCATTGGGCGAAGCCTCGATGGCTGACAGGAACTGGTCCAGGCGAGCACGCTCGGCCTCGACCTCGTCCCGGTGGGTGCGCACCAAGCGCTGCACGCGGTGCGCCACTTCGGCCCAAACGCCTGCCAGGTGCGGTGACGCCTGCTCGGGCGTGCGCAACCAGTCCAGCAACTCGCTGCCTTTGAGCGTGTCACTGACCGACAAGGCCAGCACCGACGCCGCACCGAAAGAGATGCCCAAAGCCACCGGGTAACCAAGGTGGAACCCCAGCCAATAGCCGACCACGCCACCCAACGCACCGGCCACGACACGGACCAGGATGCGCGACAGCAGCCAAGAGTTGCTTGAATCCACAGGGCTCCGTCAGGCTGCGGCGTCAACGACCTGTTGCGTCAACCGATAGCCCGCGCCACGCACGGTTTCGATCAACTGGGAGCGGTGCACAGGCGACAGGGCCTCTCGCAAACGCTTCACGTGCACGTCCACCGTGCGCTCTTCGATGAAGACGTGGTCACCCCAGACGCGGTCCAGCAGCTGGGCACGGCTGTGCACGCGCTCCGGGTGGGTCATGAAAAAGTGCAGCAGCTTGAATTCGGTCGGGCCGATCTTCACCTCCTGCTCGCCGCGGCAGACACGGCGGGTGGCCGGGTCCAGGCGCAGGCCGGCGATTTCCACGGCCGAATCCAGGGCCTGAGGGGCCTTGCGACGCAACACAGCGCGCACGCGGGCCATCAGCTCATGGGTCGAGAAGGGCTTGGTCAGGTAGTCGTCGGCGCCAGCATCCAAGCCAGCGACCTTGTCCACCTCTTCCGCGCGGGCCGTCAGCATGATGATGGGCAGGTCGCGCGTGCGCGCCACACCGCGCCAGCGCTTGGCCAGCGACAGCCCAGACTGGCCTGGCAGCATCCAGTCCAGCAGCACGAGGTCGGGCAGCACCTTGTCGATCTCCAGCTGTGCTTCGTCGCCATCGCGGGCCAGCACCACTTCGAAACCGGAATGACGCAAGTTCAATGCGATCAACTCCGCGATCGCCAACTCGTCTTCAACCACCAGCACACGGCTCATCGCGCTGCTCCTCTGTTATTTGATGATGGACTCAACGGCTTCCGGCGTGTTGTGACGCACGTCCGTGCCCTTGACGATGTAGATCACCTGCTCGGCCAGGTTCTTGGCGTGGTCGCCCACGCGCTCGATGGCCTTGGCCACGAACACCAGGTCGATCGAGGCCGAGATGGTGCGCGGGTCTTCCATCATGTAGGTGATCAGCTTGCGCATCAGGCCATCGAACTCAGCGTCGATTTCGTTGTCGGCCTTGATGACTTCCAACGCGGTCGTGGTGTCCAGGCGGGCGAACGCGTCCAGGGCCTTGCGCAGCGAAGCCGTGGCCAAGCCAGCTTCGAACGACACATCGCTCACCGGCAGGCGCAGGCGGCTGGACACGCCGGTGTTGATCAGGCGCTGCACCGTGCGGGCCACGCGAGCGGCTTCGTCACCGACGCGCTCCAGGTTGCCGATGGTCTTGGAGATGGCGATCAGCAGGCGCAGGTCGCGGGCGGTCGGCTGACGGCGCGCGATGATGGCCGACAGGTCCGCGTCGATGGCCATTTCCATGGCGTTGACGCGCTCTTCGTGGGTCAGCACCTGGCTGGCGATTTCGCCATTGAAATGCGTGAGGGCATCGATGGCCATGGCCACCTGGGACTCGACCAGGCCGCCCATTTCCAGCACGCGCGTGGAAATGCCGCTGAGCTCGTTGTCAAACTGGCTGGAGAGGTGTTTTTCCGTCATGAGACGACTCCTTGTGTGTATCTGGTAAGCGCGAAAGGGAGTGACGACGCATCAACCGAAACGGCCGGTGATGTAGTCCTCGGTTTCCGTGCGCTTGGGCTTCATGAAGATGTCGGTGGTGGCACCGAATTCAATCAGCTCGCCCAGGTACATGTAGGCAGTGAAGTCAGAGCAACGTGCAGCCTGCTGCATGTTGTGCGTCACGATCAGGACGGTGTAGTCGTCCTTGAGCTCATGGATCAGCTCTTCGATCTTGCCGGTGGAGATCGGGTCCAGGGCCGAGCAAGGCTCGTCCAGCAGCAGCACTTCGGGCTTGATGGCAATGCCGCGGGCGATGCACAGACGTTGCTGCTGACCACCCGACAGGCCGGAACCGCTTTGGTTCAGCTTGTCCTTGACCTCGTTCCACAGCGCGGCCTTCTTCAGGGCCCACTCCACACGCTCGTCCATCTCGGAGCGCGACAGGTTCTCGAACAACTTCACGCCGAACGAGATGTTTTCGTAGATCGACATCGGGAACGGCGTCGGCTTCTGGAACACCATGCCGACCTTGGCGCGGATCAGCGACACGTCTTCCTTGGTGGTCAGGATGTCCTGGCCGTCCAGCAGGATCTGGCCTTCGGCGCGCTGCTCGGGGTAGAGCTCGAACATGCGGTTGAAAGTGCGCAGCAGCGTGGACTTGCCGCAGCCCGACGGGCCGATGAAAGCGGTGACCTTGTTCTCCGGCAGTTCCATGTTCACGTTCTTCAACGCGTGGAACTTGCCGTAGTAGAAGTTCAGGTTCTTGACGGCCAGCTTGGCCTTCGCGGGAGATTGGGTTTGCACCTTGGCATCCATGATCAGGTTCTCCGAAATTCAGTGGGCCAAGCGATCAACGCTGGCGGAACAAGGTTCGAGCGATGATGTTGAGCACCAGCACACCGATGGTGATGATGAAGACGCCTGCCCAGGCGAGCTTCTGCCAGTTTTCGTAAGGGCTCATCGCGAATTTGAAAATGGTCACCGGCAGGCTGGCCATGGGCGAGCCCAGGTCCGTCGTCCAGAACTGGTTGGACAGGGCCGTGAACAGCAGCGGTGCCGTTTCACCGGACACACGGGCAATCGCCAGCAGGATGCCGGTGATGACGCCAGCGCGTGCCGACTTCAGCGTGATCGTCATGATGACGCGCCACTTCGGCGTGCCCAGGGCGTAGGCCGCTTCACGCAACGCACCCGGCACCAGCGACAGCATGTTCTCGGTGGTGCGGATGACCACCGGCACCACGATCAGCGCCAGCGCCAGCACACCGGCACCGCCCGAGAAAGTCTTGGTGGGCGCCACCACGGCCGAGTAGATGAACAGGCCGACCACGATGGAAGGCGCCGACAACAGGATGTCGTTGATGAAGCGGGTCACGCTGCCCAGCCAGGTGCTCTGACCGTACTCGGCCAGGTAGATGCCTGCCAGGATGCCGACCGGCGTGCCGATCAGCGTGGCCAGACCCACCATCAAGAGCGAGCCCATCAAGGCGTTGGCCAAGCCACCGGCCTCCATCGGAGGCGGCGTCATCTCGGTGAACGTTGCCAGGGCCAGGCCACCCAGGCCCAGGTGCACCGTCTCGACCAGGATCCAGACCAGCCAGACCAGGCCGAACAGCATGGCGCTCAGCGACAGCGTCAGGGCGATGAAATTGGTGCGCTTGCGACCCGCATGCCTGCGGGCACGGATGGCGTGCAGTTCTGCGCTCATGAACGCGCTCCTTCAGACTTCTTCAGACGGGCCAGCAACACCTTGGAGAAGGCCAGCACCACGAAGGTGATGAAAAACAGGATCAGACCCAGGTAGATCAGCGAGGCTTGGTGCAGGCCTTCGCCGGCTTCGGCGAATTCGTTGGCCAGGGCCGAGGTGATGCTGTTGGCCGCCTCGAACACCGACAGCGAATTCAGCTGGTTCATGTTGCCAATGACGAAGGTCACGGCCATGGTTTCACCGAGCGCACGGCCCAGACCCAGCATGACGCCGCCGACCACACCGGTCTTGGTGTAAGGCAACACCACCTTGGAGACGACCTCCCAGGTGGTCGAACCCAGGCCGTAAGCCGATTCCTTCAGCATGGGCGGAGTGACCTCGAAGACGTCACGCATCACCGAAGCGATGAAGGGGATGATCATGATGGCCAGGATGATGCCGGCCGACAGGATGCCGATGCCCACCGGGGGGCCCGAGAAAAAGGCGCCCACGTAAGGGATGCCTTGCGTGAGGGATTGCAGCGGCTGTTGCACGTACTCGGCCAGGATCGGCCCGAACACCAGCAGGCCCCACATGCCGTACACGATCGACGGCACCGCGGCCAGCAGCTCGATGGCAATGCCCAGCGGACGCTTCAACCACGACGGCGAGAGCTCGGTCAGGAACACGGCGATGCCGAAGCTCACGGGCACGGCGATCAACAGCGCGATGAACGAGGTCATCAGCGTGCCGTAGATCATCACCAGGCCACCGAATTTGTTTTGCACCGGGTCCCAGTCCGTGCTGACCAGGAAGCCCAGACCGTACTCCTGGATGGCAGGCCAAGCGCCCACGATCAGCGAACCGATGATGCCCAGCAGCAAACTCAGGGTCAGGACAGCGGCGGCGCGCGCGGCCCACTCGAAAACGGCATCTGCCCACGGGGCATTGACACGCCGAGAAGGCGGATTGGTCATGGGGTGGCGCTTTTCTTGACGGGATGGCTGGGCGTCAGCGTCATCCATGTCAGTGGGCAAAATGGCGGTCATGCGAACTCCATCGCAGAGACAGCAGAAGCGAAGTCTCTTCAACAACAAACCGGGCGCTTGCTCTGCGCACGCGCCCGGCCTTTTCAGACAAGGATCAAACGATCACTTGTACGACACGGTCTTGCCAGCGGTGTCCACCACGGAACCCCACTGCTTGCGAACCAGGTCCTTGACGCTGGCGGGCAGCGGCACGTATTCCAGCTCAGCGGCAGCCTTGTCACCACCGGTGTAGGCCCAATCGAAGAACTTCAGGGCGGCAGCGCCTTGAACGGGCTTGTCCTGCGACTTGTGGATCAGGATGAAGGTGGCGCCCGTCAGGGGCCAGGCATCCTTGCCAGCCTGGTTGGTCAGCACCTGGTAGAACGACTTGTTCCACTCGGCAGCGGCGGCGGCAGCCTTGAAGGTCAGATCGTCAGGCTCGACGAAGTTGCCGGCAGCGTTCTTCAGGGCAACGTGCGACATCTTGTTCTGCTTGGCGTAGGCGTACTCGACGTAGCCGATCGAGTTCGGCAGGCGCTGCACGAAAGACGACACGCCTTCGTTGCCCTTGCCGCCCGCACCGGTGGGCCAGTTCACGGCGGTGCCTTCACCGACCTTGGACTTCCACTCGGCGTTCACCTTCGACAGGTAGTTCGTGAAGATGAAGCTGGTGCCGGAACCGTCAGCGCGGCGCACAGGCGCGATGGCTGCGTCAGGCAGGGGAACGCCCGGGTTCAGGGCGGCGATGGCGGGGTCGTTCCACTTGGTGATCTTGCCCAGGTAGATGTTGCCCAGCAGTTCGCCGGTCAGCTTCAGCTGGCCAGGGTTGATGCCCTTGATGTTGACCACGGGCACGACGCCACCGATCACGGTGGGGAACTGCAGCAGGCCGTCCTTGGCCAGTTCTTCGTCGGTCAGGGGCATGTCGGAGGCACCGAAGTCCACCGTCTTGGCCTTGATCTGCTTGATGCCGGCGCCGGAGCCGACGGACTGGTAGTTGACCTGCACCTTGGTGGCGGTGCTGTAGGCAGCAGCCCACTTGGAGTACAGCGGTGCCGGGAAGCTGGCACCCGCGCCAGTCACGTCATTGGCCAGCACGCTGCCCGAAATCAGGGCCAGCGAAACAGCCACAGCGGTCCGAATCATCTTGAAGCTCATGTGTGTGCCTTTCCTTGTCATATGACAAACGAATTTTTACCTTGCGCACTCTACCGAGCCTGTGTGACGCAACCGTGACACATCCACTCACGATTGTCATGAAACGAATGGATCGAATGCCCTATGTCACAAGGCAATGTGTTCACATTGAATTCATGCATTTGTCACATTTGACACCTATCTTGCCGGCAGCGCCATTGTTGCGGCGCACACCTACCGTTGGAGATTTTTCATGACTTTTCGCCCCACCCGTCGCCTGGTGTTGACCGCTGTCACCCTGGGTGCCCTCCTCCAGTTCGCTGGCTGCGCCTCGACAGGCAACACGGGCCCGGCAACGGTGCAATCCGTGGTGGGCAAAACGGCCGAGCTGAGCACGTTCAACAAGCTCGTGGCCACCGCCGGCCTGGGCGATGTCCTGTCTGGCAGCAACCCGGTCACCGTCTTCGCCCCCAGTGACGAGGCCTTCAAGGCCGTGCCCGCCGCCACGCTGGACAAGCTGGCCAAGGACCCCGCCGCGCTGAAGGCGCTGCTGCAACACCACATCCTGGCTGGCACCACCCCCTCGTCGGCCATCCAGGTGAGCAGCGCGCCGGTCGCCACCCTGGCCGGCACCAAGCTCGCCGTGTCCAAGGCTGGTGATTTCGTCACTGTGGACGACGCCCTGGTCGTCAAGGCCGATCTGGGCGCCGGCAATGGCGTGGTCCACGTCATCGACCGCGTCCTGACCCCGCCCAAGAAGTGACACGCCGACGGCGCCTCGGGTGCCGTCGCTGCCGCCAACAAAAAGGGCGCCCTGGGGCGCCCTTTTTCACGATGCGAAGGCGAGCTTCACGCCAGTGGCGTGGCTCAGGCGCTCACGGCATCCGCCAGACGTTGTGCGCAACGGTCGGCCAGTGCTTGGTCCTTGGCCTCCACCATGACGCGCAACAGGGGCTCGGTGCCTGAGGCCCTGATCAGCACGCGGCCGCGCCCGACCAGCTCGGCCTCCACCTCCTGCTGGACAGCCTGCAAAGTCGCATTGCCCTTCCAGTCCTGACCCGCTTGCAGGCGCACGTTGATGAGCCGCTGCGGGAACAATTCAACACCCTCCAGCCAGTGCCCGACGGTGCAGGCGCTGCGCACCACGGCCTGCAACACCTGCAGCGCACTGACGATGCCGTCGCCGGTGGTGTGGCGGTCCAGCGCAATCAGGTGGCCAGAACCTTCGCCGCCCAGGTGCCAGCCTCGGCGCACCAGGTCTTCCAGCACGTAACGGTCGCCCACCTTGGCGCGCACGAACTCGATGCCCCGCTTTTGCAGGGCCAGCTCGACGGCCATGTTGGTCATGAGCGTGCCGACCGCGCCCTGGATGTCCTCGCCCTGGTCCAGGCGGTCGGCAACCATCACGTACAGCAACTCATCGCCGTTGAACAGGCGGCCGGTGGCGTCCACGAACTGCAATCGGTCGGCATCGCCATCCAGGGCAATGCCATAGTCGGCGCGGTGGGCCTTGACAGCCTCGACCAGCGCCTCGGGGTGTGTGGCCCCCACGCCGTCGTTGATGTTCAGGCCGTCCGGCGCGCAACCGATCGAGATCACCTCGGCACCGAGCTCGTGGAACACTTCCGGCGCCACCTGGTAGGCCGCGCCATGGGCAGCGTCGATCACCAGCTTGAGACCCTTGAGCGACAGGTTGGACGAGAAGGTGCTCTTGCAGAACTCGATGTAGCGACCGCGCGCGTCTTCCAGGCGGCGGGCCTTGCCCAAATTGGGCGAATCCACCCACTGCGGCGGCTCGCGCAGGGCGGCTTCCACGGCCAACTCCCACTCGTCGGGCAGTTTTTCGCCACGGGCCGAGAAGAACTTGATGCCGTTGTCGGCGAAGGGGTTGTGCGAGGCGCTGATCACCACGCCCAGGCTCAGGCGCAAGGCGCGCGTCAGGTAGGCCACACCGGGCGTGGGCAAAGGGCCGGTCAGCAGCACGTCCACACCCGCCGAGGCGAAGCCGGCCTCCAGGGCCGACTCCAGCATGTAGCCGGAGATGCGGGTGTCCTTGCCGATCAGCACCGTCGGGCGACGGCCCAGGGTGTGGCGTCGCAAAACCTGCCCCACGGCATGTCCCAGGCGGAGCACGAAATCGGGGGTGATGGGGTCTTGGCCAACCGTGCCGCGGATGCCGTCTGTGCCGAAGTATTGTCGTGACATGGCTGCGATGCTGAATGAAGGGCGCTCAGATTGTGACCGAGTTTCGTGCGGCGTCCAGCAATCCTGCCGCTTCCCACACCCTCAGCGCATCGGCTGTTGCGCCGACGTCATGGACACGCACGATGCGCGCACCGTGCTGCACCGCGGCGAGGGCGGCCGTCACGCTGGCCACCAGGCGTTGCTCCACAGGGCGCCCCGTCAACTGCCCCAAGGTGGACTTGCGCGACCAGCCCAGCAACAACGGCAGATCCAAGTCCAGCAACTCTCGCTGACGGCGCAGCAGCGCGAGGTTGTGCTCGGGCGTCTTGCCAAAGCCGATGCCCGGGTCCAGCGTGATGCGTGCGTCGGCCACACCCGCCTGGCGCACCGCGGCCAGCCGTCCCAGCAGGAAGTGCCTTACCTCGTCCATCACATCGGCATAGGCCGGCGCTTGCTGCATGGTGTCGGGGTCGCCCTGCATGTGCATGAGGCAGACACCGCAGCGCCCATGATCGCGCACCACGTCCAGCGCACCCGGGGCCAGCAAGGCACGGATGTCGTTGACGATGTCCACGCCAGCGTCCAGCGCACGCTGCATGACCTCGGTCTTGCACGTGTCCACAGACACAGGCACGCCCAGCGTCAGTGCGCCCTTGACCGTGCCTTCGATGCGGGCCCATTCCTGGGCTGGTGGCACCGTGGGCGCCCCTGGGCGCGTGGACTCACCGCCAATGTCCAGGATGTGTGCGCCCTCGGCCACCAGCTGCTCCGCGTGGCGAAGCGCCGACGCCGTGCTGTCATGCTGCCCGCCATCGGAAAACGAGTCGGGCGTGACGTTGACGATGCCCATGATCTGCGGGCGGCTGAGGTCGATGTTGAATCGGGTGGTCTGCCAGTGCTGCATGGGGCTGTGGGGGGCGGTGTTGGCTGGCCCGTGATGGGCTGAAAAAGCAAACGGGGCCGAAGCCCCGTTGTGTGTGAGCGCAAGGCCCGCGGATCAGACCGCAGCCGGCGCACCGTCGGTGCTCACCGGCGGCTTGGTGCCACCGCTGGGCTTGTTGGTCGGCGGCGTCCAGTCTTTCGGAGGACGGGGCTCGCGGCCTTCCATGATGTCGTTGATCTGCTCTGCGTCGATGGTTTCCCAATCCAGCAAGGCCTTGGCCATGGCGTGCATCTTGTCCTGGTTGTCTTCGATGAGCTTGCGCGCGGTGGCGTACTGCTCGTCGATGATCTTGCGGATCTGCTTGTCCACCTTCTGCATGGTCTCTTCGGACATGTTGGTGGTCTTGGTGATCGAGCGGCCCAGGAAGACTTCGCCTTCGTTGTCGGCATATACCATGGGGCCCAGCTCGTCGGTCATGCCGTAGCGGGTGACCATGTCGCGGGCGATGGCCGTGGCGCGCTCGAAGTCGTTCGACGCGCCCGTGGTCATCTGGTTCATGAAGACTTCTTCGGCGATGCGGCCACCGAACAGCACCGAGATGGTGTCCAGCATGCGCAGCTTGTCCATGCTGTAGCGGTCACCTTCGGGCAACTGCATGGTCACACCCAGCGCACGGCCGCGCGGGATGATGGTGACCTTGTGGACAGGGTCGGTCTTGGGCAGCATGCGCGCCACCAGTGCATGGCCGGCCTCATGGTAGGCGGTGTTCTTGCGCTCTTCCTCGGGCATGACCATGGACTTGCGCTCGGGGCCCATCATGATCTTGTCCTTGGCCTTCTCGAAGTCCTGCATTTCGACGACTCGGCCACTGCGGCGGGCGGCGAACAGCGCGGCTTCGTTGACCAAGTTGGCCAAGTCGGCACCGGAGAAACCAGGCGTGCCACGGGCCAGGATGTCGGCGCGGATGTCCTGGCTCACGGGCACCTTGCGGATGTGCACGTTCAGGATTTGCTCGCGGCCACGGACGTCGGGCAGCGTGACATAAACCTGGCGGTCGAAACGGCCGGGACGCAGCAGCGCCGGGTCCAGGATGTCCGGACGGTTGGTCGCGGCAATCACGATCACACCGAGGTTGGTTTCGAAGCCGTCCATCTCGACCAGCATCTGGTTGAGGGTCTGCTCGCGCTCGTCGTTGCCACCACCCAGGCCAGCGCCACGGTGGCGACCGACGGCGTCGATTTCGTCCACGAAGATGATACAGGGGGCGTTCTTCTTGGCCTGGTCGAACATGTCGCGCACGCGGGCCGCGCCCACGCCGACGAACATCTCAACGAAGTCAGAGCCGGAAATGGTGAAGAACGGCACCTTGGCTTCGCCCGCGATGGACTTGGCCAACAGCGTCTTGCCGGTGCCCGGGGGGCCGACCAGCAGCACGCCACGTGGGATGCGGCCGCCGAGTTTCTGGAACTTCTGCGGGTCGCGCAGGAAATCCACCAACTCTTTGACTTCTTCCTTGGCCTCGTCGCAACCGGCGACATCGGCGAAAGTGACGTTGTTGTTGGCTTCGTCCAGCATGCGGGCCTTGCTCTTGCCGAAGCTGAACGCCCCGCCCTTGCCGCCGCCCTGCATCTGGCGCATGAAGTAGATCCAGACGCCGATCAGCAGCAGCATCGGGCCCCAGGACAGCAAGAGGCTGACGATGAGCGACTGCTCTTCGCGCGGCTTGACGTCGAACTTGATGCCGTTGTTGATCAGGTCGCCCACCAGGCCGCGGTCCATGATGGTGGCGGTGGAGCGGATGCGCTTGTCGTCGGTGCTGACGGCCAGGATCTCCGTGCCGCCCATGCCTTCTTGCAGGGTGACGCTGCGGATGCGCTTGGCGCGGACTTCCTCCAGGAACTCCGAGTAAGCCATCTGGCTGCCCACACTGCTGGCGCGGTCGAACTGCTTGAACACGGTGAACAACACCATGGCGACAACCAGCCAAACTGCAATCTTAGAGAACCATTGATTGTTCACCGCGGCTCCTTCAACCCTTACACGCCACCTTCAGCGGATGCTGGATGCACCCACACACTGAAAGCAGTCCAAAAACAGCGCCGATTTCAACGTCGTGAAACATTGGCGCGGTCTTCGCGGTACTTGGGGACGATTCTAGACGAGTCAAGCCCCCTGTGCCGGCGCCCAATCGCACTTGGAAGCCCGGAAATCGGTGTTTGCTGTCGCGTCAGGGCTGCGTCAGTTCCGCTTCACGCCTGTTTCAGACCGATGCCCACCAGGAAAGTCTCGGAGGATTTGTCCCGGGAGGCCTTGGGCTTGATGGGTTTGCACACCCTGAAATGCGCTTTGAACAATTCCACCAGTTGGCTGTAGCCGGCGCCGTGAAAAACTTTGCAAACCAGGGCGCCGTCTTTTTTCAGGTGATTTTGCGAAAAATCGATGGCCAGCTCAATGAGGTGGGCAATGCGGGCGCTGTCGGTGACGTCGATGCCGCTGAGGTTGGGCGCCATGTCGGAGATCACGACGTCCACCGGCCGGCCGCCCACGGCCTCCTGCAGCTTGGCCAGGACCTCGTCTTCGCGGAAGTCCCCCTGGATGTACTGCACGCCCTCGATCGGCTCGAACTCCAGCAGGTCCAGCGCGATGATGGTGCCATTGAGCTCACCCACGGCCGCGCCGCCGGCGCCGGTGTCCTTGGGCGCGAACTTGCGGCGCACGTACTGGCTCCAGGCACCGGGCGCTGCGCCCAGGTCCACCACCAGCTGGCCAGGGCGGATCAGGTTCAAGGCTTCGTCGATTTCCTTGAGCTTGTAGGCCGCACGGGAGCGAAACCCATCTTTTTGGGCCTGGCGCACGTAGGGATCGTGCACATGTTCGTTCAACCAGGCCTTGTTGATCTTTTTGCTTTTGGTTTTGAGTTTCATGGCTCGATAATAGAGGGATGCCTGCAATTGAACTGAACACTGCCGAGCGTCGCGCCCTGCGCGCCGACGCACACCACCTGGATCCCGTCGTGATGATCGGTGGCGATGGCCTGACCGAACCCGTCCTGAAGGAAACCGACTCCGCCCTCAAGGCCCATGGCCTGATCAAGGTGCGCGTGCTGGGCGACGACCGCGCCGCGCGCGAAGCCATCCTCGCTCAGATTTGCGAGCAACTCAACGCCGCGCCAATCCAGCACATCGGCAAGTTGCTGGTGATCTGGCGCCCGATCCCGGAGAAAGTCTCCGAGCGCGTGGACGACGACAAGCGTGGCGCCGCGCCGCGCGAAGTCAAGATCCTGAAGTTCTCCAAGAGTGGCACACGCCGCCCCGAAGTGAAGAAGGTCATGGTGATGGGCAACCAGCGCGTGACCGCCGGCGGCCTGATCAAGCGCGCCAAGAAGCGCGTGGCCAGCAAAAAACCAGACTGATTGCCGGACTGATCTCCGGGCTGATCCAGCCTTCGGCGCATCAGCGCTCCCTGCTCCATGACGGCACCTTCGGGTGCCGTTTTCCATGGCGCAGCGTGCAAGTTCAGCGCGCGGAAAGGCGCCAGGCCAGGACCAGCACCAGCAGCGTCTTGGCCCAATACAGCCCTGCGGAAATGCCATGCAAGGCCCCGAAAGACAGCGCCGTGGGCTGGCCGGCCTTGGCCGCCTGGATCATCGGGTGCAGCACGAAGCCGCCAAACACCGTCAGGAACAGCGCACCCAGGGCCATCAGCAAGGTGGCGCTCATGGCCGAGGTGCTCTGGCCTTCTTCGACCAGGTCACGCACACGGCGGCGCTCCAGCACGAACAGCAGGATGGCCACGCCCAAGCTGATGCGGGCTTCCATCTGGAAGATCTGCCCTGCCCCGGTGCCCGCAGCCTGGCGCTCCAGCACCGTGAACAGGCTGGGCGCAGCCACGCCGCCCACGGCGAGCAACAGACCGGCCCACAGCCCCGAGAGCAGCGATTGCACACGCACGACGTTCATGCCACGGCCCCTGACGCTCAGATGTAGCGGACTTCGATGATTTCGTAGTTGCGCGCGCCACCCGGCGCTTGCACCGTGACGACGTCACCGGCCTTTTTGCCAATGAGAGCGCGGGAAATGGGCGAACCGATCGAGATCTTGCCGTCCTTGAGGTCGGCCTCATCGTCGCCGACGATCTGGTAGGTCACGACATCGCCGGTGGCTTCGATCTCCATTTCGACCGTGGCGCCGAACACCACGCGACCACCCGCGTCCAGCGAGGACGGGTCGATGATCTGGGCGGCCGACAGCTTGCCTTCGATTTCCTGGATGCGGCCTTCGATGAAGCCTTGCTTGTCCTTGGCGGCGTCGTATTCGGCGTTTTCCGACAGGTCGCCCTGGGCGCGCGCCTCGGCGATGGCAACCACGACGGCAGGACGCTCAACGTGCTTGAGGCGGTGCAGCTCTTCTTTGAGTTTTTCTGCGCCGTTCTTCGTGATGGGGATGGTGGACATGGCTGTGTGTCTTCCGAAATGAACGTGAGCCGCATCCCATGACCATCCCCTGAGGGTGGCCGGGTGCGGCCCACGTGTGTGTAGCGAGCCAGGGCGGTTGGATGCGCCCCGGTTGTCGTCAGTTTAGTGCAGTTTCGCGTGCAGCTCTTGCACCGAGTACACCACCAGATCGTCCTGGTGCTTCATGGCTTCCACGGCAGCTTCGCAGCCGGCCATGGTGGTGTAGTAGGTGATGCGGTTGGCCAGGGCGGCCGTGCGGATGCTGCGCGAGTCGGCGATCGCCGTGCGGGTTTCGTCCACCGTGGTGAACACCAGCTGGATTTCACCGGCCTTGATGGCGTCCGCGATGTGCGGGCGACCGTCCTTGACCTTGTTCACCGGCTTGACCGGCACGCCGGCTGCCGCGATGGCCGCTGCGGTGCCCTTGGTGGCCACCACGCCGAAGCCCAGCGCCACCAGTTCCCGGGCCACGGCCACGGCGCGGTCCTTGTCACCGTCCTTGACCGAGATGCACACGGTGCCCTTGGTCGGCAGACGCGAACCGGCGCCCAGCTGCGACTTCAGCATGGCTTCGCCGAAGGTCTCGCCCACGCCCATGACTTCGCCGGTCGAACGCATTTCAGGGCCGAGGACGGGGTCCACACCCGGGAACTTGTTGAACGGGAAGACGGCTTCCTTGACGGTGAAGTAAGGCGGCACGACTTCGCGCGGAGCCTTGCCGTCCGGCGACTTCTGCGTGCTCAGCTTCTGGCCGGCCATGCAGCGCGCGGCGATCTTGGCCAGGGGCTGACCGGTCGCCTTCGACACGTAGGGCACGGTGCGCGAGGCACGCGGGTTCACTTCGAGCACGTACACCGTGGCGTCAGACAGGCCCTTGGTCACGTCGCCCTGGATGGCGAACTGCACGTTCATGAGGCCGACCACGTTGAGGGCTTTGGCCATCAGGGCGGTCTGGCGACGCAGCTCTTCCTGGATCTCTTGCGACAGCGTGTAAGGCGGCAGCGAACAGGCCGAGTCACCGGAGTGCACGCCGGCTTGCTCGATGTGCTCCATGATGCCGCCGATCATGACGTCGGTGCCATCGCTGATGCAGTCCACGTCCACTTCAACGGCGTCGTTGAGGAAGCGGTCCAGCAGCACGGGCGACTTGTCGGAGACGCGCACGGCTTCGCGCATGTAGCGCTCCAGGTCCTTGTCACCGTGCACGATTTCCATGGCGCGGCCGCCCAGCACGTAGCTGGGGCGCACGACCAGGGGGTAGCCGATCTCTTGCGCCAGTTGCAGCGCGGCCTCTTCGGTGCGGGCCGTGCGGTTGGGCGGCTGCTTCAAGCCCAGCTTGTGCAGCAGGGCCTGGAAGCGCTCGCGGTCTTCGGCGACGTCGATGCTGTCCGGCGAGGTGCCGATGATGGGCACGCCGTTGGCTTCGAGGTCCAGCGCGAGCTTCAAAGGTGTTTGACCGCCGTACTGCACGATCACGCCGACCGGCTTTTCCTTGTCCACGATTTCCAGCACGTCTTCCAGCGTCACGGGCTCGAAGTACAGGCGGTCGGAGGTGTCGTAGTCGGTGGAGACGGTTTCGGGGTTGCAGTTGACCATGATGGTCTCATAGCCGTCTTCGCGCATGGCGAGGGCGGCGTGGACGCAGCAGTAGTCGAACTCTATGCCCTGACCGATGCGGTTCGGGCCACCGCCCAGCACCATGATCTTCTTCTTGGTGGTGGGTTCGGCCTCGCACTCACCGCCTTCGGTCTCGTAGCACGAGTACATGTAGGCGGTTTCCGTGGAGAACTCGGCGGCGCAAGTGTCCACACGCTTATAGACCGGGCGCACCTTGAGGGCGTGACGGGCGCGACGCACATCGTGCTGGTTGGTGCCCATCAGCTTGGCCAGGCGCCGGTCCGAGAAGCCCTTTTGCTTCAGGTAACGCATCTCGGCGGCCGTCAGGGATTCCAGCTTGCGGGCCTTGACCTGGCTTTCGGTGGTGATGATGTCTTCGATCTGGGCCAGGAACCAGGGGTCGATCTTGGTTTCTTCGAAGACCTCGTCCAGGCTCAGGCCGATGCGGAAGGCGTCGCCCAGGAAGCGGATGCGCTCAGGGCCGGCTTCGCCGATTTCCTGCAGGATCTCTTCGCGGTCGTTGCTGATCTCGGTCAGGCCGTCGATGCCGGTTTCCAGGCCGCGCAGGGCCTTCTGGAAGGATTCCTGGAAGGTGCGGCCCATGGCCATCACCTCGCCCACCGACTTCATCTGCGTGGTCAGGCGGCTGTCGGCAGCGGGGAACTTCTCGAAGGCGAAACGCGGGATCTTGGTGACCACGTAGTCGATCGAGGGCTCGAAGGATGCCGGGGTCGCGCCACCGGTGATGTCGTTCTTGAGCTCGTCGAGCGTGTAGCCCACGGACAGCTTGGCCGCGATCTTGGCGATCGGGAAGCCGGTGGCCTTGGAGGCCAGCGCCGAGGAGCGCGACACGCGCGGGTTCATCTCGATCACGACCATGCGGCCATCGACCGGGTTGATCGAGAACTGCACGTTGGAGCCACCGGTTTCGACGCCGATCTCGCGCAGGATGGCGATCGAGGCGTTGCGCAGCAGCTGGTACTCGCGGTCGGTCAGCGTTTGGGCAGGCGCAACAGTGATCGAGTCACCGGTGTGGATGCCCATCGGGTCGAGGTTCTCGATCGAGCACACGATGATGCAGTTGTCCGCCTTGTCGCGGACCACTTCCATCTCGTATTCCTTCCAGCCGATGAGCGATTCTTCGATCAGCAGCTCGCTGGTGGGCGACAGGTCGATGCCTCGCTTGCAGATCTCTTCGAACTCTTCGGGGTTGTAGGCGATGCCACCGCCGGTGCCGCCCAGCGTGAAGCTGGGGCGGATCACCATCGGGAAGCCCGAGCCGCCGATGTCGGCCTGGATGCTCTTTTGCACGCCCCAAGCCTCTTCCAGCGAGTGGGCGATGCCCGACTTGGCCGAGCCCAGACCGATGGAGGTCATCGCGTCCTTGAACTTCAGGCGGTCTTCGGCCTTCTCGATCGCGTGCTCGTTGGCACCGATCATCTCGACCTTGTACTTGTCGAGCACGCCGTGCTTGTGCAGGTCGAGCGCGCAGTTCAGCGCGGTCTGGCCGCCCATCGTCGGCAGGATCGCGTCAGGGCGTTCCTTGGCGATGATGCGCTCGACCACCTGCCAGGTGATGGGCTCGATGTAGGTGACGTCCGCCGTGTTCGGGTCCGTCATGATGGTCGCAGGGTTGCTGTTGACCAGGATGACTTTGTAGCCCTCTTCGCGCAGGGCCTTGCAGGCCTGGGCGCCGGAGTAGTCGAATTCGCAGGCCTGACCGATGATGATCGGGCCGGCGCCGATGATGAGGATGCTTTTGATGTCTGTGCGCTTAGGCATTGTTCTTCTCCATCAGCGCAGTGAAACGATCAAACAGGTAGCTGATGTCATGCGGACCGGGCGAGGCTTCCGGGTGTCCCTGGAAGCAGAAAGCGGGTTTGTCGGTGCGGGCCAGGCCTTGCAGCGTGCCGTCGAACAGCGAGACGTGCGTGGCGCGCAGGTTGGCCGGCAGCGTCTTCTCATCGACCGCGAAACCGTGGTTCTGGCTGGTGATGCTGACGCGGCCCGTGTCCAGGTCCTTCACGGGGTGGTTGCCGCCGTGGTGACCGAACTTCATCTTGAAGGTCTTGGCGCCGGAGGCCAGCGCCATGATCTGGTGACCCAGGCAAATGCCGAAGGTCGGGATGCCGATTTCGATCAGTTCCTTGGCCGCGGCGATGGCGTAATCGCAAGGCTCCGGGTCGCCAGGGCCGTTGGACAGGAAGATGCCGTCGGGCTTGTGCTTGAGCACGTCCGCAGCGGACGTTTTGGCGGGCACCACGGTGACCTTGCAGCCGCGCTCGGCCAGCATGCGCAGGATGTTGCGCTTGACGCCGAAGTCGTAGGCCACGACGTGGAACTTGGGGGACGTCTGCTTGCCGAAGCCGGGTTGGCCATCCAACTCGGGGTTGGCCAGCTTCCACTCAGTCTCGGTCCATTCGGCCGCATCAGTGCGGGTGACGACCTGGGCCAGGTCCTGGCCAGCCATGCTCGGCGCGGCCTGGGCACGGGCCACGGCATCGGCGATCACGGCATCGGTGATGGCTTCGCCCACTGGCAGCGCCACGATGCAACCGTTTTGCGCGCCCTTGCTGCGCAGCAGGCGGGTCAGCTTGCGGGTGTCGATGTTGGCGATGCCGACCGTGCCTTCGTCTTGCAGGTACTGGGACAGCGTGCGGGTCTGACGGAAATTGGAAGTGCGGATGGGCAGATCCTTGATGATCAGACCAGCGGCATGGACTTTCGAGGCTTCGACGTCTTCACCATTGACACCGTAATTGCCGATGTGCGGATACGTGAGGGTCACGATCTGACGGCAGTAGCTCGGGTCGGTGAGGATTTCCTGGTAGCCGGTGAGCGATGTGTTGAACACCACTTCGCCGACGGTGTGACCGGCAGCGCCGATCGAGGTGCCTGGAAAGACCGTGCCGTCTGCGAGGGCCAGAAGAGCTTGGGGCAGGACGGGCAGCACGGGTTCATTCTCCGTTTGTTGTGCGCGCCCGGCTCTTTGCCATCAGCCTGAACCGCGACGCACAAAGGCGTGGCAGGGGCGTGACAGGATCGACTCCAGTGAAGGAAACGAGGGGTGTGACCGGGCGGGGGGTGGTTGCGGGTAAACCTTAGGAGTATAGCCGATGTGGCCTACACCCGTGTGTCCTGTCACTGTCATGGTGTTCACAATCGGGTCACGCTGGTCCACAATCGTTGGCAGTTTCACCGCACAAAAAGGATCCCCATGCAAGGCGACGCCAAGGTCATCGAACTGCTCAATGCCCAGCTGAAGAACGAGCTGACCGCCACCAACCAGTACTTCCTGCACTACCGCATGCTCAAGCACTGGGGCTTCGACAAGCTGGCCAAGAAGGAGTACGAAGAGTCCATCGGCGAGATGAAGCACGCCGACAAGCTCATGGAGCGCATCTTCACGCTAGACGGCCTGCCCAACCTGCAGGCGCTGGGCAAGCTGCTGATCGGCGAGAGCGTGCCCGAGATCCTCAAGTGCGACTTGCAACTGGAAACCGCCGCCCAAGCCACCGTCAAGGACGGCATCGCCCATTGCGAATCGGTGCGCGATTACGTCTCGCGCGACCTGCTGCAGCACATCCTCGATGACACCGAAGAGCACATCGACTTCCTCGAAACCCAGATCGACCTGCTGGGCAAGGTCGGCGAGGCGAACTACCTGCAGTCCATCATGGGCGACGTGGCGAGCTGATGCGCGCCGGCCCTGCCCCTGTTCACGGGGCGGGGATTGCGCGGTACTTGCATGCGAATCATTCTCATTACATAATGCGCAGCATGTGAGTTCCACGGGCGCTTCGTCGCCCCGCGTGCCGCCATGATCGTGTGTGTTTGCCACGGCGTTTCTGATCGCGCCATCGTTGCCGAAGTCCAGGGGGGCTGCACCTCTTTCGAGGCCCTGCAGAGCACCACCCGCGTGGCCACATGCTGCGGCTGCTGCGAGGACTGCGCCCGCCAGGTCATGGCAGCGGCCCAGGTTGTCGCCGACGCCCGCGCCGCCAGCAGCACCAAGACCGAAGCCCAGCCAGTGCGCTGGCACCCTGCCCTGACCGCCTGACGCGGCTCAGGCAGCCGGTCTCCGCTGGTTTCCCCCCTCTCTTCGCCAGATCACGCCCTCAAGCTCGGCCTAGGATGGCCGATGTCCACAAGACAGAGCTGAAAGCGCGGGCATCACCGCGCAGCGAGGGCGACATGGCTTCCTTCTTTTTCTCCAACGACGAATCCGCGCACATCGACACCCATGCCCACAAGCGTGCGGTGCTGACGTCCGTCAAGCCGGGCGCCGCAGAAGCGGTGTCCGCCCATGGCGCGCTCGATGCCACGCCCCGCCGACACGAAGTTGCGCCGCCCTCCCGGTTCGCGCGCAATGCACCGGTCGGCGTGGTCTGGGCGCAGCGCTTCTGGCGCTGGCTGTGGGACATGGACGAAGCCCCACGTGCGCTGGCGCCCGCCTCGGGCCTGCGCGGCATCCAGTCCGAATTCATCGCCTCCCTGTGGGATTTGCAATCCCTGCGGGCCAACCATGTGCGCGACCAGATCAGCACCGCCCGCTCGCTGCGGGAGCTCTGGCACCTGCGCGCCGATGTCTTCAAGGTCATCTCGGTGCACCGCGGGCAAATGGAAGCCCAGTTGCGCCTGGACGCCCTGGACAGCCACTTCCCGGTGCGCGCATCGCGCCGCAGCGACGACAGCCGCGGCAAAGTCACGACCTGGTGAGCGCCTGAGCCGAGCTCGCACGACACCGATGCTCACATCGCGCAACACCGCGCACACGTTCGGCAGCGCAAGCGTTGCACAATGGGAAGCTGGATCGCACACAGCCCCATGAACATCATCATTTTGGACGACTACCAGGACGCGGTGCGCAAGTTGCGCTGCGCCGCCAAGCTCGACGGCCTGTCCGCCAAAGTCTTCACCAACACCGTCAAGGGCACGGGACAACTGGCCGTTCGCCTGCGCGACGCCGAAGTGCTGGTCGCCATCCGCGAACGCACGCAGTTTCCCAAGGCCTTGCTGGAGAAACTCCCCAAGCTGCGGCTGATCTGCCAGATCGGCCCGTTGGGCCCTCACATCGACATCGACACCTGCACGCGACTGGGCATCGCCGTCGCGCATTGCGAAGGTCCGCCCGTGGCCCCGGCCGAGCTGACCTGGGCCCTCGTGATGGCCGCCATGCGGCGCCTGCCGCAGTACATCGGCAACCTCAAGCACGGGGCCTGGCAGCAGTCCGGGCTGAAATCGGCGTCCATGCCCAGCAACTTTGGCTTGGGCGTGCAGTTGCGCGGCAAAACCCTGGGCATCTGGGGCTACGGTCAGGTGGGGCAACTGGTGGCCAACTATGGCAAGGCCTTTGGCATGCACGTGACGGTGTGGGGCAGCGAAGCCTCGCGTGCCAAGGCACAGGCCGAGGGTTGCCTCCCTGCCCCTTCGCGGGAGGCCTTTTTCGAGGCCTGTGACGTGCTGAGCCTGCACCTGCGGCTCAGCGACACCACGCGCGGCATGATCACCCTGGAAGACCTCAGCCGCATGAAGCCGACCGCGCTGTTCGTCAACACCTCCCGCGCAGAGCTCCTGCAAGACAACGCCCTGGTGATGGCGCTCAACCGCGGTCGCCCGGGCCTGGCGGCCATCGACGTGTTCGAGAGCGAACCCATCCTGCAGGGGCACCCGCTGCTGCGCCTGGAGAACGCCGTGTGCACACCGCACATCGGCTTCGTCGAACAAGACAGCTACGAGCAGAACTTCAGCATCGCTTTCGATAACCTGCTGAACTTCATGGCGGGTCAGCCCACCCACATCGTCAACCCCGAAGCCCTGCGCGTGCAGCACTGAGCCAGGCGCGCGATGGAGTTGGAACGCGCGCTGTCACGCCAGAACCTCAGATCGGCCAACTGGGCGCTGCTGTTCGGCAATTTCATCATTGGCTGCGGCGTGATGGTCATGGCCGGCACGCTGAACGACATCACCCACGACCTGCAAGTGAGCGTCACCGAAGGTGGCCGCCTGATTGCCGTGGCCGCCGTGATGATGGGCGTGGGCGCCCCCATACTGGCTTGGCGCGTGGCCCAGATGGACCGGCGCAAGCTGCTGACCTGGGCGATGCTCTGGTACGCGCTGGGCCACCTGCTGTCGGCCCTGGCGCCCGACTACCACTGGCTGATGCCCATCCGCGCGCTGACCGTGCTGTCGGCCGCGGTGTTCACGCCCCAGGCGGCCGCCACCGCCGCGTTCATGAGCACGCCTGCGCGACGCGGGCGCGCCATCACCTTCGTGTTCATGGGTTGGTCCATCGCCTCGGTGGCCGGCATGCCCCTGTCCGCCTGGATCGGTGAGCGCATGGGTTGGCGCGTGGCCATGGCTTGCGTGGCGGCGGGCGCCTTGCTGGCCGCCGTGCTGGTGAACCGGTCGCTGCCCCATGGCATCCGCCCGCCAGCGTTGTCGCTGCGCCTGTGGGGCAAGGTGTTCCGCTCGCCGCTGTTGATGGCGCTGGTGCTGGTCACGGCCTGCCAGAGTGCCGGGCAGTTCACCTTGCTGGCGTATGCCGCGCCCTACTACCGCCAGGTGTTTGGCGCCAGCCCTGAACAGATCAGCCTGATGTTCGGCTGGTTCGGCGCCCTGGCCCTGACGGGCAATGTGGTGCTCAACCGCATGGTGGACCGCGTCGGCGCCGCGCCCGCCGTGACGCTCACCTTGGGCTTGATGGCACTGAGCCTGCTGCTGTGGCCATTGGCTGGCGGCCTGCCCGCACTGGCCCTGGTGATGTTGCCCTGGGCGCTCAGCGGCTTTGCCACCAACTCAGGCCAGCAGGCCCGGCTGGGTGGCCTGTCGCCGCGGCTGGCCCCCGCCTTGATGGCCCTGAACACCTCGGCCATCTACATCGGGCACGCGCTGGGCGCATCGGGCGGCGGCTGGGTGATTGCACACCAGGGCTTCGCGTCGCTGCACTGGCCAGGCCTGGCTTGGATGCTGCTGGCCCTGGCGCTGAGTTTGTGGGCCCAGCGGGTGCTGCGCCGCCAGGAGGCTCGCCGAGAAAAGGTGCTTGGCCTGGGCTGAGTTGGGGCGAGCGCAGGCCGCCTCGCTCAGGCGATGCGCTGACGACGCGCTTCGTACAGGCAAACGCCGCTGGCCACCGACACGTTGAGGCTGGACACCCCGCCCAACATCGGGATGCTGACCAGCTCGTCGCAATGCTTGCGCGTCAGCTGGCGCATGCCGCTGCCTTCGGCGCCCAGCACCAGCGCGCTGGCCACCTTGAAATCGGCTTGGTAAAGGCTGCGGGGCGCATCGTCGGAGGTGCCGATGACCCAGATGTCGCGCTCCTTGAGCTCAGTGAGCGTGCGCGCCAGGTTGGTCACCATGAAATAGGGCACGGTTTCGGCCGCGCCGCTGGCCACCTTGGCCACCGTGGCGTTGATGCCGACCGCGTGGTCCTTCGGGGCGATGACGGCGTGCGCGCCAGCACCATCGGCCACGCGCAGGCAGGCGCCCAGGTTGTGCGGGTCGGTCACGCCATCGAGCACGAGCAGCAGGGGCGGCTCGGCGAGGCTGTCGAGCAGGTCATCGAGCGAGCGCGCCAGTTGCACGGCGTCCACGCGGGCCACGACGCCCTGGTGGCGGTGCGTGCCGGCCATCTGCTGCAAGCGCTCGTCGTCGCTGTCGATGGCGCGCATGCCCGCTTCCTCGACCTTGGCCAGGAACTGCTTCATGCGCTGGTCGCGCCGAGTTGCGTCCACGTGGATCTCGCGGACCGAATTGGGCGCCACTTTCAGGCGGATGGACACGGCATGGAAGCCGAACAGCAGTTTCTGACTCATGCCGGCATCGTAACCGCTGGCGGTGCCTGCGCGCGCTCCGCAGCGCCGTCAGCAGCGTTGTCAGGCGGCGTGGTCAGGCAGCGATTTGCCCGGCCTGAATGCGCACGCTGTGGGCGCAGCGCTGGGCAATCTGCGCGTCGTGGGTGACGAGGATGAGCGTCGTGCCGATTTCGCGGTTGAGCTCGAACATCAGGTCCATGACGGCCTGGCCGGTGGCGTGATCGAGGCTGCCCGTGGGTTCGTCGGCCATGAGGATGTCCGGACGCACAACAAAGGCCCGTGCCAGCGCCACGCGCTGCTGCTCACCACCAGACAGCAGCACCGGCTTGTGGTTCAGGCGCGCACCCAGGCCCACGCGCTCCAGCATGGCCGTGGCGCGGTCGCGGGCATCGCGGACACCTCGCAGCTCCAGCGGCAGCATGACGTTCTCCAGCGCGCTGAGGTGGGCAATCAGTTGGAAGCTCTGGAAGACGAAGCCGACGTGGCGGGCGCGGTGGGCTGCGCGCGCGTCCTCGCCCATCTCGAACAGGCCCTGACCGCAGAGCCACACCTCGCCGGAGGTCGGCACGTCCAGGCCCGCCAGCAGCGACAGCAAGGTGCTCTTGCCCGAACCCGAGGCCCCGACGATGGCCAGGGTGTCCCCAGCCGCAACGCTGAGGTTGATGTGGTTCAGAATGGTCAAGGGGCCGGACGCATCGTCCACCAACTTGCTGAGGCCCCGCACGACGATGGCGGGAGCAGCGACCACAGAGGCCGATGCGGGCGAGGCCGCAGGCACAGAGATAGGCACAGAAACAGGCAATTCAGACGACATGGCAGACAGCATGACAGAAGTTTTCCACAACACTCGGCGCGATGTTTTGCGATGGGCTTTGAGCGGATGCGCCATCGGCTTGAGCGGCTCAGCCCATGGTGCACCCGCCACAGCCAGCCGACCTGCCACCCTGCTGGTGCTGGGCGACAGCCTCTCGGCCGAATACGGCTTGGCGCGCGGCGCGGGCTGGGTGGCTTTGCTGGAGGCCCGGCTGGCCCAGCAGGGTCGCAAGGTCCAGGTGTTCAACGCCAGCATCAGCGGCGAGACCACGGCGGGTGGCCGCAGCCGACTGCCCGCCTTGCTGCAAAGCCAGAAGCCCACGCACGTGGTGATCGAACTCGGCGCCAACGATGCCTTGCGCGGCTTCCCGCTGCGCAACACCGAAGACAACCTGCGCGCGATGGTCAAGGCCTGTCAGGATGGCGGTGCCAAGGTCCTGGTGGTGGGCATGCGCGTGCCACCCAACTACGGCCGCAAGTACACGGAAGACTTCGCCCAGTTGTTCGCCACGGTCGCGCGTGACACGCGCAGTGGCCTGGTGCCCTTCCTGCTGAAAGACGTGGCCGATCGCCCCGATGCCGTGGACTGGTTCCAGGCCGACCGCATCCACCCACTGGCCAAGGCCCACCCGCTCATGCTGGAGCACGTCTGGGCAGGGCTCAAGCCGATGCTGTGAGCGCCGCGGACACACCCGCGGCCCACAGCGTCACTTCTTGGGTGTGAGGCCGGCGCCGAGGTTGCCCATCAGGGTCTCGGTCTGCTTGGCCATCTGCTCCTGCATCTGCGAGAACATCTGGCGCGACTGCTCCATGTAGCCACCCATGAAGTTCTGCATGAGCGGCTGCTGCATCTTCAGCACAGAGTTTTCGGTCAGGCTGGCTTGCAGGTCGATGAAGGACTGGATGTTCTTTTCCAGGTAGTTCCCCATCAAGCCCTGCATGGTGTGGCCGTAGAAACGGATGATCTGGGCCAGCGCCTGGGTGGTGAACATCGGCATGCCCGCCGACTCTTCTTCCAGGATGATCTGCAGGAGGATGCTGCGCGTGATGTCGTCGCCGGTTTTGGCGTCCACCACCGCGAAGGGCTCGCAGGACATGACCATGTCCTTCACGTCAGACAGCGTGATGTAGCTGCTGGTGCGCGTGTCGTACAGGCGTCGGTTGGGGTACTTCTTGATGGCGCGCACACCGGGCGGCACCTTGGCCGGCGCTTCCGCGTCAGGCGCGGCGGCCTGGGTGGCGTCTTCTGCACCGTCTGCTTCTTCGGTGTGGTCGCTGGCGGCGTGGGCGGCGGGCTTGCGGGGGGCTGCACTCATCCTGGACTCTCCTGTTGCTCAGACCATTGTAGGAGCAGCCAGCGGGATGTGGGCGCGCCTTGATCCACCAACGAGAAAAGCCCCAGGCTCGTGAGAACCTGGGGCTTCGTATTTGGTAGGCGCTATTGGATTCGAACCAACGACCCCCACCATGTCAAGGTGGTGCTCTAACCAACTGAGCTAAGCGCCTGCAAGACCAAGACTATAGCACTATTTTCGGCGAACGCGCAAGATGCCGCTGATTTGCGACACCCTCGACAACAAGCCGCCCAGCTTGCCGGTGTCGGACGTCTGCAGGGTCAGGACGATGTGCAACTGGTCGCGCGTGGTCTGGTTGTGCATGGACAGCACAGCCGTCTTGCCCTGGGCCAGCACGTCGAAGACATCGCGCAGCAAGCCCGGACGGTCGTGGGCATCGATGCAGATGTCCACCGCGTAATGCGCCGATTCGGCCGTGGCCTGGCGCCCCCAGGTGACGGGGATGACACGTTCGCGGTGCGCGGTCGCCATGTGGCGGAAGTTGCTGCAGTCGGCACGGTGCACGGCCACGCCTTTGCCGCGCGTCACGTAGCCGCCGATGGCATCGGGCGGTGCGGGCTTGCAGCAACGCGCCAGTTGCGTGAGCAGCGAGTCCATGCCGACCACGAGGATGCCTTTGCCCTCGCCCGCGCGGTCACCGGGTTCGCCTCGCAGCATCTTCTGGACGATGACCTCGTCGGGATCGGGTGCAGGCTCGGCCGGCCGCAGCACCTGCTCGATGTTGCGCAGCGAGAACTCGTCCTTGCCGACCACGTCGAAGAGGTTGTCGGCGCTGCGAAAGCCCAACTGCGCGGCCAGGTCATCGAGCTTGACTGCGGTTTTGCCTTCGCGCTGCAGCAGCTTTTCCACGGCTTCGCGGCCGCGGGCGATGGTGGCTTGCTGCGCCAGGGCGTTGAACCAGGCGCGCACCTTGGCGCGGGCGCGCGGGCTTTGCAAATAGCCCAGTTCGGGGTTGAGCCAGTCCATCGACGGGCCGCCCTCTTTGGCTGAGACGATGTCCACCGTCTGGCCGCTTTGCAGCGGTGTCTGCAGCGGCACCATGGCGCCATCCACCCGGGCACCACGGCAGCGGTGGCCGAGGTTGGTGTGCAGGGTGTAGGCCAGGTCCACGGCGGTGGCGCCGGTGGGCAGGTCGATGATGTCGCCACCCGGGGTGAACACATAGATGCGGTCGTCGAACAGGCCGCGCGCGCCCGCGCTGCCCTCCCCTTGCGCGCCATCGGCGAGGTCGCGCTCCCAGGCCAGCAACTGGCGCAACACGGTTTTGCGGGCTTCGGCCACGCGGCTTTCGAAGTCGCCCGCGGCCTGCACGCCAGCGTAGCCCTTGGTGCCCGCCTCCTTGTAGGCCCAGTGGGCCGCCACGCCGCTTTCGGCGTGTTCGTGCATGGCCTGGGTGCGGATCTGGATCTCGATGGAGCGGCCTTGCGCGTCCACCACCACCGTGTGCAAGGACTGGTAGCCGTTGGGCTTGGGCCGCGCGATGTAGTCGGAGAACTCGTCGGGCAGCGGCCGCCACAGCTCGTGCACGCAACTCAGCGCGGCGTAGCAGGCATGGACATCGGCCACGATGATGCGCAGCGCGCGCAGGTCGAACACCTTGTCGATGGACAAGGCCTTGCCCTGCATCTTTTTCCAGATGCTGTAGAGGTGTTTCGGGCGGCCTTGCACCTGCGCCGTGATGCCGGCGTCGCGCAAGGCGTCGGCCAGTTGCTGGCGCACTTGCTCGATGTGGCGCTCGCGCTCCAGGCGTTTCTCGTCGAGCGATTTGGCGATGCTGCGGTAGGTGTCGGGCATCAGGAAGCGGAAGGACAGGTCCTCCAGCTCCCACTTGATCTGCCAGATGCCCAGGCGGTTGGCCAGCGGCGCAAAAATCTGCAGGGACTCGCGGGCCAGCGTGCGCGGGCACGGCTGCTTGGTTTCTGCGTAAAAGCGCAGGGTCTGCAGGCGCGAAGCCAGGCGCAGCAGCACGACACGCAAATCGCGCGAGAAGGCCAGCAGCATCTTGCGGATGCGCTCGACCTGTTGTGCGTCCAGCGGCGCATCGGCCTCGTGCGCCAGGGTGTCGCGCGCATTGCGCTGGACCTGCACGAGCTTGACGGTGTGTGCAGCCAAGGCCGCCGCATCGGGCCCGAAGGCGCGGGTCAGCACGTCCTGGGGCTGCGCCAGGTAGTCGCTGGCATAGACGAGGTAGGCCGCGGCGCGCAGCGAGGGAGACGCCCCCACGCCCTGCAGGATGGCGCTGACGCCGTCGGCATGGGCCAGGGCGTCTTCGCCCGTGTCGAAACGCTGGGCAGTGAGCAGGGGCTCGGCGAACGCACGTGCGCGCTGCAGCATGCTGTGCTGGCTGGCCAAGGCGCCGGCGGCAGCGTCGTCCTCTGCCATCGGGCTGACCGCAGCCAGATCGACGATGGCCGAGTGCGCAGCGCTGCGGGCCTCGGGGGCCTGGACGTCCAGGGAAGCGGTCTTCATGCCAGCAGGAACTCCTTGACCACGTTCACCTGGTCGGGCGCCATCAAAGTGGGCGCATGGCCCACGCCCGCGAACTCGACCAGGCGCGCTTTCGGGCCGCGCTGGGACATCTCGCGGGCCGTGTCGGCGTCAAGCAGGTCGGAGTTGGCGCCGCGCATGAGCAGGACCTCGCACTTCAGCGCGTCATAGACCTGCCAGACGGCGGCTTCGCCACTGGCCGCGCTTTCGGCGCTGAAGCCTTTGAAGGGTTCGGCGATGGCGGGGTCGTAGTGCAGCACCAGACCGTCGCCATCGGGCGCGGGACGCAGCAGCGGCCGCGACAAGGCCAGCCACTGCTCGGGCGTGTGCGGGCCGAAGCCGGCAGAGATGGTCCAGAGGTAATCGGCCGCCTCCTGCTCGCTGGCAAAACGCAGCGGACGGCCCAGGTAATCGCCGATGCGCTGCAGGGCCTCGACGCGCAGGCGCGGCCCCACGTCGTTGAGCACAAAGCGGCGCAGGCGCACACCCGACACTTGGGGCGGCACCGACGAAAAACCCAGGCCGATCAAGCCGCCCATGGAGGTGCCGACCCAATCGATGCCCAGCACCTGCTCAGGCGCCAGCCCAAGCGAGGCACGCAGGTGTTGCAGCAGCACGACCATGTCGGACGCGTAGGTGAAGATCTGGTAGCCCTTGGCATCGGCCAGCCAGTCGGAATGACCGCGGCCGACCACATCGGGGCAGATGACCTGGTAGTGCTGGCTGAGTTCGCGCGCCAGGGTGTCGAAGTCACGGCCTTGGCGGCTGAGGCCATGCACGCACATCAGAACGCGCGGGTTGGCGGCATCGCCCCAGCGCCAGTAGGCCATGCGGTGGGCCTGCGCATCGGTGCGGCTGGCACCCGGGCAGCTCACGTGGTGCAGCGATGGGCTCGGGGTCAAGTTTTCAGCACTTTGCATCGTCGTCCTCAGGCATCGTCAGATAATGGTTCCAGTCACCATTGTGTTTCTTCACGTTGTTTCTTCAAGCGAACCGGAGGTCCAGATGTTGAACGGAAAAACTGCCCTTGTGACCGGATCCACCAGCGGGATCGGTCTGGGCATTGCGGAAAAGCTCGCAGCCCAAGGCGCGAACATCATTCTGAACGGCTTTGGCGATGTCGATGCGCCCAAGGCTTCTGTGGCCGAGGCGGGCAAGGCCCACGGCATCAAGGTGGGCTACCACGGCGCGGACATGAGCAAGCCCGCGGAGATTGAAGCCTTGTTCGCCTACGCCCAGGCCAACTTCGGCGGCGTGGACATCGTGGTCAACAACGCGGGCATCCAGCACGTGGCCAACGTCGAGGACTTCCCCGTCGAGAAGTGGGACAGCATCCTGGCCATCAACCTGAGCTCGGCCTTCCACACCATGCGGCTGGCCCTGCCCGGCATGCGCGCCAAGAACTGGGGCCGCATCGTCAACATCGCGTCGGCCCATGGCTTGGTGGCTTCGGCCGGCAAGTCGGCCTATGTGGCGGCCAAGCACGGCTTGGTCGGTCTGACCAAATCGGCCGCGCTGGAAACCGCCACCACCGGCATCACCGCCAACGCGGTGTGCCCGGGCTGGGTGCTGACGCCGCTGGTGCAAAAGCAGATCGATGCCAAGGCCGAGCGCGAAGGCGTGTCCGTGGCCGAAGCGCAAAAAGGCCTGCTGGGCGAGAAGCAGCCCTCGCTGCAGTTCGTCACGCCGGCCCAGCTGGGCGACCTGACCGTCTTCCTGTGCTCGCCCGGTGCCGACCAGGTGCGTGGTGCGGCCTGGAACATGGACGGCGGCTGGCTGGCGCAGTGAGCGCTGCCTGATGCAGTGGCGACGGGGACGGGTTCGGGGACGATGTCAGGCGTGACGGAGGCGGTGCCAGCCCAAAGCCCAAATGACGCGTTCTTGGCTGGCAACGGCCTGCCTGAACGCTGGCAAGGCCGCGAGCACTTCGTCATCCTGGCGACCGGCTTCGGGCACGGCGAGGATGTGTTGGCGGTGTGGGCCTCCTGGCGGGCCGACCCGCGGCGTTGCGACCGGCTCACGGTCATCGCGATCGACCCCCAGCCCCATGCACCGCGGAGCGAGGACGGTGGCCGGCGCCCATGGGCCCCATGGGCATCTCGGTTGGCGGACCTCTGGCCGCCCATGACGCCCGGATGGCATCACCTGTGGCTGGACGATGCCCCTGCAGCGGCCAGCGATGGCGAGCATCCCGAGCAACGCCGTCCCCAATACCTCCGGCTGATGCTGGGCTTGGGCGAGGTCGCCGACCTGCTGCCCAGCCTGGTCGCGCCGGTGGATGCGTTCTGCCTGCACGCCTGTCCCGATGCAACCGGCGCTCCAGCCCAGGCTGCGCGGTGGGTTGCCCGTTTGAACCGTCTGGCGGCAACGGGTGCGACGGCCGTGGTCGCATCGCCGTCACCAGAGGTGCTCAGCGCCTTGCAAAGCGCCCAGTTTGAGCTGCAAGCAGCGGTCATCGCGGCCCACACCCACACGCGCGCCAAGTTCGCACCCAGGTTCGTGCCGCCGCTTTCTCCCGGTGGTTTGTGGCCCGCTGCCGCACCGGCGCACCGCCACACCCTGGTGATTGGCGCCGGCCTGGCGGGTTGCAGCGCGACCTGGTCGCTGGCTCGGCAGGGCTGGCGTGTGACCTTGCTGGACGCTGCCACAGGCCCGGCACAAGGCGCCTCGGGCAACCCCGGCGGGCTCTTCCACAGCATCGTCCACGGGGAAGATGGCATCCACGCACGGGCGCACCGTGCCGCGGCACTGGCCACCTGGGCGCGTGTGCACGAAGCGCTGGCGCGTGGCGACCTGCCAGGGCAATGCCAAGGCCTGCTGCGCCTCGACGCCCGCATGGACGAGGCCAGCGCCCAGGCGCTGCTGACGCGCCAACCCTGGCTGGCCGAGCAGGCGCATTGGCTGAACCAGGCCGAGGCCCAGGCGCTGTCCGGCTTGCCCGTGCCCAGCGGCGGCTGGCACTTCCTGCAAGCAGGCTGGCTGCAACCGGGCGCCTACGCCGAATGGCTGCTGGCGGAGGCCGCCACCCGGGCCGGCGCCGCCTTGCAGACACGCTGGTCGTGCCAGGTGGCCCGCATCCAACGCGACGAGGCCCGAGGGCTCTGGCAAGCACTGGACGCGCAAGGCCAAACCCTGGCAGAAGCGCCCTCCCTTGTGCTGGCCAACGCCTGGCAGGCCCAGGCCCTGCTGGACACCCTGCCGCCCGCCCAGGCCACGGCCCCCTTGCCGATGAGCGCGGTGCGGGGGCAAATCACCGTGCTGCCGCCGGTGACCGACGCCAGCGCAGCGCCCCACATCGCCCTGCCCCGCCTGCCGGTGGCCGGTGGCGGCTACGCGCTCTCTTTGCCGGGTGGCCGCCTGCTGTGCGGCGCCACCACCCAGCACCACGACCCGCATCCAGAGGTGCGGGAAACCGATCACCGGCACAACCTGCGGCAGGCCGAACGGCTGGGCGCCTGGCGTGGCGGTGAGCATGGCGATGACAGCGGCGATGGCAACTCACCGCCGCCCATCAACACCCCAAGCCTGGCCGGCCGCGTTGGCTGGCGCGCCACCACGCCCGACCGCCTGCCCCTGGTCGGCGCCCTGCCCTGGCATGCCGACCGCCTGACCGCATCGCAGCACACACGGCGCGAACAAGCGCGCATGCTGCCCCGCGAGCGCCACAGCCTGGACGGCCAAACCCAAGGCAGCCTCTGCGTGATCAGCGGGCTGGGCTCGCGCGGCATCACCTGGGCGGCGCTGGCCGGGGAGCTTCTCGCGCACTGGGTGACTGGCTCTGCCTGCCCGGTCGAAGCAGAATTGCGGGACGCGCTGGACCCGGCACGCTTCCTGGCCCGACAGCACCGACAGTGACATCCCCAGCCCCCGCACCATGACGACCGACGACGACCGCCCCCTCCCCGGCCTGACCGACCGCCTGCGCCTGGACAAATGGCTGTGGGCGGCACGCTTCTACAAAACCCGCAGCCTCGCCGCCGACGACATCGACAAAGGCCGCGTGCAGGTCAATGAGCAGGTGGCCAAGGCCTCGCGCGAACTCAAGGCCGGCGACGTGCTCTGTGTGCGCCAGGGCAGCGGCCAGGCCGTCGTGGTGCGCACCGTCGTCGTCCAGGCCCTGAGCACCGTGCGCGGTCCCGCGCCCCAGGCGCAGCGGCTCTACACCGAAACGCCCGAAAGCACCGCCGCACGGGCCGAAGCGGCCGAACGCCGGCGGATGTCGTCCGAGCCCGCGGATGCCATCGAGCACGGCCGCCCCACCAAGCGCGACCGCCGCCAACTGGCCGACTGGGACCGCTGGTCCGCCAGCGCGGACGAGTGAGGGGCCGGCGGCCCCACGCTTCGGTTACATTTTCGCCCTTCGGCGGGACTTGCATTCCGCCCCCGCACCCCCATTTGCCGCCGCAGACCCGCGCAAGGCGCGCCCCACGACAACCTGTCTGACACACCTGCCACCATGAGCGAGACCACCCCCACGCCCGAACACGCCGACGCAGGCGCTGAAGCCAGCCCGCTGACGCTGGAGCAACAGCTCGCCGAGCTGCAAGCCAAGCACACCGAGGTGTCCGACGCCTACCTGCGCGCCAAGGCCGAAGCCGAAAACATCCGCCGCCGTGCCGAAGAGGAAATCAGCAAGGCCCGCAAGTTCGCCGTGGAATCCTTCGCCGAAAGCCTGCTGCCCGTGCGCGACAGCCTCGAAGCCGCCCTGGCCACCCACACCGCCAAGCCCGAGACCCCGGTCGAAACCGTCATGGAAGGCGTGAGCGCCACCCTGCGCCAGCTGGCCTCGGCCCTGGAGCGCAACAAGGTCATCGAGCTGAACCCGGCCGCCGGCACCAAGTTCGACCCCAACATCCACCAGGCCATCAGCATGGTCCCGGCCGAGCAGGAAGCCAACACCGTGGTCGGCGTGCTGCAAAAGGGCTACCTGATCGCGGACCGCGTGCTGCGCCCCGCCCTGGTCACGGTCGCCGCACCGAAGTGAGCGAGGCTGGAAGCCCTTTTTTGACAGGGCTTTCACAAACGCCTCTTGAAATCGCTGTAGTCGTTCGCACATCCAGATCAAGCACCGCACGGCCGACCTGCCAGACAGCGCCCAACGGCGTCAAACGCTGAAGGCGGCCGGGCACACCACAGATTCACAGATACCTTAGGAGCACCCTCATGGGCAAGATCATCGGCATCGACCTGGGCACCACCAACTCGTGCGTGGCCATCATGGAAGGCAACACCACCAAGGTGATTGAAAACTCGGAAGGTGCACGCACCACGCCGTCCATCATCGCCTACCAGGAAGACGGCGAGATCCTCGTCGGCGCCTCGGCCAAGCGCCAGGCCGTGACCAACCCGCGCAACACGCTGTACGCGGTGAAGCGCCTGATCGGCCGCAAGTTCACCGAGAAGGAAGTGCAAAAGGACATCGACCTGATGCCCTTCACCATCGCCGCCGCCGACAACGGTGACGCCTGGGTGGAAGTGCGCGGCAAGAAGTACGCGCCCCCCCAAGTGTCGGCCGAAGTGCTGCGCAAGATGAAGAAGACCGCCGAAGACTACCTGGGTGAGGAAGTCACCGAGGCCGTCATCACCGTGCCCGCCTACTTCAACGACGCCCAGCGCCAGGCCACCAAGGACGCCGGCCGCATCGCCGGTCTGGACGTCAAGCGCATCATCAACGAGCCCACCGCCGCAGCCCTGGCCTTCGGTCTGGACAAGCACGGCGCCGGTGACCGCAAGATCGCCGTGTATGACCTGGGCGGTGGCACCTTCGACGTGTCCATCATCGAGATCGCCGACGTCGATGGCGAAAAGCAGTTCGAAGTGCTGTCCACCAACGGCGACACTTTCCTGGGCGGCGAAGACTTCGACCAACGCATCATCGACTTCATCATCTCCGAGTTCAAGAAGGAACAAGGCGTTGACCTGTCCAAGGACGTGCTGGCCCTGCAGCGCCTGAAGGAAGCCGCGGAAAAGGCCAAGATCGAGCTGTCGAGCAACTCGCAGACCGATGTCAACCTGCCCTACATCACGGCAGACGCCACCGGCCCCAAGCACCTGAACGTCAAGCTGACGCGCGCCAAGCTGGAGTCGCTGGTGGAAGAGCTGATCGAGCGCACCATCGCACCCTGCCGCACCGCCATCAAGGACGCTGGCGTGGCCGTGGGCGACATCCAGGACGTGATCCTGGTCGGCGGCATGACCCGCATGCCCAAGGTGCAAGAGAAGGTCAAGGAGTTCTTCGGCAAGGAGCCCCGCAAGGACGTGAACCCTGACGAAGCCGTGGCCGTGGGCGCCGCCGTGCAAGGCCAGGTCCTGGCCGGCGACCGCACCGACGTGCTGCTGCTGGACGTGACCCCGCTGTCCCTGGGCATCGAAACCCTGGGCGGCGTCATGACCAAGATGATCGGCAAGAACACGACCATCCCGACCAAGTTCGCACAGACCTTCTCCACCGCCGATGACAGCCAGCCGGCCGTGACCATCAAGGTCTTCCAGGGCGAGCGCGAGATGGCTTCGGGCAACAAGATGCTGGGCGAGTTCAACCTCGAAGGCATCCCGCCCGCACCGCGTGGCACGCCGCAGATCGAAGTGTCGTTCGACATCGACGCCAACGGCATCTTGCACGTGGGCGCCAAGGACAAGGCCACCGGCAAGGAAAACAAGATCACCATCAAGGCGAACTCCGGCCTCACCGAGGACGAGATCCAGAACATGGTGAAGGACGCCGAGCTCAACGCCGCCGAAGACAAGAAGAAGCTGGAACTGGTGCAGGCCAAGAACCAGGGCGACGGCCTGGTGCACAGCGTGCGCAAGTCCCTGACCGAGTACGGCGACAAGCTGGACGCCGGTGAGAAGGAAAAGATCGAAGCCGCGATCAAGGACGTCGAGGAATCGCTCAAGGGCGAGGACAAGGACGACATCGAGGCCAAGACCAACGCCCTGATGACCGCCAGCCAGAAGCTGGGCGAGAAGATGTACGCCGACATGCAGGCCGCCCAAGGTGCCGCCGGCGCCGAAGGCGCTGCGGCTGGCGCACAAGGTGCCGGCGCCGAACAGGCCAAGCCCGCCGACGACAACGTCGTGGACGCCGAGTTCAAGGAAGTCAAGAAGGACTGACCACCGGGGCTCGCCCCCACTCTGACAGGGCACAGGCCGTGTGAGCACCTCGCTCACGCCCTGTGCCTTTGTCGGGTCTGGACACCAACACCATGGCAAAACGCGATTTTTACGAAGTCCTCGGCGTCGCCAAAAGCGCGTCCGACGAAGAGATCAAGAAGGCCTACCGCAAGCTGGCCATGAAGCACCACCCTGACCGCAACCAGGGTGAGAAGGCCAAGGAGGCGGAAGAGCAGTTCAAGGAGGTCAAAGAGGCCTACGAGATGCTCTCCGACCCCAAGAAGAAGGCCGCCTACGACCAGTACGGCCACGCCGGCGTCGACCCGAACATGGGCGGCGGACGCGGTGGTGCGGAGGGCTTCGGTGGTTTCGCCGATGCCTTTGGCGACATCTTCGGTGACATCTTCGGCCAACAGGGCGGCGGTGGACGGCGCAGCGGGGGCCCGCAGGTTTACCGTGGCAGCGACCTGTCGTACGCCATGGAAATCAGCCTGGAAGAAGCCGCTGCCGGCAAGGACACGCAGATCCGCATCCCCGCCTGGGACGAATGCGGCATCTGCCACGGCTCCGGCGCCAAGCCCGGCACCAGCGCGAAAACCTGCCCGACCTGCAACGGCTCGGGCACGGTGCACATGCGCCAGGGCTTCTTCAGCGTGCAGCAGTCCTGCCCGCACTGCCAGGGCACCGGCAAGGTCATCCCCGAGCCCTGCACCGCCTGCCATGGCCAGGGCAAGGTCAAGAAGACCAAGACGCTGGAAGTCAAGATCCCGGCCGGCATCAACGAAGGCATGCGCATCCGCTCGGCCGGCAACGGCGAGCCGGGCACCAATGGCGGACCCGCGGGCGACCTCTACATCGAGATCCGCATCAAGCAGCACGACATCTTCGAGCGCGACAGCGACGACCTGCACTGCTCCGTGCCAGTGCCGCTGACCACGGCGGCCCTGGGCGGCAGCATCGAGGTGCCGACGCTGGGCGGCAAGGCCGAGATCGACATCCCCGAAGGCACCCAGCACGGCAAGACCTTCCGCCTGCGCGGCAAGGGCATCAAGGGCATCCGCTCCAGCTACCCCGGTGACCTCTACTGCCACATCGTGGTGGAAACGCCGGTCAAGCTCACCGAGCACCAGCGCAAGCTGCTCAAGGAACTGGACGAATCCTTCAAGAAGGGTGGGGAGAAGCACTCGCCCAACTCCAAAAGTTGGACGGACCGGGTGAAGAACATCTTCAAGTGATGCACTGCTCGCACCTGTGAAGCGAACAACGGCGCCCCAGTGGCGCCGTTGTCACGTCTGGTGGCCGGCCTGGACAGCAGACCTGGGCCACATCGGCCTGCCGTGGTGTGACATCGTTGGCTCGAAGCCGCAAAACGCTGAGCGGGGCTCATGTCTTTGGCGAACTTGCGGGCATGCCCTGTGAGAAATTCACTCAAGGGTTTGAAGTTTCAATCCGATACATCCGCCATGACAAGGGGGCGTCCGCCTGTGGCGCCTGCTGCCCAGCCAAAGACAAGGACGTCCCATGAGCCAGCAAGCCGAGCGCCATCCCATCGACAACGAGGCGCGCTACCAGGCCATCAGCAACAGCCAACTGCTCATCGAGTTCGACATCGACGGCAACATCTTGTGGGCCAATGAGAACTACTTGCGCTGCTTTGGTTACGCAGAAGACCAAATTGTGGGTCAACCGCGCACCTTCCTCTGCAGCGCGGCCGTTGCAGCACAGCCGGAGTACGCGCACACATGGCAGCGCTTGCAGGCGGGCGAATCGGTGTCGGGCGAGTTCCTGCGCAAGGGGGCGAACGACCGTGACATCTACCTGCGCGGCAGCTTCAACCCCGTCCTGGGCCACGGTGGCCAGGTGGTCAGCATCATCCTGGTCTCGTCCGATGTGACCGAAGCCAAGCTCCGCGCGCTGGAAGACCACGGCAAGATCAAGGCCATCTCCCGCTCGCAGGGCATGATCGAATTCGACCTGCAAGGCAAGGTGCTGGACGTCAACGACAACTTCCTGCACATGCTGGGCTACGCACGGGACGAGGTCCTGGGCAAGCACCACCGCATGTTCATCGACGAGGACGAGGCCAACAGCCCGGCCTACCCTGCGTTCTGGCAGAAGCTGGGCCGCGGAGAGTTCGACGAGGGCGAGTACCTCCGGATCGGCAAGGGTGGCAAACGCGCCTGGCTGCATGCCACTTGCAACCCGATCTTCGACCTGGAAGGCAAGCCGATCAAGGTGGTGAAGTTCTGCATGGACATCACCGAGCGCAAAGAACTTGACTTGCTGAACCGGGGGCGCCACCAGGCCTTGCTCGACAGCACCTGCTACATGGAGGTGGATGCCGAGGGCACCATCATCGAAATCAACGAGCGCATGTGCAAAGCGGTGGGCTACAGCCGCGCCGATCTGCTGGGGCGCAACGGCAGCATCCTGGCGTTCGAGGAAGACCTGCAACAAACGGGCAGCACCCCCGAATGGCAGCGGCTGCGCGAAGGACAGGCCCAGTCGGGTGAATTCCGCCGCAAGGGCGCGGGCAACCGCGAGGTGTGGTTCAACGCCGCAGGCAGTGGCGTCAGGGGCGTGGATGGCAAGCTGAGCCGCTTCTTCATGGTGGGCACGGACATCACGCAAGAGCGCCTGGCCAAGCAGGACCTGGATGGCAAGCTGGGTGCCATCAGCCGTTCGCAGGCGGTCATCGAGTTCGACATGGAAGGCCGTGTGCTCGACGCCAACGCCAATTTCCTCAAGCTGATGAACTACACGCTGGACGACATCCGGGGCCGTCACCACCGCATGTTTGCCGATCCCGTGCACGCTGCCAGCATCCATTACCAGGCCTTCTGGGAGCGGCTGGGACGCGGCGAGTTCGAGAGCGGCGAGTACAAGCGCCTGGGCCGTGAAGGGCGCGAGGTCTGGATCCAGGCGACCTACAACCCCATCCTGGACCGCTCGGGCCGGCCCTTCAAGGTGGTGAAGTTCGCCACCGACGTCACCGAACTCAAGCTGCGCAACGCGGAGTACAAGGCCAAGGTCGATGCCATCGACAAGGGCCAGGCCGTCATCGAGTTCGACCTGGACGGCCAGGTGCTGAACGCCAACCGCAACTTCCTCTCGGCCATGGGCTACACGAACCGGGAAATCCACGGGCAGCACCACAGCATCTTCTGCACGCCCGAGTACACCCACAGCCCCGAGTACCGCGATTTCTGGCTGCGGCTCAGCGAAGGTGAGTTCGTGACCGGCCGCTTCCAGCGGGTGGGCAAGTTCGGCCGCGAGGTCTGGATCCAGGCCACCTACAACCCTTTGCTCGACCTCAACGGCAAGGTCGTGAAGGTGATCAAGTACGCCTATGACGTGACCAAGGAAGTGTTGCTGGAGAAATACGTCACGCAGCGCTCACGCGAGATGAGCGAGAGCGTGCAGCACCTCATCGACAGCATCACCCAGATCGCCGCGAACTCGGGCGTGGCCGCCGAGCTGGCACAGGAGACCAATGTGGCGGCCCGCTCGGGCTATGACTCGCTGCAGAAGTCCATCGAGGCCATCGACAACATCCAGGCCAGCTCGGTGAAGATGTCGGAGATCGTGCGGGTGATCGGCGAGATCGCCGGGCAGACCAACCTGCTGGCCTTCAACGCGGCCATCGAGGCGGCCCGTGCCGGGCAGCATGGCGTGGGCTTCTCGGTGGTGGCCGGTGAGGTGCGCAAGCTGGCCGAGCGCAGTTCGCAGGCGGCACGGGAGATCTCCAAGCTCATCGAAGAAGCGGCGCTGCACGTCAACCAGGGCGCGCAGGTCAGCAAGTCGGCCGCCACCAGTTTCGAAGGCATCCTCGCCGCGGTCATGCGCACGGGCAACAGCGTGTCGGCCATCGCTTCGGCCACCGACGCCCAGCGCGACATGGCGAACGCCGTGACATCCACCATCCAGCAGCTTGAGCAGTTGAAGGTGCGTTGATGACATCCGCGCAGGCCGCTCACGCAGCGCTGGGTTACGGCGGCTTCATGCTGGGTGGCATGGCGCTCGCCCTGCCCATGGCGGCGCTGCGCGAGGTCGTGCCGATGGTGTCGCTGTGCCCCCTGCCCACGCCCAACCCCGCGGTCGTCGGCGGCTTGAACCTGCGGGGCGTGGCGGTGCCCGTGTTGGACCTGCGCCTGCTGCTGGGCCAGACCGCCGAGCCCCTGGCAGCGCCTTGCGTGGTCGTCATGGTGCACGAGGGGCACATCCTGGGCTTGCTGGCCAGTGCCGTCACCGGCATCTTCCAGACCGCCGATGGCGAGGTCAAGCACGTGCGCAGCGACGCCGGTGCCATGGCCATTTGCCAAGGCACCCTCGTTCGGGCAGACGACGGCGCGATGGTCGGCATCTTGTCGCCAGCAGCGATCGCCGCCCAGCCACACGTGCCGCTCACCGAAGACCCCGAGCCGCAACGCAGCCGCCCCTTGGCCGAGGCTGTCGCTGGCAGCGACCCGGACGGCGACAGCCTGAGTGACATCGAGGCGCACTTTCCCGTGATGCTGCTGCGCTGTGGCCGCATCGCCCTGTCCATCGACGCCCTGAGCGTGGCCGCCACGCTGACCGCACCGAGCGTGACGCCTTCCGCGCTGGCCCAGGGCCACTGCAAGGGCGTCATCGCGCATGCCGGCATGTCGGTGCCCGCGGTGGACTTGCAAGCCATGCTGAACCTCGGCGCCTTGCCCTGCGACGATGCCCAACAGGCGTTCGTGCTGAACACGGCCGAGGGCGCCGTGGCCTTCCTGATCAGCGAAGTGCTGGACGTGGTGCGCTGCCGCCGCGACGCGGTGATCCCGGTGCCGGCCTTCGCCCTGCCCCACCCAGCGCTGTTCGCGGGCGCTCTGCCTGCCAGCGCCCTGCCGGCCGATGCGGCCGAGCGTGGCGACGTGATCCGCTCGCAATGCCTGCTGATCGACGGCGAAGCCCTGCGCGCGCAGGAACAGGTGCACAACCTGGCCAGCGTCGCGCAAAGGCGCCAGGGAGCGCAGACCGCCCAAGCAGGTCAAGGCGACGATGCCCGCAGCTTCACCAAGGCCATGCACGACGGGCAAGGCGCGCAGCCGCTGCTGACCTACATGCTGGCAGGCGAAACCGCCACACCGCTGAACCAGATCCAGGCCATCGTTTCCTGGCGGCCAGACATGGCCGTTTTCGAACCTCGCGGCAAGCTCCTGGGCATGTTGGTGCAACGCGGGGTGTCCGTCCCGGTGCTGTGCCTCAACGGCCTGCTGGGTTTGCCGGCACCGGCCATGACCGCCACCATGAGCGTCTTGCTGGTGGCGTCCGACGGGGAATGCGTGGGCTTTGCCGTGACACAGCTGCGCAGCATCGAGACCAGCAGTTGGGAGCCCAGCCTCCAGGGCGGCCCGTCCCCCCACAGCCATGCCGGGCAAGGCCTGCGCACACGGCAGCTGGCCAAGGTCGGCCCACCTGGCGAAGAACGCATGCTGCCGGTGCTGGACCTGCAAGCCATGGCGCGCCAGCTGCAAAGCGGCGCCCTGGTCGCCACGCCAGCCTGAGCCTCGGCGCGCCAAACAGCGCCGCTGCCCCTCCTCACCGCGCCGTCTGCCCCTGGCCCTCTGTGGCATCCTCGGACGTGCACCTTGTCACGGCCGGGCTTGTGTGCTCAAGTTCACGCCACCACATGCCGAAAACGGCAGACAGCCTGTCCCGATGGCCGTGCAATCCGCACGCCACAGGGCCAGGGCTTTGGCCCCAGAGGGTGACGCGCATGGCGTATCAAGGTTCGCTGTCTCACATACAAGCATTGATCATCGAAGACATGGCCGTGCAGCAAACGACGCTGCGGGGCCAGTTGGCGCTGCTCGGCATCACCCGTGTGGACGTGGCCTCGAACGCGAACGACGCCTACCGCCTGATCCGCGCCAACAAGTACGGCCTGATCATGTGCGACTTCAACCTGAACCACCGCACCGACGGCCAGCAACTGTTCGAACACGTGCGTGAGCAAGGCCTGCTGCCAGCCGATTGCCTGTTCTTCATGATCACGGCCGAGAGCAGCTATGCCTCGGTGGCCGCCACCACCGAGCACCACCCCGACGCCTACCTGCTCAAGCCCGTCACGGCCAGCGACATCGAAGACCGCCTCAAAGCCATGCTGGAAAAGCGCCAGGCCCTGCTGCCGGTGAGCTCGCGCCTGGCCAAAAGCGACCTGAACGGCGCACTGCAGGCCAGCGACGAACTGATCTCACAGCGCAACCGCTGGTTCATGTCCGCCTTGCAGCTCAAGGGGCAGACGCTGCTCAAGCTCGGTCGCCATGAAGACGCCAAGGCGGTGTACGAGCAGGCCCTGGAGGTGCGCCCCGACCTGCTGTGGGCCCGCCTCGGTGTGGCCCGCGCCCACAAGGCCGCAGGCCGCTTCAACGAAGCGCACCGGCTGGCGCAAGACATCATCGACTCGCCCGAAGGCGAGAAAATGGTCGCGGCCTACGACGTCGTCGCCGAATCACAGGAGGCCAGCGGCGACCCGCTGGGCGCCTTGTGGACACTGCGCGATGCGTCCCTGGTCGTGCCCTCCACGCGCCGACACCGCATGGTGGGCGAATCGGCCTACCGCAATGGCGACCTCGACATGGCCAAGCAGGCCCTGGGCAAGGCCGCCAAAGCCAGCCGGGGCACCATCGTGGCCCAGGCCCAGGACGACCTGCTGCTGGCCCAGACCCTGGTGGACATCGGCGAACCCAGCGAGGCCCTGCGCGTGCTGCAGGACGCGAAGAACCACTACAAAGACCATCCAGGCTTCGGCGCCACGTCCCTGTCGCTGCAAGCCCAGGTGGAGATGGCCAACGGGCAGCCCGAGCAGGCCGAAGCCACTTTGGAAAAGGCCCGCGCCAGCCTGGGCAAAGGCAAGGCCGACTTCGCCACCGTGGCCCTGGCCAAGGCCGAACTGATGGCCGGCAACGAAGAAGCCGGTCTGGCCTTGCTGGGCAGCGCCATCAGCGCCGACCACGAAAACCTGCGGGTCAAGCAGATGATCGCCAAGGCGCTGCAAGACACCGGCCACGAGGACAAGGTCTCGGCCGTCATCGAGTCGGCCACGGCCAGCATGCAGAACATGGTCACCGACGCCCGCAAGCTGCTGCGCGACAGCCGCATTGACGACGCCGTGAGCATCATCGAAAACGCCGCGCACGAGTACCCCGAAAACACCGGCGTGCTGCTGCAGGCCGCGCAGATCCAGTGCATGGCCCTGCGCCTGAAGAAGACGCTGGACGAGCCCCGCATCGGCACCATCCGCGACTACCTCGACCGCCTTGACAAGCTGCTGCCCGGCCACGACCGCGTCACCATGATGCGCCGCTACTTCCGCGAAACGCTGGGCACGCTGGACGCGTCCAGCCCACAAAGCTGAGCCCCATGAGCGACGCCCTCGCGCTCATCGCGCACGACCTCAAGAACGCACTGGGTGGCCTGGAAGGCGAACTCGCGGAACTGATCGACCACCCCACCCCCGTGATGGCGCAACGCGCCCACCTGCACTGCGCCGAACTGCGCCGGCAGTTCATCCAGTTCCTGACGCTGTACGGCGCCCGCACCGACGGCCTGTGCGCCCTGTGCGAGGACGAATCCCCGCTGGACCTGCTGCAGGCCTTGCAACGCGTCTGGTCGGTCAAGCTGCAGATGGAGGGCAGCCCCATCCAGGTCGTCACACAGACCGCCTGCGTGGACACCGCCCCCGCGTTCTGGTACTTTGACCACCGTTTGGTGCAACTGGCGCTCGACGCGGCCATCCACAACGCCGTGCGCTTTGCCCGCACGCGGGTGGAGATCAACGTGACGCAGTCCGACGGCTGGCTGGTGTGGAGCGTGCACGACGATGGCCCTGGCCTCGATGCCGACGACCCCGGCCAGGCCAACGCCACCGGTCTGGGCACGGCCCTGGCAGAAGCCGTGGCGGCCGCCCATGCCCACAGCGGTCGCAGCGGTCGCATCCACCTTGGCAGCAGCCCAGGCCAAGGCACCACCTTCACCATGGCGCTGCCCTGAGATCGCCATGAAACGCACCCGCAGTACCCGGAGGAGCGCCCATGCATGAGGTCTTCTCGTCCAGCAGCACAGCCAAAACCGGGCTGGGCGACGCCATGCACGACATGCGCAGCGCCCGCGCCCTCGTCATCGACAGCAACCTCACCTCGCGCAGCATCCTGCGCACGATGATGTCCGACCTCGGCGTGCCCGGCGACCGCATCAAGCAAGTGGGCCGCTACAACGACGCCCGCGCCGAACTGGAGCGCACCCGCTACGACATCGTCCTGTGCGACTACCACTTCGGTGACACCCGCCAGACCGGCACCGACCTGCTCGACGAACTGCGCGCTGGCAACCACCTGCCCTTCTCCACCATCTTCGTGATGGTCACGTCGGAGGCCTCTTACGCCAAGGTGGCCGAAGCCGCCGAAGCCGCGCTGGACTGCTACCTGCTCAAGCCGCACACGCACAACGAGCTGGCCGGGCGCATCCGGGTGGCGCGCCTGCGCAAACAGGCCATGGCCGACATCTTCAAGGCGCTGGAAACCGAGCAATACGAAGAAGCCACCAAGCTCTGCCTGGCCCGCGTGGAGGCCAAATCGGAATACTGGATTTACGCCGCCCGCATCGGCAGCGAACTGCTGCTGCGCCTGAACCGGCACGACGAGGCCCGTGCGCTCTTCGAAGTCATCGACGCCACCAAGGCCATGCCCTGGGCCCGGCTGGGCATCGCCCGCGCCCACGTGGAGGCTGGCCAGATCCCACCGGCGCTGCGCGTGCTCGATGCCCTCATCCTTGACAGCCCGGGCTACGCCGATGCCTACGACGTGATGGGCCGCGCCCACCTGCAAGTGGGCGACTTCGAACGCGCCTACCAGACCTACCAGAAGGCCGTCAGCCTCACGCCCAACGCCGTGGGCCGTCTGCAGAAGATGGGGCTGCTGGCCTTCCACCTGGGCCACACCGACGAGGCCGCCGAAGTGCTGGAACGCGCCATCGCCATGGGCCTGGGTTCGCGCTCCTTCGACTTCCAGAGCGTGGTCATGCTGGCCCTGACCCACTTCGCCAAAGACGATGGGGCCGCGCTGCACAAATGCGTCAACCAGCTGCTGCGCGCCCACGAGCGCAAGGCCCGCAGTGCGCGGCTGCGCCGGATGTACGAGCTGGTGCAAGTGCTGGCCCTGGTCCAGCAAAACCAGGGCACCGAAGCCTCGCGGCGGCTCAAGACCATGGCCCGCGAATTCGGGCAGCCGGACTACGACTACGAAACCGCCGGCAACATGATGACCGCGCTCACGCGCCTGCGCGAGCGCAGCCTCGACCTGCCCGACGCCGATGCCTGGATGCAGCGCCTGGCCAGCCGTTTCTGCACCAACAAGCCGCTCACCGGCATGCTGTGCATGATGGTGGCCAGCCACGAGCCCTATGGCGACATGCTGCGCGAAAGCTACCGCCAGCTCAGCGCCCTGGCCGAAAGCTGTCTGGCCCAGGCCAAGAACGGCGCACCGGCCAAGGCCGTGGAAACGCTGCTGCAACGCGGCGCCGACACCGGCAACGCCCGCACCGTCGAGCTGGCCGACATGATCTGGCAGCGCTACCTGACGCAGCTGGAGTCACACACCGAGATGGCCGCGCGCCTGCAAGACCTGCTGACGCGCTACGGCCGCCGGCCCGCGAGCGAAACCGACGGCTGAGCTTCAGCTCAGAGGACGGCGCCCGCCTTGACGCAATCCACGTAATAGCGCTTGCCGCCGCCAGGCAGGTCCTCGGCCACCAGGCCGTGCACATCGGTGGCGAAGCCCGGGAAGGCCGTGCTGAAGGTCTGCGTGAACTTCAGGAAGTCACAGATCTTCTTGTTGAAACGCTCGCCCGGGATCAGCAGCGGGATGCCCGGCGGGTACGGCGTCAGCAGGGCCGTGGTGATGCGGCCTTCCAGCTGGTCGATGTCCACACGCTCGGTCTGCTTGCGCGCGATGCAGGCATAGGCGTCGGACGGCTTCATCGCCGGCTCCAGGCCCGACAGGTAGACCTCGGTGGTCAGGCGGGCGATGTCGCCCTTGGCATAGGCCTCGTGCACGCTCTGGCACAGGTCGCGCAGGCCCATGCGCTCATACATCGGGTGCTTCTGGCAGAACTCCGGCAGCACGCGCCACATCGGCTGGTTCTTGTCGTAGTCGTCCTTGAACTGCTGCAGCGCCGTCAACATGGTGTTCCAGCGGCCCTTGGTGATGCCGATGGTGAACATGATGAAGAAGCTGTACAGGCCGGTCTTCTCGACCACCACGCCGTGCTCGGCCAGGTACTTGGTGACGATGGACGCCGGGATGCCCGAGGTCGCGAACTTGCCCGACACGTCCAGGCCCGGCGTGATGATGGTGGACTTGATCGGGTCCAGCATGTTGAAGCCATCGGCCAGGTTGCCGAAGCCGTGCCACTCTTCGTTGGCCTGCAGCACCCAGTCTTCCGGCTGGCCGACCGCATGGTCGAGCCCATGTTCAAGGCGGGCATCGGGCCCCCAGACCTTGAACCACCAGTCCTCGCCGTACTCCTTGTCCACCTTGCGCATGGCGCGGCGGAAGTCCAGCGCTTCCTTGATGCTTTCTTCCACCAGCGCGGTGCCGCCCGGAGGCTCCATCATGGCCGCGGCCACGTCGCACGACGCGATGATCGCGTACTGCGGCGAGGTCGAGGTGTGCATCAGGTAGGCCTCGTTGAAGAGGTTGCGGTCCAGCGGCACGGTCTGCGAGTCCTGCACCAGCACGTGCGAGGCCTGCGAGATGCCGGCCAGCAGCTTGTGCGTGGACTGCGTGGCATAGACCACCGCCTCTTTCGGACGCGCGCGGCCCTTGCCCATGGCGTGGTACATGCCGTAGAACTTGTGGAAGGCGGCGTGCGGCAACCAGGCTTCGTCGAAGTGCAGGTTGTCGATCCAGCCGTCCAGCATGCCCTTGATGGTCTCGGTGTTGTAGAGCACGCCGTCGTAGGTGCTCTGCGTGATCGTCAGGATGCGCGGCTTGACCTGGGACGCGTCCACGCCCTTGAGCAGCGGGTTGGCCGCGACCTTGGCGCGGATGGTGTCCGGCTCGAACTCGCTTTTCGGGATCGGACCGATGATGCCGTAGTGGTTGCGCGTGGGCGTCAGGAAGACCGGCACCGCGCCCGTCATGATGATGCTGTGCAGGATGGACTTGTGGCAGTTGCGGTCCACCACGACGATGTCGTCCGGGGCCACGGTGTGGTGCCACACCATCTTGTTGGAGGTGGACGTGCCGTTGGTGACGAAGAAGCAGTGGTCGGCATTGAAGATGCGCGCGGCGTTCTTCTCGGACTCGTAGATCGGGCCGGTGTGGTCCAGCAGCTGGCCGAGTTCTTCCACGGCATTGCACACGTCGGCGCGCAGCATGTTTTCGCCGAAGAACTGGTGGAACATCTGGCCCACCGGGCTCTTCAGGAAGGCCACGCCACCGGAGTGACCGGGGCAGTGCCAGGAGTAGGAACCGTCCTGGGCGTAGTCCATCAGCGCCTTGAAGAACGGCGGGGCCAGGCCGTCGAGGTAGCTGCGCGCTTCGCGGATGATGTGACGCGCCACGAACTCGGGCGTGTCCTCGAACATGTGGATGAAGCCGTGCAGCTCGCGCAGGATGTCGTTCGGGATGTGCTCCGAGGTGCGCGTCTCGCCGTACAGGTAGATGGGAATCTCTGCGTTCTTGAAGCGAATTTCGCTGACGAAATTGCGCAGGGCCTTCAAGGCCACATCGACCTCGTCCTTGGAGCCGGCGCCAAATTCCTCGTCGTCGATGGACAGGATGAAGGCGCTGGCCCGGCTTTGCTGCTGCGCAAACTGAGACAAATCGCCATAACTGGTCACGCCCAGCACCTCGCAACCTTCCTTCTGGATGGCGTCGGCCAGGGCGCGGATGCCCAGGCCGGAGGTGTTTTCGGAGCGGAAGTCTTCGTCGATGATGACGATGGGGAAATGAAAGCGCAGCATGACCTGTTCCTGTGCACAAAAACGGAGCAATGGCGAAAGCCAGAACGGAGAAATCCCGAAGACGGCGAAGTGTAGGCGGCAAGCCTGCGGATTTGTTTGACACGGCCGCGTTTTTGCATCGCCGCCCAGAAAAATGTCCCCACAGTGTCTGCAGTGAAATTCCCGCCTAAACTTCGCACTTGACAGCGGCGTGACACCTCATTCCAGGTGCCGCGCCACACATCCAAAGGGCAGTGCAGCAAGGAGTTGCGGCGGATGAGCGAATCGACGCTGTGGTGGATCGTGGCAGGGTTCTTTGTGAGCCTGGAGTTGCTGACGGGCTCCTTTTACTTGCTGATGCTGGCGCTGGGTGCGGCCACGGCGGCTGCGATCGCGATCCTGGGCGGGGACCAGGCTTCGCAGATGCTCGCTGCGGCCCTGGTGGGTGGCGGCGCCGTGTACCTGTGGCACCGCAAATTGCTGCGGCGCGGCATGCTGCCGGTGGACGACTACACCTCCACTGGCCTGGGCAGCCTGGACGTGGGTGAGCATGTCACCGTGTCGAACTGGCACCCCGATGGCACGGCCCGGGTGCATTACCGCGGCAGCGACTGGATGGCCCGTTACCACGGTGCCCATGTGCCGGCCTCGGGGCCCCACCGCATCCGCGCCATCGAAAGCAATTACCTGGTGCTGGAGCGCCTCTGAGCCATGGAAGTCGCACTGGTTTTGCTCATCGTTGCGGCGATCTTCGTCGTCCGCGCCATCAAGGTCGTGCCCCAGCAAAGCGCCTGGGTCGTGGAGCGTCTGGGCAAGTACAGCACCACACTCAAGCCCGGCCTGAACGTGCTCGTGCCTTTCGTGGACAAGGTCGCCTACGAGCACTCGCTCAAGGAGATCCCGCTGGACGTGCCCAGCCAGGTCTGCATCACCAAGGACAACACCCAGCTCCACGTGGACGGCATCCTGTATTTCCAGGTGACCGACCCGATGCGCGCCAGCTACGGCTCGTCGAATTACATCGTCGCCATCACCCAGCTGGCGCAGACCACGCTGCGCTCCATCGTGGGCCGCATGGAACTGGACAAGACCTTCGAGGAGCGCGACGCCATCAACACTTCGGTGGTGGCCGCCCTCGATGAGGCCGCGCTGAACTGGGGCGTGAAGGTCTTGCGCTACGAGATCAAGGACCTGACGCCGCCCGCCGAAATCCTGCGCTCCATGCAGCAACAGATCACCGCCGAGCGCGACAAGCGCGGCCGCATCGCCGAATCCGAAGGCCGCAAGCTGGAGCAGATCAACCTGGCCACGGGCGAGCGCGAATCTTTCATCGCCAGGTCAGAAGGCGAAAAGCAGGCCGAGATCAACCGCGCCCAGGGCCAGGCGGCGGCCATCACCGCCGTGGCCGACGCCACCGCCGCGGCCATCGCGAAAATCGCCGCCGCCATCCAGTTGCCCGGGGGGCAGGACGCGGTCAACCTGAAGGTGGCCGAGAAGGCCGTCGAGGCTTATGCGCAGCTCGCGCAGAAGAACAACACCATGATCGTGCCGGGCAACATGAGCGAAGTCTCGGCCCTGATCGGCACGGCCATGACGCTGCTGCGCCAGTCGCCACAGCCTTCCCAGGCGCCACAGGCTTCCCAGTCGCCCCACTCGCCGCCCCCAGGCAACACCCGATGAGCGTGCACCTCGTGCCCGGACGCAACGTGCTGGGTGGCCCCCTGCGCGCCTGCTCCTATGACCCGGTCACGGGCTATTTCCGCGATGGCTGCTGCCGCACCCGCGAGGACGACACCGGCCTGCACGTGGTCTGTGTGCGCGTGACGGCCGACTTCCTGGCGTTCTCGATGCACCAGGGCAACGACCTCTCCACACCGCGGCCCGAATGGCGCTTCCCCGGCCTGCAGCCGGGCGACCGTTGGTGCCTGTGCGCCGAACGCTGGCTGGAAGCCTGGCGCGCCGGTGTGGCGCCCCCGGTGGCGCTGGACGCCACGCACGAAGCGGCGCTGCAAGTCATCCCGCTGGAAGTGCTGCAAGCCCATGCGCTGCAGCCCGTGCGCCCCGACCCAGCCTGAAAAGCCGGCCTGAGAACAGGCGGCGTCAGGCCAGTTCCGGGAACAGCACCGAGGTGTAGCCGAAGCGGCTGAAATCGCGCACCCGCATGGGGTAAAGCTGGCCGATGAGGTGATCGCACTCGTGCTGCACCACGCGCGCATGGAAGCCCTCGGCCTCGCGCTCGATGGGCTGGCCCTGCACATCGAAGCCCGAGTAGCGGATGCGCGCCCATCGGGGCACCACGCCGCGCAACCCCGGCACCGACAGGCAGCCCTCCCAGCCCTCCTCTTCCACGTCCGACAGTGGCGTGATCAGGGGGTTGATGAGCACCGTCTCGGGCACGGGCGGGGCGTCCGGGTAGCGCTGGCTGCGCCCGAAGCCGAAGATGAGGACGGCCAGGTCCACGCCGATTTGCGGGGCGGCCAGGCCAGCCCCTTGCGCGGCGGCCATGGTGTCTTTCAGGTCGGTGATGAGCGCCAGCAGTTCGGGCGAGCCGAAGGCCTCGGGCTCGACCTGGTCGGCGGGCTTGAGCAGGCGCGGATCGCCCATTTTCAGGATGTCGCGCACGGCCATCAGGGGGCTCCGGTGTCGTGACGGGGGGCGTTGGGCGCCGTGTCGCCAGGCTCAGGGGCTGCAGTGGCCACAGGGGCTGCAGGGCCGGAGGCCAGCAAGGCCTGCAGCCCGGCTTCGTCGAGCACGGTCAGGCCCAGCTCGCGGGCCTTGTCCAGCTTGCTGCCGGCTTCCTCGCCGGCCACCACGTAGCTGGTCTTCTTGGACACCGAGCCCGCCACCTTGCCGCCCGCGGCTTCGATCAAGGCCTTCGCCTCGTCGCGCGACAGGGTGGGCAGCGTGCCGGTCAGCACCAGTGTTTTGCCGTTCAAGGGCAGCGTGGCCGGGTCGATGCTGGACGCGCCATCGTGCTCGGGCCAGCTCAGGCCACAGGCGCGCAACTGCTCGACCACCTCGCGGTTGTGCGGCTGGTCGAAAAAGGTGCGGATGCTGTGCGCCACCACGGGGCCGACGTCGCGCACCGTCAGCAGGTGCTCCTCGCTGGCGTCCATGATGCGGTCGAGCTGGCCGAAGTGCTTGGCCAGGTCCTTGGCCGTGGCCTCGCCGACATGGCGGATGCCCAGGCCGAAGAGGAAGCGCGGCAAGGTCGTCTGCTTGCTCTTTTCCAGCGCGGTGACGATGTTCTGCGCGCTCTTGTCGGCCATGCGGTCGAGCGCAGCCAGCTTGAGCAGGCCCAACTTGTAGAGCTCAGGCAGGGTGCGCACCAGGCCGGCATCGACGAGCTGGTCCACCAGCTTGTCGCCCAAGCCTTCGATGTCCATGGCGCGGCGCTGGGCGAAGTGCAGCAAGGCCTGCTTGCGCTGGGCCGCGCAGAACAGCCCGCCCGTGCAGCGGTGGTTGACCTCGCCGGGCTCGCGCAGCACGGTGCTGTCGCAGACCGGGCAGGCGCGCGGCATGCGGAAGTTCGGCACGTAGGTCGCACGCGGCAAGGGCAGGCCGTCGGCGCCGGCCGAGGCCGGCAACACGCCCACCACCTCGGGGATGACGTCGCCCGCGCGGCGTACGATGACGGTGTCGCCCACGCGCACGCGCTTGCGGCGCAGCTCGAAGAGGTTGTGCAAGGTCGCGTTGGTGACGGTGACACCGCCCACGAACACGGGCTTGAGGCGCGCCACGGGCGTGAGCTTGCCCGTGCGGCCAACCTGGATGTCGATGCCCTCGACCACGGTCATCTGCTCTTGCGCAGGGTATTTGTGGGCCACGGCCCAGCGCGGTTCGCGGGTGACGAAGCCCAGGCGCTCTTGCAGGTCGCGGCGGTTGACCTTGTAGACGACGCCGTCGATGTCGAAAGGCAGTTGGTCGCGCTTGCCACCGATGGCCTGGTGGAAGGCCACGAGCCCGTTCGTGCCGCTGGCGCCTTCGGCCACGGTGCGCTCGGCGCACACGGGCAGGCCCAGCGCGGCCAGGGCGTCGAGCAAGGCGCTGTGGGTGTCGGGCACGGCCCACCCCTGCACCTCGCCCAGGCCGTAGGCGAAGAAGCTCAAGGGGCGTTGCTTGGCGATGGCCGGGTCGAGCTGGCGCACGGCACCGGCGGCGGCGTTGCGTGGGTTGACGAAGGTCTTGCCGCCCTGCTCGCGCTGGCGCTCGTTGAGGGCCTCGAAGTCGTCGCGGCGCATGTAGACCTCGCCGCGCACTTCGAGCACAGGTGGGGCCTCACCCTGCAGGCGCAGCGGGATCTGGCCGATGGTGCGGATGTTCTGGGTGACGTCTTCGCCGGTTTCGCCGTCGCCACGGGTGGCGGCGCGCACCAGCACGCCGTCTTCGTAGCGCAGGTTGATGGCCAGGCCGTCGAACTTCAGCTCGGCGGCGTACTGCACGGGCGGGGCGTCGTCGGGCAGTTCCAGCTCGCGGCGCACGCGGGCGTCGAAGGCCTCGGCACCGCTGGCCTCGGTGTCCGTCTCGGTGCGGATGGACAGCATGGGCACCGCGTGGCGCACCGGCTGGAAGCCATCGAGCACCTGGCCCAGCACGCGCTGCGTGGGCGAGTCGGGCGTGCGCAACTCGGGGTGTTCGGCCTCCAGGGCTTGCAGGGCCTGGAAGAGGCGGTCGTACTCGGCATCGGGGATGCTGGGTGCGTCCAGCACGTAGTAGCGGTGGGCGTGCGCGTTGAGTTGCGCGCGCAGGGCCTCGGCCCGCTGCACCGGGGTCATGATCACGGCGTCACCGGCCTCAGCCGGTGCGCCAAACAGGTCCGACTGCGGCATCGTGTGGCTCCGCTCCGGTCAGCTGAACAGGCGGCGCGTGGACGGCGCCCCCGCGGCCAGGTCGCGGGCGGCCAGGGCCTCGTAGAGCTTGGCCAGCTCGCCTTCGATCGATTCGAAGGCCGCGGGCGAGAAGGGGCGGCCCGAGTCGTCCAGCATCAGGCCGTCCATCGCCATGGACAGGGCCTCGCCGGCCGCGCACCAGGCCTTGAAAGGAGCTTGCTCGGCGGCGGTCTGCGGCACGTCGAAGCACAGCAGCAGTTCGCGCAGGGTGGCCTGGTCTTCGTCTTCGGCGAAGGCGGCCTGGGCGTCGAACTGCAGCGTCAGCACGGGCGGCGCGCCCTCGTCCGGCGAGGGCAGCACGAAGCGGCCGGGCAAGGCGCCGGGCACGAAGCCGTGGCGCTGCGCCTGCTGCTGCACATAGCCCAGCGACCAGGCGCTGCCCTTGCCCGCCAGGCGCATGGCCAGTTGGGCGTCGTGGGCGCCGGCGAAGGCGTCGAGCTCGCGGGCACGCGCAACGATGTCGAGCATGTCGGGGAACTCGGGCGAGGCGGGCAAGGCGTCGGCCATGGCCTGCACCTTCTGCACGAATTCGGAATACTCGATCTCGTTGAGGCCACCTGTGCGATTGGCCATCAGCACGCCGGCTTGCAGCTCGGTGTAGAGCACGCCGGCCTGCGGCATTTCCCACTCACCGCAGTCGCTGCGCAGGCCTTCGACCAGCACGGGCTTGCTGCCGGCACGGCGCGAAGGCGGCAGGTGCATGAGGATGTGGTCGCCGCTCATGGGCGCGTCGATGGTCAGGGTGGCGATGGCATCCACCAGGGCGTCCAGACGGGGGCCGGTGCGGCGCAGGGGCGGCAGGCTGGCCGCGGGCGATGCGGCCACCAGGCCCTCGCCGTCGTCCATCGGGATGGTCGGGATCTCGTCGAGCGGCACGGTCGTGGTCGCCGACGGTGCGGCACTGCCATCGACCGGCTCCACCGAGGCCCGGCGCGGTTGGTTGGCCGCGGCGCGGCGGGCGGTCCAGGCGCCATGGGCGACGACCACGGCGAGCACAACGCCGCCCAGGATGGCCAGGTACAGGGTCAGGGAATGGTTCATTGCGAAGTGTCTTTCTCAAGCGGCGTGGGCCATGCCCAGCGCCACTTCCATGTCCACCGCCACGATGCGGGACACGCCTTGTTCTTGCATGGTCACGCCCACCAGCTGCTCGGCCATCTCCATCGCGATCTTGTTGTGCGAGATGAAGAGGAACTGCGTGCCGGCGGACATCGTTTTCACCAGGCGCGCGTAGCGCTCGGTGTTGGCGTCGTCCAGCGGGGCATCGACCTCGTCGAGCAGGCAGAACGGCGCGGGGTTGAGCTGGAAGATGGCGAACACCAGCGCGATGGCGGTGAGCGCTTTCTCGCCACCCGAGAGCAGGTGGATGGTGCTGTTTTTCTTGCCCGGCGGGTGGGCCATGACCTGCACGCCGGCGTCGAGGATCTCGTCGCCCGTCATCACCAGCTTGGCGCTGCCACCGCCGAACAGGCTGGGGAACATGCGCCCGAAGTGCTCGTTGACGGTGTTGAAGGTGGCGCCCAGCAGGTCGCGGGTTTCCAGGTCGATCTTGTGGATGGCGTCTTCCAGGGTGCCGATGGCGTCCAGCAGGTCGGTCATCTGCGCGTCGAGGAAGCCCTTGCGCTCGCGGGCGGCGGTGAGCTCGTCGAGCGCGGCCAGGTTGACGGCGCCCAGCGCATTGATCTCGCGCTGGATGCGGTCGATCTCGGCCTGCAGGCCAAAGAGCTTGATGCCGTCGCGCTCGATGGTCTCGGCCAGCAGGCCCAAGTCCACCGCGGCGGCGGTGAGCTGCTCCATGAACTGCGCGCCACCCAGCGAGGCGGCTTGCTGCTCCAGCTGCAGCTTGGTGATCTGGTCGCGCAAGGGCTGCACGCTGTGTTCGAAGCCCATGCGCTGCTCGTCGAAACGGCGCAGCTGGGCGGAGAGGTCGTCGTAGCGCTGGCGGGCTTGGGCCAACAGGCCTTCGCGCTGCACGCGCAGGGCCAGGGCTTCGTCCAGGCCGGTGTGGGCCGTGGCCTCGCTCAGACGGGCTTGTTCTTCGTGCAACTGCGCCACGGTGGCCTCGTTGGCCTGCACCTGTTGCGAAGCGGTTTCGATGCTGCGCTGCAGCTCACCCCGGCGGGCGGCCATGCTGCGCACGCCGAAGGTGGCCTCCTGGGCCTGGCGCTCCAGGGCGCGGCTTTGCTCGCGGGCCTGGTTGAGCTTGCGCTCGGCCTCGATGACATGCTCTTCCAGCGTGGCGTGCTTTTCCTGGGCCTCGCCCAGCGAGATGTCGAGCTCCTCGAAACGGGCCTCGCCCATGGCGCGGCGCTCTTGCAGGCCTTCGAGCTGCGCGTCGATCTCTGCCAGCTCTTCGCTGATCTGGCTGCGGCGGCTGTGGGCCTGCTCGGCCTGCTGGCTCAGGCGCAGCACCTCGACCTGTTGCTGGTGCACGCGCTGCTGGGCCTCGGCGGCTTCGCGGCGGGATGTGGCCAGGCGCTGCGAGCCATCGGTGTAGGCGGCCTCGGCGCGGATCAAGGCGGCGCGGGCCTCGTCGGCGATCAGGCTCTGCGCCCTCACCTCTTTGTCCAGGCCCTCGATTTCCTGAGCGCGGGCCAGCATGCCGGCCTGCTCCGAATCAGGAGCGTAGAAGCTGACGGCGAACTGGCTGACCGTGTGGCCGGCCGGGGTCATGATGACCTCGCCGTGGGTGAGCTTGCCGCGCTGGGCCAGGGCCTCTTCCAGGTGGGCCGCGGTGTAGACGCCTTCCAGCCAGTCGTTCATCAGCGCTTGCAGGCCGGCGTCGTTCAGGCGCAGCAGGTCCGACAGGCGCGGCAAGGTGTGGTGCGTGTTCTGGATGCCGGAGGCGGGCGGGCTGTAGAAGGCCAGCTTGGCCGGCGGCGCATCGCTCTCGAAGGCGCGCACGGTTTCCACGCGGCCCACTTCCAGGGCCGACAGGCGCTCGCGCAGCGCGGATTCAAGCGCGTTTTCCCAACCCGCTTCGATGTGCACGCGCGTCCACAGGCCTTGCAGGCTGTCGAGGCCATGCTTGGCCAGCCAGGGCTTGAGCTTGCCCTCGGTCTGCACCTTGTCTTGCAGGGCGCGCAGGGCGTCCAGGCGGGCGCTGCGCTCGGACAGTCGGGCGGCCTGCTGCTGGCTGTCGGCCTGGGCGGCCTTGCGGGCGTCGTCCAGCGCAGGCACGGTCTCGGACAGCTCGCCCAGGCGCGCTTCCAGCACGGCCTGGTCTTCCTCGCCGGCTTCGAGCTGGGCTTTCAGCTCGGCCAGGCGGGCCTCGTCGGGCGTGGCCAGGCCTTGCACTTCGGTGCGCAGGCGCTCGCGGCGCTGCTGGACCTGGCGGGCCTGGTCATCGACGTTGCGCGACTCGGCGGCCAGCAACTGGATCTGCTGCTGCACCTGGCCTGCCACGCCGCGCTGCTCGTTGGCCTTTTGCGTGGCGGCGCGCACGGCGTCTTCCAGCGTGGGCACGTTCATGGCGAGCTCTTCGGCCTGGGCGGCCAGGATCTCGGCGTGCTCCTCGCCCATCGCCATCTTGGCGGCCAGCTCTTCCAGCTCGGTCTGGGCCTCGTCGCTGCGAGCGCGCCACTGGTCGTTCTGGGCCTGGATCTCGGCCAGGCGCTGCTCGACCTTCTGGCGCCCCTCCACCACGTAGCGGATGCGCTCTTCCAGGCGGCTGACTTCGAGGTTGGCCTCGGCCAGCGAGCCCTGCGCCTCGTGCAGCGCGTCGCTGGCGGCGTAGTGGTCCTGGCGCACGTGTTCGAGCTCGGCTTCCACGCTGCGCAGCTCGGCCATGCGGGCTTCCAGCGCGTTGGTCGCCTCGTTCACGGCGGCATGGATGCGGGTTTCTTCAGACGACGCGTCGCGGTGCTTCAAGAACCACAGCTGGTGCAGCTTGGCCGTGCCCTGCTCCTGCAGCGCGTGGTAGCGGCTGGCCACCTCGGCCTGCTTTTCCAGCTTGTCGAGGTTGCTGTTGAGCTCGCGCAGGATGTCGTCCACGCGGGTCAGGTTCTCGCGGGTGTCTTTCAGGCGGTTCTCGGTCTCGCGGCGGCGCTCCTTGTACTTGGAGACGCCCGCGGCCTCTTCCAGGAACAGGCGCAGCTCTTCGGGCTTGGACTCGATGATCCGGCTGATGGTGCCCTGGCCGATGATGGCGTAGGCGCGCGGCCCCAGGCCCGTGCCCAGGAACACGTCCTGCACGTCACGGCGGCGCACCGGCTGGTTGTTGATGAAGTAGCTGGAGGTGCCGTCGCGGGTCAGCACGCGCTTGACGGCGATTTCAGCGAACTGGTTCCACTGGCCGCCGGCCCGGGCGTCTTCGTTGCTGAAGACGAGCTCCACGCTGGAGCGGCTGGCCGGCTTGCGGTTGCCCGAGCCGTTGAAGATGACGTCCTGCATGGACTCGCCGCGCAGCTCGGAGGCTTTCGACTCGCCCAGCACCCAGCGCACGGCGTCCATGATGTTGGACTTGCCGCAGCCGTTCGGGCCCACCACGCCGACGAGCTGCCCGGGCAGCTGGAAGTGGGTGGGTTCTGCGAAGGACTTGAAGCCCGACAGCTTGATCGAATTCAGACGCATCTAAGTCGTTGATTTGCCTGATGAATCTCAGAAAAACACAGGCCTTTGAGGAGCGGCGATGATACCATCCGGGGTTTTCGAGTTCCCCCCCACGTTCGACACCATGGCCAAGCCTATTTCTGTCAGCACCCGCGCCAAGCCCGCCACGCCGCCTTCGGCGCCTTCGCGCCACCTCGACGTCTTCCCCAACCCGGCGCCCGAGCGTGACTACGTCATCCAGTTCCAGGTGCCCGAGTTCACCTGCTTCTGCCCGCTGACCGGCCAGCCCGACTTCGCGCACTTCACCATCGACTGCATCGCCGACAAGCTCTGCATCGAGCTCAAGAGCCTGAAGATGTACATGTGGAGCTACCGCAACGACGGCGCCTTCCACGAGAAGGTCACCAACGACATCCTCACGGACATGGTCAAGGCCATCAACCCGCGCTACATCCGCATCACGGCCAAGTGGTACGTGCGCGGCGGCATCTACACCAACGTGGTGGCCGAGCACCGCAAGAAGGGCTGGAAGCCGGCTCCGAAGGTGGACCTGCCGCAACTGGGCAGCGAAACCGGCATGCTGGGCTGAATGGCGTGAACCTGCCCGAGCTCGGTGACGCCCCCTGGGTGGACTGGGCCGTGCTCTGCGGGGTGCTGCTCGGTGCCCTGCCCTTCAAGCCCTGGCTGCCGCTGCGCCACGGGCCGCTGCAAAGCCCCTGGCTGGGCGCGCTGGTGCTGCTGCCCTTCCTCTGGAGCGCCGAGCGCCTGCTGCCTTCCGGCCTGGCGCTGCACGTGTCATCCGCCTGCCTGCTCGCGCTGATGTTCGGCTGGCCCCTGGCCATGTGGACGCTGCTGCCCGTGGTCGCCCTGGCCAGCCTGGTCGGGCGCCAGCACCTGCCCGACGTGGGCAGCATGGTCTCCCACCTGGTGTGGCTGGGCCTGGTGCCCGGCACCTTGTCGCTGGGGTTCGGGCTGGCCATCCGCCGCTGGCTGCCCCACCACCTGTTCGTCTTCATCCTCGGGCGCGCCTTCATCGCCACGGCGCTGGCCGTCAGCCTGACGGGCTACCTCGCCTACCTGGCCGGTCGCAAGCCCGACACCCTCGACCTCGAAGAATGGCTGCTGGGCTACTGGTTGATGGGCTGGGGCGAGGCCTTCAGCACCGGCATGCTGGTGGCCATCTTCGTGGCCTTCAAGCCGGAATGGCTGCTGACCTACTCCGACGCGCGCTACCTGCCGGGCAAACCGCCCGAACCGCCTCACGCCCCCAAGGGTTGACCCGAGGCCCCTGGGGGTTTGTCGCGGAAGCGCCCGCAGAAAGGGCCACACAACCCATCCAACGGGTTCCGCACACCGGATGGCGTGTCAAGCCCTGGACGTTTTCGGCCGATATGGGGTGACACCCACGCCATCCGACGATGAACCTCCCCCCCTGGCTCCAAACCCCTGCCCGATGGCTGCTGGGGACGCACGCGCCCATGCGAAGGCACATCGTCTTCCTGCTCGCCTCGTCTCAGCTCTACGTCGTCAACCTGGGCATCTTCTGGCACTCGGTGCACCTGGGGCTGCTGGAGCCCCCCTTCGCCGCCGCCCTGACCTGGGCCAGCGTGCTGACCTACCTGGGCGTGTTCGCGCTGGTGCGCAGCGGCTGGACGCAGCGCCTGCCCGACCCGGTTCTCACCATGCCGCACGCGCTGGTGTCGATCGGGCTGTGCATCCTGGCTTACACGCAGCTGGGTGAACACCGTGCCAGCGTGCTCATCCTGGTGGCCGAGGCCCTGGTGATGTGCATGTTCCGCCTGCGCCCCACGCAGATGCTCAGCCTGGGCCTGGCCTCGGTGGCGATGCTGCTGGGCGCGGTGGTCTGGCTGACCTGGCAAGACCCGGTCAGCTACCCCGCCTCCACCGGGCTGATGCACTTCGTGATCGGTGGCTCGACGCTGCTGATCCTGTCGCTGGTGGCCAAGTGGGTGACCGACATCCGCATGCGCATCGGCAGCCAGGCGCGCGAGCTGTCGCGGGCGCTCGACACCCTGCAGCACATGGCCACACAAGACACCCTGACCGGCCTGCTCAACCGCCGCACCATGACCGACCTGGCCGAGGCCGAACTCAAGCTGATGGACCGCAACGGCAGCGCGATGAGCGTGGCCCTGCTCGACCTCGACCACTTCAAGCACATCAACGACCACGCCGGCCACGCCGCGGGCGACGCCGTGCTCTGCGGCTTTGCGGCCCACGCCCAAAGCGTGCTGCGCCAGGTGGACAAGGTGGCCCGCTGGGGCGGCGAGGAATTCCTCGTGCTGCTGCCCCAGGTGTCGCAGCACGATGCGCAATCGGCCATCGAGCGCCTGCGCATCGGCACCGAGCGCCTGGCTTACGCCGGCCACCCGGGCCTGCGCGCCACCTTCTCGGCCGGCATTGCCCAGGCACGCCCCGGAGACACGCTGGAACAACTGGTGGAGCGCGCCGACCGCGCCCTCTACGAAGCCAAGCGCAAGGGCCGCAACCGCAGCGAATGCGCCGATGCCGAGGAAGCCCCGCCTGAGCAGACACCCGAGGCTGCACCTGACCTGGCCCCGCTCCTGGCCCCACCGCACGCTTTGGAGGGCAGCACCCCATGACCCCCGCCGTGGACACCCTGCCCGACGTCCCCGGACAGAGCAACGCCCCCGACCCCATCATCGACGCCATGGGGCGCCTGGTGAAGTGTGTTTTCGGGCCCGACCGCGCCACCCGCGCACGCACCGGCGTGATCCTGCTGTGCGCCATCATGTACGCCATCTGCTGCAGCGCGGCCTTCTACGCCGCCGAGATGGGCCTGATGCGCAGCTTCGCGCCGCGCCTGCTGCTGGCCACCGCCCTGCCCACCTACGCGCTGTTCTATGTGCTGGTGCGCTTTGGCAAGACACGCCGCCTGCGCGACCCCAACCTGATGATCCCGCAGCAGAGCTTTTCGCTGCTGGCCATCGCGTTCGCGTACACGGCCATCGGCCCGCACGACCGCGGCCTGGTGCTCATCCTCATCGCCCTGGTGATGGTGTTCGGCATGTACACCCACCAGCCGCGGCAGTCGGTGTTCACCGGCGTGCTGGCCATGGCGATGCTGGGCGTGTGCATGGGCGTGCTCTCGCGCATGGACCCGGACTACTACCCGCCCACGCTGGAGCTGCTGCGCTTCGAGCTGCTGCTGGGCACCCTGCCCCCGCTGATCCTGGCGGCCTACCAGATCTCGGCCTGGCGCAACCGCCTGTCGCAGCAGCGCCGCGAACTGCGCGCCACCCTCGACAAGGTGCAGGCCCTGGCCAGCCGCGACGCGCTGACCGGCCTCTACAACCGCCGCCACATCCAGGACAAGCTGCAGGACTGCGTGCGCCGTTTCGAACGCTATGGCGAGCGCTTCACCATCGTGCTGGTGGACCTCGACCACTTCAAGCGCATCAACGACCAGCACGGCCACCGCGTGGGCGACGAGGCCCTGGTGGCCTTCTCGGCCGGCGCCACCATGGTGCTGCGCGAGTCCGACACCGTGGGCCGCTGGGGCGGTGAAGAGTTCCTCTTCGTGCTGCCCAACACCAGCCCGCGCAAGGCCGACATCGCCCTGCAGCGCCTGCGCGAGGCCCTGGCCCGTTCGCAGATCAGCACCGCCGCACCGACGCTGCGCGTGGCCTTCTCGGCCGGCGTGGCCCAGCACGAGCCCGGCGCGCCCCTGCACCGCACCCTGGAACGCGCCGACCGCGCGCTCTACCAGGCCAAGCACGAAGGCCGTGGCCGCAACGTGATGGCGCCGCCCAGCCCGGTGACGGACGTGGGATAGACGGGCCCCGGGGGGCTCGCTAAGGTGGCCTCCCATGACTGAACCGCAACACACCACCAGCTGGTGGCAAACGCTGCCCGGCGTGCTCACCGCCCTGGCCGGCGTCATCACCGCCGTGAGCGGCCTGGTCGCCCTGCTGTACCAAAACGGCGTGCTGGGCCACCAGGGCGATGCCGCCGCGGCGACGCAGGCGTCGGCAGGCGCTTCGGCCAGCACCCCAACCCCATCCCACACCCCGCCCAAGGCCTTGCCCGAGGCCACGCCCGTGCCGCCAGCGCAGCCGGTTCAAAAGCCCTGGTCCGAGGCCACGGCCGTGGTGGTGGGGCGCGATGGCAGCCAGACGAAGCTGCGTGCCGAGTCCTTCAGCAACTGCATCTCGGTCGGACACGACCTGACGCTGACCTCCGGCCAGACGGTCCTGTTCGAGCGCATGGCCAGTTTCGAGGTGCAGCGCGCCGACGACCACACCTCGCCCAACCCCAAGGCCCACCTGCAGATCACCCTGCTGGATGGCACCGCGGTGCCAGGCGTGGTCGAGGCCAACTGCGACCTGTTTGGCTACAACGACCTGGGCCGCTTCACCACCTACTTCGACCAGGTCCGCATGGTGCGGTTTGAGCGCTGACATCACATCCGTGCAACCACGTTGACACATGCCTGCGAAGCAAAGCAGCACAGACTGAAAGGCAACCGACATGAACAACAAAGCAAACCAACGCGGCAATGCCGTGCTCATCGCGCTGATCGGGCTCATCGGGGTGGTGTTGTCCGCATTGATCGGCCGCGGGTACTTCGACAGCAAAGAAGAAACACAGGCGGCAGCCGTGGCGCCTGAGCCCGCGACTGCGCCAGCACCAGAACCCACGTCGCCTTATGGGGAAGAGCCGCCTTTAGAAGCAGCCCCGGCCGCCTCTGAGGCCTCGGCATCTGAGCCCGAACCAGAACAACCCGCAGCCAACGGAAAGCTTGTCTTCGACGGCAAGTTTTGATGCACCCCGCACAGCGCTGGGGCCATCACAGCCACGCGCGGCTGGGCGAACTGCACCTCAGCGCGCCTGTATGCGAGCAGCGAGCCAGCATGGCTTGTGTGCGGCGCATTGCCGGTCGTGCGCCGACTTGATGAAGCGGCACGCCGCACGTTCAAAGCGGCGCGTCGCTGATTCATAGCGGCGTGCCGAGTTCAGCAAACTCGCGCGCAACACCATTTGAGCGGCCGATGCACCGATGTGCTCGGCGTGCCGCCCCCAAAGCCCCGCACACCGCACCTTTCGCCCTGAACGCCTGAGCCTTTGACAGCGGCGCACCGCCCACAACAGCTGACGCGCGACTTGCCGCGGGCGACACACCGAGCTTTGTCGCTGACAGCCCGCTCAAACTGAGCGGCGCATGGATGCCAGCGAGCGGTGCGCGACACAACGCGGCTTGCGCGCGAGCTTTGGCGGCGCTGCACCCGCAGGCCGAATGCGGCGGACCAGGCAACTGGGGCGGCCCGCAAAGCGTTTTGCTCGGCACGCAAGGCTTTTTGCTCGGCACGCCGAGTTCAGCAACCTCGCGCGCAAAGACATTTGGCTTGCGCACCGCCTTCTGAGCTTTGCGCGCAAGCCTTTGAACCTTGAACGCCAAGCTGAAAGCCTTGAGCGCCGAGTTGCTGCACTTCGCGCGCAAAGCAAAAAAGCTTGCGCGCCGAGATGCAGCGCTTTGCGCACAAGGCTTTTGGGCTTGCGCGCGAGGTTCAGAGGCTTGCGGACGGTGCTTTCTGGCTTGCGCGCCGGGCGAACTGGCTGACGCGAGAGCGCCCGTGCGCGACTTGGAAGTGTCAACGGCTCTCGTTATAGTGCGGGCGATACAAATACAAACACTTGGGGGCGGGGCATGGGAGCGTGTGCTTGGGTGCTGGGGCGGAACGGGCGGCTGCCGGGGCGGGATGCTTGGGCAGTGCCTGGCGGCGAGATGTCGGTGGGCCGTGATGCTGAGGATGTGGCTGTTGTTTGGGCGGAACAAAACTACCGTGATTGGCAAGCCTGCGCAGGGAAGCCACTGAAAATCAATTGCTTGCGTCCATTGGTACCTGCGGGTGCAGGTGGATTAGACCAACATGCGGCGATGTGACCTGTTGGCTAATTGCTGTTAGGCCTCGCAACCGAGTAGGGATGACCATCATGCGACGTTGGCACAGACCTGTCGCAACCTGAAAGCCTCAATGAAGAAATAGTCAAATACAAATCTTCCTATGATATGTTTAATGAACCAGAAAACTTTGGTAGGTAGCTTATGAATGGTGGCAGCGTCTACAACGAATGGAATTTCACAGACAACCCCTTTTCGGCAATGCCTCTGGCAGCAGATGCAACTGGTAATAATTTATTTATCGGGCGAGAAGAAGAGCTTAGGAAAATAGCAATTCGATTGGCTTCATCGGCTAGCGCCGTTTGCCTAGACGGCCTAGTCGGTGTTGGAAAAACTAGTCTCGCAAATATTGCCGCATATCGAGCACAGCAAACTTATCTCTCGAATCGTCGATCTAATCCTCTTATCGTCCCCTGCAGAAGATCCTTCCAGGTGTTAGAAAGTGAGTCGCCGGACGACTTCCGCCTGCGTGTCCTTACTGAAGTAGCTCAGACGCTTCTAGAGAAAGCCTCCTCATACCGTTTGGGTCTTAATATGGAGGGCAGCGTTGGCTTGAACGCTTGGCTTAATAGCCCCCTATTAAGCCAATGGAGTCTCGGAGTACCTGTTTTATCTGCTGGCGGGGGCAACCAGACAAATGAATCCCACGGCTTTACCAACAGTGGATTCACACGAACCGTTATTGGATGGCTTGAAAATATTTTTCCGGAAGACCGGAGCGGCGGCATAGTATGCGTTTTAGACAATCTTGAACTGCTGGAAACCTCTTCAGCGGCACGCAAGAAAATTGAGGCGCTACGAGACACACTCTTCATTATCCCCGGTCTCCGCTGGATACTATGTGGTGCTCACGGAATCTTGCAAGGTGTAGTTGCCTCCCAACGCCTTGTTGGTCATTTGCAGGAGCCGGTTCATGTCCCTCCTCTCGCACTGGCTCAAGCGCAAGAGGTTTTTAATGCGCGAGTGCAGACCTTTGCGATTCCAGATAACAAACCGACATACCTTCCACTTGAGGCAGACGACTTTCATCGCCTTTATCTAATCGTTCATAGCAGCTTACGCAACACCCTGGCATATGCAAGCGATTACTGCATGCATATCGCTGAGGCATCGACTCACCCCAGAACAACTGAAGAAAAAAGAATTCGATTCGATACTTGGCTGCAAAAGATGGCAAAGACAGTACGAGACGCAGTCAATTCTCAGGTTACCCCGCGAGCTTTAGTGCTCTTCAAAACAGCGATTCAATCCTTTGATGGTGAATTCAGCCCAAGCGATTTTGCAGCCTTAGGCTTCAAAAGCATCCAGGCGATGCGCCCGCACATTCGCACGCTAGAAGAGGTTGGGTTGCTTGAGGCGCAAAAGGACGACATAGATCAACGCAGAAAATCTATCGCGGTGACGGGCAAGGGCTGGCTTATTCATTGGTGCAACGTAACACACGGCCATGCCTAACTAAGCATTTTTTGGTGCTAGGGCGCTTGCCCGAATTTTGTGGACACTAGAGACGGAGTGAACTTGCCAAACCCTGCCTACGCGCCCCAGCCTAACTGTCGGTTCAACGCGGACGCGAGCCTTACCAGACTTTGTGGGCACTCGAACCTAATTCAGACGGGGTTGACTTACCCAACTGCTGATTGACACGCGAACTGCGACGCCCAATCCCAAAATACAGCCCCCAAAGGGGTGATCAAGTCCCCTACCAAACAGGCTTGGCGCTGCATTTGTTGGCCGTGCTCATCGTTGTCGTGTGGGTCTTCTCGCACAAATGACGGCTGCGCCATGAAAACCATCGCCTCAACACCCTTGCCACACAAACCACCCATGACCTCCCACCTCCTCCGCACCCTCGCCCTCACCTGCACGCTGGCCATGGCCGGCTGTGCCGCCACCGTCACCCGCAGCGGCACGGCGCAAGCGCCCTTGTCGGTCAGCCCGGCCGCCACGCGGGCCGTGTTCGTGCGGGTGGAAGCCGCGCCCGGCATGCCGCCCGGTGGCAACTGGGAGACCTTCAAAGCCGATTGGCGTGACGGCATGGCCATCGCGGCCGGTCGCTCGGGCATGCAGGTGACGTGGGCCGACACCGAAGAAGCGCGCAGCGCCGACCCCGCCGTGCTCGTCGTCGTCAAGGTGCGCAACTACCAGTACATGACGCCCGAAACGCGCATTGGCCTGGGCATCTTGGCCGGCAACGCCTACGTGAACACCGAGGTCGAGTTCTACGAACTGCCCGCCAGGAAGCTGTTGGGCAGCCGCCTGTATGGCACCACCACCAGCCCGGCCGAAGGCATCCTCTCGGCCACCACGCGCAAGCAGGTGCTGGCCATCAGCGACGAAGTCATCGCCGACATCCGCCGCTGAGGCGCGCACACGCCAGGCCCGCCCCATGAGCGCCCACTCGTCCGCATTCGCCATCGCTTTCACCGCCCTGCTCGGTGCGCCCGTCGCCGCGCCGGTCATGGCCCGGCTCGCCATGCGGCTGCCGAAGGCGCTGCAAACGCGCGCTTACCTGGCGCTGGCCGGCTTGCCGGTCGCTGTGGTGGCCATGTCCTGGGGCGGCTTGTCGAGCCCGACTTACCAAGTCAACGCGGTGGCCGTGCTGGCCGCGTTCTGGGCCTTCCTTGCCCTCGCGGTGTCGGCCTTCCGCTTCGAATCGCGCTGGTTGCGCTACACCCTGGGGCCGCTGTCCATCTTGCTGCTGGCCTTGAGCGTGTTCGCCGGCACCCTGGGTGGCCTGGGCACGGTGTTCATCGTCGGTGACACGGTGCCGGTGTTCACGGCCGAACAAGGCCAGGGCCGGCACTGCCAGGTCACGTCCTACGGCAACGCCACGACGGACTTCGGCGGCCACCGCGTCGTGATCACCGCACCCGTGCCGCTGCTGCCCTTCCTGGAGCGCACGGTCACCGACCAGACCTTCGAAAAGCCGCAACAGACGCCAGCCCAGTTGTGCCAAGGCTTGGCCACATCCCCCAACACAGGCAAGGCCCCCACATGAGCCCAACCCTCCGCCCACACATCGGCTGGATCAGCCTGGGCCTGGCCCTCACCTGTGCCATGCAGTCACCCGCCCAAGCCGCGCCAGAAGCGGTGCCCGCAGCAGGCCTCACCGCCGCACAGGTGCAAACCTACCGCGAAGGCCCCGGGCGCCAGCGCTGGCGCGACGCCGCCGCGCAGATGGCGCAGTTGCGCCAGGCACCGCCCAACCCGGCCATGGCAGACCTTTGGCGGGCGCTGGACGCTGGCGTGAACCGCCCCGCAGGCACCCACCCGCTGGCATGGGCCACCACGGCCCAGTCCCTGCCCGAACTGGAGGGCAAGACCGCCTGGCTGCGCGGCCAAGTGTTGGGCGGCCAGGCCGACGGGCGCTACAGCTACGCCTACGCCTTCAACCTGGCCAGGCTGGGCCGCTTTGGCGACCACCTGATGGAGGCCGCCATCTTCCTGGCGCATGGGCGTTTGGCGATGCAGATCGACACCGACCGTTGCACCGACCCGAACGTGGCCATGGACACCATGGCCGAGCAAGAGAAGCAGGCCCTGATGCGTGGCATGGACAGCGCCATCCAGACGCTCACACCGCGCCAGCAGGCCACCGCCTTGCTGGAAGCCGTGGTGCTGGAAGACACCCTGGGCGAACGCCCGCCGCAAGCCTGGCTGTGCGCCGTGAGCTTGGCGCCCTCGCACCTCACGGAGGTGCAGACGCCCAAGGGCGATGTGGGCCGCACCTTCGTGCTGAACCCGCCCCAGGCCAGCACGCTGTTCGTGGACGAGGCCACGTGGCGCGCCGCGCGGCGCCAAAGGCTCGACAAGATGACGCAAAGCCTGCTGCCCAATTTGTGAACACCCCACGGTGACGCTGCGCCAAGCGACCGCCGCACCCTCGGACCCACCATGCGCCAACACATCTGCATCGCCTTGATCCTCCTCGCACCCGCCATGGTTCACGCACGCGAACCCGCGATCGGCGATGCCTGCGGGTTGCTCACAGAGCGTCAATGGTTCGAGCTGGGCCTGAGCGATGCGCGCAAGAGCAACGTGCCCGCCGCCTTGGACGAAGACGTTCGCCAAGCGCAAAGCGAGCCCCCAGCCAAGGAACACAGACTTTTGACCATGCCGCAAGGCCTCTGCCTGGCCTTGTCCATCGACATGCTGCAGGCCGCCACGGCCTGGTGTGCGGGCGCGCGCCATGGGGGCGTCCTCATCGTGTCCACGCCGGAGCGTTACGACCCCAGCGGCGCCTACCTGCCCATGAAAGCCAAAGCCTTGTTCGAAACGGTCGAGCGCAAGCTCGCTCAAGACGCCGCAGCCACCAGGCCGTGACGCCACCCCAACCCCACCCAACCTCACCATGACACACGCCTTCCACCGCACCGCCCTGGCCCTCGCCCTCAGCGTCGGGGCCCTGGCCGCCCACGCCGGCCCGGCCATCGACCAGTTCAAGCAAGACATCGCGGCCTTCACGGCGGCCCAAGCCGCCACCCCCGGCAAAACCATCCAGTACGCCGGCCCGCAAGGCGCACTGGCCCGCGCGGTGCTGAACCCCGGGCGCATCCCCAGCGTGGTGGACGAGGCCTTCGCCGAGCCCGACGGACACCAGCAGATCAAGGCCGCGCTGGAGGCCTACAAGCCCATTTCCGTCAGGTACGCAGGGGCCTTCGATCAGTTGCCCGGCAAGTACGACGCCGAGTACCTGGATTCCTTCGAGGCCATGTGCCAGATCACCCTGGCCGGGCTGAAGCCGCTGAAGGACATCAAGCCGCAAGACATCCCGGACGAGACCATGCGGCCCTTGCTGGAAGCCGCCGTGAAGATGGCGTTGGCAATGCCCGCCATCCTGCTGAAGGTGCTGGAAAAGCAGGTGGACGAGGGCAAGTTCTCGGCAGACTTCACGCCGGTGGCACGGGCGCGCCTCGAAGCGCTGCGGGCCGGCCTGGCCAAGCCCTGACAAAGTGCGCCCCTGGCGGCGGGGGGCTCCCCTTCGCTGGGATAATGCGGCCCCATGAACCCTCTGCTGCAGCGCCTCCAGCCCTACCCCTTCGAACGCCTGCGCGGCCTGACCGCCGGCATCACGCCCAGCGCCGCCCACCGGGCCATCAGCCTGGGCATTGGCGAGCCCAAGCACCCCACGCCGGCTTTCATCAAGCAAGCCCTGACCGACGCCCTCGACGGCCTGGCCGCCTACCCGGCCACCGCCGGTGAGCCCGCCCTGCGCGAGGCCTGCGCCGCCTGGGTGAAGCGCCGCTACGGCCTGACGCTGGACGCCGCCACGCAGATCCTGCCCGTGAATGGCTCGCGCGAAGCCCTGTTCGCCCTGGCGCAAACCGTCATCGACCCGAACCAGCACCGCGACGCGGGCGGCCCCGCCGTGGTCTGCCCCAACCCCTTCTACCAAATCTACGAAGGCGCGGCGCTGCTGGCCGGGGCCCGCGTGGTGTTCGCCAATTCCGACCCGGCGCGCAATTTCGCGGCCGACTGGGCCAGCATCTCAGACGATGTCTGGGCCACGACGCAACTGCTGTACGTGTGCTCGCCGGGCAACCCGACCGGCGCCGTGATGCCGCTGGACGAGTGGCAGCGCCTGTTCGCCTTGAGCGACAAGCACGGCTTCGTGATCGCCTCGGACGAGTGCTACTCGGAGATCTATTTCCGCGAAGGCGATGCGAACGGCCAAAGCGCAGCCCCCCTGGGCGGCCTGGAAGCCGCCGCCAAGCTCGGCCGCCACGACTTCAAAAACCTGATCGCCCTGACCAGCCTGTCCAAGCGCTCCAACGTGCCCGGCCTGCGTTCGGGCTTCGTGATGGGCGACGCGGCCCTGATGAAGGCCTTCCTGCTCTACCGCACCTACCACGGCAGCGCCATGAGCCCGGCCGTGCAGCGCGCCAGCGTGGCGGCCTGGAACGACGAGGCCCACGTGGTCGAGAACCGGGCGCTCTACCGCCAGAAGTTCGAGCGCGTCACGCCCCTGCTGGCCGAGGTCATGAACGTGGCCCTGCCCGACGCTGGTTTCTACCTGTGGGCCGAGGTGCCGGCGCACATGCCCGTGACGGGCGGGTTGTCACCCGACGAATGGTTCACCCGCGAGCTGCTGGCTCAATACAATGTCGCGGTGCTGCCCGGCAGCTACCTGGCCCGCGAGGCGCATGGCGTCAACCCGGGCCGCGGCCGCATCCGCATGGCCCTGGTCGCCGGGGTGGACGAGTGCGTGGAGGCCGCAGAACGCATCCGCGCCTTCGTCCAGTCCTTCCCGCGCTGACCTTCCGCGCTCAAGCCTTCAGCTTCAGCCCCTATTTTTTGCCCCCGAAGAACACACCATGAGCAACGCACTGCAAACCACCATCGACCAAGCCTGGGAACAACGCGCCGAGCTGTCCGCCGCCAGCGCCCCCGCCGAAGTCCGTGACGCCGTCAACCACATCATCGACCAGCTCGACACCGGCAAGCTGCGCGTGGCCGAGAAGATCAACGGCGCCTGGGAAGTGCACCAGTGGGTCAAGAAGGCCGTGCTGCTGAGCTTCCGGCTGAACGACAACGTGCCCATGGGCGACGGCGCCCTGCAGTTCTACGACAAGGTGCCCACCAAGTACGCCGGCATGTCGGCCGAACAGCTCAAGGCCACCGGCGTGCGCGTGGTGCCGCCGGCTGTGGCCCGCCGCGGTTCCTTCCAGGCCAAGAACGTGATCCTGATGCCGTCCTACGTGAACATCGGCGCCTACGTGGACGAAGGCACCATGGTGGACACCTGGGCCACCGTCGGCTCCTGCGCCCAGATCGGCAAGAACGTCCACCTGTCGGGTGGCGTGGGCATCGGTGGCGTGCTGGAGCCCCTGCAGGCCAACCCCACCATCATCGAAGACAACTGCTTCATCGGCGCCCGCTCGGAAGTCGTCGAAGGCGTGATCGTCGAAGAGAACTCGGTGATCTCGATGGGCGTGTACATCGGCCAGTCCACCAAGATCTACGACCGCGCCACCGGCGAAGTCTCCTATGGCCGCATCCCCGCCGGTTCGGTGGTCGTGTCGGGCAACCTGCCTTCGGCCGATGGCAAGTACTCGCTGTACTGCGCCGTGATCGTCAAGCGCGTCGATGCGCAAACGCGCTCCAAGACCAGCATCAACGACCTGCTGCGCGGCGCCTGATCGGCCCTTGCAGGCGATCTGCCCGTCTGAACCACATCCCAGGAGACCTTGATGAGCGGTGGCAACCTCGAACGCGTGCTGCGCCTGATGGCCGAGAAAAAGGCCTCGGACGTTTTCCTGTCGGCACGCACGCCCATCCTCATCAAGATCAACGGGCAGATCATGCAGTTGACCGACCAGGTGCTGACGCCGTCTCAGCCCCGGCAGCTGCTGGCCGAGATGGTGTCGCCCAGCCAGATGGAAGAGCTGGACGAAACCGGTGAGCTCAACCTCGGCCTGACCATCCCTGGCGTGGCCATCTTCCGCCTGAGCGCGTTCAAGCAGCGCGGCTCGGTGGCGGCGGTGTTCCGCCACATCCCTTCTGACATCCCGGCACTCGACACGCTCAATGTGCCGCCGGTGCTCAAGGACCTCATCCTGCAAAAGCGCGGGCTGATCTTGCTGGCCGGCGCCACCGGCACGGGCAAGAGCACCACGCTGGCCTCCATGCTGGAGTACCGCAACCAGAACATGACGGGGCACATCCTCACCATCGAGGACCCGCTGGAGTTCCTGTTCGTCAACAAGAAGTCCATCGTCAACCAGCGCGAAGTGGGCCGCGACACGCAGTCGCTGCAGGTCGGCCTGAAGAACGCGCTGCGCCAGGCGCCGGACTGCATCCTGATCGGTGAAATCCGCGACCGCGAAACCATGACGGCGGCGCTGTCGTATGCGCTGTCGGGCCACTTGGTGCTGTCCACCCTGCACGCCAACAACAGCTACCACGCGCTGGGCCGCATCCTGTCTTTCTACACGCCGGAAGCCCGCCCCGCCCTGCTGAATGACCTGGCCTCGGGCCTCAAGGCCATCGTCTCGCAGCGCCTGCTCAAGGCCCAGACGGGCCCCAATGCCGGCGGCCGCATCCCCGCCGTGGAGGTGCTGCTGAACACGCAGCTGGTGTCGGAAATGATCGAGCGTGGCGACATCTCGGCCGTCAAGGAAGCGCTTGAAAAATCCATGGCCGAGGGCTCGCAGAGCTACGAGCAGGACATCGCCCGCCTCATCAACGAGGGCATCGTCAGCCGCGACGAAGGCTTGCTGCATGCCGACTCGCCGACCAACCTGATGTGGCGCCTGCAGAACGACAACAGCCAGCAGACGAAGCTGATCCAGAAGCCGGAAGAGCAGGACCACGGCCCCTCCTTCACCGAAATCACGCTGGACGTGACCCCGGACGAGCCCGCCACAGGCTTCGGTGCCACGCGCTTCTGACCTGCGCTCCTTCCAGTTTTTCCCGGAACCGCCATGACCGCCACACTGCGCCTCACCGAGGCGCTGATCGCCCGCCCCTCCGTCACGCCCGAAGACCAAGGCTGCCAAGCCCTCATGACCGAGCGCCTGAAGGCCCTGGGCTTCGCGTGCCACACGCTGAGCTTCGGCCCGACCGACGCCCCCGTGACCAACCTCTGGGCCATCAAGCGCGGCAGCGACGAAGCAGCGCCCGTGCTGGCCTTCGCCGGCCACACCGACGTCGTGCCCACCGGCCCGCTCGACCAGTGGGGCAGCCCGCCCTTCGTGCCCAGCCACCGCGACGGCCTGCTCTATGGCCGCGGTGCCGCCGACATGAAGACCTCGCTGGCCGCCATGGTCGTGGCCTCGGAAGAATTCCTCGCCGCCCACCCGCAGCACAAAGGCAGCATCGCCTTCCTCATCACCAGCGACGAAGAAGGCCCCTCGGTCGATGGCACCGTGAAAGTGTGCGAGTGGCTGCAGCAGCAAGGCCAGCGCCTGGACGCCTGCATCGTCGGTGAGCCCACCTCGGTGCAGCAGGTCGGCGACATGATCAAGAACGGCCGACGCGGTTCGCTGTCGGGCAAGTTGCGCGTCAAGGGCGTGCAAGGCCACATCGCCTACCCGCACCTGGCCAAGAACCCCATCCACCTGGCGGCACCGGCCCTGGCCGAGCTGGTCGGCATCGTCTGGGACCAGGGCAACGAGCACTTCCCACCCACCAGCTGGCAGATGTCGAACGTCCACGCGGGCACCGGCGCCAACAACGTCATCCCCGGCGAGGTCGTCATCGACTTCAACTTCCGCTTCTCGACCGAGTCCACGCCCGAATCGCTGCAGCAGCGCCTCGAAGACGTGCTGCGCCAGCACGGACTGGACTTCCACATCGACTGGACGCTGGGCGGCCGCCCCTTCCTGACCCGCAAGGGCCCGCTGGTGGAAGCCATGGCCGCGGCCATCGCGCAGGTCACCGGCGTCACGACCGAGCTGTCCACCACGGGCGGCACCTCGGATGGCCGCTTCATCGCGCAGATCTGTCCGCAGGTCGTGGAGTTCGGCCCCGTGAACGCCAGCATCCACAAGATCGACGAGCACGTGCGCGTCGCCGACATCGAGCCGCTCAAGGACATCTACCGCGGCACCCTGGAAAGGCTGCTCGCGTGAACGTCATCACATTGATCGAAGCCAGCGCCAAGCGCCTGAGCGACGCCGGCGTGGCCTTCGGGCACGGCACCACCAACGCTTTCGACGAGGCCGCCTGGCTGGTGCTGTGGCGCCTGAACCTGCCCATCGATGGCCTCGACGAGGTCGCGGACCTGCCGGTCGGCACCGACCAGACCGACGCGGTCCATGAGCTCATCGGCGAGCGCATCGCCACGCGCAAGCCCGCCGCCTACCTGACGAAGCAAGCCTGGCTGCAGGGCGTGCCCTTCTATGTCGATGAGCGCGCCATCGTGCCGCGCTCCTTCATCGCCGAGGTCCTGGCCGATGGCAGCATCGACGCCTGGCTGGGCGAGCACACCCGCCGCGTGCTGGACCTGTGCACCGGCAACGGCAGCCTGGCCGTGCTGGCCGCCATGGCCTTCCCCGAGGTCACGGTGGACGCCGCCGACATCAGCGACGACGCCCTGGCCGTGGCCCGCATCAACGTCGATGCGCACGGGCTGCAAGACCGCATCACCTTGCTGAAAAGCGATGGCGTGTCTGGTGTGCGCGGGCCGTATGACCTGGTCCTGTGCAACCCGCCCTACGTCAACGCGGCGTCCATGCAAGCCCTGCCCGCCGAGTACCGCGCCGAGCCCGAACTCGCGCTGGCCTCGGGTGAAGACGGCATGGACTTCACCCGCGCCCTGTTCGCGGCCCTGCGCGCCGAGCCCGACCGCTTCCTGAGCGAAGACGCCGTGCTGGTGCTGGAGATCGGCAACGAGCGCCCGAACTTCGAGCGCGCCTTCCCCGAACTCGCCCCCGCCGTCACCTGGCTGCCCACGACGTCCGGCGACGACCAACTCCTGCTCGTCACCCGCGACGCCCTGCTCCTTCCTACCTGAGTCCTTCATGATCGTTCTGAAAAACGTCTCCCTGCTGCGAGGCGTGAAACCCGTCCTGGACCAGGCCAGCGCCACCCTCCATCCCGGCGAGAAAGTCGGCCTGATCGGGCGCAACGGCGCGGGCAAATCCTCGCTGTTCTCGCTGCTGGCCGGACGGCTGCACCCGGACGCCGGTGACGTCGAGATCCCGCCCGCCTGGCTGCAACCGGGCGGCATGGCCGAGGTCGCGCAGAACATGCCCGAGACCGACGAGCCCGCCACCGACTTCGTGCTGCAAGGCGACGCCCGCCTGATGCAGGCCAAGGCCGACCTGGCCGCCGCCGAGGAAGCCGACGACGGCAACGCCATCGGCGAGGCCCACGCCAACCTGGCCGAAGCCGGCGTGTTCGACGCGCCGGCCCGCGCGCAAGCCCTGCTGCTGGGCCTGGGCTTCACGCTGGAGCAGGCCATGGCGCCGGTCAACAGCTTCTCGGGCGGCTGGCGGATGCGCCTGCAACTGGCCCGCGCGCTGATGTGCCCGGCCAAGCTGCTGCTGCTCGACGAACCCACCAACCACTTGGACCTCGACGCCCTGGTCTGGCTGGAAGCCTGGTTGCAGCGCTACGAAGGCACGCTGCTCATCATCAGCCACGACCGCGAGTTCCTCGACGCCATCACCAAGGTCACCCTGCACCTCGACGACGGCAAGCTGACCCGCTACACCGGCGGCTACACGGCGTTTGAGTCGATGCGCGCCGAGCGCATGAGCCAGCAACAAGCGGCCTTCAGCAAGCAGCAGGACAAGATCGCCCACCTGAGCAAGTTCATCGCACGCTTCAAGGCCCAGGCCAGCAAGGCACGCCAGGCGCAAAGCCGCGTCAAGGCCCTGGAGCGCATGGAAAAGCTCGCGCCGGTGCTCACCGCCAGCGACTTCCAATTCAACTTCCCCGAGCCGCTCAGCCTGCCCAACCCCATGCTCTCGCTGAAAGAGCTGGCCTGCGGCTACCACCGAGACGGCGCCGAGCCGCTCACCATCGTCTCCGGCATCAACCGCTCGGTGCTGCCGGGCCAGCGCATCGGCATCCTGGGTGCCAACGGCCAGGGCAAATCGACCGTGGTGAAGACGCTGTCGCGCATGAACAAGCTGGTCAGCGGCGAGATCACCGAAGGCAAGGGCCTGAGCATCGGCTACTTCGCCCAGCAAGAGCTCGACGTGCTGCGCATGGACGAAGGCCCGATGCAGCACATGCTGCGCCTGGCCCGCGAGGTCGGCCCCAATGCCCGCGAGCAGGAACTGCGCGACTTCCTCGGCCGCTTCCAGTTCACCGGCGACATGGTCAACCAGCCCGTGCACCAGTTCAGCGGCGGCGAAAAGGCCCGCCTGGTGCTGGCCCTGGTCGTGTGGCAGCGCCCCAACCTGCTGCTGCTCGACGAACCCACCAACCACCTGGACCTCACCACCCGCGAAGCGCTGAGCATGGCGCTCAACGAATTCGAAGGCACGGTGATGCTGGTCAGCCACGACCGCGCCCTGCTGCGCGAGGTCTGCGACGAGTTCTGGCTGGTGGCCAAGGGCGAGGTCAGCACCTTCGACGGCGACCTCGACGACTACCAGAAGTACCTCGCCGACGTGGCCCGCGAAACGGCCCTGGCCGCCCGGGCTGCGCGCGATGGCTCCAAGGCCATGGCGACACAAACAGGACAGGCGGCAACCCAGACCGCCGCCAGCCACACCGAGCCCGCCGCCAGCGCCGAGCCCACCGTGTTCAACAGCAAGGGCAAGGAAGACCGCAAGGCGCAAGCCCAGGCCCGTGCCCGCCTGAACGACCAGCTGCGCCCCCTGAAGGCCGAGCTGAAGAAGGTGGACGAACGCATGGCCAGGGCAGGCGAGGAGCGCGACAAGCTCATGCAGTCGCTGGGCTCCATCAGCATCGGCCCCTCGGAGCGCGCCGATGGCGGCAAGCGCCTCAAGGCGCTGGAAGAAGAGATCGCGCAACTCGAAGCGCGCTGGCTTGAACTGGGCGAAGCGATCGAACAGGTCGGCAGCTGAGGGGGCGTGCTTGGCGCCACTGACGCTACGGGCGCTACCATGGCGCATGCCCCGCTCCGCCCTCCCCACCAGCCCCCAAGCCACCGACACGGCGGACAAGCTGCGCCTGGACACCCAGCTGTGCTTTGCGCTCTACGCCACCTCGTTGGCCATGACCAAGCTCTACAAACCGCTGCTGGCGCCCCTGGGCCTGACCTACCCGCAGTACCTCGTGATGCTGGTGCTCTGGGAGCGCGACGACCACACCGTGCAGGAACTCGGCGAGCTGCTCCAGCTCGACTCCGGCACCCTCACGCCGCTGCTCAAGCGCATGGAAACGGCCGGTCTGGTGTCGCGCCAGCGCGATGCCGCCGATGAACGCCGCGTGCGCATCCTCCTGACGCCCGAAGGTGCCGCACTGCGCCAACGCGCCGAGGGCGTGCCCGATGCCATCTTTTGCCAGGCCGGCATGGCCGTGAACGAGATGTCGGCCCTGCGTGCGCAGTTGCACGCGCTGCGTGAGCAACTCCAGGCCTGAGCCTCAGCCCCACAAGCTGTGAGGGATTGGCGCGCACGCTGCGGGCAGCGTCACATCATCTGGCCTAAACTGGCGCACATTCAATTGCACACAATTGAATTTCCAGGACCCCACCCACCGAAAGGACACACCATGGCCTCCCCGACCCAGATCGTCTACACCGCACACGCCACCGCCACCGGCGGCCGCGACGGCCGCGCCACCAGCTCCGACAACGCCCTGGACGTGGCACTGGCCCGCCCGGTGGAAATGGGCGGCAAGGGCAATGGCACCAACCCCGAACAGCTGTTCGCCGCCGGCTACAGCGCCTGCTTCCTGGGCGCCATGGGCTTCGTCGCCGGCCAGAGCAAGAAACTGCTGCCCAGCGGCACGCAGATCGCGGGTGCCGTCGGCATCGGCCCCATCCCGGCAGGCTTCGGCATCACCGTCAAGCTGAGCATCGCCCTGCCCGGCATGGACCGCGCCGAGGCACAAGCCCTGATCGACGCCGCCCACCAGGTCTGCCCGTATTCCAACGCCACCCGCGGCAACATCGACGTCGTGCTCGAACTGGTCTGATCACCGGTTTGCCTGGGGCGCTGAGGGGCCCGGATGCCTGCCACAAACACATCCGGTTGCACCTTCTGCCGGCAGGCGGAAACCCCAATAAAGGGTGTTAATCTCACGTTATCCCTGAGCATCCGAGATTGACGGACGGCATCCCACCGCCTACCCTTGCGACCCATGCCTTTCACGACCCGACACTCCGGCCAGGCGGCGATTGCCCCCGGTCACACTGCCGGGCCTGGATCGCAGCGCATCGCTTCTCTGGCAACCTTGCTTTTCTGTGTCGCGCTGATTTCCGGCCTCCTCGTCCAGCCTGTCCACGCACAGTCCGTGGCGCAGCCTGCGACCGCGTCCGGCTCAACGTCGTCAAGCACCACCACAGAATCCGACGATCCGGTCGCGCGCTTCCTCGCCGACAAGGGCCTGATGCCCTCCAAGCGTCCCGTGGCCGAACTGGCCCAGCAGATGCGCGACACGGCCTCCGACATCGCCTCCGAGCTCGTGCTGTCGGCCATGAACTTCCTGGGTGTGCCCTACCGCCGCGGCGGCAACTCCAGCGAAACCGGCTTCGACTGCAGCGGCTTCACCCGCCATGTGTTCGAAAACAGCATCGGCCTGATCCTGCCACGACGCGCCATCGAGCAGGCCAACTCGCCCGCCCTGATGCCGGTGCAGCAGGCCGAACTCAAGCCGGGCGACCTGGTGTTCTTCAACACCCTGCGCCACACCTTCTCGCACGTTGGCATCTACATCGGTGACAACAAGTTCATCCACTCGCCCCGCGCGGGTGGCCAAGTGCGTGTCGAAGACATGCGCCAGGCCTACTGGCAGCAGCGTTTCGATGGCGCACGGCGCGCGCCGGCCGTGTCGGCGCAAAACGCACCGACCTCACGGAACAACTGAGTTGCGATCAGGCCCAAGGCTTGCGCGGCACAATCAGCGTCCATGAGCCTGCCTGCAGTACCGCGCCCTCACGGGGTCATCCCCATCCAGCCAGATGCCAGCCTGAAGCCTGAGGCGCCTGTTCGCGTGGCCGGCGGTGAGGCTTTGCCCATGCCCGCCGCACCGGCAACCGAGGCTTCGCCCACGGCGACATCGCCACGGGACCAGCGCGGCCGGGCCTTGCGCGACCTGCGCATCTCCGTGACCGACCGCTGCAACTTCCGCTGCGGCTACTGCATGCCACGCGCTGCCTTTGGCCGCGACCACGTGTTCCTGCCGCACGAAGCCCTGCTGAGCTTCGAGGAAATCACGCGCGCCGCAGCCGCTGCCTTGCGCCTGGGCGTGCGCAAATTGCGCCTGACCGGCGGTGAACCGCTGATGCGCCGCGACCTGGAGCGGCTGATCGCCCAACTGGCGGCCCTGCGCACATTGGACGGCACCCCGCCCGAACTCACCCTGACCACCAATGGCGTGCTGCTGACCCGCAAGGCCCAGGCCTTGAAAGACGCCGGTCTGCAGCGCCTGACCGTGAGCCTGGACGCCCTGTCCCCCGACATGTTCCAGCGCATGAGCGACAGCCAGACCGAGGTTGGCGAGGTGCTGGCCGGCATCGAGGCCGCCCAGCGCGTGGGCCTGGCGCCGCTGAAGGTCAACATGGTGGTGCAAAAGGGCGTGAACGATGGCGAGATCCTGCCCATGGCGCGCCACTTCCGCGGAACGGGCGTCGAGCTGCGCTTCATCGAGTTCATGGACGTGGGCCAGACCAACCGCTGGGACATGGCCCACATGCTGCCCTCCAGCGACGTCCGTGCGCTCATCCACGCACAGCACCCGCTGCAAGCCGCCGATGCCCCGCGCCACAGCGACACCGCCGAGCGCTGGGCCTATGCCGACGGCGCCGGGCACGTCGGCTTCATCTCCAGCGTGACCCAGGCCTTCTGCGGCGACTGCACGCGCCTGCGCCTGTCCACCGACGGGCGCCTCTACACCTGCCTGTTCGCCTCGCAAGGCCATGACCTGCGCAGCCTGCTGCGCGACGGCCACACCGACGACGCCACGCTGACCGGACGCATCGCCGCGCTCTGGCAGGGACGCACGGACCGCTATTCCGAGCTGCGCGGCCTGGACCAGCCCGGCGACCTTCTCGATGCCCCGCGCGTCGAGATGAGCTACATCGGCGGCTGAACCCATGGCCGCCCCTGGCCCCATCCCGGCATCGCCCCAGCCACCGCACACGGTCAGCGCCTGGCTGCTGGCCGGCGGCGAAGGTCGGCGCATGCAGGGCCAGGACAAGGGGCTGGTGAGCTGGCAAGGGCGCCCGCTGGCCGCCTGGGTGCTGGACAGCCTCACCGCAGAGGCACCGGCCCAACTGAGCGCCATCGGCATCACCGCCAACCGCCACCCTGAGGGCTACCGCGACCTGCTGGCCCAATGCGATCCCGTGCGGCAGCAAGGTGTGCCACTGGCCGTGCCTGGCGGCGTGCTGCCCGACGACACCGACCTGCCCGAGCGCAGCGGCCCGATGGCCGGCATCCTCACGGCGCTGCGCCACAGCCACTCGGAGTGGGTGCTGGTGCTGCCATGCGACACCCCCCACTTGCCACACGATCTGTGGCCCAAGCTCCTGCAAGCCGCTGTGCAAGCCAAGGCCGACATCGCCGTCCCCGTCACACAGGACATGGCCCCGGCAGCAGGCAGCGATGGCACGCGGCACCACTGGGTCTGCGCCCTGATGCGGCGGCGGGTGCTCGGGGAGATGCACGAGGCGTTCGTGAACGGTGAACGCAAAATCGGCCGCTGGACACAGACCCGGCCATGGGTCGGCGTATGCTTCGCCCCGGAGACCGATTTTCAAAACATGAACACCCTGGAGACACTGCATGGCCGGGACTGAGCCCACCGGGCAAGCACCCGCCGTGCGCATTTCGCGCGTGGCGCCAGCTCAGCTGAGCGCCTACAAAAGCCTGCGCGACGAGGCCCTGCGCCTGCACCCCGACGCTTTCGATGCCGACATCGAGAGCGAACAGGCGCGTCCGCCCGAAAGCTACCTGGGACGGCTCGGCCTGGGTGAAACGCGCGGCGGTTCTTTCCTGCTGGGCGCTTGGTTGGGCCAGGACCTCATCGGCATGATCGGCCTGGAGCGCCAGACGCAGGCCAAGCTGCGCCACAGCGCCGAGCTCAACAGCATGATGGTCCACCCTGCCCACACCGGCCGTGGCGTGGGCCTGATGCTGATCGAAGCCGCCATCGCCGAAGCCCGCCAGGCCTTGGGCCTGGAGCAGATCGTGTTGCGCGTCAGCACCTCCAGTCAATCGGCCATCCGTCTCTACGAGCGCGCAGGTTTCCAGGGCTGCGGCGTCTTGCCGCATGCCCTCAAGCTCACCGACAAAGCCGGCCAGGTGCGCTACTTCGACAAGCTCACCATGGTGCTCATCCTCTGAGCCCCAGCTGAAGCCGGCTCAGCGCGCTTCGGCCGCCCCTCGGTTGGCCAGGCCATCGGCCCGTTCGTTGCCCGGGTCGCCCGCGTGGCCCTTCACCCAGTGCCAATCCACCTGGTGCTGGCGCGCCAGGTCTTCCAGGCGCATCCAGAGCTCGACATTCTTGACCGGCTTGCCGTCGGCCGTCTTCCAGCCACGGCGCTTCCAGCCCGTGATCCACTCGGTGATGCCTTTGCGCACGTACTCGCTGTCGGTGTAGACCGCCACATGGCAATGCCGCTTGAGCACCTGCAGCGCCTCGATGACGGCGGTGAGCTCCATGCGGTTGTTCGTGGTCAGCATCTCGCCGCCCCACATCTCTTTCTCGTGGGGCCCGCTGACCATCCACACACCCCAGCCGCCACGGCCCGGGTTGCCCTTGCAGGCGCCATCGGTGTAGACGACCACCGAGGGCTTGCTTGCCTCACTCATGCTTGCTCACGTTCCTTGTTGTGCCGCGCTGCGCGACCACGGCGGGTGCCGCGGCCGCGTGCATGCGGGCTTTCTTGACCTTGCCCACCAGGTGCATGCCGCGCACCCGCTTGACGGCCACCACGAAATACACCGCGCCCAGGACGGGCCACCAGCGGTCACCCGCGTGCTCCATCCAGCGCAGCCGATCCCAGGATGATGCCTGACGCACCATGGGCCTGTAGCACCCGAAGCATCCGCCCTCCACCTCCAGATCGAGCAGGCGCAACCAGTCGCGCAGCCGCCAGTAGGCGATGAACTCGCCCTGCGGCAAGACCAAGGCGGGCTTGACACCCCAACGCCCCATGCGCTGCCACAGGCCCCACAGGCTGGCCGGGTTGAAACCGGCGATCACCACCCGTCCTTCAGGCACCAGCACGCGCTCGACCTCGCGCAGCGTGTGGTGCGGGTCGCGCGCCAGCTCCAGCGCGTGCGGCAAAACCACCAGGTCCAGGCTGTTCGATGGGAAAGGCAGCGACTCGAAGTCACAACGCAGGCTGAACGGCGCGCCACACAAAAGGCTGCTGTCGATCTCCACAGGCCCATGCACCAGGGGCGCCAGCTCGGCCGGCGGGCTCCAATGCTGGTAGGCTGTGTCCAGCGCCAGCCAGCGGTGCTGCATGCGGTTGGCCCGCAAGGCGTCCAGCTCGGGCAGGCCCAGCTGCAGCGCATGGAAGCCGAAGATGTCGGCCACCAGCCTGTCCATCTGCTGCTGCTCCCACTCCAGCAAGGCCTGACCTGGCGTCAAGGCCAACCAGGGGTGCAATTCAACGATGGGATCGACTTTGCTCATGGATCTGCTTGCCCTGCCCGCCTTCACCGACAACTACATCTGGATGCTTCACAACGGCCGCGAGGCACTGGTGGTCGATCCGGGCGACGCCACACCCGTGAAGCAGGCGCTCAGCGATGTCGGACTGACCTTGTCTGCCATTCTAGTGACCCATCATCACATGGACCATGTGGGTGGGCTGGCCGCACTGCAGCGCGAAGGCCTGCCAGTGTACGGACCCCGCCACGAAGACATCGCCGGGATCACCCACCCCCTGAGCGAAGGCGATGCCGTGCCATGGTGTGGGCTGAGCCTGCAGGTGCTGGACGTGCCTGGCCACACCCGCGGCCACATCGCCTACTTCCTGCCCGATGGGCTGGGGTCGCTGGCCCCAGATCCGGTGCTCTTCGCAGGTGACACACTTTTTTCAGCTGGATGCGGTCGCGTCTTCGATGGCACCATCGAACAGCTGTACGATAGTCTCTTGAAGCTGTCGCGCCTGCCGGATGCCACCCGCATCTGCTGCACGCACGAATACACGCTCGGCAACCTGCGGTTTGCGCAGGCGGTCGAACCCCATAACCCAGCGTTGGTCAGCCACACGGCCCACTGCGAAGCCTTGCGCGCGCAGCTGTTGCCCACACTGCCCAGCACCTTGCGCGTCGAAAAGGGCATCAACCCGTTTCTGCGCTGCACCCAATCCGACGTGGTGGCCAGTGCCCTGGAGCATGGCGCCGAGGATGCCCACCCACAGGCCATCTTTGCCGCACTGCGTCAATGGAAAAACCGTTTCTGACGATGAACGCCTCTCGCTCGATTCACCCGATTCAACGTGCACTGCTGCTGAGCCTGACCACCGTTTCCGCCTTCGTGCTGTCCGCCTGCGGCAGCGTGGTGGAGAACCGTGCCGCCGATGCAGGAAGCTCAGCCCGTGACACCCGCGATGTCCGTGAAGCCCGCGAGGCGCGCCCGCTTCGCAACTTCGACCCCGACGCCCTGATCCGCCAATCGCCCACAGCCGCACGGGGCCCTGACCGCAACCTGACCCGCCAGGACCCGACCTCCGGCCTGCGCGTGGACATCAACACCCCGATGGCCAACGCCAACCGCCAGGACAGCGCCGCTTCCGCGGAAGCGCTGGACGCCATCGGCACCCCGACGGACCCGTTGCGCCCCGACGCCACGCTGAACCTCTCGGACGCCACCGCCACGCAAGACCTCTGGGGCCGCATCCGCAAGGGCTACGCCTTGCCCGAGTTGCAGTCCGACCTGGTCGCTGACCACGAGCGCTGGTACGCCAGCCGCCCCGATTACGTGCAGCGCATGACCGACCGCGGCAGCCGCTACCTCTTCCACGTGGTCGAGGAAATCAACCGCCGCAACATGCCCACCGAGCTGGCCTTGCTGCCCTTCATCGAAAGCGCGTTCAACCCGCAGGCCATGTCTTCGGCGCGCGCCTCGGGCATGTGGCAGTTCATGCCCGCCACCGGCAAGGACTTCGAACTCAAGCAGAACCTCTTCCGCGACGACCGCCTGC
>Ga0209107_10000033_pt1 | contig 82280 bp, 84 predicted proteins | sample LakErihyJuly2011_2_FD_187460 | JGI IMG/M metagenome (GOLD analysis project Ga0209107, IMG submission 187460) | Freshwater microbial communities from dead zone in Lake Erie, Canada - CCB hypolimnion July 2011 (SPAdes) (version 2) | ecosystem: Environmental > Aquatic > Freshwater > Lentic >...
ACTCGTCTAACGATACGAGCTAAATCTGACTCAGTTAATCTTACTATTCTTTTCATATTAAAATGTATTTTTTTCTTTATTTATTATATAAATACCAACCTTCCTTAAAAAAATCAAAAAAAAAAAGAAATCATTTCTAATTTCTTTTTAGGGTCGCACAAAGATTGTGTCGATCTTCCACCACTTTGTTTTAAAGTTAACAAAGAAACTATTTTGTTACAAGTGCTTCAATTTTACTCTTAACTTGTTCTACCATTGTTATTTCCTTTATGTTTGTAACAATAACAGAGTCTTTTAGAATTCTATTAGGTATGTTAACAAAAAATGTATCCCCATTGAAGAATGTAAGGTCTTCTCCTAATTCAACACACCCGTGTATCATTTTAAGGAACAATTTAAATTGTATTTGGTCCATGAAAGTTTCGTTGATAAGATCACCAAACTTTTCATTCATAACTCTAATATTAAAACCCGTCTTATTCATACCACAAATATACATTATTTATTTAAAAACCACAAATTTTATTATAATTAATTTTTCATTTCTAACCAAATTTCATTCAACTTGTCAATTGAGATCTCCTGACTAAGGTCTTCGTATCTGTTTGTTAGGATTTTAACAAACCGAATTCTTTCTTTAGCCAACTCAGGATTAAATCCCATTTCAATCAATGCGTCGCTAAGATGACTATTCACGGCAATATACAATTTAGTGCTTCTCATATTTTTTATTTAGACAAATATAAAAGAAAATATTAGATAAAAAAAATCCACAAAGAAATTTTACAATTTTGTGGATTTAATTTTGATAAACCATTACTAGTTTTGAAAGGGGTAATGTTTTTTGTGTTAAATAAATATATGGTACTTTAACAAAAATCAATCTTTATTAAAGATATTTATAATTATTTTCTTAAAATCTTTGTTTTTTTCATTTAATGGGTTATTTGTTTTTGTAAAATACCCACATTTGGTATGTTCAAACCCATCTCTAGCCTTTTTTAGATCCGGATTAATTTCTTGATTTGTATTATATTGATATACATACATAAGACCTTTTTTAGTTTCTCCATCTCTTTTGTACATATTAAGAATGTCAACAATATTTAAATCACCTTTTAATTTAATATTAGTTTCCTCATAAAACTCCCTTATAGCCGCCTCTTTTGGGGTTTCATTTCCTTCAACCTTACCAGATGGTATGGACCATTCATTTGGTAAAGTTTTATTCGGTGACCTTTTACAAAGTAAAACTTTATCTTTGTTTTTTACCACCACACCTGAATATCTGTTAAATTCTGCCATGTTAATATATTTATAAATATGGATATAATCATAAATAATAACAAATACACAGTTAAACCTGTTATCACACAAAAAGATATCTCAAATGGAATGATGAATAAAAAATTCAATAATTCTTTTGATGGTATGTTATTTATTATGGAAGATGGTGATCATAGTTTTTGGATGAAAAACTGTATAATCCCTTTAGATATTATATTCATAAAAAATAACGAAGTAACGGAAATACACCACAACTGTCTTCCTTGTAAAGAAGAAGAGTGTGAAAGATTTGAAGGGTATGGTGATATGATATTAGAAATACCGGCAGGACATTGTGAAGAATATAATATCGTTGAGGGTAATGAGATTACTTTTCACTATTAATCTTTGTTTGTAAAATTTCGTAAAACTTCTGTTGTATTTCTTTTGTTAGATCAACATAACTTTTTTGTCCATTCCCATCTTTTTTTCTATATAAAGAATTAATACCTGAAATATTAGTAATACATTTATGTCCACCTGAATTAGCATTTATGATGTCTCTACCATTTAACACAACTTTGTCCAATAGTGCAACTTGTTTTACACTTAAATTTCTGTAAGGTCTATCCATTATATTTTCTATAATCGGGAACAATGTCTCTTTTCTACCAAAAACTTTTAAGGAAGGACTTTTGCCATATATCGCCATAAAGTCTTTGAATGTAAATCCGACTGATTTGAATGTTGCTTTTTGTTCTGAAACAACTTTTAATGTTGATAATGGGACTATAATACTTTCTAATTCTGGATTCATCTCATCCAAAACCTCATTTTTTATTTCACCTAAATCAACACCTTTAAGTGCTCTTTCTTTTTTATATGGGTTACATGAAGCCTGAACTAATCCCATTGGCCAAGCAATAACTAAAAAGTCAGCGTCAGGATTATTTTTAAAAGGTGTGTATCTATCGTAAGATCCTTGTGGTGTCATATAACCTCCACCGTATTGTACTAATATGTTTCCACTAACATTTACGTTAGGGCTAACATTCATACTTTGAATATATTTTTGTTGGTTTTGTGTTAGTTTTTCTTCATTATCAAAACCTTCTCTTTTCATTATAGATTTTATCTTAAGTAGTATATTAAGTAAAGAAGGTTTACAATCTAAAACTAATTCCTCTAAGAATCCTGGTTTGTTTTTAAATGCCAATAGTAATTTGTTTGCAACTAATCCCATTAACATTTTCTTTCTTTTAACGTCAGAATTTCTATCTATCTTAAATAGATAATTTATAACTTCATCAACAGAAATATTATATTGAGCAAAATTTGCGGAGTCTACGGTAGAAATTAATGTAATATCTTCATTAGGGAATATTTCTTTAGGTGAAACACTTTGAGATATTGTCTCTACATTAGATCTTGAACTTCTAAAAGAAGTTGCAGTTCCGTCCTCAACTCCGGCTTGAGTGTCGTGGTGATCTGTATGAATAACAAACATTGGTTTACCGTGAGCAAAATCAACTAAAACAGGCATTATATCACCTTTAGCGTCTAATTTTTTAATTGCAAACTCTTTATCTCCATATTGAATAATTTCAGCATCCACAACATTTATGTTATTTGACTCTAAATATTCTTTCATCGCAATGGCGGTTGTTACACCATCTAAATCTTGATGAAAATAAATTTTTGCTTTAGGGTATCTTTTTGATAAATTTTTGATGTCTCTAATACCCGATTCTTTAATTAGTCTTTTCATACTAAATAAATACCATATAAAATAAAAAACCCCATTTATGAAAATGGGATTTCTTTTATTTGACCTAATGTTTTAAAATATTCAACTCTTGTTTTGGCAATCTCAGTATAATTTGGTGATAACTCAATACCCAACCATCTACGACCCAATATCTCTGCTGCTACCAAACTTGTTCCTGACCCAACAAATGGGTCTAATACTACATCGTTTTTGTAGGACAATATTTTAATCGCCTTTGTTGGGATGTCCATTGAGAAGGTCGCCTTGGTGAGTGATTTAGTATCTGCAAAGTAATTCCACTGACCAAAAACAAGTTCCATAAATTCTTTCTTATCTTGTTCTTCATATACCACTTTATTTTTTATGGTTCCATCCTCCTGAATAATTTCAGTTGGTGTTCCCTTCCACTGTGGTTCTCCTTTAACCTTTTTGATGTGTAATTTTTTATACGCCAAAATAACACATTCTTTTGGGTTATATATATAAGGACTTGACGGTGACATCCAAGATCCCCACGCAGTTGTTTTACTACGATGAGGTGATTGTTCTTCAAGGTCAACAATACCAAAGAACCCAAACCCTATCTCTTTCATTATTTGATACATCTCAGAAACAAAAAAGATTCTTCCTCCTTTCTTTTGTCTGTTAATTTCATACGGTATGTTTAACGCAATTCTACCATCATCTTTTAACACATTATAGGCTTCAGTTAACCAATTCCTTGCAAAGACCAAGTACTCTTGAAACTCCACGTCATCATCATGAGTATCATAAGCAATACCAACACCGTATGGTGGTGAGGTAACAATTAAATCAACACAACCTTCAGGTAAGGTTTTCATCACTTCAACACAATCTCCAGTTATTATTTTTCCTGTTTCTATCATATTATTTTTTATATTGTCTTTCCAAGTAATCGAACAAATTTAAAAACTTTGGTGTTTCTCCATCTTTTTTAAGGTAATAATCCCTCATTTTAAAACAATTAAGTCCGTACTTTCTATCATGACCTAACCTATCCTCAACGTGTTTAATTTCAACTTCTTTATTTAGAATATAAGAAATCTTTTTAATAATGTCCAAATTTGTTAATCTAAAAGTTGTCCCAATATTATATATGTCATTTACAACCTCATCATCAAATAAAAGATCACAAATAACTTTAACATTATCATAAACATACATCCACTCCCTTACTTGTTTACCATCACCGTATACCGGTATTGAGTTTCCATTATTAATGGATCTAGCAATTGTTGGTAAAAATTTCTCCTCAAACTGGTGTTCGCCAAAATTATTACATGTTCTTGTAATTAAGTATGGTAACCCATAAGTCCTATTTGCTGCCAAAACCAACATATCTGATGCGGTTTTAGTTGCGGAATAATATGAACTTGGTTTTAAATGGTCAGTTTCTAACGCAGTATGGTTAATTGCGATATGTTCATCCATATCACCATATACCTCATCGGTTGAGATATGTATAAACTTTTTAAGTTTTTTATTTTTTCTTGATATCTCAAGTAGATTAAAGGTTCCTTCAACATTTGTTCTAACAAACGGTAACCCATTAGTAATTGAGTTATCTACATGTGATTCGGCAGCAAAGTGAACAATGTAATCAAACTCACCAAGATCCTCACTTGTAACATCACATATGTCTTTATGTAAAAATGGTACATTGTGTTTAAGGTTTTTTCTACGACCAGCATATGTAAGTTTATCAACACAAAGAACATCACATTCAAAGTTATCTAATAGGTGATTTATAAATGCGGAACCTATAAATCCGGCACCTCCTGTTACTACTATTCTCATTTTTTCTCTAATGTTTCAATATGATGTTGCAAATACCAAAGAGCCTTTTTAAGGTCCTCAAGTTCTTTGTCTTTATTTTTTTTACCTGCTCTTGATATGTATTTTACGGTGTTTCCTAAACTAAAACCCAAATCCCAAGCATCAATGACTTTGATTGCTTCGTATGGATTTTCTTCACCACCGTAATGGTTGGGGTGATTAACTTGTTCCATTTAAATCGTTTCTTTTTCTTTTTTAAAATTTTCTGAGATTTTTTTCTGATTAATATATGAAATTAGTTTTCTTTTAAAGATAGGTAACAATGTTTCCTGTATTGGAAAAATCCCTTTACTTGTCATTTCAAAAACCGGTAACTTATTATTTTCAGAATTCCATATTGAAAAATTATTAATTATTTTTGTAAATGTCAAATCTTTAACGTCAGAATAAATTAAATTTACCTTTGTTTTACTTTCCATGGAACCTTTGGCCGCCGGTTTTATGTTATATTCCCAAACATGTATTTTATTATCTGATGTGTTGTTGAAGTAGAAGTACCCGGTGTCTGACAGGGTTTCTTTTGCTCTTCTATTTGGTTTTATGTCCACATTCTCATAAACTATTGTCCAAACAGATTTTGCTATGTTAAAATACTCTAACATTCTAGGGGCACTATAACTTAATATTTGTATAAATTCTTTTGATTCATCATCATTTAGTTCAGGTATCTCTTTTAACTTTAGATCCTTAACTAATAACTCATCGTCTACTGAGTCTAATTTCTTATTTGTGTAGATAATTTTTTTATCTTTAATAAGTGTCTGCAAATTTGCGAGATGTAATGAAAGTTCTATGAATCCAGGATAAAGTTCCATTTTATCAAGTTTATCTCCCATTTTTTGAAAGTACGACAATAATTTATATTCTTTGTGTTCTCTGTCAATTGGTTTTTCGAACATCCAATCGGTGTCCATCAAAAATTCTATTTTCTTTTTTCTTCTCATTTGACATAATAATAATCATAATTTGTTAATCAGTAAATATTAGTCTATTCTCATTACAACATAATCAGTACCATTAATGTTAACTGTATCATAACTACCATCATAACCATTTAAATCACCATAATCCCCATTTCTAACTAAATCATCTAATAACTCTCTTGTATCAATAAAATCGGCAATATCCCCACCCATATTATCTAACCATCCGGCTGGATCATAACCTATCTCATTTTCTAAGTAATTATCAACCGCCTCTTCAATACTACTTTCGTCAGGATCCCCATCAGGACTTTCTTTTATATCATCTATCTCTGAGTCTATTTCACTAATCCTATTTTCACGATCGGTTTCATGTTCTTCGGTGTCCTCATCGTCATATAATTGTCTTGGTGGAACAACTTGACCCTCCTTATATAATATCGAATTATTTCCTTCTCTTCTATATTGTAATTCATTATCCTCAGAATCATAAAAATCAAATGTTCCATCTTTTTCTTTTGATGGGTACATAATTGGAGCCCTTACTCCTTCGTTTTCGTAAACCCATTTTTCCATTTCTAGTAACCAAATTTCTTCTTCTTGAGAATTACTTAATTCTTTTTCAACCCCGTAACTATCAGGTTCATCTCTTATCCATTCTTCTACAGAATCCCTATAATATTCTTTTATTTTATCCTCATCAACATAACTTGATAGAGTTTCTTTAGAAAAATAATTATCAAGGTCATCAATTTGTTGTTCATAATAATCCTCCAATGAATCATCGGCTTCCCTATATTCACCAACCGCAAATCTCATTTTTGTTGACAATGACTCAAACTCGGCCAAATTATAATGGGAACCTGCCGGATATAGATCATATACATCATTTTTATCTTCAATTAATCTATCAATGTCTTCTTGTATACTATCTATTTCTTCTTGTATCTCATCGTATTTTTCGTTATAATCCTCAATATCCGTACTTAAATTTTCCAGTTCTTCTTCCTTATCTTTTATTCTTGTTTTAAGTTCCTCAAGTTCTATTTTTTCGTCATCATCAAGAGATTGTAAATGCCCATCATTTACCGCATATTGAAAAACCGCATTGGCTCTTGGACTTTCGTAACCAGTATTTTCTATATCCCAATCACCATCTTCTCTTTTTTCATTTTGTTCATTATATTTGGCTTGTAGTTGTCTTCTTTCAATAACCTTTTCGTAAGGGGTTTGCCAAAAAGTTTTATGTCCCGTAACCTTAACATCATCCAATGATTTAACATTTGTGTATGAAACATTCAAACCTCCTTCAACCTCAATGTCCCCAATTTTATAAATCTTTTGTTTACCATCAACATTACTAAGATTAAGGTCACCTTTAACAACAAGTTTTTTACCCCTAAATTTTGGTAAATAAGGTATTGCATGAGCCATAAAACCAACTTGTCTTAAATATTGCATATATTGTTCAGGTGAAATATAAACTTTTTCAATTTCATCTTCTTTAATTAATTTAAGAATAATACTAACAAGTTTATTTTCAGTAAGTCTTATTTTCTTTTTCATATAACAATAAATATGAAACATTTACAAATAAGACAATAGACTGATATTTATGTTTAAATAAACATTAAAAAACAATTTGTTATGGGATGTGGTTGTAAAAATAAAGGAAATCAACAAGCTTCAGCTCCTCAACAGGCAGCAAGACCTCAAAATGAACAGGTTAAAAATCAATCAGTTCAAGAGTCAGTAAAGAAGATAGTTGAAAAATATTATAATAAAAAGTAATTGATTTCCTTTGGCCAAAGAAATTAAGGTGGAGTTTTTTCCACCTTTTTTGTATTTATAATTATGGACAATTCAAACTTAAAAGAACTAATTGAACTATTCAATAATGGGTATTGGGAAAAGAACGTAAAACCATACTTTAAAAGAGTTCGTACTTTTTTAAAGTACGTTGCAGTAAAAGGTTTATCTGAAGAAATTAGTGTTGAAACATTAGATAATAAAGACTATGCCGAAGGTCCTGATTTTTTTGAGTTTTTAAATGAGAATGGTTATCTAAAAGGAAAAGATTATGATGACTTTGATATTGAACTTAGAAATTATTTTTTATCTTACTGGATTTCGGTTGACTCAAATAACGCATTTAAATATATAACGAATAATATTATAACCGATGTAGAAATTAGAGATGATGGATTTTGGTTATATTTAAGGGATCGAGATGAATTGGCCCCTCTTTTTGATGGTAGAGGTCGTGATACGACGGCTAGAAATGTTGCCGAACATGTTTTTGGTGAAGATATGTGGGAACCTTATTGGGACACAACATCTGACGTATATAGTGATGTAATTGAGGAACTTGATGAATCTAACTATAGACATTTAGAAAATTATATTTTAAAAATGATCGGTAATCAGGATTTGGTTGTTGACGATTATAGTTCTGATTTTTTTCATGATTTGGCAAAGTCTCAAAATAGAGGCGAGTTTTTTATGATAACCCAAAATGATGTTAATGAGTTACTAAAGGATTCTGAGGCAATGAACGAACTTCTTGATGGTGATCTATCCGATTTAAAAAGTGAATTATATTCTATACATAATAACGCCTATAATGGTGCATATCAAGATGAGTGTTACGAACTTGTTTATGGTGGTCTTGAGGAATTTTTTTCCTCTAAGGTCGAGGACGTTCAGATTAAGTCAGGAGATAAAACAAAATGGGCATCGTATATTAAGATCAGGGATTTTGAAGGTGATGTCATGAAATTTATTGACCTTGAGGGTGGTAGTGGATATAATGAATCAAGTTTAGAATACTGGGGTGGTTATGTTAATATGTTAGGACATCTAATGGATAATGATGTATATGACGAAATTGACTTTAGAGTACCTGATTATGCAGATTGGACCTATATTAGAAAAAATATAAACGATCTTTTTGCAGACTATATATAATACGTTTTTTAAACTAAATCACTTAACTATTTATATATTAAAATAAAACTCATATCCATTATAAAAAAATAGATTATGAGATTATTAAACAAAAATTCAAAAAGATTTATAGTAAATTTATTTTCTGATTTTATTCTTTCAAAGATAGATAAAACAGAAAAAACTATAATACAAGTTTCTGACTGTAATAGCTTTATTGTTGTCGCAGGTAAAAGTACCAGTAAGGAGATACTTGATCTACAATCAATAAAAGGAGAGTTCTTTATTAAATTTAAATCTTATTTAGATGACGTTGGTATTGATCACATGAATATAATTGATATAATCACCTATGGTGCAACTTTAGAACCATTAGAGTGTGGTTGGATAAATGTCACTAAAGATGTGTATTATGATGCCCCTGAACCTGTGACAAACATTATAACGACTTCGGAATTTCCTTACGGACATAGTTTAAGTTGTGGTAGATCTATGGTGTATTACTCTAACTACATATTCAATCATATGTATAGTTTGCTTGGCATAAAAGATTTAAAATTTTATTTCACAACTGAGGTTGACTCTGATGAAGATTTTAAAATTGAAATTTTATCTAAATCTAAAGTTAGTCCTAATGAAATTAAATCTTTGGTTTTGGATGTTTTTGATTTTAACCTAAATGAGTTCAATAATAAATTAACTAACTATAATCTTATTGAGGACATTTTATATCAAGATAACAATAAGCCATACATGTCACAGGACAGATTAGAGCATGTAGTTTTAATATAAAGAAAAACCACCATTAGGTGGTTTTTTTATTTCTTAAAAAATTCTTTTATTATTTTCACCCCATCTTCAATTTCGTCAAAATCTCTTTCAGGAGCAAATAATTTAGTTTTTGGTCTTTTTGAATTTGGGTCCTCTATTGTCATAAAAGATGGTACGTATTCATTCTTTGTTATTTCTGTAAAAATATCATACTCCTCTTTATAATCGTCAATATCCCTATCAAAGTATTTAATGTTTTCTTTATCCAACATATTTTTTAAGTCGTGACAATAAGAACAACTTTTCATGGTATATAGTACAACTATCTTATCCATATTTTATTTATTTAAGTAATTTATACTATCATTATAATAGTTTTTATTTTGGTTCGACCCATAAGCATCGCAATTAGCGGATTTTGTTGTCTTACATGAAAATAAAACAAAGGTTAACAAAACTGATAAAATTATTCTATACATATTAATTTAATAAAAGATTTTTAACTAAACTTTTTATGTTGTTTTCAGCCATAACACCAACTCGTGTATCAACAACATTTCCCTCATTGAAAATTTTTACAGTAGGGATGCTTCTAATCCCTAAATTTGAACTAATCTCTTTATTAAGATCTACATTCATCGTATACATTTCAACTTCTGTTTCATTTTCCGTTGATACTTTTTCAAAAATTGGTTTCATCATCTTACATGGTCCACACCATTCCGCCCAAAACTCAACAATAACTTTTTTACCTGAGTTTATTTTTTTTGTTAGTTCATCACCACTAATTTCCATTATTTTAATTTTATTAAATTTTTTATGAAGAATTTTATTTCTTCTAATCTTTCAGGGTCAAAATATATCATGGTTTGATAACCAACTTCATTTGTTTCCTTTTTTGATAAATATATGAATATGTCAGACTTATTTCTAAAAATGATATCCGTATAAAAAAACCCATTTTCATATGTTAACATATCACAATACTCTATCTTATAATTCTTTTCAAGTAATAATTCAGGAGTTAAATTAAGAGTTCCCTGTATCCTATTTTTAGATAATAGTTTACCTTCTTTATCGTAAATTGATTTTAAGAACTCATCTTCCTTTCCAAAATAATCTTTTTTATCCATAATATAAGAATAAAAAAAGTGGTGAAAAAGTCACCACTTCTTTATTAAATCATTTCTTCGGCCAATTCCCAAAGTTTTGTATTGATTGTGTTTTGTGCGATTATGTTATCGATTTTTCGCATCTTTGCCATTTTACCTCTTTGGTTTGACACTTGTACCCCACCACGGATAAATTTCTCTTGTACGGTGTTAAAAACTCTCCAAAGGTCATCTCCTTCATCTTCTTGTCTATTAGGTGTTAGAAGACCCAAGATTTCCATATCATTTAATGTTTTTTCAGCATTAAATCTAATTTTTGCAGATTCACGTACAAAATTTATTTTTTCATCAACCGTTAGTTCTCGAGACATCATACGACCAACAGATTGTTCAATAAATGGAAGTTTTTTAGAAAAGTTGTCTGCCAACTCTTTAACGTCGTCTAATTGAAAGTGGTTATGTCTCATTGTGAATCTCTCAGCAACTGCGGTTGGTACTGTTAATCCGTTTGAACACACAAGTCTGAATAGTCCTGCACTCAATGAAAATGCCGATGAACCGTTGTGTGAGTTTTTTACGATCGCCTCAACCAAAGTGTCACCTACTTTTGGTAGTTCACTATTACGGAATCTGATCTCGTGTAGAGAATGTACTCCCTTCCCTGTTTGTTTTACTGATGCGATTTGCCAACCTTCTCTATCAAAGAATTCCAAAACCTGGTCTGTTGGTACAAATGTGTACTTTTCTGTCATCTTAGGTGAGGCTGAAGTTGCAAATACTGAAGGTGCTTGTGTTTTAATAAGTTCTGGTGTGTAGATCATGTCTTTAGATTTAAAATTATAAAACAAATGTAATGGTTTATTTTAAATAAACAAAATTAATTTAAAATAATATCACCAAATTTTGTTCTTTGTATTATCTTATCAATATAAGGTTTTTTTTCTCCCTTAATAATAGGTAATTTTAATTCCAATACCACCTCAACAATTTGTGACTTTGTTAAAATATAATCCTGACCCTTTTCAAAATTAGAAATAGCTCTTTCTTTTAATTTTACATAGAATTCATCCTTTTGTAAGTCACCTATTAAAACAAGCAAATCATTAGGATTTTTTTCAAAAAAATTAATGAGGTTACTAATATAAACCTCTATGTCTACGTTTTTCATTTTAGTCTTCGCTTTTACAACCTCTTTTCTTTTTAAGTTCCGGTGGGAAATTAACAATAAAGAAGTCTTCGGTTGGTATCATGTATTTAAATAACTCTTTAGGTAGTCTATCAACATCAATACCAGAATCTAACACTGACACAAATGTCAGACAGTATAATGTTGATAATGATTTTGGTAAAGTTTTAAGTTCCTTATTCCCGGTAACGTTTAGGAATGATAATACTCCACACTCACCAATAGATTCAGGTAAACTTTTTATTATGTTGTCAGCAACAAAGGTCTTTAAATTTTTAAATCTTGATATATTTGCTGGCACATCAAATGGTTTTACTTTATCTGATTTGTTTTCTAAGTTAATAAACTGAGTATCTTTAGGTAACATTTCGAATAAAGTTTCTAACCCAAACATCATAGCAAATTTGGCAACAGAATCATTAGGGAAAGAAATAGGTAAATATGACAGGTCAAGATTTTTCTTAGCCAATTGTTTTGCATATGAATTAATAAGTGCCTCATGGTAAGGAGCCATCTCATCACTCATAATTAAGGAAACATCCGCTTCACTTAATTTGTCAATATCTGTTAACAACAACGATTTTCTTTTCTTTGAAAGGTAATAATCCTTACTTTCTTTGTCACTTACTTTAAGCATTTCACCATTAATCTTACCATCCATACCAATGTATTTGTGTCTTAAGTATGGTGTAAAGTTTGCCCATATTTGATCACCATTACCAACAGTTGTTAAGTCAGGCGTTCTTAATTCTAACCATAATTCAACATTCTCTTCTGATCCTAATTCCTTTATCGCATCGTCTGTTGTTAAATTTTTTCTTTCAAAAGTCATCATCATACTTTGTTGTTCACTTGAGTATGGATTAGGTTTGAAGTATTTTTCTTTTCCGTTTAGGTTTGGTATTTTTTGTACAATCTCACTAAAAGGCATAATCGTAGATCCTGCAAATCTACCTGAGTTAGTTCCATCCGCTAATCTAAATTGTGTGTTATTTCTCCAATCGTTATCAACTAAGATTACCACCGCATAATTAACATCACTTTCTTTTAAATTTTTATTAATTACATAGTATAAAGTTAAATTCTGTCTTAATCTATAATTGTAATAATAGTTTGAGGATCCCTCCCAAGATGTACACCATCTTCTATCAGGAGCGAATTTTTTTCTAATATTAATACACTTATGTTTTTGATCAGGTGCAAATATTAATATAGTGTCATCCTCATATGTGACATCAACATCATTAACATCAACTTCAGGCATTTTATATTCATCCTGCATAGGTAAAACGTCAACAACATGTTCAAACTCAATAAAAGTCATCATACCCGCCGGTTTAGTATTAATAGGGACCAAAGGATAGTTTGCAATATATCTATCAACCCTATTAACAACTTGTTCTATATTTTCTTGGGGATTTTCTTTAACCAACTTTTCAGTTAACTTTTCTTTCATAAAATTTTCAAAGTCTCTTCTTATTAAAGCAGAAAGTTCTATGGATGTCATAGTTAAAATGTCTTTTCTGAACTTCTTAGAATCCAAAGCTTTCATTTCAAAAAATTTCTTAATGTTTAACTTTGTTAATCTTTTATCCGCTCCGGCATTTTTTTCCATGAAAGTCTTATAAATGTCATCAAAAGATTTTTTAGACTTTTGACTCTCAGACTTAGAGTTTACAACATCTTTTAGTTTTTGATAGTCATACGTAAAGATATCTCTCTCATTACCCTGTAAAGCGCCTTTAAATCTTTCAAAATCAGATATTGTTTGTTTAATAACCTCAATTGAATCTTCTGTTTGGCCAGAAAATTTTCCAACAAGTTTTTTAACGGTAGATTCTGGATATTCAAGTAATAACCTATTTTTTTTATTCGTATTTTCTTTAACTATATTTGATAATAATTTAACAAGTTCCATGATATTTTTTTATTAATAAATATTAGAATTATGAAAAAAAATCTTAATAGTTCATTATTAATATCTCTTCTCCCATATTTTGTTTTTTACCTTTTTTTGCTGCCGCGGCCTTTGCAAACTCCTTTGATTCCCATCTGTATTCATTTTTAGGGAACCATTCGGATAATAAAGGGAAATCATAATACGATAAAGAAAACTTACCTTCAATGTTTTTCAACGTGTTTGCCAATCTTTCATGGTCTTGTCTATCAAAATCATGGTTAGAATAATAGTTTTCTGTTTTCCAATATGGTGGATCCAAATAAATGTATGTGGATGGTGAGTCATATTTTTCAATTACATCCGCAAAGTCCATATTTTCCACTTCTGTGATCTTAATAAAATGATCAATCCAATCAGGCTTTGATAGTTTATCTCTAAACGTCAAATACTTTGACTTGTACTTACCTTTAAGATCAATAAAAGAACTTGTTTCAGGTTTTGATCCACTAAATACTTGAGTTAAAACGTAAACATATTTTGCCGCAACTTCATAATCGCCAGGTTTTACGCTGAAACCTTCATTAAATATTTCAGCTTGAAACCTGATAAATTGTTCTTTATATAATGGTGGAGTTGTCATCTCACCAAATTTTTGACAATCAATTGAGTTTATTGCCTTCAATAACTCCGTTGGGTTTTGGATACACTTAAATAAGTTGTAGTTTAATGGGTTAAAGTCGTTGTAAACAACTTTCTTTAGGTTGGGGAACTCTTTTAAGTCCATATTATAAAAACACCAAAACATTCCTCCAAACGTCTCAACATACGTTTCCATATTCTTATCATAGAAAGGGACGATCCACTTTCCTATTTTACTTTTTCCTCCGATATAACTTAACATATTCAAAAAATAATAAACTTATAGTAATTAATCAACAAGAAAAAAATATAAAAAAACTTTGGTGGATAAATATAAAACAACTATATTTGTATTGTGGATGTGGTTAACCACTAAACAAAATGGATGATTTGGTACACCATTTAAAAAACGCAAGTCGTGATGTCATCTTACGGTTATTAGAGACAGGTCAAAATACCTTCCTAACAGGAAAAATATAAAGAGGGGACTTTTGGTCCCCTTTTTTTATTTCATTATATTTATTAATAATGAAAACATTAAATGTCCTTAAAAATTTAATTTTAGAAAATAGAGGTAAATACCATAGGTTATTTACTTCTCCTGAAGGAGTTAAATTTATCGCAACAACTCATCAAACAGAAGATAGAAAAAGTAATTTAAGTTATGACGAAATAAAAGACATAATTCTAACCGCAATTAACTCAAATAGTAATATACATACACGAGTTGGGGTTCCTAACCTTATGATTTCAAAACTAATAAGAGACAAATATAGAAAAATACTTAATGAATTTTCCTTAAATTCGGAAGAGAAAAAAATAAAATTTGTACACAAAAGAAATAATAATGAAGATGAGGAAGTTTTTGACTACATTGAATTTATCCTTAGTCGTGATGAAGATAATACTTTTTTAGTGGTGTCAAGTACTTTTTCCGATAATGGTAATTATTTAAAACTTTACGGTAGAGATGCTGTCCAAGCAAGAAAAGTTATAATAGAAAAGTATTTTCATTTAAGAACCGTGTTATTATAATTAATTTATGGAAAAGAAAGAAGCAACTAAAGTCACAGGATGTCGTAAATGTAATAAAGGACAAGAAAATTTACAAATGTTTTTAGTAATCTCAGGTGGATTATTATTTTCTTTGGCGATTTACGGAGCCGTTAGATTGGTTCAAGATATCATATCTTGGTTTTAATCCCTATCATATTTCAAATATGGTCTTATTAGCAGATCTCCTATAACAGTCTGTAATCTAAATCCTTTACTCTTAATTCTCAATGGTTTAGATGTATCCATATGTTTTGGGAAATTGACCGATATGTCCCCATCAGGGTGTGGAACTATAAAATTATCCTTGTTAATCTCTTCTAAATTAAAAAACTTATTATAAATTAAATGTTCCCCAAATTTTTCAAATCCACTCTCATTTGTTAAACTAATTTTTAATAATAAATCCCCGTATATTCCATTACCATAATCGCCCATATCATTTAGTCTCAACATTTGTCCATCATCAATACCATGTGGTACTTTAACTTCAACTGACTTTACCTCATCTTTTGTACCAGATCCATGACAAGCATAACAAGCATTAGTTATAATTGTTCCAAATCCTCGACAAGAGTCACATGGAGATTGTACCATTTGTACGAACATTCCACTCCCCATTTGTTTCCAAGTAATCCCTTCTCCTTTACATGTTTCACAAACTTTTTTATCACCACCAGTACCATTACAAGGATCACACTTTTCTTTTCTTTTGTAATTTAACGAAACTTTTTCATTAGTGAAACTTTTTAAAACATCCACACTTAAGTTGATTACTCTTGATGGTTTTCTTTGTTGTCTAAATTGATTATTAAACATCTCATACATATCCGAAAATTGGTCGAACTTTGAATTGCCGAATGGGTTCTTTCTTTGGATGTCATATTCTCTACGTTTATTATCATCCCCAATCACATCATAAGCACCAGATATTTTCTTAAACAATTCTTCATCCCCGCCTTTATCTGGATGGTTTTCCTTTGCTAAACTTCTATAAGCCTTCTTAATTTCGTCTTGTGTTGCCGTCTCCTCAACGCCTAATATGTTATAATAATTTTCAGAGTTCATTTATTAATTTTTTGTTGTATTATTTGTAATATAGGATAAAAAATATGAAATATCTAATAGTCTTATTTAAAAATAAGAAAAGAAAAAAGATTTTAAATAAATTTAAAACATTAGAGAGGGCAAACAAATATTTTAACGATACCCTTAAAACAAGTAACAATGTTTTATTTTCAAAATCATTCGAGAATGGTAAACCTTGTAAGTATGAGATTGGTTTTTTAGAATCAGGTTCAACAGACTTTAATTTATATTTTGTTAAAGACGAATTAGGAAGACAAATAAAAGTGGATATTGATGATCCTGATTACCGTCTTACTAAGATTGTTGATTATAATATTGAAGAGTTACTATATGATGTTGATGAAAAGAATAAAATATCTTTCGGTGGTTTTATTAAAAAGTATCTAACAAGGTCAGGAATAAAACTAATATCTAAACTTAATAATAAAGTTGCAATACAAAATGATGATAAGGTAAATTTGGTTTCTTTAAAATCTATTGATGAATGTTCAAGATTTATAGATGTTCTTGAGGATTATTTAATAAAAAATGGTAGGTTGGATTGTATCTTGGTTAAGGATACCTCTAAACAACAAAAAAAATACCTTTATACTATTTTAGAGTCTAAAGGTATTGATAAATCATTTCTTTATAGAAGGTTTACTACGTTTACTAGGGAATAGTCTTTCCCAAAAACTTATTTTTTTCTTTTCAATAACTTCTTCTTCAAGAACTTCTTCCTCGTAAATTTTATTATTGATAAAAACAATTTCTGTCCCTGAAATTTCAACTTTAAATCTTAATCTATTACTATCAACTTTTCTAAAATTTTTTTGTACTTCTTTAAAATCTTCATTGTCTAATTCATACACCAAAATTGTTTTTCCTGAAGGAAAAATATTATTAGCGGCATCAGTAACAATAACTAATTTTTCTAAGATATCATTAATATTTTTTTCAGTTTCTCCCATAAAGTAAGTTTCTTAGGTTTTTTTGGTAATATATCCTCTTTTTTTAATTCTTTGATCTTATTGATAAAGTTATTTTTTTCAAAATTTAAATCTTTAGAGTCTCTTTCTATTTCATTTTTTAACCAATCAATCTCAGCCTCCAATTTGCTTTTCTTCTTCATCATCTTCTAACTCAATTTTAGGTGATTTTATTTCAAATTTCAATCCTTGTAGATCATTTAATTTTTGTTTTTCAAAAATATGTTTTAGTTCGTCTATCTTTTGTTGGAATAACTTATCTTTGTCTTCTCTCTCCTTATTGTAAGCAATTATATTTTTTATATTAGTGATCTGATTATCAATTAATTGTTCATTAAATTCACTAACAAAAGAAAACAACCTTACGTTAGGGGTTTGGGTTTTACTTTCTAGTACGCTTTTTTCATCGACAAATTTTTTAGGTAATTTCCAAGTGTCTGGAAATTCTATGTCAAATGATAGATAATTTTTTAATTTTCTTACCGATTGTAAGTACGGAAATAAGATATTAAATTCTTGGAACATGCTCATTCGTTTGTTTGTATTAAAAATGTTATTATATAAGTTAAAGATAAACCATACAAAAATATTTCCCTACCACTTAAATCAATTGGTTTAGGATTACTATGTAGTAGGGAAATAACAAATTTTAGAAAAATTCTAAATATTGATAATATTGAAAATATAAATACAAAAAGATATAATGTATTAATGTTTGTCATATTATACTTTTTTACTTTCTAAAATTTCGCCTCTTAGTTGTTGCATTAAAGCCTTTAACTCCTGAGCTGATTTTCTTGCTCTTGTTCCCGCACTTTTATTACCCTCAAAAAATTTTGTGGTATCTACGCTAAGTTGTTCTGTTAAAACTTTGATTTTTTCAAGTGTTTCCATTTTTTATTATTATATGTTTATTTAATATTAAAAATATCAATTTTAAGATCTTAGTAAATATTAAACAGTTAAATTGTTATCTAATGATTTGTATATATTTAACATTATGTCAAGATCTGATTGTGTGAAAGTTTTTTCTATGTTGAATATGTCATCAAAAAACTCCCCTATTGATTCTTTAATTTTTTTATCGTTTTGATTATAAAAGATCTCTATAAAAAATAATACGAAGTATTCGTAGTGTTTTCCCTCGTTGGTAAAAAATATACCTTCTTTACCAAAATTATCTATTGTTTTATTCCAACACCATTTAAAATGATTGACCATATCTTCTTCCGACATTTTTATTTTGGTTTCAGAATTATCTTCCTCCCCTAAAAATGTTTTTTTAATTAAATCATATAATGAATATGAAAAATCATAATACAATTCTAATTTTTCCGGTAAGATATTGTTAATTTTAAACCAAGTATCAATATCTTCTTTATTGATAGGTTTAGAGATATAGTTAAAAAAATTATCCATAGAGTTCATCTATGGATAATTATAGGTTATTATATTTTTATGTAAATTATTGTGTTTTTCTACCGTATGAAATTAAATTTCCTATTCTTTCTAAATCCTCGTTAATTTTTTTAGACTTTTTACTACTTCTTTTTTCTCCACTTTCAACTTTATTTAAAAGATCAGAAGCATCATCACTTCCTGGTCTATCTTTAACAATAGGTTGTGGAGATTTATTATAAGCCTTTTTCTTAATTTGACCTAACAAATTCTTTTCTCTAATTTCATTTCTTCTTTTGTTTGTTGGTGTTTCTACCGCATTTGCCCATTTAGGGTTGTTTCCTGTTCTTGACGATCCAAGAACATTATCTTCAACCCACTCTTTATTAGGTGCGAATTCATCGTATTCAATATTTTCTAATGCTGCGGCAGTAAAGTTTTCAACGTATTCTGCAACACTATCTGAAGGAACATAAGCCATCTTATCCATTTCTTCTATCTCCCCATTACCCATTGGGAAATGTTTAGGTTCCATAGTAAATGACTCTTTAGATCCATCTTTCATATAATCTTTCATTTTTTTAGAGACTTCTTTGTAGTAATCTTGATTTTCTTTTCCTGATTTATCAAAAGATCTTTCATATTCAGAATAACCTCTTGTTTTTTTAGATGGTTTTAATTTCTCTTCAGCTAAAGTCTCAATTAAATTAACAACTTGTTCTTCACTTAATCTTACAGTTCTACCTAATTTATCGTTGAATATTTCGTACTCATACATTTTTGTTCTAAATGTTTTTTCTCCCTTATTCCAAAAATCAGATGTTTTTTCCATATTGTCATACATGTCTTCTTCAATTTCTAAAAGACTAGATTCGTTCATTCCACACTCAGAACATTCTCCCTCCATTTTTAATCCACCACACTCACAGATGTCACTTTCATTAACTTCAAATTCGTAGATTGTCTCATCCTCCTCTAAAGAAGATCTATCCATATATTCTTTATTTCCTAATTTAAATTTTTCACCTTTTTTTGTTTTTCTAAGAGCATCAGTAAAAGCGTTTCCTTCTTCCATCTCTTCCTCAACATAATCAAAAGAATTCCCTGCTTTATTGAATTTCATTGTATCGTATTTTTTGGACATTTCTCCTCTATAGTTTTTCATTTCTTTTTTTATTATAAATATATGATTATCCAAGTTTATTCATTTCACTTAAGATAATATCTTTAATAATATCCTCATGAATTTTATATTTACCACTTATCTTTTTTATTACATTTTCTACCGATTGATTCTCAAAAATGTTAAGAGCTTTAATATCGCCTTGGTTACAATATGGAAAACGTTTACATTTTTTTTTAACCTGAACGAATTTTCCTCCAGGTAATTGTGTTTTGGATTTACCTCTCCAATCTTTCTTACTCATAGATTTAGCCCAAGCTCCTGTTGTTTCATATGATCCTGAAGATGAAGATGAAGTCGCTTCCGTGGCCTCAATTTTTTTAGGTTCTTCACCTGAAAATAAAGGTTCAAAGGATCCTGATCCTCCTGTTGCGGTTGCCTCTTTGGTTTCCGTATTATTTTTTTTAGTAGTAACTACCATTTCTAAAAAATCCTTTAATTCTTCAGGATCTTTTAAATATTTTTTCATCTCCTGTTTTATCTTGTTTTTTGATAACTTTTTGTTTTTAATAAGTTTGTATATTTCAATTATATCCTTCTTATCTTTTAAAAAATCCATATAATGATTTTTTGTATTGTCTCCGTTATCTTCTTCTGTTTGTATTGTTGATAATAAATCGTTTTTTGATTGGATGGCAGAGGTAGGGTCTAATTGACCTCCACCCTCATAACCTCTAGCATTTGCAATTACTTCGGAAAAACTTTTTTGTATTGCCCCTTTCCAATCTTCCATTTTTATTTAAAAATTAAAATATATGTTAATGCTCCAACTATTGATCCTGAAACTATTTCAATAATTGTGTTTTTTGTTTTTATTTTTTTAATATCTTTTCTTAACTCTTTGTTTTCAGTATCTAATAGTGTTACCTTTTCTTCGGTATCTTTTATTATTATTTCACTATTTTTATCTTTTTGTTCCAAAAATTTAACAACACCCTCTTCTTTAATTACTTTGGTTTCTAATTCTTTTATTTCTTTTTGATCTAAAATAGATTGTTTTTTTAATTTATCTAAGTCATTAAGATCTAATAGTATTTGTTTCCCCACATTAACAGGAAAACATATTGTAGTGGTATCTTCTTTTTGTGGTTTAGTTTGACTAAAACCTATAAAAGACACCATAAAAAATGTTAATAAAATAATTTTTTTCATAATTAATATTTGTATCTTTGTTTGAACGAACTGTCAATTTCTTTTTTGTCCATTCCTTTTATTTGATCTTTCTTTTGTTCGTAATAATTATTTACGGTTGTTTTTTCACTTTTTATTTTTAATATATTTTCATCAATCTTTTCAATATCTTTTTTATATGATGTGATAGAATCATTTAATTGTAGTTGTAAGTTTTTAACTTTACTAATGTTTTGATCTAATTGATCTAACTTATAATTTAATAATTCAGACCTATCTTCAATTGGTTTAAATATCTTAATTAGAATTATTGTTAATAATAATGTTAATACTACTAATAAGATTTCTTTATAATATTTAACTAAAAAATTTTTCATTTTTCTTTTGGTGTTTTTTTTCTGTTAGCGATAACTTTTGACCATTTTGCCTTAAACTTTTCGTAATAAGTTCTTAACTTAGTGGTAAATTCAACAAATTCATCATTAATGTTTATCATATCTCCGTTTATGTAAACCCCATTTGTTTCACCAATAGAGAAGAAAAATTCAATATCTAAGTCTTGTATTTTACCTGACCATTCTACGTTATTTGGGTATAAATTAAGAGTATTAAAATCAACTAATTCAGATACTTCACCAACAAACTCGTCCATTGATTCTTGGAATGCATTTTTATCGTCTGTTGTTAATTGTAATTCTTTTTTATCTTTACCATTTATTGCCATAAGTCCTCCTGAAATCCTATAAGTCGTTTTCTTTTCAAACTTTCTATCTTCAGGAGTTTCTTCATTATCTTCGTCGTTGGGTTCTGCGGTTTCATATTCATCATCAGATTCCTTAATTATACCGTAATACTTATTAAGTATGTCTGTTGATTCCTTCACCATATCTTTGTTAAGAAGATTTCTTGATGCTGACAATAATTTTTTTATTTCTTCCTGTCTATTCATTTTCTAATAATTTACTAAATAACTCAAAATTAAAGGCCGGACTTAAGTCTGTAATCTCACTTAAATAATTACTTTTTGTGACAATACCTTCAAAATTTTCAATACCATTTATTTTTGTGTTGTTTCCCAAAATTTTGACCTCAATATTGTTATCACCACATAATTTTAAACATAAGTCTGAAGTAGATTTCATCTGATCTTCAGTATATGGTTGCCAATAATAATAATCTCTCCATCTTCTTTGGAAAACTTCACTATTATAAATATTGCCAATCCAGTTAATGTAACCAGTTTTTAATGGTTGTTTTTCTAACCAACCTAAATTTTCTAAACAAACAAAAATTGCGTTTTTATTTAAATCATTTTTATTAAAAAATTTTGAGTATTCTTGATCCTCCAATAACTTAACTATTTTACCTTCCCGATCAATAAAATAGTTAGGTATTTTATTGTATGACTCGTTGTGCCTGTATTTTAGGGATGTAATATATTCTTCAGAATATCTGGAGGAATGTATTAATATGATTTGTTTTTTTAAATCTGATACATTTTTAGATTTAAAGTTTCCATATTTTATTATGTCCACCATTATTTTTTATAAATCAATCTTTTCTTATTGTTTTCTTCAACATAGTCGGTTTCCCCCAAATCTTCAATTTCATATGGGGTAAATGCCAATGCGGTAGGTTCATCAATCTTTTCTTCTTCTGTTTGTTCAAGAGGTAATAAACCTTTTTTTCTTAATTTTTTAACCCTTTCCCAAACCTTTTTTACTTCGTCGGTACTTAGTCGGTACTTAGTCGGTACTTCGTCGGTAACTTGAGGGGTATGATGAGTTAAATAACTTTCAGGAATCTCAACCTCATCATGTATGGTATCATGTATGGTATCATGTATGGTAACTTGGGGGGTAACTTGGGGGGTAACTTGGGGGGTAAGTTCGTCTTTTCTTTTTCCTTTAAACGCTTGGTTTGTCGCAATAACTAACGTGATTGCCAATGGATCAAATACAAATATCAGAATTAAAATAAAAAGATTTGCCGTTCTTTTAATATCCCAATCAAGTAGTTCGCTAACATACTTTAGAGCTCCCAATTCACTTCCTGAAATTTCTTTTGATTCCATGTTTAAAATATCAATATCAAGTTGTGTGATACTATCATTCATATTATCAATTCTTTTTGCTATAGTGTCCCTTCTAACTTGTGCTTGCGATAATTGAGATTCAAATAATTTTCTATTACCGTCGTTGGCTCTTGTAATTACCTGTCCTGTTCTTCTATCTATAGATTGTGTTGTTGTGTTATTAGATACCCCATCTCTTAACTTAGTAATGTCTCCATCTAAAGTGTTTTTTTCTTTGGTTAACTCAACTTTAACTTCATCAAATCGTTTCTTTTTGACTTCAATATTTTTAACTTGTTTTTCATTTATTTCAAGTTTTGCAATATTACTCTGAAAACCGGTACTTAACAGTCCGTATATCCCTAAAGAGGTAATTATAGATAGTACTATAAGAGCAATTGATAGGTAAATCTTAAGAATACCATAGGTTTCTTTCCATTTATCGTGTAAGTATGTTGCAATTGCAATCTTGGATATTTCAAGAAATGATCCCATAATGATAACGGGTAATGCTACACCAACAAATACTATTGATAAACCAACTACTGAATAATATGCCGCAGTTCCAGATAAACCCAACGCACAAAATAACATAAACCAAGGTAAAAATTTTTCTTTCATATTAATAAACTATACTTAATAAATATAAAAGATAAAGAAAAACCCCCATTTTAGGTGGGGGGTTTATATATGATAGGGTTGTTATTTTAAATTAACGATCTTCAATTGTAAAACCAGAAGAATCAACTTCAGGACCATTGTTAATTAACATTTCAACTTTGATCTCACCATCAACAAATCTTGACACAGAACAGAATTCAATTTCAACATCCTCATTAAGATTTAATTTAAATTCATTATATTGTTCCTCAGTTTCAAAAGAACCACACTGAGTTGCTGGTGATTGATAAACTTTTAACCGGTAAGAACCGTATGGATTTTTTAATTCATTAGTTTCCCATATTAGATTATCAAAAGTGTAATTTTCAGTACCATCCTCGGTAAGAAATTTACCATCCTCACCTCTTTTATAAAAACCAGATCTATGATATCCACAATTATTACAACTTATATATTCTTCTCCTGTCTTGTAATAAAAATCACTAAACGCTTCTTGTTTACAATTTGGACATTCAATCCAGTCAATTACACTTCCCATTTTAATTTATATATTTTTTATTAATTTTTATTTTTCCACTCCTTCCAAGTATCAAAATCTTTTAACTTCTCCATCTCTTCTTCCATCCATTTAGCACCTGATATAAACATATCTTTCCAATAACCTGCATCTGATGGTCGATGGTAAGGGTATTTCCTATCTAATACTTTAGTAGCTGCTTCTTCAACTGTTTCTTTTTCCATATCACTTATTTTTATTTTGTTTCAACTACGTATTTTCTTCCTTCTTTTTCTAATTTCCCAACAAAATCATTTTCGTGATTAATACCACCATAAAAACCACTTCCGTCCGACCAAACACCTTTTTTATTATTTTTATAAACCATTTCACCATCGAATGTAATATATTCAGGTTGGTCATTTTTAGTCAAAGCGTAAGCTCTTGTCATTTCTCTCTTCTCAGATGGTGAGTAATTACCTGACCAATCTTGACGACACATAAATGTTGCTTGTCCAACAACAACCTTCTCTCCGTTGAAGGTTGCGTTCTTATCAAATTTTTTCTTGTATGTATAGATGTAAGTTCCCATTTTTTAGTTTTGTTTAAATGCTTTGTCTGCCCAAGTTTTTGCTCCCATTCTACCCCACAATTCCATGTCACACATATCAGGGAATGACTCTCTCATAGTTCCTACGGTTAACACGTCCAAGAACCCTTTGTCGATTGAGTACCATTTACCTCCTTTGACAGTGTAAACGTTCATCCAGTATCCGTACTCATTTTTTGCTTGGATATTAACCAATGAGTTTTTTTGGTATCCACGGATTACTGATTCTGCGGTTCCTTTAGTGTCGTGGATATTGATAAACCCTGCCTGACATTTATTTGCGATACGGAATTCGTATTCTTTGTTCACATCTTTAAGGTGGTTAGATACCCCAACGGTAATTCTTTTACCTTTGATGTTTGTGTTAAAAGATCCGTAGAATACATCTCCGGACATTGTCCCTTCAGTTACTTTGATGATGTCAGTTGTCATAATATTTCGTTTTAGATACATTACAAAGGTAATGATTTTTTTTAAACCACCAAACAAAAAGTATGAAAAATTATTTAAATATATTCAAATAATACAGAACCACCATTTCTAAGTCTTCGTAACGCTTTTTCTTTAATCTGTCTAACTCTTTCTTTTGTTAGGCCAAAATCAGTCCCAATGTCCTCAAGGGTTCTTGGTGTTCCTGTTAACCCAAAATAATCTCCAACAATTATTTTTTCACGATCGTCTAAAACATTTAACAAAGACATTAATTTATCTTTTAATAAATCTTTAGTATTAAATGCTGAATCAGGTTGTTCGGCATCTGGGTTTGAGATCATGTCAATTAAAGTATCTCCTTCATCATTAATTTTCATATCTAAATCAATTATTGATGGTAAAGATGAGAACTTATCTTCAAGTTTTTTACCTGTTTGTTCTAACTCTTTCTTTGCTCTTTGTAGATCCTGAACAACATTAACTGGTAGTCTTATTGTTCTTGCGTTATCATTTAATGATTGGATTATAGATTGTTTAACCCACCACACTGCGTATGAGATAAATCTTAAGTCCTTATTCCAATCAAAGTGTTTAATTGCCTTCATAAGACCTAAATTACCTTCAGCGATTAAATCTGAAAGATCCAATCCTTGGTTTTGGTATTGTTTTGCGACTGTTATCACAAAACGTAAGTTACCTCTAAGTAATTCTTCCTCAATTTGTTTTCTTTGGTCCACACTTATTTCATCTGACTTCATAAGTTTTGCCATTTCCTTTTCTCTATCGGGAGTCATAACTTTTATTTTCCTAATGTCTTTAAGGTAGTGTTGAATTTCTTCTTGGTTTATTGGTGCCCCAACATTTTTGTCTTTCATATTATACGTTTTTAGAATATTCGTCAAGTTTATTTTTTTCTGATTTAGTTAAAGAGTTAATACCATTATCTGTTATTTTATCTAATATCTCATCAACTGTAAGGATACAAATATCTTCATTTTTTTCCTTATAATCAACAGATGATAGATAATTTTTTATAAACTCCTCTTCGTTGAGTTCAATTTTAGGTAATTCAAAGATACCTTTATTACTTTTTCTTTTTTTCTTATTTGGATAAAGATCCATTAGGTGGTCTAAATTTTGTTTCTCAATATTACTTGCAAAATTCCTTCCTTTTGGGATTAAGAAGTACGTAAAGTCATCAAAGTCTTTACTAACTAATTCCAAATAGATATTCAATTCAGGAAATGACATTTCTGTTTCAAAATGGTAAACCGCGTTTGTATCACCAAAAACAAATTTAATTTCGTCTGATTTAACAATTGGACTTAATTCTTGAGCAATTCCTCCGACAAATTCGGTTTTGTTTTTTTTATCGTCACAACGGTAGATAAATAAGATATATTTCATTTTTATAATTTTCGTAAGAATTAAAACAACTATACTGTTATTGTTGTACAAATATAGTTGTTTTTTTTTGATTTACAGAATTTTTAATGAATAAATATTTTTTAATTATTTTGATAGTCTTGAGACATTATTTTGTTTGGATATCTTAACCGTTGAGTCTGCCCATTGATTAACCAAAGGATTGTGCGAAATAAGGAATATCTTATCAAAATATGTCTTAATTTTGATGAAAAATTCGGAAACCATTTCTAAATTATCGTTAGATATTTTACCAAATACCTCATCAAAGACAACAACATTTGGTTTTGGTAACGAACAAACCTTACTTAATACCGATCTTAACGCTAACGAAGCAATTGTTTTTTCGTAACCTGAACCTGAAACCATCAATTTTTCAATACCAGTTCCATTATCAACCATAATAAATTCAACCTCACTTTTATCATTAATTCTCACCTCCAATTTAAAATATGAACTATCTTCCATTAATCTTTGTAATTCAGAATTAATTAGTGGCATCATAGTTTTCATTATTGATTTTGATACCCCATTTTTTCCGTAAGATTCAAGATACATTTTATAAATTTTATCTTTTTCGTCCTCTTCTTTTATTTTAACGATTAATTTTTTATTATGTTCTATTTTTTCTTCATTTGTTTTTATATTGTATTCACAGTTAGATATTTCAGTGTTCTTATTCTTTTTTAATCTATCTAATTCCTCTAAACGAAGATCTGCCTTTATTAATTGACCGTCTATTTGGGTATTTAATTTAATCTTGTCTTGTACTTCGGACCATCTTTTTAATTTATCATTTAAACCATTAATCTTAAGGTCACAACTTTCCACACTTAAATCATATTTTTCTTTGATTAATTTGTTTTTTTCATACTCATCAAATTCTTTTTTAAGTCTAACAAATGTTTGTTCTGTGCCGGTTAAAACCTGCATTATGGTATAAATTTGGTCTTTTTGCATGATATAACCATCAAGTTCGGCAATTTTAGATTGTGTGATTGAGGCCATCATTAAGTCAATTCCACAGTGTTCACATTTGATTCCACCGTCAACAGAACTCTTTAATTCTTCAATTGATTTAATCTTACTTTCAACCTCAACCATTTGTTTAAATGATTTGTTGTATTCATCTTTAACTTTATCGTGATCATCCTCATAATAAAACGAAGATGGTTCAATAACTTTAAGTTCGGTTAACTTAACTAAGAATTCTTCTTTTTCTTTTTTTAACTTAACAACCTCGTCTTGAGTTTTATCAGGGTTCATCAGAGCAATTTCTTTATCAATGTCGTTATGTTTTTTCTTTAACATATCATCACGATATTCTTTACCTTTGGATACCTTATCTTCGATGTCCTCTAGTTCTTTTTTGTTTTCCTCGATCTGATCATTGTATTCAACGATTTTAGTCACATAAGTTTCTATATCCGTTTTTAATTGTTCAGAACTATACAAATTTGATAGTTTTGATTTTCCAAACGAACTATATATTTCTTTCGCAACCTCCTCTTTCCTTTTTAAAAACTCAAGACCCATAAATCTTGATAGGACTTGTCCTCTTGCAGTTGGTTTTGACTCCAACAACTCTTCAAGATTTGTCGAAGTTGTAAGTATTGTCATTAAAAAATCTTCTTTTGTTCCAATAGAATTTTTAATGAAAGCTTCGGTTTCTCTTCTTTGTTCACCAGTAAAATTTTGTAAACTACCGTCGGAAAGTTTTTTAAAAAAATCTAATTCTGTTTTTACATTCCAATCACCTTTTTTTGATTTCTTTCTTTCAATTTTTCTTAAGATTATATAATCTTCACCATCAATTGTAATTTCACCTTTAACAACTACCGAGTCTTTATCGGTAAATCGATTAAAGATTTCTTCGGCCTTGGTTGTTTTTGTTGTCTCATTAAAGAATAAGAACATTAATAAGTCCACAGACAAAACTGTTTTCCCTCCAAAATTTGGTGGGTCGGACTCAACAACAATTAATCCATTTAAAGTATCAAAATCTAATTTTTGATTTTCACCATAGGATAGAAAATTTGAGAACTCAATATTTCTAATGTACCATTTTTTAAATTGGGTTACATCAACGTCACCTTCTTCCATTTTATGTTCTACAGTTCTGTTTAGATCTAATATTTGGTCTAAGTTTTTATCATAACCTTTAGATTGTAAAAAATTTTTCAAAAGATCTATTTGATAATTACTATCAGTGATATTAACAGACACATCAACTGTTTGCATTGTTTCTTGATCTACGTTTTTAACTTTTGTTAATACGTTGACGTTTGTTGTATTATATTTTTTTTGAAAATAGTATTTAACACTTTTAATTTTATCTTGAGTAAAATTTTCTTGTAAGTCCTCCCAAACAACTTGTATTGTTGGGTTTTCAAACTTAGTAAAGTCTAAATCTTTTATCATAATTTTGTAGTTGTATATTTTTGGTGGATTAAAGAGATCCATTTATTATTTGTCTTCTTCCTTATTTTCTTCATTAATTTCAGGAGTATCTTGATCAACAACATTAAAAGTTAATGGTTGTCCCGATAAACTAACGTCAACCCCATTATTTTCTTGCAATCTTTCTATTTGTTGTTTCATTAACATATCAAATGCTTTTTGCATTCCTGATTTTTGTTCTTTTACTTTTGCATTTCTTTTTGCGACCTTTGCTCTGTGTTCTTTATCTTTTTTTCCCATTTTATTTATTATTTAATCGTTTAAAATTTGTTCTTCAGTTTCTGTTGTTTCTTCAACATATTGATTTTGTTTCATTGGTCTGTTTTCTTCAAACCATTCAATTATAGAATTTATTGCCCACACAAAACCTGCGGATAATATCCCATCAAAAAATACCGATAAATATTTATTAAGTCCAATGAAACAAGTGTTCGGAGAAAAGTACGCCAAGGACAGGAAGAACCCTACCCAAGTAGATGTACATAAAACACAAGATATTAATTCAGATAAAAATTTACCAAAGTGATTAAAGGGAGCATATTTATTATTTCCCCATTTATGGATTGAGTTTCTTAATCCGTTAAATATTGACCCATAAACTAAAATGTTTGTCATACCATAGGCAACCATTGCCCAAATTACTAATTCTATCATAATATATCTTTTAAGTTTGATCCTTTCATAAAAAATGCGTTCATCGCATTATTGTTAGGTTCTTTGTTTATTTTTTCTAACTCTTCTATTTTTTTATTTTTTTCTGAAATCTCTTTTCTTAATTTCTGTAGTGTCTCTTGAAGTAACTTTACTTGGTCGTCATCTTTTTTAATGTCTAAATTACGTCTAAGTTCGTCTAACTCTTTATCTTTTTTAGACATTTCATTTTGGAAAATATTTTCCACTTGTTCTGTCTTAGTGGAAAATATTTGTCTTTCCTTATCTAATTCGTTATTTAAGTGGAAAATATTTTCTTCCAACTTGGTAATTTTTTCGCCAAGTTCATTTTCTGTGGTTTTGTCACTAATGTATTCTATTTTTGTGACAATTTTCTCAACTTCTTTAATAACTTCAACAGGTACTTCCACCCGTATTTCTCGGATTACCTCAATTTCTACCTGTTTTTCACCAACAATACCCGTTTTTAAGTCTTTTTCACCTTCATTAAGTGTTTTACCCAAAAACCCATAAACTTCAACATCTAACCCTTTTTTTATTGTTTTAATAATAAAACCGTTTACGTCGGTTATATCATTTAATCTACAATAATTCCAAACTTTGTCTTTTAAGTCTTTTGGTAATTCCATTAATTAAAAATTTTGTATTTTTTCCGTTCCTTTTTCAATATCTTCAAATGACTTCATTGAGAATTTTAAAAAAGGTTTTGGGTTAAACAAGTCTCTATAAGTATAGTCGTTTGTTTCAACATTATAAACACCATAACCATGTCTACCGATACTTTCACCAATATTGTTTTGTATTGTTGATCCAATCATATAACCTTTACCTGTCTTAAACTTAAATTCCGCTCTTTTGTGAATATCTCCACATAAAACAACATCAAGTCCATCAAACTTTTCAACATCATACGCCTCTTCCCCAAATTCAAAACCTAAATCAGTTTTAAGTCCTGATATTGGTCCATGGAATAATCCAACTTTAATTCCAGTTGCAACATTTAAATCAGGTGGTATGTTTCCTTGATATTGAGAATAGACACACCAACTTATATTTTCATCCTCATACACACCCCTATCTCTGTAATAAAATATATTTGGGTTGTTTAGTGAATTAATTACGGGTGAAAGTGCATCTAATCTTTCTGTGTTATTAACTAAGAAATCGTGATTACCTGGTATTATAATTGTTGGCGCAATGTATGAACATTCTTTTAATATCCAAGAAACCATTTCAATAAGCTCAGGTGTCATTTGATTTTTTGAATGAACTAAATCTCCCGTAAAAACAATTCTATCAGGTTCAAGTTCTATCCATTGATTAATAGCCTCTTCTAAAATTGATTTATATAAGTCGTGATCTTTAAATAATCTTATATGTAAATCAGAAAAATGTATAATAGTTTTTATCATACACAAAATATAAACTATTTTAAATTAATTGTCAATCAACAAAAAACCCACCTTTTTGGGGTGGGTTTAATAATTCTTTTACTAAAAATTAAAATCCTTCATAAAGTCTTAAAATATTTGTTCCGTCCCCTTCTTCAATATAAAAAGATTCTTCTTCTGTTACACATGTATCTTCACAAACACATCCTTTTACATCATAACTTCCTGCCTTATCTTCAGGAGTTTTAGTGAATTTATATAATTTTTTTCCATTTTCTTCACCTGAAGGAGTTAAAAATGATATTGACTCGGAAGATAAAGTATTTAAATTACCATCACAAGATTGCCATTTTATGTCTGTAGGTAGAGTATTTTCAAATAAATAAAATTTAGATGTTGCCTTTTTATGCATTTCAAGAATTCTATTTTTTTCATTGTTTGTTAAACTTGATAGTATGTTTTTCATAATTTTAATTTACCAATAAATACCTTAATACTTTAAAAGATTAATCACATAACAATTTTTGGTGGTGATCCTAAATCATCATAACCGTCTTCTTTAAAAGGGTTATGCGGTATTGGTATTTGAATTGGAGAGATCATTGTTCTTGGGTTAGGAAAAAATGGATCGTTATTATTAACTTTTTTCATTTTTTCTTTAATACTTTCAATATCAACCTCTTTAATTGTCGTCCAATCTCTGTTGGTCATAAAACCATCTAACCAAACGTAAAATTCTTTGTGTGTCATACCAATTCTCTATTATAAAGGTTTACTAATATAAGTCTAGCAAATCTAAATTCCCTAACTCTATTTAAGTTTAACCCATAAGCCAAAGCCACACTTTTAAGGTGTGGGTATGCCTCATTTATTGTCATTTTCCCTATTTCCATTATTCAAAAATTAAAAATTCTTCATTTACGAATCCACAACTATCACACATATAGGTTGGGAACGGTACAATGGTATCCTCTGGGGTTCCTGTCAATAACTTAGGTACTTTTTTTATCATCGTAACTTCTTTGAAGAATTTAGATTCGCATTTTTCACATTTAATTGTTTCTTGTTTTTTAAGATCAATTCTTGGTTTAATAATATCGTCCATTATTTTATTATATAATTAATGTTTATTTTAAAAGGTAATTCGTGATCCCAACTTGTTGTTGTAACCCAAATCATTTCTACTGAACTTTCCATACGATAATATAGTTTATTTTATTTATTTTGTCAAATACTTTTTCATATCCATTTCAAGAATTGTATTGATAGTTTTCTTTCCAACTCTATGTTCTACAAATTCTCTATCTTCAGTTAATAACACAACAATACATCCCATCAGTTTTATATTCTCATATTTTGTCCCTTCCAACATTTTTATTAATAATTTACCATAGAACGGTAATTGAGTATTGTAGTGTCCAAGAGCGTTATCGGGTAAATCTTCAAATGGTCTTTTCATTGGTTTTGTGTAATTATTCTTTTCAAAGTTTTTAGGTTTATTTGTCTTCCAATCCGTAATCAAAATACCAAGATCACCATTAACCCCAATAACTAACCATACCTTATCGGGTTGTCCTGTGTACCCCAATTCAGGGTGACCTAAAACCATCTCCGTATCAAGTAAGATACAGTTACGTTCTTTAATTAAATCGATGTACCGTTTACCGGCAATAACCATTGTGTCACCTTTAACTATTTGTTCGGCATCACATTCATAAATTGGTTGTCTTACTTCCTTTTCAATACCAAATTCTTCCAATGTATGTTTCTCCAATATAAAGTGAACACGAGAACCCATGTTTGTAGAGTATGTACCAGCATTTGACCATTCCTCCAACAATCTTTGTTGTTCATAAGGATCTCCATTTGCTTTCCTATATGAAATTCCCTCAGAATCAAATTCAGTATAGAAAATTTTCATAACTTTTGACACTGATGGGAAATCGTCTCTTAATTTACCATTTACATCTAACATGGTATATTTATGAGCGTCTTCCTCAAATGTTAATTGGAACTCTTTTTGTTTTTCTGAGATGATTTCTCTAATCTCTTCCGCTATTTTATTTAAATCCATTAATCTCGTATTTCTATAAAGTATTCATTTATATTACCCCTTAAATCACAAACATCTTGATCGTTAGGTAATTTCACTATTTTTATTTTTTCGTATAATTCTCCACCATTTAATTCGTGGTAAAGTTTAATTGCGTTATTCCATGCATCCCCATCCAACGCAATTATCACATTTCCTTTTGCGTTATTATAAACTTTATCAAATAACATTTCTGACATATGTTTACCCAACATTGGTATTGAGTTCTCTAAGAAAAATCCATCGAATACTCCCTCAACCAAGTAAATGTCTTTTTTCCAATCTATTAGTTTTTCATTAAAGATTATTTTGTCTTTCTCAGCTTCTGGGTTTTTATATTTAAATTTAGTATGTGGGTCCCAACTACGGGCAACATAATAATTTAATTCTCCTTTTTTATCGTACGATGGAACAACTATTCTACCAACATGACTTCCCTTATCACAAAAACCAATACCATATTTTTCAATAATATCATCTGTTATTCCACGACTTTGTAAATAATTATAAGCCTGTCTTCTAACAGGATAAATTTTATGAGAGTCTTTAAATAACGTAAAACTTTCAGGTAACTTTAATTTTTTGTATTTTTTTTCTTTTACGGGTACGGTTTCTGGTTTTAAAATATAATATAACTTTTTTTGTTTTTTATTACCAAATTTGTCAAATAACTTACCCAAAGATCCGTGAGTATTCTCAATATCACCACAAGACCAACACTTATAAACATTACTTATGTAATTTATTTCCAAATTATGTTTATTTCTACCTTCATCGCAAACGGGACAATTGAAGGATATTTGACCTCTGTTGTCATAATGCAACCCGTGGTCTCCCAAAATTTCTTCTAATAATTCAACTAAAGCCTCGTTTTCTTCCATTACCTAAAATATAGTCCAAATAATTAAGTTAATCAACTTCACAAGTTTTTTCAATTTTCTATATTTATTATAGATAATATATTTATGCCAACAAACGTAACAATAACAAATTTAACAGGATCTTCACCTTATAACGTGTGGGTTTGTGATACAACTTTAACAACCTGTATATATGTTAGTACATTTAGTACGGTACCTTACACATTTGAGGTTCCTTACGTATACTCTTCTTTAACAGATTTTATTGTAAAAATTGTTGACAATAATAATTGTATAAAAACTAATACCATTACCGTATAATATGGCTTGTGTTTTACTTGGAACGTTTTCCTACTCATCAACTAGTCCTGAATTACTTTGTGACGAAATTAAAACTATATCAATTTATGGTGATGATTTAAACTTGGGATCCTTAATCTATTCAGATTCCTTATGTACAGTGTTGGTAAATAATGGATTTTATTCTGAAGGGATTAATACATATACAGTTGGTGAAACAAGTGACAGGGGAACCATAGAAACCATAGAACCTTGTTCCGAATGTAATACAGAATACTGTATCTCAGGTACAGACACGTATGACGATAACTATACGTTTAATGGATCTTATAACGGTTTCCCATATTATACAGGACAAAGTGGGAGTTATTTGATTTACTATTCGACAGGCGAGACTTGTTGGTGCGTTTCTTCCGTATTAGATGGCCCTTGTGAACTTTTTGGTAAATCGCCTTGTCTTAGTAATTGTCCTGATTTATGTGAAACATTTTTTACTGAAGGATATTGTGTTGTAAGTACAACAACAACATATAATAGTTGTGACATAATTGATTTTGAGGCATTATTTAATTGTGATGTCACTCCAACTCCAACTGTTACTCCAACATCAACACCAACACCAACCCCTACAGTAACTCCAACACCATCTAATGTGTGTAATAGTTTAAATTTTGTCGCAACAGGTATAACATATACCCCAACACCCACACCAACACCTAGCGACACACCAAGTCCAACTCCAACGCCAACAATAGATTGTTTGGTTTCAGGTTTAGTTACATTTAATATTATTGATGATTACATAAGATGTTCAAATAGTAAGAAATTTAGAGATTGTTTTACAGGAACTGAATATTTTAGTGCCGATCTAATTCTTATAAATGGTGAAATCCCTATACAAGGTTATGTTTATAAAACAATAATTAATGATGAATCTATTTGTGCAACTTTCTTAGGTTTGGTAGATAACATAAGTGGTGTTGATAAAATAGAATTAGTGTCAGAACTTGGTCCTGAAAATGAAGGTAAGTGTTTGGATTGTATTCCGAGTCCTTCAAATACCCCAACACCTACACCAACATCAACCCCAACACCTACACCAACCACTCCGGTTGGTTGTATTGAGTGTTCATCAACAATTAACTTACCTCAAGTCGGTAATTCAATTACGGTTAATCAAAATCAGGCTTTAACTTTGGGTAATGGATTATCAACAGTGGGAGGTGGTATAACAATTACAGGTAATGGGACAGGTGCCATAGAAGAAGGGGTACTTGGTGGTTTCTTGGGTTGGTGTATTACGGGTCCTTTGATACAAAACGGGTTTTTATATTTAGGTAATGGTGTTTTACCTGTGGACTATCCATTCTCATATACTTTAACATTTAGTCAACCCGTAAATAATATAAGTTTAAGAATAAATAATTATGATTATTTAAGTCCAACAAACTATGAAACCTTTACGTTTACGACAAATTCAGGTAACCCATCTATTTCAAGTTGTAGTTATTGTTGCGCTAAAATTAATAGTAATAACATAGAGGCATCTCCTTGTCCTCAAACATCCCCTCAAGGTAATGTTGGTTCAGGTATATTCACCTTTACAACTTTGACACCATACACAACTCTTACAATAACAGGTAATGGAGCCGCGAATTGTGGGGGTACTGCTTTTGATTTATGTGATTCTTCACTTTTATGATAAAAAAAAATACCATCTAAAAAGATGATATTTAAAATTATTAGTATTTTAATAGATATTATTTCCAAATTTCTTTTGATTTCATATATCCAAGAACACAAGCATATGCGTCAGTTTGATCAAAGTTTTCTTTTTTAAGGGTATTGTTTCTTGTGTATAACCATTTTATTTGTGGTTCTCTTTTTGCAACTTTTTCCCATATCAACATCTTCTTATCAACGTCTTTTGGTAATCCTCCAAATAAAACATATTTACCTTTATCATTTTCTTTAACCAACTCAGGAAAAGCAAATTTCCTTGAGTTGTATGTCGATATAAATTCGGGTACTATGTTTAGAGTTTCATATATTTCTTTAAATATGAAACTGTTAAATCTTAATAAAGTTTGTACTGTATACACATTATTAGAGTTCATTAACGGTTCTTCGATAATAACACTAACAACCCCTAAATTTTTATATTCTATTAACTTTTCTCTAAAAATCTCACACTTAAGTAATAATTCTTTTAGTTTTTCGTCCTCCTTTATTTTTGGTCTTGGCGACACATGTGTTAACTCCAACAATTGTTGTGATTGAATGTCAAATAACGCCCATCCTATTGTCTTAGTTGATATATCTAAACCAAGGACCTTTGGTGAATTTTTTATTTTTGCCATAAAGTGTTTTTATTATAAAATAAATTAAACTTTAAAAAATTAAAGTTTAAAAATCTATTTTAACTAAGTACTGTTGGATTCCCTGTCTTAAAACAGGTGATTGTAATTTAGACATAACTAATATATCTTTATCTTCATCTAACAATGCAATTTCGGTTATATAAGATTTTGTCCCTTGTTTCCAAGTTGGGTTTGTTGTATTTTGGAACTCGGTAAAATTTAAATTAATTTTATATTTCATCTCATATATTGTTGCCATAATATCAGACTCAAAAGACCCATAAAAATAGTATTCATCACCAAAATTTAAATCAGGTACATCATTACCAATTTTTGTTAAATTAATGTAATTACCTAAATCATAATATGGTGCTTTATCATATTGATCTTTAGTTATAACAAATGTATTATTTGTTAATGTGTCTTGGGTTACTATACCCCCTAAATCACTCGTATAATCAATTACTCTCCAATTTGATGGGTCAGGTCTTTGACCTGTTACCACTTTTTGACAAATTATTTGGAAGTATTCCGCAAAATAACCTTTTGTGATGTCGCAAGTTTGTGGACATATTGTTGTTGTGGTGGTGATTGGGTAATAAGTAGTAGTTGTACTTGTGATTGGATAATAAGTGGTACTTGTAGTTGTGATTGGATAATAAGTTGTAGTTGTTGTTGTTATTGGATTTTCCCCCAAACAATTAAACTCTCTTCCAAATCTTACCGCCACGTTTTGTGAAACATTAGGACTACAATCATTATTATTACCAACTAATTTAACATAGTAATTACAATGTAGTGAATTAGTACTACATGTTTTATTTGTAAATCTATAAGTTACATACATAGTTTCTCCATTACCTGTAAGAACCCCATCAGCATTTAAAGATGCTTGTCCACAAGTGTTAGGGGTTATTAACGATAGTTGTGGTGCTGGTAATGTAAAGTTTCTATTTGACTTGTAAGACATTGCGGCGATTACCTCTTCATCGTCAATAATAATTAATTTACTATCAGGGAATACTTTACCAATTCTATTAGGTAGTCCATTTTTATTTTTATTGTTATCCCAAAGATGATAATATCTAATCCCAGGATTATTCATATCATCATTTTTAGTTGTTTGTACATATCTCACTTGGAATAGTCCCTTACCTTCAAATTCTGGAGGATCTACCCAAAACGTTTGTCCAAAACAACAATCGGGATTTTTATGCCACATTAACCATGGTATATGTAGTCTAAAATTTCTTGCTTGACCTGTAGTATCATCAAGATTTGACGGATCATAAGGTTCTAATGCAAATTTTTCACCATAGAAGAAATCTATGGTTTGATTAGTGTAGTGTATAATTGCAATCGCTTTTTGTTCTTCAGGTTCAACATCAACAACTTCACCTAAAGAGTTATAATAGAATGTATCTGTCGTCTCAGCACTTAAAGTGTTATTAATAAAAAATGTCTGACCTGAATTTGAATTATACCCAAAGTATTCTTTAGACCCGATATAATCTACAGATCCAAAATATTCATACCCTTCATATTTTGTTGGTACTAAACCAGCAGGATTTTCAGTCCATGGAATGTTCATATTCCAAACTTTTACATCAAACTGATCAGTATCACATATTGATTCAAAATCAATTACCTGTTCACCCCAATGTGGGTTTGGTGTTAGACTATCATATATGGATGTCATGTTTGGCGGATAAATTAAAGTTCTCGCATAACAATGACTAATAACGGTACCGCAAAAATCAGGTGTATTTCTATCTAATGTTATTATATCTTCACAAACATCAACAATTCTATATGTTAATATCTGATAACAAGAGTTCATAGAGACCACACAATTAGGTGGTGGTGGTGCCGGACACAATCTACTAGGTGTAGGTGTCAAACATGGTGTTTTAGTTGGTGTAGGTGTAGGTGTTGGCGACTCACAAGGATTATAATTTTTAGTAACACTTGGTGTCGGTGTCGGTGTTGGTGTTTGAGATGATGTCGGTGTAGGTGTTAATGCCGGAACGTCTTGACAATCTCCCCATACCAAGAAATCTCCATCTTCTGTTGTTAAAAATTCAGATAATTCTGTCATTAATATACATGTCTCTGAAATTGGCATTTGAGATGATGTGGGTGTTGGTGTGAGTGTTGGGGTTACGCTTGGGGTTGGTGTTGGTAAATTAATACAACTACAGTCATACTCTCCAAAACCATCATAATAAATTGTTATAATATCACCTATAGATGGTTTATTTAAATTCGTATAGTTACATCCAGAATATATTATTTGTACTTTATTTGACCCACTTAATGTGGACATATCTATAACATAATTAGAACTAACAACATACTGATCATTAGTTAATGCACTCCAAACTATTGTGTCGGCGGTGGTATTACCCGTAAAAAAACCTCTTAATGGGGCTCTATTATAAACAGGTTCAACAACAGAGTCCATATATGGTATACCATATGTTGATCCACTAGATCCATCAACATAATAAGGATATTTAATACTTTGTCTATTTGATTCAGGTACTCCCGCAGAGTTTTGTGTATTGAACGCAGGTTCTAACACAAATAAATTATTGTAATTATAATTTGATGGTAATTTATCGTACGACACTTCACTATCCCCTACTTGGAAATACGCAATCTTAAAACTACCCTGTGATAATTTTTTTCTACCTGTGTCAGTAACTCTAGTGTTAACTAACCCTGATGTATTTTTAATTATATATGCCATTTAAATTATAAATATTAAATAACTTTTTTTATTTGTTAAAAACTACCTTCGTAACATTACAACAATTGCAATTAATTACTTGTAAATTTTTTAAAGTTAATGTCAAATCTTGACTACCATTATAACATAAAGTTTTAACGTCAATATTTGGACTAATACTACTCATAATATATCCTATTAACGTGTCCCCACTTTCAATGGTTAAATTTTGCCATTCTTTTATTTTAATTATTCTATAATTACTACCAATACATGGTCTTTGTAAGTTAGTAACTTGGGTGTTTTCACTAAAATTTGTGTATTCACTTATATCTCTATTATTAATATAGACTTGTTCGGTATAATTTTGTATAACAGAATTTACTTCTGGTCCATAATTTAAAACATTTTGATAAACAAGATCAAATTTTAATTTTATATTATTTGTTAATTCAGGATTACAAACAACACTAAATTCTCCATTAGTTTTATTATAATTTAATGTAACAAAATATTGTGTAGATTTATTTTTTGGTATTATAACTTCCTTAATTGTTTCCGATTCTTTACTATCAACAACTTTAACAACATATTTACCTTCACATAGATTTTCAATTATGTTTCCAAGTTGTTTTTTATCATTTAAAAAATATTTAAAAGGTCCTATCCCACTAAAAGTATCAATGATTAAAGATCCGTCACATTTACAAGAACTGTTTTTTATGTTAACACTATAATCAACTATCACATTATTAACGCAATCTCCTGTTGTAATTCTAATATTTTTTATTTGTTTAGGTGGTCTTGATCCCAAAATCTGCCACCCAGATAATGGAACATCATTTGTGGTATATGTGAAAATAAAGGTATTTTCAACCCCACTTAATACCCATTGGTTTGTATCTCCCGTATACCAAAATATGGTATATCCATTAGAATTAACCCAACTATTTTTTCCATTAACTTCATTTGATGGTTCAAAAGCGTAAGTCTCAACTTTTCTAACGTTATTCTCCAATACTTCAGATAAAAGACATAATTCCATACTATTCATATTATTCGCAATGACCTAAAGTAGATTCGTTTATTCCATATATTACAGATGGATTGTTAATCCAATTTTCGGTAATAGTACTATTTGGATAATCAGAAGAATTAGTTAAATATGAATAATAAGACCCTGAAGGTCCTCCCGTTGGGCTAAATATTTGCCAAAACTCCCACCTATTATCAACATCGTCCCAAAATACGTATCCAATTAATGATGGTGGTGAGGTTAAAGGATTATATACCCCATAATAAAACTTATTATTATACGTTCCTGCAACATAAGCATTACTTGTAATTATTATAGGTGTTGTCCCATTTTTAACCACAGTAAAACACATATCTGTTGGCGGATAACTACATAAACCATATGATGTTAACATATATGTAACTCTTTCACTAACCCAATCAACTGTGTTATCAACAGGGAAACTATTTGTTGATGGTAAATACGCAAGTAGTAACCCTCCACCTAAAACTAAAGTCATTTCCCATCTATTTAACGTTGAGTTCCACCAAACGTAAGCATTTCCTCCAACACCAACTAAAGTATAATAGTACTTACCATTATAAAGTCCTGTTGATGGTATTGTTGTATATATTGGGCCCAAAAATTCATATTCAGTTGTAAAACAAATGATTGGTTCTGGAGTTGCCGATGGTGTTAGACTAGGTATCGGTGTTGCCGTTGGTGTTAAAGTAGGTGTAGGTGTAATGGTAGGTGTCGGTGTAGGTGTTGGTGTTCCTGTTGGTGTGGGCGTTGGTAATGCCGTAGCACTTAAAATACATGTTGTATTAACAATAAAATCACCATAAGAATCTGTTATTGTAACAGGGTATTCTCCAACCCCTAAATTTGTAATTGCTGGAGCTACATTTCCGTTTTCCCAAGAAATTGTATATGGTGGTGTTCCTCCCGTAACTCCAACCGCAATAGATCCATTAAAAGTTGTAACATTTGTTGGTTCTTTACTGAAGCATTTAGCCCCCATAGGAAATATTGTGAGAACGTCACATTCATTTCTTGGTTCAATACTTGGTTTTGGTCTATCAGGTGATCCCACTTTCTTTTTTATTTATAAATACAATTATTTGTCGTTTTCAATGAAAGATTTCATAACTTCTATATATTTGATCGTTGAGCTATTAACTTCAACATAATCAAAATTGTTTGGGTTATTCCTTAATTTTTCAATAGGATCAACATTTATATACTCACCCTTGTAAAACTTAATTCTTTTAAGATTGTCCGTTACTCCTGCCATATGTAATATTGGTTTTTTTTCATACACTTGTATTGGGTCTGTCGCCCAAGAAAAATCCAACTCTTTTGTTATTTTTGTTTCATTACCATTTAACCAAAGATTCCAAAGTAATGACCACATTTCTGCGGTCCAAAATTGGATCTCCCCTGGATTTATTGGGAATCTTTTTTGATAATCTAACATTTGGTTATACAAAGGAGTACAATCGTCATATATTTTTTTCCACAGATTATGATCTGTATTTTTGATTAGGTATTGACCCCCACCCGAATTTTCTTGATTACATTTAACACAATCAACACTAACTCCAATAACATCAACCATTTCTTGTAATAATTGACCTTTTTCAGATGTTGGGTGGATTTTTTCGTATCGATTGCAACAATCCATAATATAATTATAACCAATATAACCTATTGTGTCCGATAAATAACAAATATCATCATTTAACAATTGGTTAAAATCCGGTAATTCCCTAAAAATTATATCGGCATCATGTAGAAAAAATAACTCACCAAATTCAGGATATTCCTCTAACCATTTAGAGATTAGGTAAGGTTTAACACTTGGTATATACGTTTTTACGTCTCTATTATCTTCATAAAAATGAATGTTTATTCCAAAATCTTTTAATTTTAATGCGTCTTCAGTCGGGGTTTTAGCACCGTGTACCATTGCAAAAATTACATGAATATTTTTTGGGTTAACTCCTTTCTCTATAAAATTGTGAACATAAAGTTTAATTTGCCAATGAAAATACGGAACGTCAGGTTGTGCGGTTACAAATACAATATCTTTCATATTGAAAATATATTGTTAAAATCTTTAAAGTGAATTTAATAAATCTTATTTAATATTAATATGTCAGAGTAAATTGAATTTAACTCACTATTAGTACTCCATTGTGTGGTTATATCTAAATTGTTACTAACTGTTGTGTACAATCAACTATTTTAAATATTTCACAACCTAACGAGTCAATTAGTTTTATACCAACCGTAGGTGCGGTATTAAATTGTGATGGTATCGTTATTACTATTGTTGGTGGTTGTGGTGGTAACACATTTGCGACCAAAACACATTGATTACCATAGACATCACAAACAAACACATTATATGATGTGAAAATAAAACTTGTTGTTTGTATCTGTATCTGTGCCATTATATAAAGTAACTTGGATCTATTACGTTAGGGACTCCTCCGATATTTTCATAAATTTTAAAAAACGGAAGTGTTATGGTTGGGTTATTTGCAATATCAAATGACCATATTTCAAAATCACCACTTAGACTTACAATCCTAAATTGATAAAAATAAACACCCCTTGAGAAATTACCGTAGTTACGAGCAGGATTAGGATTAGCATAGTACCAAGATGATAAATCACATGTTTGAGCACTTAAACTTGGTATTAATGTTAATGGAGATCCTGAGTATGGTATTGTTGTGTTTACGTATTCAGGTATAATAAATTCAGCATATTTTGTGGCCCCTGTTTTAACAAATGTAGTATCCTGTAATGTATAATATGAATTAAATGGATATTCTAATTTAGATCCTGTGTTTGAGATTATGGATATGTTATTTGTTATTGCCGTTGATGACTGATTAATAGTATCAACAACAGTAGTTGTATTGCCAGTACACCCAATATCACAACTACCCCATGTTAATGCGTTTGATATTGTTGGCATAGTAACCGTCATAGTCCAAGGACCTGTACCACCTGTAGTGACAACCGAAGATGGGTGTATAATGTAAGTTTGATAACCTGTTAAATCACCACATTGTTGTGCCCCACTAGCCAAAGGTATTGTTAATACAAACCATCTATAATAGTCAATATCCAACGGATTTAAGGGGTTTCCGGCATAATTAGTATAAAAGAAATCCCAATTAGTATAATAATCATCTAAATCTGAATACGTGTCAAAGGTCATTGTAATTAACCCTTCCCCAAAAATAACTGATTTATTATATGTAATTGTAGAAATAGAGGGGGTATCACATAATTTAGTATAAGGGAGGAACCCACCTATTCCGCATTCTGTTACTGGGTTATAGTATAATGCTTGTACTGTACCGAGACTGTAATCTATTTCATTTGTTGGGTCATATATAAAACCGTTTATGCTACCATTATAACTTATCTCACCTATATAATTATATGGTCCACCCGGATTTAAATATCTATAAATATTACTATCAGAACATGCCGATAATTTAAAAGGATATCTATAACCATCACACCCTACAGATGTTTTATTAATTGTAGACTCTATTATTTTATAAGGTATTGTATAATTAGTATCGTAACATAACTCACAATCAAACGTTTCTAAACATTCACATAGTAATTCCCATTTAGTATTATTATTAATTGGGTTTGGTGTTACTTCTATTTCCAGATAATCCCCAACATTAACTGTTAAAGCCGTTAAACATAATACTTTTGGGAAAGTCGCATTTTGAGTTCCCGACCTTACATTTTTAGGATTTAAACTTAAACTAAAATTTGTGAAAGGAACATTTTGTCCCATCCTTATGTATTCTAAAACTATAGGATCTGAATAATTACCACCAAAAAATGTTATTTTTAGATCATCGTATATTTGCTCTCCTTTAAAAGAATATGCAAAATAAGGTTTTAACGGATCTAAAACAAAAGTTGTTAAAACAGGTTGTGGGGTTATACTTGTTGTTGCGGTAAAACTAATTCCATGACTATAATATGGACTTGTTGAACCTGGTCCATTATCACAAGTTAGAGCGTCAACGTCAACAGTAGCAGAATTAAAACAATTAAGATCGGTGTATTCGGTCCCATTTATTTTAATTTTTTGTATTATTGGGACATAAACCCCCGCTACCACAGGAACCGCCGAAGAACCTGTTAATGGATGAGTATAAAGATAATCACCCGTATAATCGGTTCCGTAACCTGAAGTGAAAGCAACTGTCGTACTACCAATTCCAGGTCCATACCATTCAATAACATAGTCAGTCACACTAGGATCACAACTTGCGGTTATTAAACCTACCGAAATTTCGGCAATTGGGTTTGTATCATAAAAATCAAATCCGATATCACAACTAACACATAACGGATTAATGGTTGTTGTTGATGTTGTCGATGTTGTTGATGTTGATGTTGTGGTAGTTCCTTGGAACGTTTGACAATATTCACAATTTGCCTCGTCTATAATTTTAACACCAAATGAGGAATAACCACTGTATGGTCCTGGAATTGTTATTGTTGTGGGTACAGAATTAATTGTATCAACTAAAGTACAATTAATATCAGGACAATCTATACAAACATATACATCAACAGGATATGTGACTGAGTTTATATTTGTTATGTTAACTTGTAATGCCATATTTCATATATATTATTTTTTATTTTTTATTTTTTAAGGACAAATTCCAAGGTTTACTGCCGACACAAAATTAGGTGATGAACTTGTCGGTGTTATTGTTGAACAATCAGTGAACGTTCCTCCACTTAAAAATGTAGTTTCATTTGATGAACCACAACTATATGTGGTGTATGAACCTCCGCCACTAAACGTAATTTCCCACAGATAACTTATACATGACCCAGATGAACCTACTACTGAACCCATACCACTTAGTAAAATAGGTGTGGTTAATGAACAAGTGGATCCCGTTCCAACAAAAACTGTTATAGTATCTGATGAAAAAGAATCACAACTTGTATACTCAAAAATTGCTAAATCTGCAGTCGCTTCTAAAATATAACATGTACAACCAGTATCCGGTATAGTTGGTGTGGGGGTTGGTGTTGGTGTTACCGTTGGTGTTGGAGTTGGATTTAAACAGTTACCCAAGATTGAGTCTTCTATTACACATCCAAATGCAATCATAAGATCAGTAACCCATGGATACGTTACATTACTTTCTGGAAAATATGATGGATTATCATTATGTTGTAAAATTATTGTTGGTGACGAAAGGTTAATATGTTCCCATCTGTTTGTTATATTATTCCAATATACAACACTGTTACAACTTGTTGTACAGTCTGATAGATAAATTATATAGAATGGTTTACCGTTTATTATACCGGCAGGATTTAAACTACAATCCCAAGAAGGTAATACCAGTAAGTTAGTATTTACGGTAAAACACATAATTGTCGCAGGAGTTGCGGTTGGGGTTAGTGTTGGTGTGGGTGTAACGGTTGGTGTGGGTGTTACAGTCGGTGTAGGGGTGATGGTAGGAGTTGGTCCAACTAATGACATATTAGCATTAAATGTTTCACAATTATTATTTAAAACCATTGTTGCGTTAAACCCTAAACATTCAGGTGCCTTACCACAATCTTTACAAGAAATTAAATATTCAATTAGTAAATTGATTTTAACGTTTGTATCCCCTAAATCATTAAAATTTGTTAACTTACAATCCTTAATTTTCTCATTACAGTTATTTGTGATTGTTATCTTATTTTTTCCAAGATCAATTATAACATCACCAATTTCAGGATATTCTTGTATTGTGTCTTTAAGACTTTGTATCCATATTGTGTCCGCATATTGAGCAAAACTACCACCTGTATATGTATAAAATAAATCTTCTTTTATAACCCCATCGATTTCTACTTGAGTTCTGAATGTCGCATTTACAATATAACAACCAATATCTCCTGATGTTAGATCAAAAAACCCTTCATTCATCATTTGTAGTATTCCTCTCTTACCATATATTCCGGTATTAACAAAATCATCAGAACATACTGTATATGAAGCATAACTAGTTGTTAATTCAGTACCATTTAATATTATTGTATCACTTTTTAAACAACCTTCACTATCTGTCACTAATACAGAGTAATTTCCATTTGATAACCCCGTTAAATGTAGTCCTGTTTGAGCCCCAACATTTGAACTCCAAACAATTGTGAAAGGTGGTACTCCACTTGTTATATTTAAATAAATTTCACCGTCATTACCAATAGTTGGTTGTACACCAACTAAAGTAAAATCAACAGGTTGGGAATCTGCAATATAGAAATTTTCAGTTTGTGTACAGGTAGGTGATCCCGAATCTGTTACTGTTGCAACATAAAACCCAGAACTTAAATTGTTAAATACATTTGTTAATTGGGTTGTTGTTGTAACGGGTGTTCCTCCTGATAAATTATATGATAACGGTAATGTTCCTCCTGAAGTAGCGGTTATTATTGCGGTACCATTATTTAAACCACATGTTGTATCTGAATAACTTACTGATATTTCATATTTATTTACATTTACAACAGTAAAATGTCCAGTATATATACATCCCGAATTATTAGGGACATCTTGTATTAATATTGTATAACTTCCACTTTCTAAACCAAAAAAATCACAAATTGAGTTTGTGGTAGTTACGGTAGAATTTCCGTTGAAGTCATATAAAGTGTACTGGTAGTTTCCCGGAGATAGTCCATTATTTAATTCTATGTGAACAGATCCATCACTTGAATTACAATTAGAGTTTGTTACTGACATTGTCGTAACAATAAAACCATTTGGTGTTAATAACGAAACGGAACTTATCACATTACAAAGTCCTGCATCTGTTACTGACACTGTAAATACTCCCGAAGATAAACCTGTAAAAGTATAGATATTACTATACTGTATTATTATTTCACCGTTTGATCCTGAAAAATAATAAGGTGCGGTTCCTCCTGAAACAATAACCACAACCTCTCCGTCGTTTGAAAAACAAGAGGGTTGTATTGTTGTTAACATTGTTGCAACCCCCAAATCAGGAACCTCAGATAGTACTACACTTTTAGTTAGTGTACATCCTTCAAAGTCAGTTATTGTGAGTGTGTAGGTTCCAAAAGTTAGTCCTGTAACTTCAGGACCTGTTTGCGTTCCAACGTTAGGACTCCAACTATACGTATAAGGCGGATTTCCTGTTAAACCTGTTACAAATATTTTTCCTGTACCATCAATAGGTACACAACTTGCATCATTTACAACATATAGACCAAAGTCCAAAGGACTTGTTTCTTTAATTAAACAAACTTCACTTCTTCCTGTACATCCCCCACCATCATCACCGATCACATAATATAGTCCTGGTAAAAGATTTGTAAAAACATTACTTGTACTGTCACCACTTGTTATATACCCTAAAGTGTTTTCGTATAAATAAAACGAACCAACACCATAATAATTTGTTGTTGATGCGGTAATCGTACCATTATTTAATCCACAAGTAGTCCCACTACTTTCTATAGACACACAAGTTCCTGAAGATACTGTAAATTCAACATATCTAGGAATAAAAGGTGGTTCTAAACAACTATCTATAATCTCTAAAATATAAGTATCAGGAGTTAGACCCGTAACAAAATAAGTTGTTGTATTTGATGATAGCGGTAATAAACCTGATGTTGATATCTCACTTACAGTGTAGTTTGGGGATCCTCCTGTAATAGAAAAGGAAACCCCCCCAAATCCTGAGTTTGTGCAGTCTCCACTTACACTATAATTATATATATTTATTGACCCACAACTCATTGGTTACAAAGTAGATTAAAGTTTATTCCAACATTTATTTTAAAATCTTGAGTAACACTTAATGGAATACAATTACCATTATATACAGTAACAGTATCATCAGTATTAATAACATAATTTAAACCTTCTGATTGTAAATTACTTAAACTCGATTCAAGTGCGGTTATCCAATCGTTTTGAGATGGGTAACTAGCGATAGGACTTGTATTACCATATCCCGTAAAAAATTCATAATGAACTAAAGTATTACCATTTAAAACTAAATCAATATACCAAGTACTTTCTAATGAATTAAGATCACAACCAGTCAAAACATATCCTTGAGATTGTAATAAACTATTTAACACAACCGCAAATGAAGTCACTGTTGGATTAGACCCCCAAGGATAGATAGGACAAGTAACTTCTTGTATAGGACAATCAACCGCAAATAATTGACCAACCAACGCACAAGGTTTACATGGTATTGGAACTATTTGACAACCCATTTGTCTTCTCCAAACAAATTTTTGTCTATGAAATATAGAATTTTCCAATCTTACTCCTGATGTTACCAATGTTGTTGCTGGTATCATTTGTCCAACTAATTTTATCCAATAATCGCCGATTCCATTAACATAGTCGATCATTGTTTTATATGTAAAGTTATCGTTAGGGATATTAATCGCCTGTTCAGATTCTAAGTATTTCCAATATATAGACTGTAATGTTGGGTATCCTCCTGTTTTACCATCGGTAATAAATTGTCTATTTCTAACATTGATCATGTTATGCCAAAATGTTTGAGCAAACTCAAAGAATGTTTTTTGTTTTGGTTTTGGGTTAATTTCAGTCCAATCTATACCCCCCCTATTTGGGTATGGTCCGTTTGGATTAGGGTTACAATATGTTGGTTCAACATAGTCTAATCCCTCGTTTGGTATTGGGTAATTATACTGTCTTGACATTGACCAAACATCATAAACCAACCCTTGAGCCGGATTTAAAAATACGTCAACATTTTTAACGTTTACAACAAATCTTTCATCATAAACCCTATAGTATGCGGTAAATCCACCATCAGACGTATTTCTTAAACCAACATTATCAATAGTCCAACTTTTTTTATTATCAATTACTTTAACTAAATCATAACCTAAAGACATAAATGGAAATTTACGATACCTATCAAGGTATGTTTGACCATAATTAAATGGTAATAGAACAGTTTGGTAATTAGGATTTTGACCAACAAATACTTGATTTGTCTCTACAACTTGTTCAGGCATGTGATGATCAGGTGTTGATTCATACCAACCTCCTCCTATTTGGAAGAAATACCCTTCGCTTTCTTGTGCTGCGGTTGGGTAACCTAAACTATCCATTGGATAATCTAACCTTGTTGTTGTTACTCCGCTAATAGTCGTTTGTAATGTAAAACCATTATATAGGACTCCCATTATTGAAAACGTATCTGTAGGGTCTGAAACAGGAAGTTGTTGTACATACAGACCACCTGAAATATTTAAATATTGATTTTCAAACTGAGAAAGGTTTATTCTTTCATCTGCAATGTATATGTATTCATTAAAATCAATTAAAGCCTCAGGTGCTCCAATCAATCTTAATAAAATTTCAATAGATCTTCTTGTTCCCTTTGATTTAAACAAATAGGCGGCATTTAAAATTAAATTTTTATAGAATTGGTAATTAATTTCATCAGGAGTTAACGCTCTTGAGTATCCAGGAAAATTACTTTCTTGATTGGTACCAAAAATTGAATCTAAAAGCGATTCATTACTTATTGGTGAAATGTTTGTTTTCCACCCTAATGTTTCTGCAAGATTTTTTAATAATTGTGATGGTATGTCATTACCTGTATTGTAATTAACGGATGTCATATTTGCCAATGACATAACAAATTTTCTCACCTCATCAAAACTTCTTCCGTATATCTGTAATACCTTTTCTAATTTTCTATCACCAGTATCAAATTCTTTTAATGCTCCTGTGGTTAAAAACCTTGATATTAAATTAGTATTATATGAGTCTAAGTTTTCACATAAGTCATTTAAAGTTGTTAAATATTTATCAAAATCGTTAGTTCTAATATCTAAATTCCACAATCCATCCAAAGGCCATGTAATGTTTTGACTTGTTGTTGTGTAAGTACCATCATTGTTTTCTTGTGGAACTTGGAAAGTTGCGGTATAAATTGGTTGTATTAATCTATTTAAAAGAAATTTTTCTACCTCATCAAAAAAATCATTAAACGATTTTTCCGTATAAGTAGTGTTGGGTCTTAATATGATATTATCTGTTGTTGCAGACATCCCTGAAAAAGGATTTCCATTTACATAGAGTTTTAAATAATTATCAGTTTCATCAGTAGGATCTAAAAATACTACGTTATATTCGGAATTATTAACAAATATTGAATAGTTCTTATATTGAACTGTTAAATTTCTTAAAGGTGATTGCTCAACCTCACTTAATTCAAAGTTTCTTGTTGCGTTTGTTGTAAAATCAATATCGAATGGATTTCTTATCCAATTTAAAGGTATCTCTAAATATGTTTCATTTAAAATTTTGTTATATAAAATATTAACTGCCGTTAGTCCTGTTTGAAAATTAAGGTTATTCTTTAAACATTCTACGGATGCCGGAAAATAATTAATTATTCTTGTTATAGACGTTGAAATTCTTTTTGTTAGTGAACCAAATAATGTAAAGTTGGTTATTTCACTTAAATCAAAATTTGGGTAAACTTGTAAATTTTTAGCAATTAAGACTTTTGACTCTTCGATACTTTTTAAATCTAAATCAGATAAACTTATCGGATCTGAAAAAGCGCCAATATTAAATGTTCTGTTTTGTTTTTCAGTAATTCCTGTTGTGAACTCAAAATTAGCGTTAGTTAATCCCCCACCGGCAACTAATTGAACCCCAACTAAATCGTCAGAAAATGTACTATCTCCTGTATCAGTTTGTGGAGGCCATTTATATTTTATTACTGCCATTATTGTGTTATATTTGCAAAGTTTTTACTAAAATCTATGTTATCACCTCTATCTTGTTTTACTTCATATAAAAGTTCGTTATATTGATCTCTAATTTCAAATAAATTGTATTGTTTGTAAATGTTATTCTGAGTATCGTAAAGTGTATAAATTCCATCATTAAGAGACTTAGTCTGATTACCAAACAAGGAAATTGCCAATGTGGAAATGTCGTGTTCAACCATTTCAATCTCCATAGTAACAGGATTAAAGAATGTATTACTTATTATTATTTCTTGATCTGGTTGACCAATAAATGGTGTTGCGTTTGGTTTGTTAGATGGTGATGAAGAAGGTGATAATGTACAAAATATTAAATTTGTAACCCCATTCACATATTGATATCTAACAGTGCTTGTTGAGGTGTTTGTGGTATTTTGAACCACGGGTTCGCAGTAAAAAGATGAGGTAACTATTCTGAAAAAATTTGGTATTTTAGCCCCACTTGTCTGTAAGTATTCAACCCTATAACCAATTAAACCTTGATTAACAAATTTATCTCTGAATGAAACGGGAACGTTACTTATATCTATCACTATCCCTTTTATGTTTGGTAGTGCGGCCAATATACCACAATCAGTTATTCTAGTTCTAATTTCTGCTGGTCTTATATATAATGTATAAATTCCTAATTGATTAAAAATATTTGATGGTAGTCTTAAATTATATAGTCCACCTAAGATTTCAACACCTGAATTACCTCCAGTGTTTGTGTTGTGAAAATAAGGGGTCAAAACCGCAGAAGAGTTTAATTTTGTCAACTGAAAGTCGTTTGTAACGTCTCTTGACTCCGTATAATTTAATATAATATCAACGTCAGTTGGACTTACGTCCGCCGGTCTTATTGTTCCATATGTTCCTGTTGCCATGTAATTTTACTTTGTTATTTTATAAATATTAATAATTAAGTTTCTACGTTAAAAAAACCATAACCATATTTGACTAAATCTCCTATGTTATCAACTTCCCCTAATCTTTCGATAGATTCTAACGCCGAATTTTTCCCCCTTTCAATAAATAAATCAGATCTTATTTCAGGTTCATAAGCCACCCCAATTAATGCCTCTTCTTTTGTCATCGCAGATAAAACCAAATCATTTTGTGTTAATCCCGAAGATTGGACAAAGTATAATGTTGTACCTCCACTTAGGTCCCAATAATCCACACCATTTATTGTATACGCAGAATACGATCCATTTGGTACTGATCCGTAATAGATACCAACAACTCCTGTCTCTCCTGTTACTTGTATTCCTAATGGGTATGGTACTGGTCCATACTGTTCTAAATCAGATAATGTAGAATTTGTCGTTCCTGTTACCAAGAATGGTACTCCAACATAACTTGAACTTATATAATCTATAATATTTGGGTTTGAGTCTCCTGTAAATAAGAAATCATAACTTACAGGAATGTTTGCCCAATTACCCCCTTGTTGGTAAAATACTACCGTTCCATTTGGATTAATTGGTACTATATTTTGGTAAGGTACGTTTATGGTTTTTGTAACTTCAGTTATCCCCCAAGGTGTTGTTCCTTTAATTTTTATCGTATAAATACCATTAGATGCGGGGTACGTATGGTTTAATGATGAGGGTGAAAAAATATTAATAGGAACTATTGGCGATCCATCCCCCCAATCTATTTCAAATACCGATTGAGTCACATTATTTGATGTATTAAAAACATAAAATGTATATGGATTAATAGTGTCAGATGAAAAAATAAAGTTATTTAAAGTTTCTTTTTGGTAAATTAAACCATCAAACACAGAATACCATCCCATATCGTATGTTGTCTGTGTTAACATGATTGGGATAGTTAACCCCGATAAAGTTGAGTCTCCGTTTGTTCCTCCTGATAATAATTGGGTCATGGAAGAATAAACATATGTTGTACCTGTTTCACAATTAACGTAAGTTACCCCTGTAGGACAACAAGGATCTTCCACATATATTTCTTCACAATCTCCAGTCCAATTAATAGGAAATATTTTATTCTTTATATCTTCAAGACCAATCTGTATATAATATCTTTGTTCTTCCATTATGGGTTCATATATTCATACCAGTTTATTGGTGTTGTTGTTCCAACTCTATTATTATTGTTGTCTTTAATAGTATATGTAAAATCACTGTAATCTAAATTAACTTCATAATAAAAATACTCAGCGGGATCAAAATTATATTGTGTAGGTAAAATACTTGTTTGTGGGGTGTTTGTCATAATAACATAACTTCCCGTTTTACCGTTAAAGAATTTGGCCCTCATATAAAAAGTATCTATATCAATAAAATCTCTACTTCTAACCCAATAAATAAAAAACCCTTCTTTATCTCCAACAAAGTCTAATTTAAATTCAGGTTTTTTTATGTTAACAGTAGGGATGGACGGACTTAAAACTAAACCGTTTTCTATTCCCCCTTGTTGTACCGGTAAAATTATTGTTAAGTAATTTCTTTGTGTTGCCGAATCTTTAGTATCATATAGGTCTAACTTGAAGAAACTTTTTGTGAATGGTTTTGTGTAATAATAGACTTCATTAACGGAAAATCCTTCGGTTAAATAAGAAGAATTCCATAAATTAAGGGATTGATCAAAAAAACCAAAATCGTAATTTATGTCGGTCTTATCGGTATTATCATGTTTTTTATGTGAGAATCTTGCAACTTCAAAATCATTTTCTTTACCAATAACCTCATCAATAGTTTTAAGAACAAATTCATCAATGGCATCGTCATTACCATCTATGTCCCACTTAACTTCAACAGGTATATTAATATAAACGTCTGTTGGTTTTTTCAATATTTTATAATTATTCACAATCATCTATAATAGGTTCTGCAATTACGTTTGGATTATTTATATTACTTCCGTCTCCAATTAATCTGAATATAATTTGATCGTAAGGGTAATGACTACCATTTAAAAATGGGTAATCAACTCCGAATCCTTCACTATCTTTGTACCCATATGGGTAAATATCTCTCCATCTAAAAGTTTGACTTGTTATTGAGAAATATGAGTAGTCAGGAACTAAATCTATATTTTGATATCCTTCTTCATTTACAGATGTTGAGAAAACTTTAATTGTCATTGGGTGGTGTACTTTATAGTAATACCCTAATTGATTTGATGGTGTTAACAAACTTGTTGATGTAAAGTAGTTAGGATTAAATGTGAATTTTTGATAGGTACTTGATATAACTCGTTCTTTTTGTTCATAAGGATTAAATTCACAAAAGTCTCCATTTATGTTATCTCCAATATTTAAATTATCGACATAATAAAAAACATTACCATTAGATGTGTAATTGTTTGTTAAAAACCCTGTATCCGATTGTGTATTTGTTTGATCCCACCAAACACTAGGTTGGTTATTCTCTAAAGGTAAATTAAATTCGTAACCCTCTTTAAGATTTGTATTCGGACCTAATGTCCATCCAAAATATCCTTTCCAAATAAAACTAAAAAATAACTCGCTTACAGGTCTGTTAAGGTTATCCCTTAAACCGTCAATATCAATGTTATTATTAAACATTAAATTGTAACTGTCATTACCTTCTTTAATGGAAGATCTATCAACCCCATTTGGTGTTAAGACCGCTTTTTCAAATTTAACGGCTTTACTAAAAATATTTTTTTCAAATCCGGCATTAACTAAAACAGAATCTTCAATACTAGTTAATATTTTGTGAACCCTAACATAATAGTTTGAGGTTGTGTCTATTTCATTAGTTGCGTTTATAATTCTTTTAAATGTCCCTGTTGTGTTCACACTGAAAGTGGTACCTAAATACCCTATATTTTGTATGTTAAAAATGTAATCTTCAGAATCATAATTTTCATTACCCAAAGAAGTCACTTGAAAGGTGTCTGTTCCATTGTAATTAAAGTTAAGTTTAACTGATTCTCCAACAGATAATCCATGATTCATAGGACATCTAAATGATATTACATCGTCACCATATAAAGTGTTGTTTTCAATAATAAACGGTATTCCATCAAAAGCCTGCCAAGACCATGTGTTTGTTGTATCTTGATCATCAGCATATAATTGTCGATCAACATTTAAATGTGGGTACGTTAAATAATACATCCAATTATATGTTGTTGCACTTTTATTAATAAAACTCACATGATTACCCACACCTGTTGTGTATCCATTTACGTTATTATCTGTTCTAATAAGATCAAATTCATAATATTGTGGAAATCCATCCCAAGGTGCTGATGGATTACCTATTGATGTAACCGCATTTGATATAGCGTTTGTGTAATATAAATTATTTCTATATGGAACATAAGACGTTCCTCCACTGTATTGGTTTTTAAATAAAAATACTATCTTTGTTGTTGGTCTAAATATTGTAGATTCTCCTCTTTCTTTTTGAAACAACTCAGCCAAATTTATTTCTTCGGTTCTATCATATTCAACTTGTTGTTTAAACGTTTGATTTAGAGGAACTCTTACCGCTTCATCAACATTTGAGGATATTTTATTCTTTTTAGATCCTAATAATATTTGTATAGTTTCATTATTACCCATTTGTATCTGCGTTATTTACATAAAGTTTAATGAATCTATCAAGTGCGGTAAAACCGTTATTCAATCCAAAATAAAAATGGAACGGTGCCCCAACAAGAACAGGGTCTAAACCAGGTGTGTTTGGTGCTCCATAAGTAACGTTAACTGTTGTTGGGTTAGGTCCTGGGGTAAAGTTTGCAATATGACCTTCTTGTGTTGTTGTGGTTTTAAAATAATCTGAAGTTTGGAAATCTAAACTTTGGTATTTGTTTTTATAAAACCCTCCACTTGTTATAAATGGGGATGTATACCAATTATTATTCTCCGTTCCAAAAATGTAATTTGATGGGGAAGTAATTTGCCATTTATAGAATGGAACTTCTTGTGTGGATGGGTACCCATAATTATAACCAACAAATGGTGAAATGTTATACGTTTGTATTCCAGGTGTTAATTTTTTTCTTGTTATTTTTTCCTCGTTATTGTCTTGAAAGAAAATACCAAAAATAGGTCTTGATGGTGATTGGGTGTCGTCTCCAATGAATAAGTAGTTATTTGGGTAGTTCTGTTCTAAATAAGGATTTACTTTAAATTCACTATTTGTTGAGATTGCTTGTGCAAAATCTCCGTCAATTCTATCACCACCTCTTGTACTATTAAAGAACTGAACAACACCTATACCTTCTCCTTGATTTCCGTTTGTAGATACCGGGAACATTTGTTGTATTATAGTTTGATTCAGTAATCTAGAAATGAATCCCATTTGCATAATATCAGAATCATCACTATATGAAGTTGATTTTAATTGGTTTGCAAAATAACCCTCTAAATTTTCATTATTACATATTTGATTGATGAATTCATCTCTTGGTCCTAAATCTACAATTGTTGTTGGACTTTGTATTTGTTTGTCGTTATATCCTGGATTATTGATAAATAATGCCGCCAAGTTATTTGGTGGGGTTGGTGATGGTTTACCAATAAATTGGTTAACAAATCTATCCCAAGGAGATGATCTATAATAGAAAGTATTTTGTGCATCATCAAAAACTACAGTATCTTTACAGTAATTGTATGTTGGGTCAGTAACTGAATTATTTGCATATGTGGATGTCTTATTAAATGAAGGCATATATAAAAATCCATTTATCCAATTGTTTTGGAATACTCTTGCAAAGACCCCTCTACATGCCGCTAACATTAACAAGTATCTAACTTTCCATTCTAAAAATAATTTCACATCTTCATCGTATTGTGAAATATATTTTTTATTTAGAAGGCAATAACATCCTTTAACAACTCTATTACTTGGTACATCACAATTTGGATTTACGGTAATTCCTGTTCCTGTTCCTGAGTAACATTGTAACGAAACCAAACCTTCACAAGTTAATGTTGATGTTAATCCCGTAACTAACCCTGTTGAGTCAGCATAATTACCTGTTGGTAGTGTTCCTGGCCCACCAATACTAGGGTTTGACTGAACCCCACTACCCTTAAAGAAATAAAAGTTATTATTTTGATGTAGTCCATATCCTGTTTGAGAATCGTTACCATCTTGAGTTCTTGTTGATGTTGGTATTCTATCACTTCTCATCACAAGTTTAGTTTCATCCAAGAAGTTAACTGTCGTAGTTAAATATCGATAATATGTTCTTGAGTACAGTGCATTATATCCACTTGGTGGTGTTCCATAACTAGTTTCATCATACCCAGCACCTGAATCAAAAAATGTATACACGGTTGGGTTAGTTGACGGCCCATCTTGAGACTGTGACCCAATAAAGGTACCCCCAACAAAATAATCTTGTACGTATTTTGGAATGACCCAATTATATGGAGAGGTTGTAAATAAATTGTACGGTGATGAAGATATTACAGAAACTTGTTGTAATGTACCATTTGGGGTATATGTTCCTGAATTATCGTCTGTTGATAAATAATAGTAAGGTAATGTTGATGTAAATCCTGTATATTGACCTGGTGTAAGATCAAATATTAATGATGGAAAATATAAATTATTTGTTGTATTATCAACAGTGTCGTGAGATAATGGTTTAATATTATTTGTTGATAATGGTTGTATAGGGTAATTTAAATAATAGTTACCAGTAATTATAGGTCCAACCCCATATGAAGAATTACCAAATATTATTGATAAATCGTATTCAATCTCTTGTTTAGGGGTAAATGGGTCTACCCCTCTTGTCAATATTATAATTTCCAAAGAATTCCTAACACTAGATTCAATTGCATCTATTGCGGCACCTGAAGGGTACAATAAAGGAGAAGTATTTGTATATGGATTACATTGGTCTTCATAAACAAAACCAATTTCATGTAATAAGTATTTCTTAGGGAATTTATTTAAATCGGCAATACTAAAGTTTGTATTACCTGTAAATGAATTAACCGTATACCCAGTTATTACTTGAAAATACTCAATGTCGGTAGGGTATTCTAAATAATAGTCAGTTTGACCTGTATTAATTACGTATATTGTTGACTGCAGTAGTCCTGACCCATTTGATGCGGGGTCGGCATAATCTATTGTTCTAACTATTGGTGTTACAGAATCACCTGTAAATGTAGTACCTGTAATTGAGGTATTATTAAATTGATTTTGGGTTGCTCCTGTTAAATTAACCCAACCTCCCGACAATTTTGGGTCTTGGAAGGTTATTACTTCTCCAACACCTAATTGTTGAATCATGCCGGCCTTTGCAATAACAACTAATACCTGATCTTCAAAAGGGGTACTTGGTGTTCCAACTAAAGATGGGTTTACCTTGGTTTTAATTTTATTAACCCCCGAGTTTGCACCACCTGAAGGAGAGTTTTTAAAGTATTTATCTCTAGTATTAAATTCATTTAACTTTTGTGGGTATGTTTCTTTAGTGGGATACGCAAACCATCTTTCATCACTACCGACACTTTTTTCGGCAGCAAATAGAAATGGTTGTGGGGCATGTAACTTATAAAGATTAACAGAATCTATTAAATCATATCCTGAAAATATTCTTTGATAATCTAATAAAGCTTGGGTTAAGACATCTCCAACAATTTCTTGATCACTAACCCTATTTATTAAAGATTTATATTGTAATGATCCACCACAATAAAAATTACCTTTATCATTTTCACCAATATCGTCGTTTTCACTTATTTGTGGGTAGTTAGGGTGTTCCGATAACGAATAAGTTGCGGGACTACTTAATGGTGCTAAAAATGTATTATCTGTTGTTGTTGTTGCGGGATTACCGGCTTCTGACTGTTGGTTATTATATTCATTATTTACTTGTTGTGTTACTGAACTAACATCAAAATCATCGTCAATTTCCGCACTACCACAGTCACATGAACAGGCATTACATTCAGGATAAGATAACATAGGTAATCCAATTCTAGGAAAACCTTTTAATCTTATTATGAATACAATTACAAAAGCAAAGAAAACCAAATATAATGCTAATTTAAATACCGCCTGTAATATTTGCCAAGCGGTTCTAAGTATTACCCCAATGTTAAACACGGGTCCTCCAGGAATTGCAACCGCGGCACTTTCAAGTGCTGATTGTATCGCATCTATTGTTTCTCTAACTTGTATGTATAAAAAATACAAACATAATATAACTAAAACCCATTTTAAAACAGGCCAAGCCCAAGCGACAAAGTGAGCCACAAATAATACCACTAATATTGGGAATGTTAATATGTTTAATAGTAACATCGCCAAGAAATATATAAAATCAAATTTTTGTACCGCATCATTAACAGGGAATGGATTATTTTTAGAAATACACTCCCTATCATCAATCTCTTTAATCCCTAAATGTCTTGCTCTAGATATACCGTTCTTATAACGGTCTAAAAACATTGCGGTAGTATAAACCTTATTATAATTAAGTTCAAAAAATCTATCCTCACAATTGATTGCCTCTTGAATCATTGTGGAATCCCCATAATCGTCCCAATCTAAACTAAATGCGTATGACCTAAAAGAATCGTACGCCGCCTGATCGTAGAATGTGAATTCAAAGTCTTGTGTTTGAGTTGTGTCTACCGCATTTGAGTTTATTCCTATGTTGGCCCCAGGTGTGTTAATTGGTATACTACTTAAACTTCCTGTATATGGTACACCGTTTATTGTTATAGTAACGTCCTGAGAGTTAACATAAGATTGTAAAATTAATCCACCTGTTTGTGCGGGTAATACTATTGCCGGGTTTAAACTTGTTGTGGTACCAGGAACTGAAACCGAATAATTTAAAGGAACTCCTAATGTTGGATCCGCGTTTGGTGTTGTTGATGCCCAACCATATTCTTTAATATTTGGAACTAAGAAATTTGCTCTCAGTATTTCGCTTTGGATTCCTCCGTCATTTTGCCAACTAACTTTAAATCTGTATTTACCTTTTGTTGGAATCCCTACTGTGGGGTCCAAAGAAATAATTTGATTACCAAACTCATCGGTAACAATGTAATCTAGGTTCATTGGGACTTTTAATAAGTAAGTTCCGTCACCGTCAATTATTTTACCCCCTTGTTCTATTTCATATTCTTCAAGTGATGGGTAACCATTTCCATCAACATTTATTGTTTGTCTTATTGCCGATACTCTACCTTGTCCCGCCTTTAATGAACAGAATGTACCTGCCGCCAATGGAACTCTACAATTTGTTTTTAACGCTTGTTCGTCTTGGGTGGTTGCAATTGACCCCATAAATGCCGCAGTTGGTTTTATGGTTAAATTTATCTCTTCAGACAAGTCAAAATCTTGTCTTGTAATTCCAATGAAACAAATATCAGGTTCTCCCCATAATGGTTCAACATTAACTTGTTTAACTAATGTTATAATTTGTGGTAATTCACTTAAATTGTTTGATGATTTAAACTTAGAACCGTTAAATTGACTTTCAACCGCAAATCCACTATCTATTAAATCTTGTGGTGTTAACGAAAAACATCCTATGTTTGAAAGGTCAAGGTTCATAACAAGGGTTTGTTGTCCTGTCGGTACCCCAAAAATCATAAAGTCACCACTATCGTTTGTTGTTACTGTGTACTTATAATATTTGTCATAAACTTCTATTACCGATCTTTCAAGAATTGCTTCGTCTCTATCAAAGAAACTACCCGTTGGTACGTGACCTAAATACTCAGGAGATTTAGGTAATAAATTATATTTATACCCATCTTCATTTTTATTATTTAATGTTTTGTAAGGATATAATTCACTTATAATTGGGTTTAACTCATCCTCATTTGTTAACGGTATAAAAACAGATAACTTTGCGTTTGCAAGTCCGAATCCTCCATTAACTGAAACTCTACCTGCAATAACACCATAATCGGCACATCTTCTTTCGTATATTTCTGCTTGTGTTAATTTAAGTGATAGTATTTCTATAAAGTCAAAATCTTGATCAAACTTTAAATTTACAGATTTATCTACACCTATATTAGTTCGTATTCTATATGAATGTGGCATTAATTTCTTTTCTTGATAAATAGTTTATTTCCTATTTTAAAAGGATAACCCTTTTATAAAAAAAGGAAATTATCAAGAATATGTTACTGAAGATAAATTAACAACACTTACTCTAATATCTTTGTTTCCAAATCTAACTTGGTATATTTGTGTTGGGTCTGCAAAAATAGTGTCGGATATCAACTGAATTTCTTTTGTTGATTGATTAGAATATGGTTGTGATGTTTGTGATGAAGAATACTGCCCCCCAACTTTGTTAAAGACCTGTATATCCGATATTGACAATACTCCGTTTTCCGCTTGTATTAGTCTTCTTAATTCAGAAATATTAACATTTTGACCTAATTGTCTTGACGTTGGTAACATATATGTAGATACAATATCTATGATTTTTGCAATTATAGATCCCTGGCTTTGTGAAGAATCTAAAACCACCGCAATATCAAACCCTAAGTCAATAACATTAGCACTTTCTACAGATATGTAATCATTTATCATTCTATAGTTTGATAAATAATTTGCAATATTAGTTTTTAATGCGTTTGGAACTACTGATGTAAGTGTTCCACTTGAGTCATAAGAAAGTAATTTTATTTTTATTTTGTTATTTTCCTCTACTATCGATACTTTAGATGGTGCCCCAAATTGTGAAGGCATATTTCTTAATAATGAATCATAATCATTAACCGTTACCGCTCTATTTTGTGATGAGAAGTTGAAAGAAACAAAATTTCTAATTTCCTCCAATGTTGGTGCCGCCGCTCCACCAACCGCAGCGATCGGGTTTGTACAACTTAATGAGTTTGACGTACTTGTATTAAGACTCTCAGAAGGACCGTTAACAAAGAAATTACTTTTCTGTACTTGAGTAATAACCCCAACACCGACATTACTTGATATTCCCCCACCAATTCTATACTGAATAAACAATGTTGAGTTTGATTTAAGTGTACTTCCTAAACCTAAATTATTAACGTATTTGTTTATGTTAATTGATTGTCCATTCCTTGCAAATTCCCTTAATTGTTCTTCCGCAGAATTATTACCACCACCAAAAGTTAATTTCATAAAACCTTGTGGGGTATATTCTGTAATAAATTTATCACTTGTTGTAATGTATCTACCGATTTTAATACCAGGAGCATCCGAAGGTTTTGTTGGGTCTTCAACAAAAACTCTGTCTTCAACTAAGGCCCTTACTTCATAAAATCTGTTATTAGGGGATAAAAAATCTTGATCTGAAGGTACGTTACTATATTGTGATCCGTCTTTTACAATGACACTAGTTACTCCCAACACATTTCTTTCAGGTAAAAATAACTCAAAAAATGGTTTAACATCGTTAGGTGTTATAACTCTTTTAAAAACTTTAGTTAAACCATTAAGAACTACTTCTCTTTTGGTTACTGTGTAATTTTGTATTGTACCATTTGAATCTATATTTGGCCTTACTATTCTTGAATTTGGTTGTCCTTCTCCATTATATTGAGATGAAAAATCTATATCATACACAGTTTCATATGATTGTCCTGCACCATTTACTTGAGTACCTCTTCTTAATATACCACAATATCTTATATCTTCCTTATCTCCAAACGCAGGTACAACAATAGAAAAATCAACTAATGATATTGATGGTCTTTGTCCCGGTATTTTTAAACCGTATGTTCTTGCAATGTTAAATAATGAAGTCTTTTGTTGTGCGTATTGTAATACAGTCTCTTGTATACTTCTATCAATTTGAAAATTAAGGTTGTCGGCAACTGCGGCATTTAAATCCATTAAAACGGAAAATACCGAAGCATCATTAAAATTTTGTATTAATTCAGGATAATAAGTTTTTACGTAATTAACTAATTCTGTTCTAACTCCTTGAAAATCCCTTGTTGTATATGATATTTTTTTATCTGCCATACTATTAAATATTTAAAATAATGAAATCACTACTGTTAAATGCGTCGGAAGTTATTTTATAATCAATCCTAACTCTTGCAGTATGTTCTTTTTGTGAAATGTTTGGTACGGTAAACTCTCTTTGATCCTCACCGTTTATAAAAGTACCTTTGTCTTCATACTCTGTTGAGGCGTCTGTAATTAACACATTAGTAATTAAAACCCCAGGCATGAATTCCTCAACGGAATCTCTAATTTCAGCCTCTATTTCGGCAAATGTTGGTCCGTCTAATGGTTCAAAAATATATTCATATAATCTTGATCCAAAATCAGGTAAATAATATCTACTTCCTTTTCTTGTTAATAATAAATGTATAAGATTAGTTCTAACTTCTTCAGAAGCGTAATCTGTTAAATCTAAATATTTACCGTTAAAGGAATCCCTAAAAGGGAAAGTAATCCCGTAAGTTATACCATTTGCCATATCTAATAAATATAGTATTCGGATATTTTATATAAATAAAAAAATCACTGATTTCTCAGTGATTCTTTAATCTTGTGTTTCCTCTTTCAGACATAGGTTCATAGGGACAATGTAAACATCCGTTTCCACAACATCTACCCCTTTTCATATGAAAAGATTCTGTCATTACTATATTACCGTTTTTATCCTTATAAAAGTCAGGTTCAGGAGATTTTTTTGTTATCTCCCGAACATATAACTGTTGTATCCAATCTTTAGATGCACTTACTGTCATTTTAATTTTATTATACTATTTCACAAGCCCCACCAGCACAAGCGGCTTCCCCTCTAAGGTCGGTATTATCTTGTAACTCAATAACTTTTGTAAGATCCACATCTTTTAATGTGTTTAATAATCTATCAAAATCTTCTTTTGTACAATCTTCAAAAGGTGCTTGGGTATAAGTTCCTCCGTTATAAGGTAATACAGATAGTCCATTATAAAACTTACGGTTATCCCACATCCATTCACCAACTAATTCCCATTCGTCTTCTTTAATTGAAACTGTTGCCGATACGTTATGAGTATTTTGTCCTGTTCTATGACCTGGTTTAATCCATTCTTGTGCAACTTTTTTAACTCTTTCCAACATTTGGAATACTGATTCGTGTCTTATGATAGCACCTTCAGGGGCTTTTTGTGGTATACCAATTACTGCAGTATCGTGAGGACGGAAAAACTCATCTTCAATCAACTCAGGGTGATTAATCGCCAAGTAATTATAGATTGATTCATTTTTACCTACACGGATTCTTCTTAGGTAATAATCGTTATGCCAAGCGTGGATTCCTGACGATGTACCCAATACCAATGATGAGGTTCCGGATGGTTTAACTGTCGTTGATCTTGCAGATTTGTTAATTCCAATAAGACCTGCAACCCTTTCATTTTCTTCTTTAACGGCTTGAGCCGCCGCTTTCATATCATATCCTAAAACAACACCCGAACCGATTCCTGTCATTCCAACACCAATAAGTGCGTCTTTTTCAGTTGTTCTTTTCCAAACGTCTCTTAGGTAATGGAAGTCAGTATAACCTGCTTGTAATGTTCCAATGAATGCGGCCCCTTTAACTCTTTGTTCAAAATCTTCTTGTGATTCAATATCAGACGCATTTACTTCACATAAGTTACAGAATTGGTTAGGACGAAGTGCAATCTCACAACAAGGATTAGTTCCCCAATCTTTATCGTTTGACAAATAGATACCAGGTTCTCCTGCTCCTGATAACTCAATACGTTTCCAAAGACCCATAAAGAATTCTTTTGTAATTTTGTGACGAAGAAGTACTGCCGAGTTATTTGCTCTACCTCTTTGTGCATTTTGTTCCCACCAATTACCTGACTTACAAGAAATCATTTCTTCATCATCAGCCGAGAATAATGAGATAAGTGCCGCTCTTCTAATACCACCTGCAAGTACTGCGTCTGCAATATGACATATAATATCGTGAGTTTCAATTGATGTTAATTTTTCACCATCTTTTTTATTATTTAAAACTTTTGTTATGTGGTGGATACAATCTTTTAACGGTTGAGGTCCTGGAGCTTTTCCTCCAGAAGTAACCAATAAGGCTCCTTTATGTCGGATATCCGAAAAATCAAACACAGGGGTTGACGCTTTTGTGCCCATATATGACTCAATAAGTACTTTAATTGCGTCTGCCCATCCTTCAATTGAATCTCCAATTAAGTACCTTCTTGTTCTTGTTGGATTTGGTTTTTTAATTTCTGGTAGTTTATCTACGTGGTGTCTTTGTACCGAGAATCCTACACCTGTACCTCCTAAAAGTAAGAACATTGTCTCCGAAAATGCATCCGTATGGTCAATAGGTAGGTAAGCACAGTTATAAACTCTATTTGGTGAAATCTCAATCGGTTTACCTCCAAATTGTAATGATCTCATTGATGGAAGAATTTTTTTATCATATACCATTTTGTATACGTTTTCAATTTCTTCTTTAATTTGTGGGTATTTTTTTTGGTGCATTTCTTTGTTTCTTGTTACCAATTCTTCCCACGATTCCCTTCTATTTAATTCAGGAACAAATTTAGCGTATTTCATATACACTGTAATATCACTCAATATTTTTTGTGAAATATCCATATTATTTAAATTTAATTATTTTATTTTTATTCAGTTTTTTGATTCTCTCGTTCTTTTCTTTTTTCTAACAATTCTTTAACCCTTTGTCTTTGTCTTTCTTCTTTTTGTTCTTCAAGACCTAAGAATGTGGTTGTAGATTCGGTATCAATGTCAATCATAGCGTTATCAAATTTGCAATTTTCAAAAACCACACCGTCATCTCCGACACGAGACTTGGTAATTGCAATTGTGGCTAATTTCATTTCTTTTTGTTGTAACGTTTTTGCTACTGTAATAATAACGTGACCTACTTGAGCCTTTTTGATTGATCCTCCCATTTGATCGGTTGTAACAACTTGAGAAGATATAGATGCTCTATTACCTTGTGTTGCGGTCCAACCAACAAGATTTAATTCATGACACATAGCCTCAAATCCTCTCATAACCGAACCTTCACTTTTCCATTCGTCACCCAAATTTTTATCAGGAACGATACAGTCAATATAATCCAAAACAATCATGTCTATCTTAATTCCGTCCGCAATCATTTTTCTGATTTCGTTCTTTATTTGAGTCATTGTTTTAGTATCTGAAGGTAGTTTTTTCAAATCTAATGTGTTTGGCATTTTTTCTTTGATTTCTTTTACCTTATTCATCACCTCTTCTTTTTTTTCTGATAATTCATCAGGGTGAATCTTTGTCCAAAGGGTAAAATGTTTCCTTTGTATCACTTTTGGGTTGTCTTCAAAAAATACTTGAAGAACGTTAAATCCTAAGTTAAATGCGTGATTTGAAATCTTTGTGAGGATGGTAGACTTACCTACTCCTGTTGGTGCCAATATAACACCGATCTCACCTTTTGCTAATCCTCCTTTTAACAACCTATCAATTCCTGGAATTCCCATTGGGATAGGGTGTCTGTAATCCTCGTCCAAGACTTGGTCTAAATTTGAGAAGACATCCATTGTTGTAGTGTCTTTTGACCCAACAAGTAGGGCTTCTCTAACCAGTTCTTCTAGTGTGTCATAGTTTTCAAACTCACCACCGTCTATGATTTTTTGTGCCTTTTTCATTACTTTCTGTAACTCTTGTTGTTTACAGAATTTAAGTGCCTTTTCTTGTACGAAATCTACACCATCGATAGGTGCGTCCTTGATTTTTTTAATTGTGTCAAGAACTACTTTAACTGCGGTTTCTTGTTGTAATTCGGATTTTGCGACTTGTTCTAAGGTATCAAACGATGGTGTATGCTCGTATTTTGTATAATACTCTTTTACCATCTGAATGATAATCTTAAAGTACTTATTCTCAAAATAATTATTTTCAATAACGTCAATAATTGAGTGAGAAAATTCTTTATCTAAAATAATTTGATTAAGTAATTGTATCTGAAAATTGTTACCGAGATATTCAAAATTTTTATTAGTCGCCATAGTTTTTCTTTCTGTTAGTAATGATAAATACTCTTACTTTTGAATAAATTGTGGGTAGAAATAATTAAATTTTTTGCCTGAAAAAATGTCAGTTAGGTCTGTAAGTACCTGTTTTAACTTTGGCCGTAGATCTACGGTATATCTTACCTTTGGTGGGTACACTTTAGCGTCAAATGATCTCTGACAAATTATCATGTTATCAACTTTAACATAAAGGTTAAAGTTTTCAAGTCCTTCTGTAATTGAAGTGTTCAATACATCTGGATTTTCAGTAATCTCATATCTGTTTTCCAACATATAAACTACCGATCTCATTTTTAAATCATACTTAAGGTCATTACAAAATGTCCTTATATAATCATAAAACTCTTCCGATTTGTGGGCATGTTTATTAAACCCTTTTACATTAAAAAATCTTTGTACTACGATGTTGTCATTACACATCAACAAAAATTCTAACTTAGTTACGTCTTGTTCTTTCATTTTTACTTTTTTGTTCTGTTTCTAAAATTTGTTTTTTCTTTTCTTGATAGTTTTAAAAATGGCTTTAAAAAATTAACCCAAGCATCATCACCCTTTGGTAAATATTTAAAGAATCCGTCATCCATCATCATTCTAATTAAGTTCCTGTGACCCCTTCCATCAGGATCCAATGACTCTGAGTAATACGACTGAACTAATTCTTTTCCTTCTTCGGAAATTAAAGGTTTTGATAAATCAATTAATTTTTCGTTTATTACAAAAAACTCATCTCCAAATATCCCTTCCTTTGTTTTTCCACTTAAAAGATTTTTTAAAACCATATTATCTTTTTGTTCTTTAAGTAACTCTTCACCCTTTGTTAAAATATCGGTAAAACTAATTTCCTTTTCAAGTATTTCAGGAAATAATTTTATAAAAGTTTTTTCACCAAGATAAAAGATACCATCAATATTATCCGAACTATCACCGGTTAATATCTTATAAGTTTTAACATTATAATGTGGGATCTCTGTTTGATCAATTTTGATTGTATCCCCATTTTTAAAGTACTTCTTTGCTTGTGGCGAATAGATACTTACCTTTTCAGAAATAAGTTGTGTGAGGTCTCTATCTGACGAAAAAATTGTTTTATCCTCGTCTTCAGAAATCTGACAATAATAAGCAATTAGATCATCGGCTTCAGAATTCTCAACATCTAATTGCCTTACAAACATTTCTTCAAGATATTGTTTAACCCTTTGTTTTTGGTTTGAGAAGGACTCTTCTCTAAATTCTTCGGGTTTAACGGATTTACGGTTTAATTTATATTTTGGGTATAACAATCTTCTTTGTGAAGAACTTGTTTCTCCGTCCCAAAATACAACCACTTTATTGTAGTTATTTTCTTCAAGGAAACGTCTTACGGTATTTAGAAAGTGCCAAATACCGCCAACGTGTTCTCCTTTATTAAAGAAATCTTTTACTCCGTGAAATCCAATTTTTAATAGGTTGTTTCCGTCAACCAATAACGTTTTTGTCATTTCTGTTAATTACAGGGTTCTTACTATGATTCTTCTTTTTCAGTTTTCAAATCAAAATCACCATCAACTCCGATAATTTCTTTCCAATACTCAGCGTATTCTTTTTTGTATTGTTCAATTGAAGCCTTCTCTTCAGAAGCCTCTTTTCCAGGTAAAAATCCATGTGGTGTTATAATTATTTTCCCATCTTCAAACCCAAGTCCGTTGATGTGGTTTTTCATAACAGATACCTTTGTTCTCGACGCAAATTTAATTGTTCGTTTGTCTTTGGTTGCCGTGATTTTAGTTGTTCCAGCCCCTTTTTGATTTCCAAATAAGAATACCAATGATGAGTTTAACCAAATTGCTTCACCACCTTTTGCTTTAATTTTTGGTTGTCCAAAAGGATTATCAGGTAATTCAACCCAAGGTTGGTTTACAATGATTAATGTATTTTCGAATTTAGAATCAGATTTACGTGATCCTGAAATACGTTGGTTAATACCCATACCAATTTTGTCAGCTAAAGTAGACGCATTATGTTGTTTACCTCCTTTACCTTCAAAAGTCATTTTACAAGGAACAGAACCAACTGAATCCCACATAAAACATAAACTATAATCTAATTCTCCTTTTTCTTGAGCGTCTAATAAAGAATTTATGTAATCGGTAATTTGCTCTATATAACTAAAGTTATTATTGAATATGTAAAACCCGTCCCAATCTAATTCTCCTGTCTCTTCATCAACAACTTCTTCACATTCAAATCCCATAAGTTTTGCGTGTTCAAAACTCCATTTTTGTTCTGTAATAATAAACACAGGAAGAATACCTTTCTTTTGTGCATCTACTGCGGTTTTAACTAAGGCAGTTGTCTTACCAGTATCAGAATGTCCCAAGAACATATTAATGTGTCCCATCGCCGGACCTGGTAATCCAACTGCGTCTAAAAATGACTCTCCAAGATCAAAAAATCTTTGTGGTTTATATTTTGCAGACGTGGAAAATTTCTTCTTTAATAAACCGAAATCTGTTTTTTTAATTGCCATCTTTGTTTTGTTCTTTTAATACGTTTAACATTTCCTCAGTTATTTCAAACTTTTCTTCCCTTTTAATGTTGTACTTGTAAATAATTTCCAACATTTCAAGTTTACCTTTAGCGTTTGACATTTTTTCTATTACTTTATCTATTTCTTCTAAATGTTGTGGGTGTTCTCCAATAGCAACGGGATTGTTGAAATAGATTAAAATAGTCGCTTCGGCTTCCGCCATTTCAGACCTATACTTTAAGCATAGTGCCTCATACATTTTTTCAATTATTTTATTCATATATTTTTGATTTTAAAAAGTAAGAACTTGGACACCTTGTCTAAGTAGATGTCCAAGTTCAATAAATTAGAATGGTAATTCTTCATCCACTTGGTCGTTAGACTGTGGATCCTTTACATCATTAATTGATTTTTTACCTCCACCCATTGTAACATTTGATACTTCGTTATTTGAGTAAGCGTATTTTCCCGCATCAGAATCCCATCTTGGTGTTTCTCCTCTTGCGATTGACTCAAGGTATTCGATAGGTTTTTTAGAATAAACATCCTCCCAAGTAAGTTTGTCAGAAACCCACTCATTCATAGTGTTTTCATCTTCATGAACAGATGTAGGATCATCATACATAACCGTTTGAATTACGGTATAGAATGCTCCTTTTGGAGTTTTTGCCTTTGTCAACTCAAGGATAAGGTCTCTTCCTTTTTCGGAATCAGCAACGTCTCCTTTTGCCTTATAGATAGGAATAATTTTATCAAAAATACCTTCTTGTTTGTAGTTGTGCTTAAATCTCCAAAATTTAACTCCATCTTCTTCTCTGTCTCGGTCAATAACTTTAACAATATAAAACTTACGAGGTTTGTATTGTTTTGCAAGTTCTTTATCAGAATCCTTACCTGTTGACATTAGTTCATCATAAACTTCACTTAATGGTGAACGTTCATTGTCATTCTTGGCAGGATCATAAAACTTTTGCCATTTTCCATCGATAAAAATTTCATGGAACCATACTTCTTTAAATGGTGAAGAACCATCTGGTGTAGGTAAGATACGGACTCTTTTTTGTCCTTGTTTTTCGTTATCCTTAAGGATTGCCGCGAAATACTTTTTCATTCTTTCTTCTTGTGTAAATTTTGAGGTGGAAGAAGAACCACCTTGTTTTGAGGTCTCGTATTGAGCCAAAACTGCATCTAAAACATTGTTTGTCGCCATTGTGTATATATTTATTAAAGGTTTACGTAGAAAATATAGTTATAAAAAATAGGGTAGTCAATAAAGTATTTAAAAAATTTTGAGAGAGACACTGATGTCCCTCTCAAAAGTGTTACATCATATCATCTTCATCTTGACCGTACTGATTAAACGTGTCCTCGATTTGATTTGGTGAATATTGTTTTACTTCATCTGTAGTTAAAATATATTCATTTTTTCCTGATTGTTCCATTTCTTGTTGTTTATCAACAAAGAAATCAGATAGTTTTTGTTTGAATGGTCCTGAATCTAAACTTCTTAATTCTAATTTTTCTTGTGGAGTTTTAGTTCTGTACTTTTCAATTTTATCTTCAATAGATGTTAATCTATTTGTTAGTCCATCCATTTCTTTAAGTTTAGAGTCCATACCCTCTAATTGTTTAAACAAGTTTTGGAAATATTCTTCTTGTTTATCCTCAATATTTTTTTGTGCGGTAACTAAATCAGTAATATCTAATTCTTCTCCTTCTTCTTCTCCTTCTTTACCAACTTCTTCAACGTCAGGATCTGTCGCAACATCAATAGGTGCCGGTGCTCCTCCTGCGTCAGGTGCCGGTGCTCCTCCTGCGTCAGGTGCCGGTGCTCCTGCGTCAGGTGTGGGTAATCCTCCTGCGTCAGGTGTAGGTGCTCCACCTAAACCCGCCAAAGGATCTTCAGGTTCCGGTGCTCCACCTAAACCCGCCAAAGGATCTTCAGGTGCCCCTTGTTCTGTTATATAATTAGTGATAAAATTCACTCTTCTAATTTCTTCTAAAATTTTTCTGTCTATACTCATTTTATCCGTTTAATAATGTTTTTATACCAGTTTTAGTTTCTACCTGGATTTTTTTAAATTTATTCATAGTATTATCTACTCTTTCTATAAGACCATCTTTCATTCTTACAACATAACATTCGTTTGTCTCTAAATCACAAACTTGTTTGGTTCCGTCACCCATATCTTTTTCAGAAATCTTGGTGTTTTTACCCAAATAATTGTCTAAAATTAATTTTGTATTCATAGTTATTATTTTATTATAAATATATCGTTAGGTGTAAATGTTTTAAATTATGCACCTAATCCTAATCCATTAGCCCTATTAATCGCACTTATTATTTTATTGTTTAATGATGTTTGATCAGATGGTTGTAATTGTAAGTACACATTATCATCAACAAGATTAGGCCATGTGGTAATATATAATTTACCAAACCCTTGGGCGATTGGTAATAATGCTGGATTTGTGGTTAATTGGGTGGTAGTTAAATTAGAAAGGAAAGTATCTCCATTAGGATTTTTAGCCAAACTTAAAAATTTATTAACTAAAACTGTAATTGGATTTGTTACCGAGCTAAACGCCGCGGTTGGTATTATTTGCCCATTACCACTACTTTGACAATAGTAACTATTTGTTACTCCTGATATATATAAATCATTATCACCTAAATGTGATTGATTTAAAGGTATATTTCCAAAATTATTTGAGTTCACTTTAAATGTGGTTCCATCATAATTAGCAATATATCCGATTATGAATATATAATATCTTAATGCAGTATTTTGGTTACCTAATGGTAATTTACTATTTACGGTTGTTTTAATTGTGTCAACAATACTTGCTTCAGAAATTACTGTTTGGGTTGATGCGGAGTAGTTAAATACATCAAACGGAGAAACTAAGAATTGACCACATTGATTTGAACTTGGGGTATTAGGTCCGTTAACAGTATTCATTTTACTATTTTGTTGTCCAATTATGTTTGTTGTTATATTTGCACTTGTTGTATTTTTAACTTTATTTAAAAGTGGTGTAACAAAATTCTTATATATTGTTTGTAGATATGAATCTTGAGCCGATATCTCATAAACGGGTTGTCTTGTTCCTGAAAAAGATGTTGTAAAACTTCCAGGTCCAATAGAGTGTGAAACACTTTGTATTTGGTATGGTCCTGAGAACATGGGGACATTTCTTAGGTTAAAATACATTTTTGGTTGTATTAAAGCATTACCTAACATTGAGACATCACAAGTATATACTCTATATTTGTAAAAATTATACATTGATTGACTTTGTGGAGTAACATTAATACCTCCCGCCTGATTTGCGGTATATTCTAACATTCTTATTTCTTCTGCGGTTTTTTGACCTGAATTCATATTAATGTCAAAACTTGTAAATATACCTTGATTAAATCTACCAACATCCATATTAAAAGCAACTAATTTATTAGACTGACCCCAATCTTGTTTTTTACTTTGATTTTCCAATAATGGGTTTTCGGATTGTCTATTAATTTGGAATACGTCGTTTCTAAAGTCACTATTAGGGATATCTAAATTCTTACTTGATTCATTTGCAAAAGTACAAACCATTTTACTTTTAGAATTTCTAAAATCAACATTTAAGAATGTACCAAAAATATCATTAGCAATTGACGTTGATCCTTGATTAGATGGGTTTGGTCTTACTGATATATCATTTACATCATAATAATTAACATATCCGGCGTAATCCAAAACGGTAAATCCACTCGCCTCTATTAGTTCTCTTAATATTTGCCAAAGTGGTCTATCAGGGGTTTTTAAAATAGATTCTTCAAGTTTATCTTTCCAAGCAACTACATCACAATAAACTTCACCTGCAATATTTCTTGATGCCCTATCTATAAATAAAAAGTCTTCAAAAAGAGAATTTTCTTTATAATCATTTCCCGCAATCCATTTATCGTTAAATGCCTTCATTTTTTCCCAAGTCTCAATTCTACCAATATTTCCAGTATAATTCGCTCTATTTGGTTGTGGAGTAATAACCTGTGAAGGTAAGTTTTTAAGGACTTCAGGCATTAATGTGTTTATAATATCATTTTTAAACAAATTACAACTTTCAAAATGACTATTTAATAATTCTCTAAATTTAAACTCATTAAACGTATTATCATTTAATTTTTGTGTTGCATATATTTTAATTAATGGAGCGAAATCTCTAATGTTATCAATGGAAAATGATATGTCAAGATCAATAAAGAAATCAGTTATAAATGAACCTATATTTGTGTATTCTAACTGAGGTATTGTTGAGAACCCGACATAAGTCTCTAAAGCTCTCCACTCATCAGGATAGGCATTCTGTGATTGGGCTAAAGTAGTCGTACCGTTTAATGACGGTAAAGAATATGGGGTATCTAAATTATAGGATTTAGGTACTATCTTGTCCACCAAAGGTAAACTAGTTAAACTATAAAATACTCTTTTATTGTAAAAAGAAGGATTACCATTATCAAACAATAGATCGTAATTTATAAATTTATTAAGTAAATCATAAACTAATTCTAATTGTTTATCTTTAATTGCGGTAATTGCGTTGTCACTTATATTTTCACTTATAAAAACCGATTCAGGTACTTTAAATAATTCAGTTGCTAATAATTGAAAGTTCCTATACTTTATTAAAACCGAATCTTCAGCTGATGGGGTTCCCTGTGGTGTTTTTATTATGTTGGTATAGTCATATTTTGATTTAGAAAAATTTAAAAAGTGTTCTTCGAATAAATCTAAAACTCTCTTTTCAAAAATAGAAAATATTTCGTCTATTTTTGTATATTTTGTAACGTCTCCGTCTATTAAAAAGTTTTGTTGTTTTGACTCATCAAGAATAATACTTTTTAGGTACTCATCTGGTGAATTAATTCCTAATCTATTATTATCAAAATACCCGTAATTTGGTAATGCCCAAAACATTCTAACAGATCCGTTAAAAACCGCAGGATTATTTTTTACCTCAACTTTTAATTTTTCTTGACCTTGTGGACCACTAAAACATTCATATTTTGTTTGATTAAAACTAGCTCCAAATGATGGGGTAATAAAATAATTTGATCCTGAATCCTCCTTAATCATTGTTGATAACGTAGAAATCTTTAAAGCTCTATTAGGGTCCGCATCATCAAACCCAAAATCATAATTCATTAATGAGTTATCGGATAAATTTAAATACAATTTTTTACTGTCAATATTTTCTTGTATTTCTAAATCAGTATAGTTTTCAAATAGGGTTAACCCATTATAAAAAACATTCAAATCATTAATAAGTTTTGGGTAAAACCCTACATTCATTTGAGTTGCAGTTAAAAATCCTGATGTAATATCTCTTTGTAATGATACTTCGGTATTAGCACTTGTAACTGTGGTGTATCCAGATAAGTTATATATCTTTGATATGTTTTGAGTTATTGGGTCAAAATTTGTTGTGTAGTCAAAATTATCCCAAGGGGTTGTCATAAAATCAAATCCATTATCAATCCAACTTTTATATCTGTGCCATATTGATCCGTACTTTAAAACCCAAGCGTATGGTAATCTATGTACTGACCCAAATTTTTTAAAAGTGGCAAACATATAATCCAAATCAGTTGTTGCGGTACCGTCAAGTTTTTTATATTTTTCCCTTAAAGTTGTTAGTGGTAATGAATTTAAAAACAAATAGGCGGCTTCTTTATAAGGATATAAATTACTATTTCTAAAATTTTCAACCCCTTTTGAAATTGAGTTAACAAAATATGGGGTATTTAACATTGATGTTGTTTGGTTATATAACAATTCGTTATCGTACTCAACATAATTTACTGTTCCTTCCGTTAAAAATTGTTTTTCATATTTTTTACTTCTTTCTTCATAAAAATTATATAAACTTTGTTTTGTGGTTAAATTTATTGTTGGGTCTGTAACTCCATTATTGTTAAAATATGTAAATGGTCTAACAAAATTAGAATCGCTATTATCTTTAAAGTTGGCAGTTTGGACTATTGTCGTATTATAAAAAATTGATTTATTAGTATTAAATGCTAATTTAGTGTCTCCACTAACACTAAGTGAGTTTGCTAAATTTTTATTTACCCAATCAACGTTAACATACGGATAAATGTCTGTTCTATCAAACTCATTATTTTTTGTTGAGTTTAGAAAGTTACCAACGTCTGTTGAATTTCCAAGAACAGGTTGTGATGGTGGTTCATATGAAGATAAATAGAATGGGGTTTCAGTCACACTTTTAAGATAAGAAGTATTATAAATCCCTCTTCTAAAATTTTGCCAACTTTCCCCATTACCCTCATTTGAGATGTGTTTTAATATTAATTCAAAATTTCTTGCATTAAAATTATAGTTCTTTAAAAGTTCAATTAAAAATGGATTGTCTGTACCTAAAGAATTTTTTATATTCTCGGCTTCCATATCTATTATAACTTTATAGATACTATTTTCATTACTACCACCCCTATTTAATTTAGAATAAAAGGCGTAGGTTAAAACTCTTTCATATATTTCATATATAAATTTAACATCTTCAGTACTTGAGAATATTTCAAAAGTTATCGGATACTCAATAGAGTTTAAAGTTGTGTATGGTAAATTAACTTTTTGGTTCTGTGTTGTTATAAAATTAGTTTGAGCATTCCTTTGTGTGAACCCATAAAGGTACTCTTCCACAAATTCAACTTCGGGCCAAATATTATAATCGTTTGATCCTGTTTCTGCAGGATAGTCTCCGGGGTATTTTAATTGATAAGTTGTTTTACTCGGATTAGAATTGTCTTCCACGATAAATTGTGGCCAAGGAAAAACAGGGGAGTTAGATCTTGCAATCTTAGGTCTATCAACTGAAGTACTGTTAGATACACTATCTATTATTGCCCTTCTCCTTGTTGGGTCGTCTCTTTTGTTCCAAGCACTTTTATGTACCTCATCTAAAATTCTTAAAAACGCCTCTGAATTGGCTAACAAAACTCCGGCCATGTTTTTTATGGTCGGTTTAAACCCAAGATTTAATTCTAAAGTATCTTTAAGTGCGTTTGTTAATTCTTGTTCTATTTCAGTTTTTTTAGTTTTTAACTGTTTTTCTAAATCATTAATTTTTTCAATAAAACTTTTATCTCCCTCACTTATACCATCAAAAATAAAATAATTTTCTGTCGGTAATTGAGCCGCGATTTCTGTCTTATATTTAACAAAATTAGGATCGGTATCTCCTGTTGGTGAGGTATTATAGATAAATTGGTAGGATTGTTTATAATCTATAGGATCACTAGTTGTTAATATACTATCGTTTTTGTCATAATAAAAATCTTCTAATTTAATATTAAGTGGTATTGTCGATACTGTTGTTTTTCCCGCAATAGTATAATTTGCGGTAGCACTAGAACCAAAGGTGGGGTTATCTCCTAATTTTTTTAAATTATCGGATATTATACTTTGTAATTTATTTAAAGTCGTGGCCGTTAATCCACCTGTCACTATTTCTTTCTTAAATTTATAATTTTTTACAAAACTAACAGTGTTATTAGAAGTATAAGATGTTAATACTAACGGTCCTTGTATATATAAATTTTGATTATACCAAGAATCTTTGTTATAATATATTTCATTTTTAAACTCTGTTAATTGGTTAAGATATAATTCAGAATTAGTTAAAGCACTTAAAGATTCTTGATTTTGATAGTTATTTAATATGTCCGTAATAAACGTTTTAAGTTTTTCTTTAAACTCATAAACAGTATATTCAGGCATATTTTCATCCATCAATTTTTTCTTTTTATACTCTTTGTAAACCTCCCTTATCTTTTGATATCCTCTTGTTAATTTTGCACTTGATGCAACACTATTTTGGGTAGCAACATTTGGTGTTGAGGTTACAGTTGCATTTGCCTCATACATGTGAGGTAATGCTAATGTATCGGAAAGTTTAATCTCATTTAATACTGTAAATTGATATGGTTGAAATTTTAGGTCTATATTAAAACTTCCTGATTCGGCATCAAATCTACTTTTAAAATCGGATAACTGTAATTTATATCTAATTGCCTTTCCATACCACCCTTTTAAAGTTAAGGTAAATGGTGGGTATGGAAATTGGAAAAAGACAGCATAGGGCGAATTATCTGCCAATTCAAATAATGCTCTTCCTCTAACATCAATTAGTGAAATTGACACTTCAGTTCTTAAACTTGTTTCAGTACTAACTTTAATACTTCTAATCCCTAATAAACCAGTGTCTGTTGTTTGATTTTTACCTTCACTTAAAAAAGTTTGATTTAAATAAAACTCATTTGAGTTTTTAGGGTTTTTTACCGCAGTTTGATTTGCTTGGTTAACTCCTTGTCCTTGTAAAGCCCCTTTACCTGTAATTTGATCTGTATATGAATTATCTAAAAATTTTTTATTTCCAGGGTTTAAAAAATTAATAGTCGCTATTGATAAGTTTTGTAAGTCTGTTGTGTCAGGTGTTGTCCCAATAATTAATTTTGTTCTTGGTAATACCTTACACTCTAAATTTGCGTACATTACCAAATTTTCATGTTTAACTGCACGTTCTTTTACATTACCGTCGTTATCTATAATTTTATTGGGATCTATAATTATTATATTCTGGTAATCAAAGTCTACTAAAATATTTTCATTTTCAATCGCCATAATAAAAGTAATAATTTTCTATCGTATTTTTATAATCTTGTAGTGAACCAACTAAAGGGAAAGGTACACGTAAAATTGATCCGTCAGGAATATTCCATTCTTCACCCCCAAACTGAGGATTTGCCGCTAATACCAACCAACCAAAAAATGGTGTTCCATAATATTGTTGCGATATCTTGTCAAGTCTAGATTGTCCGACTTTATAAATATAGTTCTTATCTGACGGTTTTGTATCTAATTTTACAAAAGGAACAATATTTTGTTCTCCATTAATTAAAAATTGGTTATACCTATTATAATATTGTAATCCCATATTAATTTAATTTAACTTTACCATCAAAGGTATCTTTTTTATTATCCCAATTTGTTTGACCATATATTTGAGTGATTTGAGTTTTCTTATCTTTAGATAAACTATCATTACTATCTAATGGTTGTGTTTCATATTTTAATCTTCTATTTACATTATCCTCAAATTTAAAAGTTTTTAATTCTTTAAGAATATTATCATTAGAATCTTGTGTCATTTTTTCTTTATCCCTACCGTAAGCCTCCTCAAAATTCACCCTTAAAGCGTCATATTTTTTTGTTAGATCGGCCTTTGCTCCTGATATGGCTTCTATTTCGGGGGTTGAGACAAATTCTATAAACAATAGTTCATATTTATCTTTATTTGTAAATGTTTGTGATAATAATGTGTATAAACGTTTATCTTCGTCTTTATCTAATTCAGAAAGGGAATAGTCTGTTATTTCAAAACAATTTTCATTATCATAAAATTTTTCATTAGGTAATGGTATTATTTTTAAATCACTTTTTTCAATCGCATAATCATTTAATTTTTTGGCAACTGTTAAATAATCTTTTATCATTTTGTCAAAGACTGTAGTATCTCCCGTTAAATTATAAATTTTTACATTACCATCTGATAATATCTTACCATCAATACCTGTTATTGGTTCTACGTTTCCTAATTTTTTTGTTGTGACAACATTAAGTTTGTTAAAAGTCTTTATTAGGTTTTGTTCATTATCGGTTATAGTATTTATTGGTTGTGCTAAATCTCTTATAATTTCTTTTTCAACACTTTCTACATAGGCCTTTAATTTCCTTTTAGTGTCTCTAATTATATTTTCTTGACCAGATAAAGATAAAATTTCTTTAAAAGAGCTTATTAACGAATTTGTTTCATTATCTATATCTTCTTTTATTTTAGAACTTAGTTTATTTATTCTTTTTTCAAACTCATTTGGTTTCCCATAAAGTTTTGTATCAATTTTACTTGCGGTATTAATTATTGTATTCCCTGAAGAATAATTCCTTTCAAAAGTTACTAACTGTAACATACTATAATTAAATTGATCTACAATAGTATTATATTGGTTTGTACTAACATTAATATAATCTCTAGTTTGATCTGCCAATTGTGTGTAAATTTTTGTATAATCAATATCCCCACTTTCAGTATCCCCACTTTTAATTGTTGTTAATACCGAACCTATAGTATCTCCACCATCATTAGTTTGTTCATTATTAACTGTTGCATTTGCAATGGCCTTATCAACCAACTCCACTAAAGCGTAGTTAAGTTCAGTTTCTTCCGCCCTTTCGTCATACATTTCTGTATTTGCATAAAAATTAAACGACAATGCATTTTGTAAACTTTCTATTGGTCTTGCCAATCCGTGTCCTCCAATAAATTTAAGATCCAAACTAACCTTAACAACCATTGGTTGTATACCAATACCTTCAGGGTTTATATCAAAAAATGGTGCTTCATAAGTTATTGATAAACTTCCCGGTATTGCCTTAGTATGGTAGAAATCTCCAACTCTAATTACTAAAACAGGTGGGGCCCCAAATGTTGTATTTAACGCATCATCATATTTTGGTCTACCATCACTTCCAATAACAGGAATTGTTTGACCAGGTCTAACACATTGATTTAAAAACGTAAGTCTAGAATTTAATCCTTCAGGTGTCATTGAGTGAAATGCCGGGTTGAAGAACTTTAATTTATCTTTTAAAGTTTCAAGGACCATTGGGTCACTTTCTTTCAATAATTCAAAATAATCACATTCAGTTAATAATCTTCTTATTAATTTTTTACCTATAGCCTGTTTAAGTTTATCTTGAATGTCTGTATTTGGTTGTGGTTTAACTGCTTGAGAATTAACTTGGTCAGGAGAACTTTGATTTACGTTATTTTGATTTGTAGGGTCAGTCGAAGTAACATCATCAACTATAGTTATTTTACTAACTATTGCCGCATTTACCGCCAAATTAGGATAACTATAAAGTATTTCTTTTTGAGTTAGGTTTATTGTAGAACTTAATGGGGCAACTATAGTTTGGTTTGTATTAAAGTCTTGTCCATTTTGTGGTTGATTAGAGTCAAAATAATTTTTTATAGTTATTTTTGATAGACCTCCGCTTGCCGATATTGTTAATTTTTTATTATCTATTTCTGATTTAAGTTTTTCAGAAAGGAAAGTTTTTGCGGATTCTGCAAATTCAATTGTTTTACCTTCAATTTTTATGTCAACAATATTTTTATTTGAGACAATACTTCTAATTCCGGAAATAAAGTCATTATTAATTGAATCGTAATTTGTTTGTACTATAGTTTTAATAAACGATTCAGTGTTAGATTTAAGGTATGTTGCGTTTGTGTTTCCTTGGATTAAACATTCAACGGGCGATAATGCGGTAATTGTACTAACATCTGAAATGTATTTTGTTACTTGTTGTTCAAAGTTAAAATTTGTAGTTTCCGGACCAAAATAAAACCCTAAACCTTCATAGTTTAAACTAAAGTTTTTTTCTTCTTCAGGAGTATTTCCTATTGTATTTGCGTTTTCGGGTGATGTATTTTCTGCCGGTATTTCATTTTGTATTTGAGCTAATTCTTCAGGTGTTAGTCTTGGGTCGTTCAATAAGTTCTGATACATCTCAAGTTCCCTTAATGGTAATGTGTTAAATTTGGCAGCCAACTCATATAGATCATATTTTGTACAACCCGCAATAAATGATTTAACAACATTATCAAACTTTTCTTTACCCAATTTTTCTAATTGTTTATTCACCAATAAATTCATTATAGATGGGTGATCGACAACTATTTTAAACCCTAATTTTCCTGTTCTTGTTGTGTTCTTATACGTATATATTGGTTCAGGTCTACCTAAGAAAGGTATCTCATCAAAGTTTGCCGTACTACCATCACTGAACTCAACATCATATGGTGGAAACCACATAATACGACCTCCGTTAGGTCCTCTTTCACATAATGGTAATTCATCAACAGTAAACCCCGGTCTATCGGATGTTCTCCAAGCCAAGTTCTCAATTGAGATCATATACTTTTTGGCTCCCTTAGATGTTACATTTGTTGATCCAATTCCTTTTATCGGTGCAATATTTAAATTATATGTTTTGTCAAGAACTGAATATGAAAATCTTCTATTTTCAGTTGTTATACCTTCTGACTTTTGAAGA